>Ga0224509_10000165_pt1 | contig 16943 bp, 12 predicted proteins | sample SF_Jan12_sed_USG_5_FD_170158 | JGI IMG/M metagenome (GOLD analysis project Ga0224509, IMG submission 170158) | Sediment microbial communities from San Francisco Bay, California, United States - SF_Jan12_sed_USGS_24 | ecosystem: Environmental > Aquatic > Marine > Sediment | place: USA... | reverse complement strand
GCGCCGGGAGCGGAAGGCTTGCGCTCGAAGTGCTGCGCACCCTCGACGAGCTCGACGCCCTGCCGGCCGAGTACAGCATCATGGAAGTCTCCGCGGACCTGCGTGAACGGCAGCAGCGTCTCCTGCGCAGGGAACTCCCAGGGATTGCAGATCGAATCAGCTGGCTCGATCGGATGCCCGAGACCCAACGTGGTGTAGTGATCGCCAACGAAGTTCTGGACGCATTGCCGGTAGAGCGCTTCATGCGCAGGAGCGGTGGCGTCTACCAGCTGCGCGTCGGGGACGAGGGTGGTGAGTTCGTTTTCGTCGACGAACCTGCGCCCGATATTCTGGCGGCGGCCGTCGAATCGATCGAAAAGGACATCGGCGAGCGGCTCCCGGACAACTATGTATCCGAGGTATCACTTGCGGCGCCGGCATGGCTCCGGGATGTGGCGCAGATGCTCGAACACGGAATGATCCTGCTGTTCGACTACGGCGTGAGCCGGCGCGAGTATTACGCTCCTGATCGTAACGAAGGCTGGCTGCGCTGCCATTTCCGGCATCGTGCGCACAGCGACCCGCTGATCTTAACCGGTATCCAGGACCTCACCGCCTGGGTGGATTTTAGCGCCATCGCCGAGGTGGCTGAGCGCGGCGGCCTCGAGATTCTCGGCTATGTCAGCCAGTCGCAGTTCCTGCTGGCAGGTGACATCGAGGCGGAGCTGCAGGACTTTGCCGATATGCCAATCGAGTCACAGCTGCAAACCGCCGCACAGATCAAAATGTTGACTCTGCCCGGCGAGATGGGCGAAAACGTGAAGTGCCTCGGCCTCGCCCGCGGAGACATCCCCAGACCCGCAGCATTCGATTCGGCCGACAGGACACATACTTTATGACGTTACCAGCGCCACCAGCGACGCAAGGAAGACAGCTTTGACCTGGCTGCAAGTGGTCGTGCTCGCCATCGTTCAGGGCCTCACGGAATTCCTGCCTATTTCGAGTTCCGGGCATCTCGTACTTGTCCCGTCGGCCGCCGGCTGGGCCGACCAGGGCCTTGCCTTCGACGTCGCCGTGCACTTCGGGTCGCTGCTCGCGGTATGCGTGTTTTTTCGCGACGACATCGTTGCCCTGCTTCGCGGCAGCGGCCAGCTGCTGACCCTGAATCGGGTGACGCCGGAAGCACGTATCGCATTGGCGCTCGGCATTGGGACCGTGCCTGCTGCCATCGCGGGGCTCTCGCTGGCAGGCTGGATCGAGGCCAACCTGAGAAGCCCGGCCGTGATCGTAGTCACGCTCTCAGCCTACGCCATCGTCATGGTCCTGGCGGACCGGTTCGGGCGCCGCGACAGGAACGTTGCGGACGTCACGCTCCGCGATGCGCTGGTCATCGGTTGCGCTCAGGCGTTGGCGCTCGTGCCGGGAACGTCGCGCTCGGGCGTCACCATTTCCGCGGGTCGGCTGCTCGGATTCGATCGCCGCGATGCCGCACGTTTCTCGTTCCTCTTGTCGGTACCCGTCATCCTGCTGGCGACCGTGTACGAGATGGGTGGCCTGCTCGTCGGCGACGAAGTAGTTGACTGGACGCAACTGTGTGTTGCCGCGCTGGTATCCGCCGTGGTCGCCTACGCAAGCATCGACTTTTTCATGCGGTTCGTCAGCCGGATCGGCTTGCTGCCTTTCGCCGCGTATCGTCTCGTGCTTGCCGCGGTGATTCTATATGTGCTGGCCTAGGGTCACTGCAGTCCTGCTGCTATCCGGAAATTGCTGGGCATCTGGCGAGTACGTGGTTGCGGGCGGCCTGGAAGGAGATTCGGCCGATGGCCTGGCGGCAGCCCTGTTCGGCGACCTGGCGGTTGGCGAGGAAACCTGGCTGTCTGCCGGTGTTGCGCGCAGCAGTGTAGACCTCCCGGTACGCGACGAACTCGAAACCTGGTACGCGGATGTCGGGCTGGATCATTTCTTCGACCCGGCAGGTATCCGCCTCGGGCTCGCCTACTGGGGTGACAACAGCGTGCTCGACTCGACGGATGCGCGCGCCTCGCTGTACTTCCGTGGCGGCAGGGGTTCGCTCAGTTTCGACTACGAATTTCGCGATTTCGAGCTGGAGCTGCCGGAATTCGATTTCTTGCGCCGGCGCAAGGTGAACTTCGACGCAAACGGCATTGGGCTGGGTGCGCGCCTGGATCTGTCGGAAAGCGTCGACGTCAGGCTCAAGGGCATGAGTTACGACTACAGCGTCAACCTGCGCCTCGACCCCAACCGTGACATCGTCGACCTGATTTCCGTGACGCGGCTCAGCCTCATCAATACGCTCGTCGACTATCGGGCCAGCCTCAGCCTCGGTTTCGATTTCGGGCTCAAGCGCCTGGAGTTCGAGACCGCCCAGTGGGAGGGCGCGGTCGCAGGCAGCCGGACGAACTCCTACTCGGTCCGCTTCCTTACGCCGATCGGCAATCGCAACGATATCGAGTTCGGGTTGGGTTACGACGACTCCGAGAATTACGGCGAGGTGACCGTGTTCTCCGTCTTCCTGTATTTCTACGGCGGCGGCTGAAAGCCGGCGCGAAACGCTTCGACGGCTGCAAGCCTCTCGCGACGAATTGCCTCGCCGATCCTCTTGCCCTCATGTTCGGCTGAAATTGCGGCCGCGTCGATCCCGCTGGCTGCAACAAAAGCCCCGCGCAACAGGTCGACCTGCGTGTAGTGCCGGTCTTCGAGTCCCTTGCGGCCCCGCGCATCGGCTTCGCAGGTCAGCAGGAACTGTTCGAAACGACGCGGCCGCCGGAACGCGTCCGTGGCCTCCAGCATGCGCAGTATGGTGGCCGCGCGCAGCTCGAAAGCGCGGTGGCAATGCGTGTGGTACTCCGAAACGAGGATTCCCAGGTCGCGACACGCGTTCGGCACCGGCAGGCGCTCCGCCAGGTGGCGGATGAGTTTCACGCCGCGCCGCTCGTGCCCGGGGTGGCTCGGCAGGCTGTGCTTGCGCGTCGTGCCCTTGCCGAGATCGTGTACCAGCGCCGCAAAACGCACCTCGAGATCGGGCGAAATCTCCTCGGCCTGATCGAGCACCATCATGACGTGCTCGCCCGTATCGATCTCGGGATGCCACTGCTCGGGTTGGGGTACACCGAACAGCCTGTCGACTTCGGGGAACAGGGTATTCAGCGCGCCGCATTCGCGCAGGGTCTCGAAATAGATGCGGCTGTCCGAACCGATGAGCGCCAGCTCGGTCTCCTTCCACACACGGTCCGGAACCAGTGCGTCGATCTCGCCACTGGCCGTCATTGTGCGCATAAGCGAAATAGTCTCCGGCGCGATCACGAACCCGAGCGACGCGAAGCGAGCCGCGAAACGCGCAACTCTGAGCACCCTCACGGGGTCCTCGGCGAACGCGTCGGAGACGTGTCGCAGAATGCGGTCCCGGATATCGGCAACGCCACCGTATGGATCAACGAGACTACCGTTAGCATCCCTGGCAATTGCGTTGACGGTCAGGTCGCGCCTTCCAAGGTCGTCCTCGATCGTGACGCCCGGATCCGTGTGAAACTCGAAGCCGTGGTAGCCGGCCGCCGTCTTTCGTTCCGTGCGCGCGAGCGCATACTCTTCGCCGGTTTCAGGGTGCAAGAAAACGGGGAAGTCCTTGCCGACCTGCCTGTAACCGGCCCCCCGCATCTCCGCCGGTGTCGCGCCTACGACGCACCAGTCCCGCTCTTTTACGGGGAGTCCGAGCTGCTCGTCACGAACAGCGCCACCAACGAGGTACACTTGCATCGCGCGATTCTAGCAAAACGACCTTCATACGCTGCCCGTGATTTCGAAATCTCTGCTCAGAACAGCCGCCTTGCTCGGGCTTTGTTGCCTGTTGCCGGCCTGTTACTACGTGCAGGCGACGCGGGGCCAGATAGAGGTATTGAGCAAGCGGGAGCCGATTGACGAAGTCCTGGCGAGTCCCGACACGGCAGACGAACTGAGTCGCCGGCTCCGGCTGGTCCAGGAAGCGAGACAGTTTTCCATCGACGAACTTGGCCTGCCCGACAACAAGAGCTACCGGGCCTATACTGACCTGGAACGCGATTTCGTAGTCTGGAATGTATTCGCCGCGCCCGAATTCTCGCTTCACGCGCGCGAGTGGTGTTACCCGATCGTCGGCTGTGTCAGTTACCGCGGCTATTTTTCCGAGGAAGCCGCAAACAAGGAGGCCGACAAGCTCAGGCGAAAGGGATTCGACGTCGCCGTCGGCGGTGTTCCGGCCTATTCGACGCTCGGCAACTTCAATGATCCGGTCCTGAACACGATGCTGCGATGGGATGACGTGAAACTTGTGTCCACCCTGTTTCACGAGCTGGCACACCAGGTTCTCTATATCAAGGATGACACCGCTTTCAACGAGTCCTTCGCGACGGCCGTGGAGGAGATCGGCATCGAAAAGTGGCTGGCGGCAAACGGCAAGCAGGACGATATGGCGCGTTACCGGAAGCAAAAAGAGCAGCATCGCCGGTTCGTCGAACTCGTCAATGCGGCGAAACTCGACCTGGCCGATTATTACGGCCGCGACATCGACCCGGACGCCATGCGTGATCTGAAGTCCGCACGCTTGGAACAACTGTCGTCGGACGTGCGCGCCGAACTGAGGGCGGCTGGCCGCAACGAAAATCACTGGCTGACTGGCGATCTCAACAATGCACGCCTGTTGCCGATGTCGCTTTATGACGGACAGGTACCGGCGTTCCTCGCGCTGTATACGGATTGTGGCTCCGAGCTGGGGTGCCTGTACGATGAAGCCGGGAAGATTGCGAATCTCGATCCGGAGGCGAGGCAAGCGCGCCTGGACGCGCTCAAAGCCCGGCAGGAGGGTTCGCGCGGCGACTAGCGGCTTGCCAGCCGCTGATCGGCGGGCAGAGGTTCGACTTGCGGCAGGCGGTCAGACAGTCGCCGCATCTCGCCTGTCAGGCGCCAGTGGAAAATGGTCTCTGCGGCCATGACGCGGCGCACATACTTGCGGGTCTCGTTGAACGGGATATTTTCGATCCAGACGCGCGCATCGACGACGCCCGATTGCGGCAACCAGCGGTCGACACGATGCGGGCCGGCATTGTATGCAGCCGTGGCGAGTACGTGGTTGCCGTCGTAACGTGCGGCCATGCTGCCGAGGTATGTCGTGCCCAGGCGGATGTTGTGATTGGGGTCCGTGAGCGTATCGAGCCCTGAGTAGGCCAGCTTGATTTGCCGTGCGACCTGGCGGCCCGTAGCGGGCATGAGTTGCATCAGGCCGATCGCCCCGGCATGCGAACGGACGTCCCTCATGAACAGGCTTTCACTCCGAGCGATGCCGAGCGCCCAGGTTGTGGGAATGCTGGCCGACGTCGCGTGCTGTTCGAAAGACTGTCTGAACGGCAGCGGGTATCGCAATGCCAGGTCGTCGTAGTGCCCCACGCTTGCGGCCGTTGCAATTGCCCGAGAATGCCAGCCCCAGCGGTGCGCAAGCACGGCCGCCTGGGATTTTTCCTCGGCGGACAGGCCGGCCACGGCGGCGTCCCACTCGGACCGGCCGCGACCGTCGAGCCCCACCAGGAACAATTCGCGAGCCCGCACCAGGTCCTGGCGGCGGGAGAGTGCCTCGATGATGGACTCGTCGGGCCGCAGGGCGTCGTGCTCGAATGCGTAGGCGACACCGAGTTCGTCCGCGGCGAGGAACCCGTAATAGCTGCGTTCGGCGGCGAGTGGTTCGAGCGCGGTCCTCGCTGCTACGTCGCGGCCACTGCGAGCCAGCGCAATTCCGCGCCAGTACCGCCACTGTTCGAAATCGCGTTCGTCCGCGGTCATCATTGCAACGTCATTCAGGAGATCCGCCCACTGTTCAGCGCGGAGGCTAACGCGTGCACGCCACCGCATGACCTCCTCGTCCTGCGCTTCGAGCGGCAGACTCGTCAGCAGGTCGTAGGCGCCGGGAAGATTATCGCGGGCCGTCCACAGCGCGATGTGACGCCGGGTGGCATGGCGAAGCCGTGCCGGAAACGCGTAAGCGCTTTCCAGGCGCTTCCACAGTTCCAGCGCCTTCTGCGGATCGCGATACGTGATTCGCTCGATCGCGTATGCGAGCTGTTCGCGCGATAGTGCATTGTCGGCGCGTTGCCTATGCGTATCGACGAACTGCTCCGGTCTCGATTGCGCCTGCAACCAGTCGTTGGCCTGTTCGAGCAGCGTCTCCTCCAGCGACCGCGCCAGCCACCGCGCCCGGGTGAATTCGCGGGCCTCGATTGCAAGCGCCAAACGCGCCCGGTAGTCGTCGTCCGTCAGCTGATCCTGCTCGCGCATGTAGGCGAACACGGGGTCGCATTCCTTCGCCTGGCTGTGACCGGTCAGCCACAGGTCGCGGCCCCTGTGAGCGATGCGATCGCCGTTTCCGGCTTCGATCTCGGCATGCAGCGCAATGCAGTCCAGCCTCGCCACTCCGAGTCCCTGGTAGTACGCCCGGTAGATACGCATAAACCGGTCCAGCTGCTTGGAGCCCGCGAGATGCAGGGCATAGCTGTAACGCAGCTCACGCGCCGGCTTGAGGGTTCCGTGCCGCTCGAGAAAGGCCTCGAGGATGTCACGGTCTGTGGTGCTGATGGTGGCCCTGAACCAGGCTGCGCGCAGGTCCGGCCACAATACATATTCCTGCAGTAGCGCGCGGTCCTCGGCACTCAGCGCATCGACGGAATCCCAATTGCCACGTTCGACATCCGCATAGACCTGGCGGAACAAATCGCGTTGCTCGTCGGCGCCGGGACTGGCGATGGCCGGTCCCTGAAGCAGCAGTGTCAGCGCGGCGACGATGCCGGCTACGAGCTTCAGGAAGGTTTTACGGGGCGACATCGTTATTGCGCAATCCCTTGTGCGATGAAAGAGGCCTTGATAATGAGACCTTACTCAGCGGCGAAAAGTTGCGCAACCGAACGCTTCGCAAAATAAAGGCCGGAACGCCTTGCGGCGCCCCGGCCCTGGTATCCGGCCGCCTGCCGGGCGTCAGCGAATCTGCAGCATCAGTGCACGATCGCCGCGCTGCACGAGCAGGAAGAGGATTCTGCTGCTCGAAGCGATATCGTCGAGTTCGCTCAGCGACCTGACGGGCCGCCGATTGATCGCGGTAATGACATCGCCGGCGCGCAGACCCCGCTGCGCAGCAGGACTTCCTGGTTCGACGGCGGTCACTTCGACCCCGCCGTCGCGCGTGGTCGAGGATTCGGCGAATTGCGCCCCAACGAGGCCCGGATGAATCTCCGCGCCGACGCTTGCCGCCGCGCGCTGCTGACCGAGTGCAGTGGTCGCCCGGCGCTTGTCGTTCTCGCGCATGAAATCGATCTCGACCTCGTCGCCCGAACGCATCAGGCCGATCGTATTCCTCAGTTCCGCCGCGCCGGCAATCTTCTTGTCGTTTACACCGATAATGATGTCGTCCACTTGCAGTCCCGCGTCTTCCGCCGCGGAACCCGGCTCGACCCGCGTAATCAGGGCGCCACTGGTGACCGAGGAGCTAAGCGCCTCGGCGACTTCGGGATTAACGTCCGCGATAGAGACGCCGAGCAGCCCGCGCCGGACCTCGCCGAAATCGAGAATCTGGCGCATGATCGAACTCGCAATCTGCGTGGGCACTGCGAAACCGATACCGACGTTACCACCCGTGCGGCTGATGATCGCCGAATTGATGCCGACCAGTTCGCCACGAAGATTCACCAGCGCACCGCCGGAGTTACCGGGGTTGATCGAGGCGTCGGTCTGAATGAAGTCCTCGTAGCCGTCGCGACTGATGCCGCTACGGCCCAGCGCGCTGACGATGCCTGACGTCACCGTATGGCCGAGGCCGAACGGGTTGCCAATCGCGAGCACGAAGTCGCCGACTCGCACTCGCTCGGAGTCGCCGATCGGCATGTCGGTCAGTCCACTGGCCTCGACCTTGATGACGGCAATATCGGTAGCGGCATCCGAGCCGACTACCTCTGCATCAAACACTTCGCCGTCGATCGTCGAAATCTGGATCTGGTCCGCCTGGTCCACCACGTGGTGGTTGGTGAGGATATAGCCGTTTTCCGCGTCGATGATTACGCCCGACCCGGCGCTGGCAACCTCGCGTTCCCCGCCGCCCGGCATGTCGGGCAAGCCAAAAAAGCGCCGAAATGCCTCATCGCCAAAATGCCCGCCCGCGGATACCGTCTGGCTGACGCGGATATTGACGACAGCCGGGGACACCGTTTCCACGAGTGGAGCGAGGCTCGGTAACTCCTCGTCATTGACCATCGCCGGGAGTGCCGCCCATGTCGTTGCAGACAGAATCAACAGCAGGCCTGCGGTTAATATTCGAAAGTTCCTGATCATTTATTGCTTGCCTCGAGCTTACAGACGCCGCATGTCATGCTACGGCAGTTCGGCTGAATCACCGGTGAATACGGAATTATAGGCCTAATGCCGTCGACACGAACAAGGCAGTTTAGTTCCGGCAGGCCTCGTGACCTTTTGATGCGCGGGCGCGACCGTTCGTCGCGCCCGGCACGGCAGCCTCAGGCTGCTTCTACTTCGATACGGCGCGCCTGGATTTCCGGCAGCTTCGGAATCGATACCTCGAGGATACCGTTCCTGCACTGCGCCTTGATGTTCTCGGCATCGGTCGTATCCGGGAGGGAAAAGCGGCGGAAGAAACGCCCACTGACGCGCTCCATGCGCTGCAGCCCCACGTCCTCGCTCCGCGATTCCTGCAGTCGCTGGCCCGCGATGCTCAGTACGCCCGCATCCATGCTGACCTCTATGTCAGCCGGATCGACACCCGGTAAATCGGCGCGCAGCACGAAACGGTCTTTCTCTTCGATAACGTCGACCGCCGGTAGCCAGTCGGAAACGGCGGCCTCGCTGTCGCCGGCCGGCATCCGCCGGGCGGCGAGCCGGTCGAGGTCCCGGTTCAACATGTCTACAATGCTCCAGGGCTCAAATCGTGTCAGGTTCATGGTTCTTGCTCCTTCAGTTACGGTTCGTGGCGCCGCTGCCGGCCGCCATCCAATACCTGTTGAGCGCTTATCTGTGGGCTCGCAATAGCAATTCAAGGCGCCGGAAAACGCGTATTCGGGCCGCCAAATTGTCCTATTTGAAGCGTCGATTGACTTGACTTACTGGCACTATATGTAGTGGATGCGGGATTTCACAAAAGTGTCACTTTTTTTTGTGTTTTTTTAATGTAAAGAATTCGGTAAAACGCATAAGTTATTGTTTTAACAAATATAAAAGCTCAAGAAAAAAATCGGCCAAAACCTTGACAGAGGCAGGCTACGGGCATAATCTTGATGCAACTCGGACACAACATCTTGTGTTCAATCAACGAGGGTCTGGAGGCCACCTCTGACGCTCGCCGCCAAAAATAGATAAGCGGCGAGAGGGTATCTATTCCCTCGCAAAATTGGGGCAACTCCTGGTTTCGGGTCTCCGAAGGGAGTTAAGGGGAGTATTTTTACCAATGAAGTCTGCCGTTCATTTGGATGCGCACACGGTCGCCGACATCGAATTTCAGCCAGCATCGCTCGACATCTGGGACGCAAAGTACCGGCTTATCGCGAAAGACGGGACAAAGCTCGATGAGAAGATAGACGATACTTACAAGAGGGTCGCGAGAGCGCTCGCGAACGTCGAACCGGAATCAAAACAGGAACACTACTTCAACGAGTTCCTGTGGGCACTGAGAAGCGGTGCGATTCCGGCGGGGCGCATCATTTCCAATGCGGGTGCCCAGGAACACAAGCCGGCCACCTCAACCATCAACTGCACGGTATCCGGCACCGTCGGCGATTCGATGGACAACATTCTCAACAAGGTGCACGAGGCGGGCCTGACGCTGAAAGCGGGATGCGGCATCGGCTACGAATTCTCGACGTTGCGGCCGAAAGGCGCATACGTGACCGGCGCGGGTGCGTACACGTCCGGTCCTTTGTCGTTCATGGATATCTACGACAAGATGTGCTTCACGGTGTCGTCGGCGGGTGGCCGGCGTGGCGCGCAGATGGGTACCTTCGATATCGGCCATCCCGACGTCATGGATTTCATTCGCGCCAAGCGCGAGGACGGGCGCCTGCGGCAGTTCAACCTGTCGTTGCTCATTACCGATGAATTCATGCAGGCCGTTATCAATGAAGACGACTGGAAGCTGGCATTCCCGGTGACGCAGAAAGAGGTCGAACAGGACGATCTCGATATCACGGACGAGCATCAGTTCGTCTGGCGGGAATGGCCGGAGGCCGGCAACTACGTCTCCAATGCCGAGGGCCTCGTCGCCTGCAAGATCTACAAAACATTGCCGGCAAGGCGCGTGTGGGACGTCATCATGGCGTCCACCTACGATTTTGCCGAACCGGGCTTCGTGTTGATCGACAAGGTCAACGAAATGAACAACAACTGGTTCTGCGAAAACATTCGCGCAACCAATCCCTGTGGCGAGCAGCCCCTCCCGCCTTATGGTTCCTGCCTTCTCGGTTCAGTCAACCTGACCCGATTCGTGGTCGATGCGTTCACCGAGGACGCGCGTTTCGACTGGGCGGCGTTCCGCAAGGTCGTGAAAGTCTTCACGCGAATGCTCGACAATGTGGTCGAGATCAACGGCTTGCCATTGCCGCAGCAGCGCAACGAGATTCAGCGCAAGCGGCGGCACGGCATGGGGTTCCTGGGACTGGGCTCGACGATCACGATGCTGCGCATGAAATACGGTGAACAGAAGGCCGTGCTGTTCACGGAGGACGTGGCGCGTGAGCTGGCGCTGGCTGGCTGGGAGGAAGCCCTGGAGCTCGCCAAGGAAAAAGGCCCTGCGCCGATCATGAACGAGCAGTTCGAAGTAACAGAAGAGATGCTCGCGCATCGGCCGGAGATGCGTGGCGACGGTTACCAGGCAGGTGACAAGGTTCCCGGCCGGATTCTCCACGCGCGCTACAGCCGTTACATGCAGCGCGTGGCGACGGAAGCGCCCGAGCTCACCAGGGAACTGGCGGAAGTCGGCGCGCGGTTCACCCACCACAGCTCGATTGCGCCGACCGGCACCATATCGCTGTCGCTGGCCAACAATGCCTCGAACGGAATCGAACCGAGCTTCGCGCACCATTACTTCCGTAACGTGATCAGGCAGGGCAAGAAAACGAAGCAAAAAGTCGACGTATTTTCTTTCGAGCTGCTCGCCTATCGCGAACTCATCGACAAGGAAGCGATGTCGCCGGGAGTCGAGGACGGGGGGGCTGGAAACAGCCTGCCGGACTACTTCATCACCGCGGAAGATGTTTCGCCGACCGAGCATGTCGATATCCAGGCTGCGGCGCAGAAATGGATCGATTCGTCGATATCGAAGACCGCCAACGTGCCGACCGATTATGCCTACGACAATTTCAAGGATATCTACCTGTACGCCTACAAGCAGGGCCTCAAGGGCTGCACGACCTTCCGGTTCAATCCGGAGGCGTTCCAGGGCGTACTGGTGAAAGAGAAGGACCTGAAGAAAACGGTTTACACATTTACGCTGGACGACGGTTCGACCGTCGACCTCAAGGGTGACGAAGAGATCGAATACGACGGTGAAACGCACACCGCGGCAAATCTCTTCGATGCGCTTAAAGAGGGTTACTACGGAAAATTTTGATACAGGTTGCAGCGACCAGCGCCTGTCGAGGAATGCAGGAAATGAAGATTGAAAAGAAAATAGTCGGTTATGCGGTAAAGCAGCCGGTGCCGGAAGAGAAGAACGAACGCCCCGAACTCCGTCGCGAGGGTGGCGGCGGCAATCGGGCCGAAGTCATCAGGATGCACGAGAAGCTCGAGCGCCCCGAGATGCTGATCGGCTCGACGTACAAGGTCAAAACGCCCGTGTCCGATCACGCCATGTACGTGACCATCAACGACATCATCCTGAACGAAGGAACCGAGCACGAGAAGCGTCGGCCGTTCGAGATCTTCATCAATTCCAAGAATCTCGATCACTACCAGTGGATCGTGGCGCTGACGCGGATCATATCAGCCGTATTCCGCAAGGGTGGTGACGTCGCATTTCTTGTAGACGAACTCAAGGCGGTATTCGATCCCCGTGGTGGCTACTGGCAGCGCGGTGGCAAGTACATGCCGTCCATCATCGCGGAGCTGGGCTATATCGTCGAGAAACACCTGATTTCCATTGGGCTGATGTCCGGCCAGGAACTCGACGAAGGCCAGCAGAAGCTCATCGCGGAGAAGCGCGCCGAATTCGAAGAGTCCAGAAAGCAACAGGATGCGTTCTCGAAGAGCGAGTATCCCGAAGGCGCGCAGCTCTGCAACAAGTGCAACACGGCAGCGGTCATCATGATGGACGGGTGTATGACGTGTCTCTCCTGCGGCGACTCCAAGTGCGGCTGATTGAGCGCGCCTGAGGCGGCGCTCTGCAGCGTCAAACAAAGCGCGGAATCTGCTCACGTACTGACATGTACGCTGCGCGATTCGCGTTGCAGTTTTCTTGCAGTGCATCCACCTCAGCCACGCTCAACGGCTGCGAGGTACTCGCGCCTGACCGGGCGTGGTAAATTTGCGCCGTGACCTTATCGATACCTGATTTCTCGAAGACACATGTCGTCGTTGCCGGCGATGTGATGCTCGATCAATACCTGTTCGGTGCGACAAGCCGCATTTCGCCGGAGGCGCCCGTGCCTGTCGTGCACGTGCAGCAGACAGACGACAGGCCTGGTGGGGCGGCGAACGTCGCCGTGAACCTCGCATCGCTGGGTGTCAAGACGCGCCTCATCGGTGCGGTCGGCAATGACCAGGCGGCGAGTACGCTCGAGAGCCTGTTGCAGACGCAGGGTATCGACTGCGATTTCGCGCGCGTGAGCGATCGTCCGACAATTACCAAGACGCGTGTACAAAGCCGCGGTCAGCAGCTCATTCGGCTCGACCAGGAGAATGCCGCCGAACTCAGGGACAGCGCGCTGGTCGAAGCCGTCGGCAGAGCCGCAGCGGGCACTGGCGCCGTCGTGCTTTCCGATTATGGCAAGGGCGCACTGACCGACGTTCGTGCGATGATCGAACTGTGCCGCAAAGCGAGTGTGCCCGTGTTGGTGGACCCGAAAGGGCGCGATTTCGAAAAATATCGCGGCGCGACGCTGCTGACGCCGAACCAGGGCGAGTTCGAAGCCGTAGCCGGGCATTGTGGGAGCGACGCGAAACTCGTGGCGCGAGGCTGGCAAATGGTCGAGGAACTCCAACTGACCGCTTTGCTGGTGACGCGCAGTGAAAAGGGAATGATGCTGCTGGAAACCGGCAGCGAGCCGTTGTTCCTGTCGACACAGGCGCGCGAGGTCTATGACGTTACCGGCGCGGGCGATACCGTCATCGCAACGCTCGCCGGCGCACTGGCGAGCGGCCAGTCCCTCGCAGCGGCGTCGGCATTGGCGAACATTGCGGCGGGCCTCGTCGTTCGCAAGATCGGCGTCGCCACCGTGACGCCCGGCGAGATCCAGGTGGCCCTGCACCAGCGCGGCCAGGGCGGGCGAGGGCTCGTATCCCGCGATGAACTGCTGGTCGTCGTCGGGGAGGCACGTGCTCGCAAGGAGCGCATCGTCATGACGAACGGCTGCTTCGATATTCTGCATGCCGGTCACGTTGCGTATCTCGAGGAGGCCAAGAGCCTCGGCGACCGATTGATCGTCGCGGTTAACGATGACGACTCCGTGCGACGGCTCAAGGGCGAGTCGCGCCCTGTCAACGCGCTCGAAGATCGCATGCTGGTGCTGGCCGGGCTCGCTGCCGTCGACTGGGTGGTCCCGTTTTCCGACGATACACCAGCCGCATTGATCGCAGCCGTGCTACCCGATGTGCTGGTCAAGGGCGGTGATTACCAGCCCGAGCAGATCGCCGGTGGCAAGGAAGTCCTGGAGAACGGCGGTGAGGTCCGGGTGCTGAGTTTCCGCGATGGCCATTCCACGAGCCGCATCATCGACAAGCTCGGCGGCTGAGCGCCGCTGCGCGTTCCGGGCACGGCGTGCGTATATTATACAACCTTCTGACCTATGTACTGTTCCTGCCGTATATCGGCTATTGGCTGGTACGCGGAATTACCAATCGCTCATACCTGCAGCGGATCGGCGAGCGTCTGGGCATCGGCTATCCCCGGCTCGAACGATGCATCTGGATTCACGCGGTTTCGGTAGGAGAGGTCGTTGCGGCCGTACCGCTGATCCGCTCATTGGGCAGGCAATATCCTGACCGGCCAATGCTGGTGACCACGGTCACGCCGACCGGGGCGGCGCGCGTTGCCTCGTTGTTCGGCGACGAGGTGTATCACACCTATATTCCTTTTGAAGCGCCGCACGTAGTCGACCGTTTCTACTCGGCAACGAACCCGGAGATCGCCCTGGTACTCGAAACCGAGATATGGCCGAACCTGTACAGGGGTTGCGGCGTGCGCGACATCCCGCTGGTGCTGGTGAGCGCCCGCATCTCGCCGAATTCCGTGCGCAGCTACCGCCGCCTGTTACCGCTGTTTCGCGAGACGCTGTCGCACGGCATCATCATCGCCGCGCAAAGCGACGCGGACGCAGAGCGTTTCCTGTCGTTGGGCGCCGCGCCGGAACGCACGAGAGTCACCGGCAACATCAAGTTCGATGTCGAGATGCCGCCGGATCTTCCGCTTCGAGGTCGCGAACTGCGCGCGAAGCTGTTCGGAGACCGGCCGGTGTGGATTGCCGCGAGCACGCACGAAGGTGAAGAAGAGATCGTGCTTGCCGCCCACCAGGCCCTGTTGGAAACCTGTCCCGAAGTGCTGCTCGTGCTGGTGCCGCGGCATCCGCAACGATTCCCGGCAGTGCGCGATATGGTCGTGAAGCAGGGAATGAGCGTCGTATCACGAACCGACGGCGAAGCCTGCGACGTGTCCACGCAGGTATTTCTCGGCGACACGATGGGTGAACTGACGCTTTTCTATGCGGCCAGCGACGTTGCCTTCGTCGCCGGAAGCCTCGTCCCCATCGGCGGCCACAACCTGCTGGAGCCCGCGGCACTCGGCTTGCCGCTGCTGAGCGGACCGCACGTGTTCAACGCCCAGGAAATCGCTGACATGTTTGCCGCCAGGGGTGCTTGCAAGCTGGTGCACGATTCCGCAGAGCTGGCCGCAGCAGTTGACAGCCTGTTGTCTGACCCCGGAACGGCAGAGCGCCTGGGCAACGCCGGGCGCGAAATCCTCGAGCGCAATCGTGGTTCGCTGGCGCGACTGATCGCGATGATCGAGCCGCTGATGGAGTGAGCGGTTACTCCGTCTCTTCTTCGGCTTGCTTCCTGCTTCCTCGGCGAACTGGTCTTCCGGCGGCTTGCGTACGACGAGGAACGGTTCGAGATTCTCGAGGTCCTGCACCTGCAAGGTTCCGGCCGCCTGCTTGAGGCGCATAACGTTCAGGAGATAGTCGTATCTCGCCTGGTAATAGTTGGTGATCGACTGGTACAGGTTACGCTGCGAGAGCAACACGTCCACGATGGTACGCGTACCGACATCGAAGCCGGCCTGAGTTGCATCAAGTGCGGTCCTGGCCGAGGAAACGGCCTGCTCCAGCGCCTCGACACGGCTGATCTCGGCGAGCACGCCGAGGTATGAATCGCGTGTCTGCCGGTCCGTTTCACGCGTGACACGCTGCAGCTGCTCGCGCGACGCTCGATGCAGGTAGATGGCTTCCTTGACGCGCGACGACGTCGTTCCGCCGGCAAAGATCGGCAGGTTGAACTGGATACCGATGCTGTCCCTCCGGAAATCGCTGTCCGCCGGCAGCGGGCCGAAACCATTAAACGTGTCCTGGTCCTGCTTCGAATCCGAGGAGCTGACATTCGCGACGAGATCGACGGTCGGGTAGTGACCATTGCGGCGGAACGATATTTCGTCGCGGGCGAGGGCTTCATCCAGCCGGCTCGAGATCAATGCAAGGTTTTGGCTCATCGCGAGGTCGAGCCAGGCCTGTTCACTCGCCGGGTCGGGGTTCCTTAGCGGGAGGTTTTCAGCAGGTGCCGCGAGGTCCCTGACGAAGGAACCGGTGATTTCGCTGAGCAGGTAACGCGCGGTCGCGAGGGAGCGCTTGGCGGCGATCTCGTTCGCGACCGACTGGTCGTAGGCGGCCTGGGATTCCTGGACATCCGTGATCGCGATGAGCCCGACTTCGAAACGTTGCTTGGCTTGCTCGAGCTGGCGCGCAATTGCATTGCGGTCGGCGTGGATGGCGAGCAGGCGGTCTTCGGCACCCAACACGTTGAAATAGGCCTCGGTCACCCTGACGACGAGGTCCTGCTGCGCGGCTTCACGATCAGCCTCGGCCCGCGCCACGACCTTGTCGGCCTGCCGGAGGCCTACGATCTGGTCCCAGCGAAACAGCGTCTGCCGGAGATTGAACTGCCAGCGTGTCGTCTCGTCCTCGACTTCGGTCTGAAATCCGAACGGCACGACCACGAAATTGCCCGATCCCTCCGGCTGTTCCACAACCGTGTTCTGCACGCCCGAACCCGACGTTTCCGTCTTTGTCCAATCGGCGCCGAAGCCGATCTGAGGCAGCAGCACCCCGCGCGCCTGCGGCTCCGCTTCGAGCGCGGCAAGCCGGCGCGCTTCGGCTTCGTGAATGCGCGGGTCGCTCTGCAATGCCTGCTGGTAGATTTCGAGCAGCGTGGCGGCCTGGCCGGGCGACGATGCTGCGAAAATAGCGGTAGCTAACAGTAATGCCTTGAAAGTCCGAGGGTTTTTCATACTTTTGTATTCCACGAGGTCCGGGGGCAGGGGACTAAATCCAAGTGTTATAGTTTACTATATCACTAAACCAGTTGCGAGAATCAACGTTTTCTACGCTGTCCGACGCCTTCAGGGATGCGAAGTTCGCCCGAATGGTACATCGTTATTGCTACAACATAGATGCAGCTTACGCCCAAGTGGTTTCGTTCGAGCGCAAAAAGTTGCCTATTTCAGAACACGA
>Ga0224509_10000161_pt1 | contig 17199 bp, 12 predicted proteins | sample SF_Jan12_sed_USG_5_FD_170158 | JGI IMG/M metagenome (GOLD analysis project Ga0224509, IMG submission 170158) | Sediment microbial communities from San Francisco Bay, California, United States - SF_Jan12_sed_USGS_24 | ecosystem: Environmental > Aquatic > Marine > Sediment | place: USA... | reverse complement strand
GATCCTGGCATTGATCCTGGCGATATCCCGCTGGATGTCGCGAACCCGGTCGCGCAACGGCGTGTAGGCGCCAGCCTTGGCGGCGACCGCGGCCTCCGCCGCGCGGACGTCGGCGACAAGCGCGAAGGTCTCGCCGGCCCGTTCGAACGCCCTGGCCGCGTTCTTCTGCATGTCCTTCGGCAGGTAGGACAGGTCGAGCCGGCGCGCCCCGCCGATGGCCGCCATGAGCTCGGTTTCACGCGCGTCAAACTGTTGGAACAGATAATCCTCCAGGCAGTACTGCAGGCGCGGATTCTGCGGTGGCGGCGCGGTGTCGGAGGTCAGGGAGATCCGGTTCGGCAGGAAGTTGACCAGCCACGGGCTGGCGCCGACGATGGCGAGGCCGACAAGCTGCAGGCAGATGAAGGCTACGACGCCCTTGTAGATCTGGACCGTACGGACCACGGCGGGCGCGACGCCCCGCAGGTAGAACAGGGCGAAGCCGAAGGGCGGCGTCAGGAACGACGTCTGGATGTTCAGGCCGATCATCACCCCGAGCCAGACCGCGGTGATGTTCGCCGAGGGATCGGCCAGCAGGATCGGCGCCACGATCGGCACCACGACCACGGCGATTTCGATGAAGTCGAGGAAGAAGCCGAGGAGGAAGATCACCGCCATGACGATGATGAACTGGACCCAGAAGCCGCCCGGCAGGTTGGTCAGGAAGTCCTTGACCAACTCCTCGCCGCCGAAACCGCGGAAAGCGGCCGTCAGCATCGCCGCGCCGAGAAGGATGATGAACACCAGAGACGTCGTCTTGGCGGTTTCGACCATCACTCCGCGCAGTGTGTTTTCCGTCGTCAGCGTTCGCCAGAAGCTCCAGACGACCGAAACAACGAACCCAACCGTCATGACGCTCGCCAGACTCAGGGAGACGACATCACCGCCGGTATTGATGTTCTTGACGTTGATGGGGTGGATGTTGGCGATCAATGCCAGGGCGGTCACCGACACGATGGACAGAATGGCAGGCCAATAGGCACCCGACCTGCCTTCGCGCAACCGATAGCCAGCCATGATCGTTGCGCCGACCGCGCCGATGGCGCCGGCCTGATTGACCGTGGCGACGCCCATGATGATGGAGCCGAGCACGACGAAGATCAGCGCCAGCGGCGGCACCAGGATCAGCGCCACGCGCGCCGCGAATCTCGCATCGTACTTGCCATCGAAATGGACGGCGGGCGCCATGTGCGGCCGCAGCAGGGACAGCACCAGGATGAACAACATGTAGAGGCCGACCAGGACGAGCCCCGGGATGAAGGCACCCATGAACATGTCGCCGGCGCTGGTCGACACGATGTCGAACTCCGACGGCATGGAAATCTCGCCGGTCGCCGCCTTGTAGAGGCCCTTGCGCGTGGCGCCGGCCTGATCGACGGCGCTGGCCAGCTGGTCCGCCAGAATGATCAGTACGATGGACGGCGGAATGATCTGGCCGAGCGTGCCGGACGCGGCGATCGTCCCGGTCGCTAGAGAGTTCGAATATTTGTTGCGCATCATGGCGGGCAGCGAGATCAGGCCCATCGCCACGACCGTGGCGCCGACGATGCCGGTGGTCGCCGCCAGCAGCGCGCCGACGAAGACCACGGAAATGCCCAGGCCGCCCGGCATCGGGCCGAACAGCTGCGCCATGGTCACCAGCAGATCCTCGGCGATCTTCGAGCGCTGCAGCATGATGCCCATGAACACGAACAGCGGAATGGCGATCAGCGTGTCCCGCTCCGCCTCCCAGTAGATACCGCGGAAGTTGGTCACGCCGGCGGTCAGCCACTGCCACGGGCCGCCCTGTGCGAAATAGGCGCTGGCGTCACCCGCGAACAGCCAGCCAGCGAAGGCGGCGGCGCCGATGGACAAGATTGCCGAGCCGGGCAGCGAAAACGCCACCGGGAACCCGGATCCCAATGCCCAGATCATCAGCACGATCAGCAGAAGGAGAAAAACAAGCTCCATGGCGGCGTCTTTGTCTCTTCCAGCTCTATTGCGAAATGTCCGGCTCGTGCTCCCGCCCGCCCGGGTCGCCGCGGCAATCGGCGACGCCTTCCAGCAGATAGGCGGCGAACTGAATCGCCATGGTTACGGCGAAAACGGCCAGATAGGCGGCCAGCAGGTACTTGACGTACATGCCGAAACCCGATTGCGAGACTTCGAGCCGCAGGATGGGGCTGGTGATTATGGCGGTCGATTGGCCCAGGCCGACGACGAGGATGACCCAGCAGAGCGGAAGTCCCAGCAGCAACGCGCCCACCGCATTGACCAGGCCCTTGGTCTTGTCGGTAAAGCCGGAATAGAGCACGTCGACCCGTACATGGCCTTCCTCGACCAGGGTATAGGCGCTGGAGAACAGGAACAGCCCGCCATACCAGAAGCGGACCATGTCGCCCATGAAGGCCTGCTCGTAGGAGAACACGAAACGCGAGACGACGATCTGCAGTTCCGCCACGACGACCAGCAGCGCCAGCCACGTGAAGCCCAGCGTACGCGTGACCGCGGCGAGGACCAGCGAGGCCAGGATCAGCGGGAAATGTACATAGGGCGCGCGGAACTGGCTGCGGCCAAGCTGCGTGGTGATATCGGCGCCGACGAAGAACTCCAGCAGTTCCTCGACCCGCAGGAACGATATCAGCGCATCCGCAACCCCGACCAGAAACACGACCCAGAACGCAAATCTCGCGATATAAGCGGCGATCGCCGAAATCGCCTCGTTATCCTGACGCAGCGTGCGATCCCTGGACCGCAATACGAAAACCGCCGGCCCTGCAACCGACAGCAGATAGATCACGATCTGCAGCCATGCCGCTGCGGAGCCGTCCGGTCCGAATGCGCTGCCGGCGCCGGGCCATTCGCGCCAGAACGTCAGATAGATATTCAGCAGATAGGCGAACAGCGTCCCGACGATCGTCCACGCAAGGAAGCGAAAGCCCAGCACGGAGTTTGTCCAATGATAACCGCTGGCGATCCGGTCGGACTCTGAAACTGACATGGGGCTGCGGCCTCAAAGGCCGTGGGGCGGAGGCTCACTCCGCCCCACGATCTGTCGTTACGATCCAGGGCTGTCAGAGGCCGAGGACCCGATTGCGCTTCAGCGAGTAGCTGACGTCCGAAAGCTTCATCCAGCCGCCCACGTTCTTGCGGGCGTCGGCAAAGCTGCCATGGACCTTCTTGGCAAGCGCGCTGTGCGCGCGGGTCTCTTCCATGACCTGCTCGGCGGCCTCGCCGAAGCTGTCATAGACGTCGTCGTTGAACTCGCGCAGCTTGACGCCGTGCTCGTCGATCAGTTTCTTCAGATAGGTCGCGTTGTTGGCGTTGTTCTCCGACATCGCGATCTCGCATTCCATCTGGCAGGCGGCCTCGATGGTCAGCTGTTCGGTCTTGGTCAGGCCTCCCCACCACTTCTGGTTCATGCCGAACGAGATGAAACCGCCCGGCTCGTGCATGCCGGGATAGTAGTAGTACTTGGCGGCCTCGTAGAATTTCAGGAAGTAGTCGTTGTACGGGCCGACCCACTCGGTCGCGTCGATGGCGCCGGAAACCAGGTTCTCGTAAATCTGGCTGCCCGGCAGCGAGACCGGCGAGCCGCCGACCTTGGCGATGACGTCGCCGCCCAGGCCCGGGATACGCATCTTCAGGCCCTTCAGGTCGTCGGCCGATTCGATTTCCTTGTTGAACCAGCCACCCATCTGCACGCCGGTATTGCCGCAGGGCAGGCACTTCAGGCTGAAGCTCGCCGCCAGTTCGTCCCACAGGGCCTGGCCGCCGAGATGGTTGATCCAGGCGCTCTGCTCCGTGTAGGTGAGACCGAACGGCACCGAGGTGAAGAAGGCCCAGGCCGGGTGCTTGCCCTTCCAGTAATAGTCGGCCGAGTTGTAGGCCTGCGCGTTGCCGGACGCCACCTCGTCGAACACGTCGAAGCCGCCGACGCGCTCGCCGGATGCGAAGTACTTGGTGGCGATCCTGCCGTCGGTCAGGTTGGTGATTCGGTCGGCAAGCCGCTGGGCGCTGATGCCGAGGCCGGGGAAATCGCGCGGCCAGCTCGAAACGATGACCATTTCCTTGCGGCCCTGCGCAATGGCCGGGGCCGCGAGCGCGGTGGATGCCGCGACGGCGCCGGCGGCGACGCCTGTTTTGGCTATGAACGAACGACGATCCATCTGTGAGTCTCCCTTACGGTTATTGGACGGCTCCGGAAGAAACACCGGAGGCCCGGTTATGATTGCTGCTCCTGAATAGCAGCCTACAAGGAAATAAGCAGCCCTCATATAATCAAGAAACCTGCAAAACGGCATCCAGACCTCTCGCGGGGCGCGTTCTTAAGCCCAGGAACAGAAGAGATGGAAGGAAATGCACGAATACGTTGCGGGGCCTCGATCGCGGCGAGGTTCGCCCTGCCAACGTCCGGCCTTTGGCATGGGCCACACGACCCTTGGGCCTGGGACTCCCTGGCCCGGGATAGACCGGTTGTGCTGACCGGTCCATCGATGATAACTACGCGGGACAATCCACATCGTCCGCGGCGCGTTTCCCGAACGGTGTCGAGCTGTCCTCACTCGTCGTATTCCGGAGAGTAGCAACCTTGAGTTCACGAGCCGCAAAACGCCGCAGGTCCGGCCAAAAACCTGAGCATAAACGTTCGAAGCACGGCGCGCCGGCCACGGCCGCCACCTGCCCGTCCTGCAACGCCGAGGTCCAATCGGGTGCCCGCTTTTGCCATGCCTGTGGCATCTCCTTGGGTGCCCAGCCGGCGTCCGCAGGTTTGGATGTCAAGACAGTCGGCCTGGTCGTCGCCGCCGCAATAGCGATTGTTTCGGTGGTCTTCGCGGTCGCGATCATCGTCACTCAAAATAAGGTCCAGGTGCCGCCGCCCAGGCCCGCCGCCAGTTCGGACACGGCGGCCAGCCCGCTGGTCGATCTATCGAGCATGTCGCCGCGGCAGGCGGCCGATCGACTGTTCAACCGGGTCATGATGGCGAGCGAGCAAGGCAACGTGGCCGAGGCACTGCAGTTCGCGCCGATGGCGGTGCAGGCCTACGAAAGCCTCGGAACGCTGGATGCCGATGGGCGCTACCACCTTGGGATGATCCACACGCTGACCGGCGATTTCGCCAAGGCCCGCGAGCAGATCGGCGTTATCAAGCAGTCCGTGCCCGACCATCTTCTGGGATTCACGCTGGAGCACGCCATCGCCGAGCAGACCGGCGATGCGGAGGCCGCGGCCCGGGCTTCCGCGGCCTTCACCGCGGCCTACGATTCGGAGATAGCGGCGGACAGACGGGAGTATGGCGACCATCGAACCACGATCGAGCGTTTCCGCGCGGCGGCGGAGGCAGGCACGACCAAGAGCGATTAGCCCGAATTCATCCCCTCCGATATCATTACCTTAGTCTGCCGATCGACATCGGCCTGTCGACGACTTTAGGTATTACTCCTCGCCCGGTTTGCCGCCGCGCAGCTTCTTGAGCGCGCCGCGCCGTGTCTTGGCCTCCAGGCGGCGTTTTTTTGACCCCGGGGTTGGGCGGGTCGGCCTGCGGGCGGCGGGAGGCCGGGCCGCCTTTTTCAGAAGGCTGGTCAGGCGGGCGAGCGCGTCGTCGCGGTTCTGCTCCTGGGAGCGGTAGCGCGCGGCGGTGATGACGATGACGCCCTCCTTGGTGAGCCGCCGGCCGGCGAGGCGCTCGGCCCGGGCGCGCAGGTCGTCCGGCAGGGACGGCGAGCCGCGCAGATCGAAGCGTAGCTGCACCGCCGTCGAGACCTTGTTGACGTTCTGCCCGCCGGGGCCCGACGCGCGCACGAAGGTCTCCTCGATCTCCCGCGGGTCGATGGCGATCTGGTCCGTGATTTCGATCATGGCGGCGCGCTTGTGCTGGATTCGGTGCCAAACCGGGTTTCGTGACGCGAGCATACACCGAATTTCTTTGGAGGCTCTTAAGCGGCCAAGAAAAAACGGCCCGCCGGGCGGCGGGCCGTTCGCTGGATCTTCGGGTGCCGGGCGTGCCGGCGTCAGGCGGCCGAGCGCGCGCCAGCGGTGTCGCCGGCGAGTGCGCCGAGCAGGTTCTGCGGCGAGGACTCGCCATAGGGATCCGTCTCGCAGTTGTCCGCGAAGCCGGGCTCCTCGAACCAAGCTTCGACCACCCCGTCCTCGACGATCGCGGCGTAGCGCCAGGAGCGCAGGCCGAAGCCGAGATTGTCCTTGCTGACCAGCATGCCCATCTTGCGCGTGAACTCGCCCGTGCCGTCGGGGATCAGCTTGACGTTCTCGAGGCCCTGCTGACGGCCCCAGGCGTTCATGACGAAGGCGTCGTTGACCGAGATGCAGTAGATCTCGTCGATGCCCTGGGCCTTGAAGTCACCATGGAGCTTCTCGAAGTCGGGAAGCTGGTAGGTCGAACAGGTCGGCGTGAAGGCCCCGGGCAGCGAGAAGAGGACGACGCGCTTTCCCTTGAAATAGTCGTCCGTTGTCCGGTTCTCCCAGCGGTAGGGGTTCGGGCCGCCGACGGACTCGTCGCGCACGCGGGTCTTGAAGGTCGCTTCGGGAAGCTTCCTGCCGATCATCAGTGTCTCCTTTCGGTCCAGAGCCAGATATTAGAATAATTCCAATATATGGATTAATCACCTGTCTTCAAGGTGAAAAATTCTAACAGATCTGGAATTTACCCCGGGTGACGGTCGCGGGCTTGAGCGCCGTGATGCCCGCTACCGGCGCGCGGGCCGTAGGTCCGGGGCCATGAGGGTGCGTGTCCGCGGGTCTTCGCGCAGCCGCTCGGTCGTCTCGAGAAGCGGCGCCAGCGCCTGGGCCAAACGTGCGAGCTCCCGCGCGAGCGCGCCCAGGCCCGGGCTCTCGAGGGCCGAGCCCAGCATGTCCTCGAGGAAGGCCCGGACGGGATCACGCTCCTCCGGGAAACGCCTCAGCTGCACCGTCCCGGGCTCGGCCTCCACCGCCTCGGCGGCCAGCGCGATGGCCAGCTCGAGCCCGCCCAGCTCGTCGACCAGGCCGTTCTTTGCGGCGTCCTCGCCTGTCCACACCTGGCCCTTGGCCACCTTCAGCACGTCTTCAAGGGCCAGGCCGCGACCCGCCGCAACCTTGGCCGTGAAATCGTCGTAAGTGCCGTCGAGACGCCGCTCGAGGCGCGCCCAGCCGTCCTCCGAGAAGGACCGGTTCATCGACCAGATGTCCGCGTTGTCCCCGGCCTGCACGCCGTCCCAGGCGACGCCCAGCTTGTCCCACAGGCCGCTCAGCACCAGCTTGCCGGCGACCACGCCGATCGAGCCCGTCACGGTGCCCGGCTGGGCGACGATCCTGTGCGCCGGGATGGCCACGAAGTAGCCGCCCGAGGCCGCCACCCCGCCCATCGACACCACCACCGGCGTCCCCGCCTCGCGCGCCCGCTGCATCTCGCGCCAGATCACGTCCGAGGCGACGTAGGAGCCGCCCGGGCTGTCGACCCGGAAGACGATGGCCTCGACCTCGGGGTCGTCCAGCGCATCGGAGATCGCCTGCGCCACAGTGTCGGCGCCCATCACCGCCTGGCCGAAGCCCGGGTCGTTCTCGCTTTCGCCCAGCTGCACCGGTCCAAGGCCGTAGATCAGGCCGACCACCGGGCCGTCGCGCTCCGGCTCGTCGCGCGCGCGTGCGTAGTCGCTCAGGGCGAACAGCTCCGCCTCGTCGCCGGCCTCGGCCAGGACCGCCGCGCGCACCTCGTCCCAATAGCCCAGCCGGTCGGCCAAGCCCGCCTCCAGCGCGCCCTCGGCATCGTAGGGGCCGCCGTCGATCAGGGCCCGCGCCTTGCCGGCGTCGATCTGCCGCCCTTCGGCGATGCCCGCGGCGATCTGACCGACCCAGGAATCGACCAGGCGCTGCAGGTTGCGGCGCTGCGGCGCGGGCAGGGCTGTATCGGTCAGCGTGTTCATGACGCCTTTGAACTCCTCGCGCTGGGCCAACTGCGGCTCCACGCCGAGCTTGTCGAGCGCAGTGCGCAGGAAGGGGCTCTGGATGAGCACGCCGGTCAGGTCCAGGTCGCCCGAAGGTTGCAGCCAGATCCGCTCGAAGGCGCTGGCGAGATAGTAGTGCTGGGTTCCGTTGCCGCCCTCGCCCAAGCTCTCGGCGAAAGCGACCGCGAACCTGCCCTGCGCGCGGAAGCGCCCGATCGCATCGCGCAGCTCCTGCACCAGGGCGATATCCAGGTCGCCGCGCCCGACCCGGGCGACCAGGCCTTTGATCCGCGGGTCGCGGCCGGCGGCCTCGAGCGCCTCCAGCGCCTCGCGCAGCGCGATGACCTCGCCCAGCGAGGCGCGGGCGAGCGGGTTGTCCGGCCGCACCTCGACAACGCCTTGGGCGAGGTCGAGGGTCAGCACCGCGCTCTCCGGCATCTCGGGCCGTGCCACCTTGAGCGGCTCGGCCCGGGAGACGAGCAACGCCAATCCGATGAGGGCCACCAACACCAGAAATCCGATCGCCGCGAACAGGCCGACCAGGCTTTTCAGTATGAACATGACAGCGCGCATGGCTCTCGTCCGCTCCCGCCGCGCCGGCGGTACCGCCCTCCGCCGCGCCCGGAACCGTGATAGGCGCGATCGCCCCGCGAGTCGACTCCGGATTGATTCGGCTTCGTCAAAGCGCCGGCGGCTACGGCTCGCCCGATCCGGCTGTTGGGCTGTTTGTGGCGGCGGGCGCGGCCTCCTCGGGCTCCGCCTCCGGGCCCTCGCGCAGCCAGGCGCGAAACAGCGTGTAGCCGAGCGCCAGGATCACCGAGCCGACGAACAGGCCGATGATGCCGTGGGCGAGAAATCCGCCGATCGCCCCGACGAAGATGATCGCCATCGGGACCTGGACGCCGCGGCCCAACAAGATCGGTTTCAGGACGTTGTCGAGCAGCGTGACGAAGATGCCCCAGACGAGGAAGAGAACGGCGGTGCCGGTGTCGGCGGTCGCGAAGACGTAGATCACCGCCGGGATCATGATCAGGCCGACGCCGAGCTGGATCACGGCGAGAAACAGGCAAAGCAGCGCCAGCAGGCCGGCGGCGGGCAGGCCGACCGCAAGGAAGCCGAGCCCGGCGAGGATCGCCTGGATGAGCGCCACGCCGAGGATGCCGCGGGACACGCTGCGCACGGTCGCGCCGGCGAGATCGGCGAACTTCGGCCCCTGCTCGCCGATCACTCGGGCCGCGATCGCATCCGCCGTATGCACGCCGCCTTTCGAATGCGCCAGCAGCACGCCCGAGATGACGATCGCGAAGACGAACTGCAGCATGCCGAAGCCGACGCCGCCGGCGGCCGAGAGTAGCCAGACACCCACCGCCCGGATCTGTGGCCCGATCTTTTGGAGCGCCTCGTCCAGGTTCTCCGAGGCGAGGCTCCAGAACTTGGCCAGGGGCTCGCCGATCACCGGCCAGGTAGCGACGCTCTCGGGAGGTGGCGGGATCTGCAGACTTCCCTCGCGCAGCATCTGCGCGAGCTCCCGCGCACCTTCGATGAGCGTGCCGGCGAGCATCGTCATCGGACCGGCGAGCAGGACGAGCATCAGGAAGGTGACCAGCGTTGCGGCGAGCGCACGGCGCTGGCCGAGCGCGTCGTGCAGCCGGCGGTAGCCGGGATGCGCCGCGACCGCGAGAATGATGCCCCAGATGACCGGCACGATGAACGGGCGGACGATCTCGAAGGACCAGACGACCAGGAGGACCAGCAGGCCGATTCGGATACTGACCTCCAGCACCCGCTTCAGGAAGGCCTTATCCTTCAAGATTTCGTTTTCCGTGGTCACGCGACGCCCCCCTTCCCGGTTCCCTGCGGCAGCCATCGAGGTGCTACGGTCGATCGTCGGCGGCTTGGGTCGTCCGGTATCCAGGCCCATCTTGAAGCAACGGCAATTGCCTGGCAACACGACCAACCGGTACCAAGCCCTCCGGCGCCGGGGCGTTGCGCGCGCCGGCCGATCGGCTAGAGTCTCGGCACCATTCGCTGCGGGAGCAGGGACCATGAGGCGCAAGCCCCGCCGCGGCGGCGGACGCCAGGCGGAGGTCACGATCGAGTCGCTCGGTGGGCGCGGCGACGGGGTGGGGCGGTTGGACGGCCGGCCGGTCTTCGTGCCGCTCACCCTGCCGGGCGACCGGGTGCGCCTGCGCGTGACCGGCGAAAAGGCCGGCGCCTTCAAGGCCGAGGTCATCGAGCTGCTGGCGGGCGGCCCAGGGCGGGTCGAGCCGCCCTGTCCGCACTACGGGCCCTGCGGCGGCTGCGCCTTGCAGCACCTCGAGGCCGGCCGTACGGCTAGCTGGAAACGGGAGCAGGTCGTGCAGGCGCTGGCGCGCCGGGGCCTGCCGGGCGAGGCGGTCCGCCCGCTCATTGTCGTCCCGCCGGGCAGCCGGCGCCGGGCCGCGCTGGCCGCGGTGCGGACCCAGGCGCGGGTCCTCTTGGGGTTTCACGAACGGGCGAGCCATAAGGTCGTCGATGCGCCTGGCTGCCTGCTGCTGACGCCCGGGCTGACCGCGGTCCTGCCGCTGCTGCGCGCGGCCCTGGCCGGGATCCTGGCGCCGCGCGAGAGCGCGGACGTGACCCTGAGCGAGACCGAAAGCGGGGTCGACCTCCTGCTGATCTCGCGGCGGCCCCCGGACTTGGCGGCGCGCGAGGCCCTGGCCGAGCTGGCCCGAAACGCCGATCTGGCGCGCCTGTCCTGGGCGTCGCCGGACGGCGAGCCGGAGCCGATCGTGCGCCGGCGTCCGCCGCGCATCAGTTTCGCCGGTGTCGCCGTCGAGCCGCCGCCCGGCGGCTTCCTGCAGCCCAGCGCCGAGGGCGGGACGGCGCTCACCCGCCTGGTTCTGGGCGGCCTGCCCGAGGCGGCCGAACGGGTGCTCGACCTCTACGCGGGCTGCGGCGCCTTCAGCTTTCCCCTGGCGGAGCACGCGCGGGTCCACGCGGTAGAGGGCGACGAGGCGGCGCTGGCCGCGCTCCGGACGGCGGCGCGGCAGGCCGGGCTGGAGGGGCGCGTGAGCGCCGAGGCGCGCGACCTGGCGCGCCGGCCGCTGGACGCATCCGAGCTGGCCGGCTTCGACTGCGCCGTCTTCGACCCGCCGCGTGCCGGCGCGCGGGCGCAGGCCGAGGCCTTCGCCGCCTCGGATCTGCCCGCGGTCGTGGCCGTCTCCTGCAACCCCAACACTTTCGCCCGCGACGCGCGGATCCTGGTCGACGGCGGCTTCGCCCTCGGCGAGGTCACCCCCCTCGACCAGTTCCCCTGGTCCGGCCACGTCGAGCTGGTCGCCGGCTTCAAACGCTAGAAAAAGGTGTCAGACACCTTTTTCGCTTATTCCGGGGTGGCGTTGAGCCGGTAGACCGCGCCCAAGGCCGCCGGGGCCTTATTGGAGAATTGTCCGAACCATTTTTTGTAGATCTGGATGATCTGCCCGCTTCGATAGAGGTGCGATAGCACGCGGTCCGCGACGAGGCGGAAGTCCGCGTCGTTGCGTCTCACGGCGAGAGCGAACGGCTCGAAGGAGAACAGCTCGTTGGAAATGACCAAGTCGCCCTTGTCCTCCGACGTCAAGACAAGGCCGATGAGAACGACCTGGTCGGACGAGAAGGCGTCTATCTTGCCGTCGAGCAGGGACTTGACCGCATCCGATGCCGAGTCGACCGGAACGACCTCGGCCTCGGTCAGCGAGTCCTTGAGCGCGCCCTTGAGGACTTCGATCGTCGTCGTGCCCTTGACGACGCCGACCTTCTTCCCTTGGAGGTCCGCGACGGCCGCGACCTTGGACCCGTCCAGGCTCAATAGAGAGGCGCCCGTGACGAAGGTCAGCTGGGTGAAGTCGACGATTTCGCTGCGGGAGAGCGTCTTCGTCGTCGAGCCGCAGAGAATGTCGATCTTGTTGTCCGACAGGGCCGTGAAACGATTTGCCGCATTGACCGGCACCAGTTCCACGGCGATTTCGGGCATCTTGAGCTCCGCCTTCACCGCCGTGGCGATGCGCCGGCAGAGGTCGATCGAATAGCCGACCGGCTTTCCGCTTTCGTCGACGAACGACATCGGCGGCTCCGACTCGCGGTATCCGAGCCGTATCGTGCCGGACTCCTTGATCTGTTCGAGGGTACCGGATTGCTCCGCCGCGCTCAGCGGCGACGCCAGCAAGATCAATGCCGAGACGGCTATCAGAAAAATCTTCATTAACCCGTTCCTCCCCATCTGAATTTTCGCATCACCGACCGCAGCCCATCCTGCGGGACCCGCCGGGCCACCGTGGACTCTCCCCGTCTCGTCCCAATTTCGGGAATGACGCCGTTTCACTGCGGATCATAGTAGGCCAAAGCGACAGGGGCAACGCGTTCACACAGGGTGCCCACGAGCCGTCCTGTTTTCCGCGCACCTAAAGGCCGACCTGCCCCCGGTGGCGCAGCAGGTGGTCGGCCAAGACGAGGGCCATCATGGCCTCGCCGACCGGCACGGCGCGGATGCCGACGCAGGGGTCGTGGCGGCCCTTGGTCGAGATTTCCGTGTCCTTGCCGTGAATGTCGACGGTCTTGCGCGGCGTCAGGATCGAGCTGGTCGGCTTGACCGCGAAGCGCACCACGATGTCTTGGCCGCTCGAGATGCCGCCCAGGATGCCGCCGGCCGCGTTCGAGAGAAAGGCGATCTCGCCGTCCTTCATGCGCATCTCGTCGGCGTTGTCCTCGCCCGACAGCGCCGCGGCGGCGAAGCCGGCGCCGATCTCCACACCCTTCACCGCGTTGATCGACATCATGGCCTTGGCGAGGTCCGCGTCCAGCTTGTCGTAGACCGGCTCGCCCAGGCCGGCCGGCAGGCCGCTGGCCACGACCTCGACCACGGCGCCGGTCGAGGAGCCGTCCTTGCGCACCTCGTCCAGGAACTCGGCCCAGCCCTCGGCCGCCTCGGCGTCCGGGCACCAGAAGGGGTTCTGCTCGACCTGGTCCCAGTCCCAGCGCGCCGGATCGATGCCGTAGGGCCCGACCTGCACCAGGGCGCCGCGGATCGTCACGGCGCCGTCCAGCAGGTGGGCGAGAACCTTGCGCGCCACGCCGCCGGCGGCGACCCGCGCCGCGGTCTCGCGCGCCGAGGAACGCCCGCCGCCGCGATAGTCCCGAATGCCGTACTTGCTCCAGTAGGTCATGTCGGCGTGGCCGGGCCGGAACTTGTCCTTGATGTCGCCGTAGTCCTTGGCGCGTTGGTCCAGGTTCTCGATCATCAGCGCGATCGGGGTGCCCGTCGTCCGGCCCTCGAAGGTGCCCGAGAGGATCCGCACCTGGTCGGCCTCGCGGCGCTGCGTGGTGAAGCGCGACTGCCCCGGGCGGCGGCGGTCGAGCCAGGGCTGCAGGTCGGCCTCGGCCAGCGGGATCCTGGGCGGCACGCCGTCGACCACGCAACCGATCGCCGGCCCGTGGCTCTCGCCCCAGGTGGTGAAGCGGAAGGCCCGGCCGAAGGCGTTACCGGGCATGGCGGACGCCCACTGAATAACATGGACGGTCCCTGTTTTCTCCGGTCCTTCTCGAGGCGCCAAGAGACAACCCTCTCCCCTCGGGAGAGGGTGGCGAGGCGGAGCCGAGCGGGTGAGGGCCGGCTGTTCCACTCGAAGACGGCGAGCGGAGGCGCCTCGCGGATAAGCTTGATACCCACATGCCCTCACCCTCCCGCTTCGCGGGCCCCTCCCTCTCCCGAGGGGCGAGGGAAAGGCCGTCCAGGGACTGTCCCTATGTGCCTGCCCTCACGACTGGGGTTTCAGGCTCTGCAGCAGCTCGGCGACTTGCGGCGCGGAGTCGACCGCCACCATGCCCACGGAATGGTAGCCGCTGTCGACGTGGTGCACCTCGCCGGTCACCCCGGACGAGAGATCGGACAGCAGGTAGAGCGCCGAGCCGCCGACCTGGCCTATGGTCACGTTGCGGCGCAGCGGGGCGTTGTACTCGTTCCACTTCAGGATATAGCGGAAGTCGCCGATGCCCGAGGCCGCGAGCGTCTTGATCGGCCCGGCCGAGATCGCGTTGACCCGGATGTTCTTGTCGCCCAGGTCGTTCGCCAGATAGCGCACGCTGGCCTCCAGCGCCGCCTTGGCGACGCCCATGACGTTGTAGTGCGGCATGACCCGTTCCGAGCCGTAATAGGTCAGCGTCAGGAGGCTGCCGCCCGAGGTCATCAGGGGCACGGCGCGCTGCGCCACGGCGGTGAAGGAGAAGCAGGAGATGTCGAGCGAGCGGACGAAGTTGTCGCGGCTGGTGTTCAGGTACTTGCCCTTCAGCTCCTCCTTGTCGGAGTAGGCGATGGCGTGCACCAGGAAGTCGAGCTTGCCCCAGGTCTCCTTCAGCGCCGCGAAGACCGCGTCGATGCTGGCGTCGTCGGCGACGTCGCAGGGCAGCACCAGCTTCGAGCCGACCGACTGGGCCAGCGGCCGCACGCGCTTTTCCAGCGCGTCGCCCTGGTAGGTGAAGGCCAGCTCCGCGCCGTGCGCGTGCGCCTTCGACGCGATGCCCCAGGCGATCGAACGGTCGTTGGCGACGCCCATCACCAGGCCGCGCTTGCCGGCCATGAGCGGGTGGCTCTCGGTCATTCCTGTCCTCGCATGGCCTGTCCTCGCATCGCGGAGTGGTCCCCTCTCCTTCGGGTTGCGGCGCATCCTACAGCAAAGCAACGGCGGGTCAATTCGCCGGGGGACGCCGGGTGGCGCGGCGGCGCCCAGGCCCCCGGGAGTGCCGTGGCGCGTGAGAAAACTCACCGGGCGACACTTCGATCCTGGATAAGATAGACTGTTTCCTGCAAGCGGGGACGAACCAGGGAGGGCACGACCATGTTTCCGGCTTCGACTCACAACGGACAGAGCGTTTTAGGGTTTCCCGATGTCTGTAAGACACCCGTGCCGGTCGCCGGCGTCGTACCGGTCGCCTACCCGACCATGGGAACGGTCGGGGGAACGGCGCTCAAGCCGACAGCGACCAAGACCCCGATCGCGACCAAGACCGCGACCAGCGAATTTCAGCAAAAGCAGACCAGGGCCCAGGAGCTCCGGTCCCGCTTGAGCGACCTGAACCGCCAACTAACGTCGCTGTCCGACAAGGACCCCACGCGCTGGCACAAGCTGGTGGACCAATACGTCATCACCACCGCGGAGCTCTACAAGACGCTCGCCGCCTAGCGACCGCATCGAAATCCAGTCGGGTTCGCACCGGCGCGCCCTCAGCGCATTGAGTGATACCAAAGGTCAGTGAGAACGAGCCGTTTCATCAAGATGGCTTTGGCCGCCATCCAGGCGCACTGCGCCGGCGAGGCTGCCACAACGCACTTGCCGGGCTGGAAGCCCGGGCGATAAACGGTAAGATACGGAATTCCGGCAACGGGATGCCGTTTCGGCGTCGGTGGAGGTGCCGCGCGGGGCGCGATTCTTACGCCGTCCCGCGCGTCAGCAGCACTGCTGCGGATCCTCCTCGGCCGATCGAGCGGATTTGTTCTCGTGGGACCGGGAAGATGGCTGCCGCGTCCCGATTCTCGCGGACGTCACCTTATGTTGGAACGAAGGCTGGGATCTTCCAAGTGCACCTGCTTGCCACCACACCCCGACGCTCGCGTCGGCTGTTCGCCGGGCTGATCGTGCTTGTCGCTTCGGCTTGGCTTCTGGGGTCCGTTGTACACGCTCAGGAGCCCAAGCCTGCCGATACCGCCATGGAGATCACCGGCGAGCAGCTCGAGGCGCTCGTCGCCACGCTCGAGGACGAGGCGGAGCGCGACAAGCTGATCCAAAGCTTGCGGGGCCTGGTTCAGGCCCGGCAGGCGCGCGAGGCGGAGCAGGAGCAGGGCGCCGGCGGGGAGATCCTGGCCGCCCTTGCCGCGAAGACGGAAACACTCACTAGACAGCTCGGCCAGGTCGGCCAAGTCCTGTCGGGCCTGCCGGTGGTCGCGGATTTGATCCTGCGGCAGGCCCGGGACCCCGCCGTTCGCGGCCTGTGGGCGGAGGTCGCGACAAAACTCGTCCTTATCCTTCTGGCCGCCTTTGCCGCCGAGTGGCTGCTGCGGCTGCTGCTGTCGCGCACCCGCAAGGCCGTCGAAAGCCGCCAAACCGAGACTTGGCTGACCCGCGTGGTTCTACTGCTTGCGCGGACGGTCCTCGACCTGCTGCCGATCCTGGGTTTCGCCGGGGCCGCCTACGGCATCCTGGCGCTTGCCGAGCCGCGGCCGGTCACGCGCCTCGTTGTGCTCGCGATCGTGAACGCGAATGTCCTGGTCCGGATCGTCATGGCCTTTGCCCGCCTGCTGCTGACGCCCCAGGCGGCCAACCTGCGGCTTTTCCCGCTCACCGACGAGACCGCGAACTATGCCTGTATCTGGACCCGGCGGATTGCGTCGGTTGCGGTCTATGGGTACTTCTTAGCCGAGGCAGCGCTGCTGCTGGGCCTGCTGCCGGGGGCTCACGCCTTCCTTTTGCGGGCCCTGGGGTTGGTTGTGGCGACGATGATCGTCGTCCTGTTGCTGCAAAGCAGAGAGACTGTGTCGGAATGGCTCGCGGGCAAGCCCGCGCCCGCAGGCGACGGCGGCTCGGCCCCCGCACTGCGCCGGCGCTTCGCCGATATCTGGCACGTGCTGGCGATCGTCTATGTCTACGCGATCTACGGCGTTTGGGCCCTCGGGGTCGAGGGCGGCTTCCAGTTCCTCGCGCGGGCCACCGTGCTCACCGCTATCATCGTCATGGCGGCCCGGTTGTTGACGGGCGGTCTCAGGTATTTCGTCGAGCGGGGCTTCCGTCTTCGCGAGGATCTCAAGCTTCGTTTTCCGACTTTGGAGGAGCGGGCGAACCGGTATCTTTTTGTGGTCCATCGCGTCTCCAAGACGGTGGTCAATGTGCTCGCCGCCCTGGTTCTCTTGCAGATCTGGGGGCTCGACATCGCCGGCTGGTTGTTTTCCGAGACGGGCCGCGTGGTCGCGGCGCGGCTGGCCACGATTCTGCTGATCTTTGCCGGCGCCTGGGTCGTCTGGGAGGTAATATCGAGTTTCGTGCAGCGCTATCTTGAGGCGCAGGACGAGGCCGGTGGCGCCAAGCACCTCAGCGCCCGCATGCGGACCCTGCTGCCTTTATTCCGCAATACGGTTCGCGTGGTGCTCGTCGTCTTTGTCGCTCTGACCGTCCTGTCCGAGCTCGGCATCAACATCGCCCCCCTGCTCGCCGGCGCTGGCGTGATCGGCCT
>Ga0224509_10000160_pt1 | contig 17218 bp, 17 predicted proteins | sample SF_Jan12_sed_USG_5_FD_170158 | JGI IMG/M metagenome (GOLD analysis project Ga0224509, IMG submission 170158) | Sediment microbial communities from San Francisco Bay, California, United States - SF_Jan12_sed_USGS_24 | ecosystem: Environmental > Aquatic > Marine > Sediment | place: USA... | reverse complement strand
CGCCGGCTTCAAGCATCTGGCGCATAGTGACATCTGTCATTTTCAAAATTCTCCAATATTCAGGGTTAGTCTTCCATGCATCCCATGACGACAACCCGAATGACTGCATTTGTGTGCATACAGTCAGCCAGGCACCCTGCCGCATGTGCCGATACATGTGTGAATTAGGTCAGGCGGGACTTCAAACCCCACTTAACAAGCCCGCCTTTATACCATACACTCACCTGCACAGCAATCAGGTAAGCCGGCCGGCGTACTGCCACAGACCCGGATCTAACCCATAAATATCAGGATGTTAAATGCCAGTCTCCATAAAAAACCCGGACGAAATCGAGAAGATGCGTATCGCCGGACGTCTCGGTGGTGAAGTCCTGAGAATGATCCGGCCGCATGTACAACCCGGCATCACCACCAACGAACTGGACCGTATCTGTCACGATTACATCGTCAACCAGCAACAGGCAATCCCGGCACCGCTCAATTACCGTGGCTTCCCGAAATCTATTTGCACCTCGATTAATCACGTCGTCTGCCATGGCATACCCGGCGACAAGGTCATTAAAAAAGGTGATGCCGTTAATATAGACGTCACCGTTATCAAGGATGGATTCCATGGCGACACCAGCAAGATGTTCTTTGCCGGCACACCCACGGTTGCCGCCGAGCGGCTGGCTCGTATCAGCCACGAGTGCATGAAAATCGGCATTGAAATGGTAAAACCCGGTGTCCAGCTCGGCGACATCGGCCACGCTATCCAGCAGCATGCAGAATCTCAACATTGTTCGATTGTGCGCGAGTACTGCGGACATGGAATCGGTCGTGAATTTCACGAGGATCCACAGGTATTACACTACGGCAAGCCGGGCACCGGCATGAAGCTCGAAGCCGGCATGACGTTCACGATTGAACCCATGGTGAATGCCGGCAAACGGCATACCAAAATGTTGCCGGATGGCTGGACTGTGGTTACCAAAGACCACAGCCTCTCTGCACAATGGGAACACACCATCCTGGTAACCGACACCGGCCATGAAGTGCTGACCTGTCTGCCCGACGACCAGGTGTAGTCTTTTTCAAGACCATCATGACTGACAGTGATCCGGTGATCGCCACCACGGCAACCTTTGAATCCTGGTTTCAGCTGCCTGAACTGGATAAGACATCCGCTCAATCCGGCAGTCCGCTGAAAGCTTTCAAGCAATGCCTGCAACAGGGCAATCAGATTCTCGGGCAGCAGTTCGATAATGGCGCTGGCGCTCCCGTCCTGGTCCATGCCCGCTCCTGGCTAATCGACCAGGTGCTGACGCGTACATGGGCCCGCTTCATGGGTACAGAAAGCAGGCAGGCAGCACTGGTAGCCGTGGGCGGCTATGGGCGCAGCGAATTAATGCCCGGCTCCGATGTTGACCTGCTGATTCTGCTGCCTGATGACGAGGGCAACCGCTTTGACGGGCAGATCACCGAATTAATAACCTTCCTCTGGGATATCGGACTGGAGGTCGGCCACAGCGTGCGCACCATCGAGGACTGCATCGAACAATCACTTGCCGATGTCACCGTGGTTACCAACCTCATGGAAGCGCGCTTGCTTGCCGGCTCGGAGCAGCTGTTCCGGCGCATGCAGAAAGGTATCGAACCCGCAGAGATCTGGGACAGCCGTAAATTTTTTGAAGTAAAGAGTGCCGAACAGCGTCGCCGTTACAAAAAATACCACGATTCCGCCTACAACCTCGAACCGAATATCAAGGAGGGTCCCGGCGGTCTGCGCGACATCCAGATGATTGCCTGGGTTGCCAACAGGCATTTTGGCACCGCATCGCTGCAACAACTGGTTGACCATGGATTCCTGACACGCAAGGAATATGAAACCCTGGTCGAGGGTCGCGACCTGCTGTGGAATATCCGCTTCGCCCTGCACATGCTGACCGGGCGAGGTGAAGACCGTTTGCTGTTTGATTACCAGCGCACACTGGCCAGCACATTCGACTTCCATGACGACGACAAACGACTCGGTGTGGAAGCCTTCATGAAGCAGTACTACCGCACCATTATGGAGCTCAGCCGCCTTAACGAGATGTTGCTGCAACTGTTCCATGAAAACATCCTGCACCCGGAAGGTCCGGGCGAACCTGTCATCATCAACAAACGCTTCCAGAGCCGTGACGGCTACATTGAAATCAGTAATGACAAGGTTTTTGCGCACTACCCGTTTGCGCTACTCGAAATATTTCTGTTGCTGGAACAGGACCCGGAATTGCAGGGTGTTCGTGCCGGCACCATCCGGGCCATACGCCAGCATCGCCATCTGATTGATGATGACTACCGCAACGATATCAGGGCCCGCAGCCTGTTCATGGAAATAATCAGGCAACCGCACGGGCTCACACACCAACTGCAGCGCATGAACGTATACGGCATTCTCGCTGCCTACCTGCCCGCTTTCCGGCATATTGTCGGGCTGATGCAATATGACCTGTTTCATATCTATACGGTAGACGAGCACATTCTCGAGGTTATTCGAAACCTGCGCCGCTTCACCGTACATGAACATGCGTGTGAATTTCCGCTCTGCAGCCATGTCATCGCTACCCTGCCAAAGCCCGAACTGCTGTACCTTGCCGGCCTGTTTCACGATATCGCCAAGGGGCGTGGTGGCGACCACTCAACGCTGGGCGGCGAGGTTGCCCGCACATTCTGCATCAAGCATGGCCTTGGCAACTACGACACAGAACTGGTTAGCTGGCTTGTCAACCAGCACTTGCTGATGTCGTCAACCGCGCAACGTGAAGATATCAGCGACCCGGTTGTTGTAAACCGGTTTGCCGGAACCGTTGGAAATACCATATACCTGGATTACCTGTACCTGCTGACAGTTGCGGATATACGTGGCACCAACCCGGAGATGTGGAACAGCTGGAAGGATGCCCTGCTGAAACAGCTCTACTACAACACGCGTCGCGCACTGCAACGCGGACTGCAGGATCCGCTGGAACGTGCCGAACATATTCAGCAGATTCGGGAAGCCACCTCAAAGCTGCTGCAGGAACCGCCCTCCGGGGCCGGCATCCTGTGGGACAGTTTCGGCGACGAATATTTTCTGCGCCACGCTCCCGAGCAAATAGCGCACCACACACAGCTGCTGATAAACAGGACGGATAACAACAATATCATCGACATCCAGCCGCTAACCGAACGCGGCGGTACAGAAATACTCATTTTTGCACCTTCCGGTGAGAACCTGTTCAGCCGCATAACTGCCGTACTGGACCAGCTGGGACTGAACGTTGTTAATGCCGGCATTACCACAACTACTGACAACCATATCCTGGACACCTTTGATGTACTTGAAGAATCCGGGGAACCGGTATCAAACGACATGCGCATTGAAGAAATCAGGACAGCCCTGCTGGGCGAAATCAACAACAGTGATCGAAAACCCTGGCAAATCACACGACGCACACCGCATCGGTACCGGCATTTTCCGATCAAGACACATCTTGAATTCAAGCAGGACAGCCTTGACCACCGTACGGTCATGGAACTGGTGACAGCCGACCGCCCGGGCCTGTTATCACAAATAGGAAGGGCATTTGCAGACTGCGGCGTAAAACTGCTGAATGCCAAGATCGCTACCCTCGGCTCACGTGTGGAAGATGTGTATTACATTACCGACAAGAACAATGAGCCCCTGTCAGACACGCTGATCTCGGAATGCCTGGAAAAAGCAATCTACAAATACCTGGATATCGATAACACTGCTGCATCCGGCAACTTCAACCAGTAACTCTCTCGACCAGCTCCACGGCATTTCCGTCCGGATCCCGGCAAAACAGCGCACGGCGCCCGGAACGACTCAGCTTATAAGGTATATCAGCAGCCTCCAGAGCGACTTCGATTGCGCCAAGATCAAGCACATCAAGTGCAAAATGCCGGTCGCGCCCGCCATGCTCAGGCAAGTCTGCCGGTGCGTTTACCGAAGGCATTTCCAGCAGGTGAATCTGTGCCGTACCCACCACCAGCCAGGCGCCATGGAAACTCATCTGCGGACGTGACTCGTCAAGCTCCAGTCCCAGCAGCCCCTGGTAAAATTCCAGCGCGCGCGCCGTATCCTTAACCAGCAGGCTCACATGATTAAGCGCAATAACATTCGTCATGCTTCATCCCTTGAATGAATACGTGCTGCCAGCGCAGCAGCCGTTACCACCATAAAACCACCCAGCCACTCTCTCGGCAACACCAGTTCATCTGTCAGTAACAAGGCTGAAATTGCGCCTACCACCAGTTCAAACAGCAGGATGACGGCAGAACGATGCAGCGGCATGCGTGTCACGCCATACAACACTGACAGCGTCATCACCAGAAAACCGCACAGACCCAGCAGTACGGCCGCCAGCAGCACGCCCCCGGCAACGGCAGGAAATGCATTACTGCCCAGCCAGATCCACAGGCTCGCCACAACCACCACCCCGGCCCAGCTGCCGGTAGACTTCAGCAATACACTGACATTTTGCAGGCCACGCACGAACACGTTACTCAGCGCAAACGCAAAACCCGAGGACACCGCCAGCCAGTCAGCTGTGTCACGCGGCCACGGCATACCCAGACTTTCATCCCACAGCATGATTATCGCGCCGGCCACGGCTATCGCAAACACCAGAACAGATTGCCCGTCGAGACGCTCACCCAGTAACAACCAGCCCAGACAAACTGCCCAGAACGGTGACAGGTAAAACAGCAGCAGCACGCGCACCACATTACCGTCCAGCACCGCCATAATAAAGGCGACATTGCACCAGCCCGCAGACAAAGCCATCAGCAGAAACGGCAGAAAGTTGCTTTGCAACGAAGCCCGCTCGCGCACCATTACCGGTAGAAACAGCACAAAAATCGTACCGTAGCTGATAAGCGCGCTCCACAAGCCTGCCAGCCCCTGCTCTTCAAGCAGACGCAGTGGATACCAGATTAACCCCCACAAGGTAGCTGAAAACAGCAGGCTGAGTATCGGCAGCAGTCGATTTCCCTGTTTTGATGTATCCATGGCTTCCCTTATACTTTCACTCATATACTGCTGTTGGCAAGCCGTTTTCAAATCATCCGAATCGCCACCTGGACCAGGAACACTATTACTAGCGAATGAATCCTAACCTTTCACAGCTGCAACCTTACCCGTTTGAAAGACTCGCAAAGCTGTTTGACGGTGCCATCCCGCCCGCACAGCTACAGCCCATAGCGCTGTCTATCGGCGAGCCCCGGCATGCGACCCCCGGCTTTATTAGCGAAGAAGTCATTACCCATTTACACGGCCTGTCGCGCTACCCGCTTACCCGCGGCACACCGGAACTGCGCAGCGCCATTGCCGACTGGCTGCAACAACGCTTCAGCCTGAATACCGGCACAGTGGATCCTGAAACAAACATTCTGCCGGTAAACGGCACCCGTGAGGCGCTGTTTGCCTTTGCGCAGTGCGTGGTCGACCCGACAGACCATCCTGTTGTGTTAATGCCCAACCCTTTTTACCAGATATACGAAGGCGCCGCCCTGTTATCCGGCGCCGAGCCCTGGTTCATGAATTGTACGCGTGAAAATGGTTACCGCCCGGATTTCAGCATCGTTCCGGAAGCCGTCTGGAAACGCTGCCAGCTTGTCTATATCTGCACACCCGGCAATCCCACCGGGGCGGTCATGGACAGCGCACAACTGCAACAGCTTCTGGAACTGGCCGACCGACATGATTTTGTCATTGCCTCCGACGAGTGTTACTCGGAAATCTACCCGCTAACGGCTACCCCGCCGGCCGGCTTGCTGCAGGCCGCGGCCGAATCAGGCCGACATGACTACCGTCGCTGCATGGTTTTTCACAGTCTTTCAAAACGCTCCAACGCACCGGGCCTGCGCTCCGGGTTTGTGGCCGGTGATGCCGAACTGATCAAACAGTTTCTGCGCTACCGTACCTATCACGGCTGCGCCATGCCACCGGCGACGCAGGCCGCCAGCATCAGTGCCTGGCGCGATGAAGAGCACGTCATAGAAAACCGTTCCCTGTATACACGCAAGTTCGCAGCCGTGCTGGAAATCCTGTCACCGGCACTGGATGTCAGCCTGCCGGATGCAGGTTTCTATCTCTGGCCACAGACCCCGGGAGACGACACCGAATTCGCTCTTGGGCTACTGCAGCAGCAGAATGTCATTGTTCTGCCTGGCAGTTATCTGTCGCGCACCGCTGCAGGCCTCAACCCCGGCAGCAATCATGTCCGAATGGCGCTGGTCGCGCCACTGGAAGACTGCATCGAGGCAGCGGAACGCATTAAAACGTATATTGTCAGCCTCTAGACAGTTATCATTATCCGCTTGCTTTGACCATTTTTCTGGAGAGTACCCTAAATGAGCGACATGCAGTCCACTATTGAAGAAGCCTTTGAACGCCGCGCCGACATTACACCGCGCAACGTCGAAACCCATGTCAAGGAAGCCACACTGGAAGCCATCGATATGCTTGATCGGGGCACAGTCCGTGTCGCCGAAAAGCAGGATGGCGAATGGGTGGTCAATGACTGGCTGAAGAAAGCCGTGCTGCTCTCCTTTCGTATTGAAGACAACGCCTTCATCAAGGGCGGCTTTACCAACTACTACGACAAGGTCAGCTCCAAGTATGCCGACACCAACTCGCGCGAATTTCGTGAAAGCGGCGTACGAGTGGTACCACCGGCCACGGCACGCAAGGGTTCCTTTATTGCCTCAGGTGCCGTGCTGATGCCCTCTTATGTAAATATCGGCGCCTATGTTGACAGCGGCACCATGGTGGACACCTGGGCCACCGTCGGTTCATGCGCACAGATTGGCAAGAACGTGCACCTCTCCGGCGGAGTCGGCATCGGTGGCGTACTTGAACCGGTACAGGCCAGTCCGACCATTATTGAAGACAACTGCTTCATCGGCGCCCGCTCTGAAGTTGTCGAGGGCGTCATTGTTGAGGAAGGTTCGGTGATTTCCATGGGCGTCTACATTGGCCAGAGTACCCGCATCTTTGACCGCTCAACCGGTGAAATCAGTTATGGCCGAATCCCCGCCGGCTCTGTCGTGGTCTCCGGCAACCTGCCATCCAAGGACGGCAGCTACAGCCTCTATTGTGCCGTGATCGTCAAACGTGTTGATGAGAAGACCCGTTCAAAGGTCGGCATTAATGAACTGCTGCGTGATATATAGGCAGCACCCTTTCCATGACAACGCTCTATGGCATCAAGAATTGCGACACCATCAAAAAAGCCCGCCGCTGGCTGACGGATAATAATATCGAGTACCGTTTCCATGATGTGCGCAGCGACGGCATCAGCCGCACTCATCTGCAGCGATGGATGAAGACACTCGACTGGGACAAACTGCTGAATCGCCGCGGTACCACATGGCGCAAGTTGCCGGAATCGGTCCGTGACAATATCAGCAAGGCAAGCGCCATAGCCGTGATGCTGGAGAACCCCGCCATCATCAGGCGGCCGGTACTGGAACATGACAGCTCGTTCTACCTGGGTTTCAGTGCAGACAGCTACCAGGCCATTTTCGAGACACAAACAGCCACATGAGCCCGACCCTTGAGCTATCATGCGCGCTGATCGCACGTCCGTCCGTGACACCGGATGACCAGGGTTGCCAGCAAATGCTGGCACAACGACTCGAAAAAATCGGCTTTGTTATCGAACACCTGCGCTTCGATGATGTTGACAACCTGTGGGCGCGTCGCGGCAGTGCTGAACCGGTATTTGCCTTTGCCGGTCACACCGATGTAGTACCCGCCGGGCCGCTGGCCGACTGGGACAGTGCCCCGTTCGAACCCGGGATCCGGGACGGCTACCTGTTTGGACGTGGCGCCGCCGACATGAAAAGCAGCATTGCCGCGATGGTTACCGCCTGTGAACGTTTTGTTGCCGGGCACGCTGACCACGCCGGTTCCATTGCCTTCCTCATCACCAGCGACGAGGAAGGCCCGTCGGTCAACGGCACCATCAAGGTGGTTGAGCATCTGGAAGCCCGCAACGAAAAAATCAAATGGTGCCTGGTCGGAGAACCCTCGAGCAGGGATCAAACCGGTGACACCATCAAAAACGGACGCCGCGGCTCCCTCTGCGGGGTACTGACTGTTCGCGGCCGGCAAGGCCATGTCGCCTACCCTCAGCTGGCAGACAATCCGGTTCACCGCGTCACACCTGCCCTGCACGAACTGGCCAGCATCGAGTGGGATGCCGGCAATGAATTTTTCCCGCCAACCACTTTCCAGATTTCCAATATCAACGCGGGTACCGGCGCTGAAAATGTCATACCGGGAAGCGTACAAGTATTATTCAACCTGCGCTTTTCAACCGAGTCAACGGCCGAGTCACTGAAATCACGGGTGACCGCTGTCATGGATCGTCACGGACTGGACTACGATATCCAGTGGCGACTTTCAGGCAAACCCTTTCTGACGCCGGCCGGAGAACTGGTCGATGCAGCCCGCCATGCCATTTACGCAACGATGGCAATAAATACCGAGCTATCTACCGGTGGCGGCACCTCCGACGGTCGGTTTATCGCACCAACCGGCGCCCAGGTCGTCGAGCTCGGCCCGGTTAACGCCACCATTCACCAAACAAATGAATGTGTAAATATTGCAGAACTTGATAAACTGTCTGCAATCTATGAGCAAATACTAGAGCAACTCCTGGCCTGAGAGTACAACAATGGATCATGGTCTTTTGTCACGCAGTCTGCATATCCTGATGCGACTTGCCGTAGCTGGCGGCTTCGCTACATTGGTAACGGCCTGCTCCATGGGTCAAATGGTGGTACGCGGTTCACAGACGATTCTGGACAGCGGCGTCGACTCCATGAATCGCGAAACAGACCTGCAACTTGCCAGGGATGCCATGCCGGCCAACCTGAAACTCATCGAAGGCATGCTGATCGAAGATCCAGGCAATACTGAACTGCGTCTTTTTGCAGCCGAGGGTTTTTACGGTTACAGCTTCGGGTTTATCGAAACAGAAAATCCGCCACGCGCCAAACAGCTGTACCGCCGTTGTTACGGACATGCACAACGGGCACTGCAACAGGCGGGTGTGGATATCGATCCCGAAGTCGCAACATCTGAAGCTGTTGAAGCCGCAGTCGGCAAGGCCGGCAAGAAAGCCGTACCGGCACTGTTCTGGACGGCCAGCTGCCTCGGCAAATGGATAGACCTGAGCCGGGACGACCTGGCGCTGGTTGCCAGCCTCGCCAATGTCGCCATCCTGATGGAACGCGTGCTGGAACTGGATAATGAATTCTATTTTGGCGGCGCACATCTTTTCTTCGGTGTTTACTACGGTGGACGCTCCCCCATGCTCGGCGGCGACTTCACCCGCGCTGAAGCCGAATTCCGGCGTGCGGCTGAAATCAATGACAACAAGCTGCTGATCGTCAATCTACTGCAGGCAGAATTCCTGGACCGTCAGCGACTTGACCAGCAGGCATTCCATCAGCGCCTGACAGCCATCCTTGCTGCACCGGATGACCTGTATCCTGAAATGGCACTGATAAACGGGATTGCCAGGCAAAAAGCAGCGCTGCTGCTTGATCTTGAAGAGGAATGGTTTTGAAAAACAGATTGCCGCGGCTGTTACGCCGGTTGTTGCCGGTGCTGCTGCTGGGCAGCGTGGCATTGACAGGCACAGCAACACAGGCTGAAAAAATTCACGTCCTTAAATTTGCCACGCTGGCCCCGGCCGGAACCACCTGGGTACGCCTGCTGCACGACTGGGCCGACAAGGTCAGAAAAGAAACTAACGGACGCCTGATTTTCAAGATTTACCCCGGTGGCGTACAGGGTGACGAGCCGGAGGTCCTGAAAAAGATTCGCTTCGGACAATTGCAAGGAGGCGCTTTCACCGGCTATGGGATCGGTCAGATCTACTCGCCTGTACGGGTACTGGAACTGCCTTTTCTGTTTAACGACACTGAGGAAATCGACCATGTTCGCAAGCGTTTTATGCCCGAAATCGAACAGGGTTACCGTGACAACGGCTATGAACTGCTCGGCTGGATGGAAGTCGGCTTTATCTACTTTTTCTCCAAGACCCCCATTGACTCGCTTGATGACCTGAAGGAACGCCGCATCTGGAACTGGCAGGGCGACCCCCTCGGTCAGGCCTTCTTCGAGGCCAGTGGTCTGTCTCCGGTACCCCTGTCAATCATCGATGTCTATACCAGCCTGTCGACCGGACTGATCGACACCGTCTACGCACCCCCACTGGGAGCCATTGCCATGCAGTGGTTCACCAAAACGCAATACATTACCAACATACCTATGGCGAATGGTATCGGCTCCCTTATTGTCTCCCGCCGCTTCTTCCAGAACCTGCCCCAGGATCTGCAGAAAATCCTCAAGCGCAGCGGTGCTGCCACCGGTGAAATACTGGTGGCCGCCACCCGCAAGGACAACATTGACAGCCTGAAAACCCTGCAGGACAGGGGCATGATAATGGTCGAGGCCACTGATAGCCTTGAAACCGAGGCCCTGCAGGACATCCGTATCCGTGCAGGTAAGAGCCTCATGGAAAATGGCTATATTCCGGAAACAACCATAAACAGGGTCAATCAATGGTTGCAGGATTTCCGCAACGAAAAGGCTGCAGAAGCCCCAAATGCTGCTGAATGAGCCACAACTGGTTAGCAATTTCCGCCATGCACTGATACGCATGGAAGCTTTCATGGCCGGCGCATCCCTGTTGCTGTTGCTGGGCCTGGTGTTCGGACAGGTAGTAGCTCGGAACTTTTTCCATAGCGGCATTCCGAATGCCGAACTGCTGTCCCGTTACATGGTGCTGTATGTGGCTTTCTTCGGTGCCGTGCTGGCGGTAGAAGGCAGCAAGCATATCCGCATTGATGTTGTTGCTGCCTGTATGAAGCCGGAAAACATCAGGCGGCTGCAACCACCGCTGTACCTGATTTCCTCCATCCTTTGCGGCATCATGACCTGGGCCGCGATCCGCTTCTGGTATGACGACTGGCAATATGCAGCAGAACATGAACGCTGGAGTTCCATCCTTGCATTAATCACCCCCTTCGGTTTTTTCCTGCTGTCGTTGCATTTCCTGCTGGGTGCCTTGTTTTCGCCGGCAAGGACCGACCCACCATCATGACCCTGCTGATTGTCGGCCTGCTGATCCTGCTGGCACTGCTTGGCCTGCCGTTATTTGTTGCACTTGCCGGTGGCAGTCTGCTTGCTACCTATAACGCCGGACTCGACCCGGCACTGCTTGCCGTCGAACTTAACCGGCTGGCATCATCCCCTCATCTTGCAGCCATTCCGCTGTTCACCTTTGCCGGCGTAATCCTCGCGGCCGGTGGCGCACCGCAGCGCATGATCCAGCTGTTCAACGCTTCGGTTGGCTGGCTGCCGGGCGGCATGGCCGGTGTGGCCATTGCTTCCTGCGCTTTCTTTACTGCTTTCTCGGGCGCTTCCGGCGTTACCATTCTGGCACTCGGCGGACTGATGTTTCCGATGTTGTTGCACGCCGGCTACAAGGAACGTTTTACCCTGGGTCTGCTGACCACATCCGGATCGCTGGGTCTGTTGTTTGCGCCCAGCCTGGCAATCCTGCTGTATGGCATCGTTGCCGGTGTCAGTATCGACCAGCTTTTCCTCGCGGGAATCGTACCGGGTTTCCTTCTGATGCTGATGCTTGGTCTCTACGCCCTCTACATCGGCAGAAAAGCAGACATCCCGCGACACGAATTTTCTGTTGCTGCACTGGGCAATGCACTCCGGGAAGGTATCTGGGACATATTTTTGCCAGTCGGCATACTCACCGGCATCTTTGGCGGCTATGTAACCATCACAGAGGCCTCGGCCTGCACGGCCATCTATGTGCTGTTGCTGGAAGGCGTCATCCACAGGGAGATACACCTGGTTAAACACCTGCCGTCACTGCTCAGGGACACGGCGGTGCTGGTTGGCAGCATCCTTATCATCCTGAGTGTGGCCATGGGTCTGACCAACCTGCTGATTGATGCACAAGTGCCGATGAAAATACTGGAATGGATGAGTATTCATGTCGACAGCCAGCTGCAGTTCCTGCTGTTACTGAATGCATTTTTGCTGATTGTCGGCTGCATGATGGACATTTTTTCCGCCATCGTTGTGGTCGCACCGCTTATTTTACCGATCGCGGAAAGTTATGGCGTCAACTCCATTCATCTCGGCATCATTTTTCTTGCCAACCTGGAACTTGGTTACAGCACACCACCGGTCGGCATCAATCTGTTTATCGCCAGCCAGCGTTTTGGTCGCCCGGTTTTATCACTGTTTCGTGCCGCCATTCCGTTCCTGGTACTGATGGTTATCTGGCTTGCACTGATCACCTATGTGCCGTATTTCTCACTATGGTGGAAACAGTAGTTACTGCTGCGCGCCCGCTATCCCGGATTCAACCGCCGTACTGACCCGGTCTTCAAGTTGCTGCAGCAACACAGTCGCATCACTGCCCTTGCCAACATGCGTCGGGCTTACAAAGACAACGTGTGTCATGTCGTTGTGCCGGTAAAGCGTAATATGTAACGGACAAAGCGCCAGTAATTGCGGGTCAGCATTACTGACCTGGTTTGCGTACCAGCCGCTGCAGAACACCATGGAGCGAATCCCCTGCAGATTATTACGGTTGTAATCCTCACCCCAGCGCTCAGCAAAGGCGGCCAGGTTTTTCCCGATATTCGGCTCGAATACCACGAATAATTTATTTTCTTCCAGTGACTTGTGGATAGCTTCGTAGGCCGTTTCCAGGTCCTGCTGAAGTACCCAGTGACGTACACCGGCCAACTCGGCCTGGCAAACATTAAAAAACACGCCCAGCACCAGCAGTAGCGCTGCTTTCTTCATGGTTTCGATCCTCGTCGTGTTATAGCTGTGTCATGATACCCAAAACCGATATCAGGTACCGCAATGAAAAGACCCGCCGGCCTCACCGGACTGCTGTTGCTTGCCCTATGGCTCGGCGCCTGTTCCGACAACAGGCCACAACTGCCACTGTTGTCAGCCGATGCCGTCATACTGGCATTCGGAGACAGCCTGACATTTGGTACCGGTGCCCACAGGGAGCAGAGCTATCCTGCCGAGCTGGCCCGGCTGACCGGTCTTACTGTGATCAATGCAGGAATACCCGGTGAAGTGACGGCTCAGGGAGTGCATCGACTGCCCGCCTTGCTGGACCGCTATAAACCGCAGTTGTTGCTTCTGTGTCATGGCGGCAATGACCTGTTACGTAAAACCGGCGCTGCCATGACCCGCGACAATATAGAAAAAATGATTACTGCAGCAGCTCAGCGCGATATACCGACACTGCTGATCGGCGTTCCGCAGCCGGCCCTGATGTTCCTGGAGGCAGCTCCGATATACAACGAAATAGCCGAGCAACACGGACTTGTGTACGAGGGCGAGATACTCCCGCAAGTGGAAGCTGACAACAAGCTGAAATCAGACCGGATTCACCCGAATGCAGAGGGTTACCGGCGTATGGCAGAGGCCATCAGCCAGCTGCTCAGGCAAAGTGGTGCGCTCTAGCTAGCATGCCACTGCCCATACCCGGGAATAATCAGCGCAGACTTTTTTTTACTTGCGCCACATTATTGCGCAAGTACACCGGCACCGCTGCTGCAGGTTCTGTCAGCATACCCAGACGGTAATCAATCACAGCCAGGCGGGCCACATCGCCGGCGCGCGGTTCAAAATCCGGCAGCACCCGAACCACCCGCTCGGCAGCTTGTTGCATCAGACTGTCGCCATGGGCTTCCCAGCCACTGCCGACACCGACCCAGTCGCCACTGTCCGGGCAACTGATATCAACCGGCGCACACACAACTTCGGCGTCCTGCAGCACCACAGCACCGTCATCCGCGGCGCTAAAACAGCCCCAGTAGACTTCATCCTTGCGCGCATCCAGTGCCGTCATAACCTGCTTTGTTTCGGTTATGTGCATACCGCCCAGCGCCAGTGCAGCCAGCGTGGAAACCGGCACAACCGGCAGGTCTGCGGCAAAAGCAATCCCCTGAATGACGCTGGCAGCAATACGTACACCGGTAAATGACCCGGGACCACGTCCGAAAGCCACTGCATCCAGCTCCGTTACCGCAATGCCAGCTTCCAGCAACAGTGATTCAATCATCGGCAACATCAGTGCCGCGTGCTGGCGCGGCGCCAGCGCATAGCGTTCAAGCACCACACCATCAATCGACAGCGCAGCTGAACAGGCAGGTGTCGATGTTTCTATGGCAAGCAGCAATTCAGGCATGGCAACAGGAAATAACTAGATAGTGAGCGGCTCTTCAATCGAGACTACAGTGTCTGCGAAGAATTTTTCAACGACCTCGGTACTGCCGGTCTGCTGCATGTCCGGCAAACTTTTAAGAAACACCTTGCCATAAGCCTTGCCGCGCAACCGTGGATCACATAATACCAGTACACCGCGGTCATTTTCATCGCGGATAAGGCGTCCGACACCCTGCTTCAGGTTAATTACGGCACGTGGCAACTGGTATTGCATAAACGGATTCTCGCCCTGCTCGCGCATGGCTTCTATGCGCGCCTGCAGGACCGGCTCACCCGGCGACCCGAATGGCAGCTTGTCGATAATCACACAGGATAACGCCGCACCCCGCACATCAACACCTTCCCAGAAACTGCTGGTCCCCAGCAGCACCGCATTACCCAGCTCCCGGAAGCGTTCCAGCAACTCTCGCCGGGGCGCACTGCCCTGCACCAGCAGGGGGTATGGCAAGGTATCCTGCAGCTGTCTGGCTGCCGATTGCAATGCCGCATGGCTGGTGAACAGCATAAACGCCCGTCCCTTGCTGGCTTGCAGAATATCACGGGCACAGCCGACCACCGCATCGACATAGAAGCGGTCATTTGGCGGCGGCATTTCTGCCGGCATGTAGAGCAAGGCATTTTTTTTATAATCAAACGGGCTGTCAAGCTTCAGCTTGCGCGCATCATCAAGCCCCAGCTGACCGGAAAAATGTTCGAAACCCTCACCCACAGCCAGTGTCGCCGAGGTAAATACCCAGGCACTTTGCAGGCTCTCCACGCAGCTTCTGAAATACGGAGCAACGTCCAAAGGTGTCAGGTTAAGTCGAAAGGAAGTCCGGAATGTTTCAAACCAGTGGATATAGTCACTTGAAGCATGTTCCAGCAACAGCAGCAGGCGGTCATTCATGAGCGTTGCCCGCTGCCGGCAGCTTTCCAGCCCCTTGCCACGCTCAGCAGCAAGCACCAGCCAGTCTTTCAGGCGCTGCAGACAGCCGGCCAGATCAAGCAGCACCGCCTGTACGTCCTGGTCTGCTGCAACTTCAGACCAGGCAGCGCGTCGGTCTGCCTGTCCCAGCGCCAGGCGCAGCTGATGAATAACAGCCTCCATCCTGTCGGCGGCATCCGGCAAATCCTGCATGTCCCCGGCTTCCCGCAAGTGTTCAAGCCGCACATCCCTGGCAAGATCACGCAGCTGGTGGCTGCTCAGCGTGGTACCGAAGAAAATGGATGCCACCTCGGGCAACTGGTGGGCCTCGTCAATAATGAAGGCGTCGGCTCCCGGTAATAATTCACCAAAACCTTCTTCCCTCAGAACCATGTCGGCGAATAACAGGTGGTGGTTGATGACGACGATATCGGCCTCCATGGCATTACGCCGCGCCTTCACCACAAAACAATCCTGAAAAAACTCGCACTCCTGACCAAGGCAGTTCTCAACCGTGGATGTCACCCTCGGCCAGACAACGGAATCTTCGGATACCAGCCCCAGTTCCGCAATGTCACCACTGGCGGTATGTCCCGACCAGGCACGTACCTCTTCCAGCTCATGCAGCTGTTTTCCTGATAACTGGCGGCCCTCGCCAGCGGCTGTTTGCAAGCGGTGCCAGCACAGATAATTTGAGCGTCCCTTCAGCAGCGCCGAATGCACCGGCGCATTCAGCGCCTTGCGTACCACCGGCAGGTCCTTACCGAATAACTGGTCCTGCAGATGCCGGGTGCCGGTGGAAATAATAACTTTTTTACCCGAAAGCAGTGCCGGCATCAGGTAGGCAAAGGTCTTGCCGGTGCCGGTGCCTGCTTCAACAATCAGCGTGCTGTTTGCGGCAATGGTCTCAGCCGTGGCCTCTGCCATCTGCTGTTGCTCGATGCGCGGCGAGAACCCATGTACGCAGTCTTTCAGCGGCCCCGTTTCTCCCAGTAATTCTGCCAATCCGGACACGTAGGTTATTTCCTGTCAGCGGCGCTCGAGTTCAGCAGCGCGATCATCGGCTGCCGCCGCACCCCCGGGGTTATTCTGCTGACGACGGGCCTGCCCGACAAGTCGCCAGTTACGCGCCTGCTGGGCTGCATTGCCGCTGGCAAGACTGTTCGACTTGACAGCAAGTTGCTCAGCCTGGGCTGACTCTCCCTGTGAAAGCCTGACCGTGGCAAGGTGGTACCAGAGTACAGCACTGCGTGGATTAATACGGATCGCCCGCTCCAGCGATGCCGCCGCAGATTCCAGTTCGCCGGCGTTGGCTTGCTGCTCGGCCTGGTCCAGCAATGCAACAACAGCTGGCGGCTGACTCGCAGTGGCTGTTTCAGCTGGTAGCGTTTTCTGTGGCGGCTGCACTGTGTACGGCACAGGCCTGCCGGGTACGTCCGGGGACTGCGTCGCCGTTGCTGGCTGCCCCTTATCAACAACCGGCGGCAGTGTTTTTTGTGCTGGCTGACTGCTGCAGGCCTGCAACAGGCATAGCAAAACAACGGCGAATAGCGGGCCTGTTAATGCAACTTTCACTCAAACAACTCCTTGAACCAGTCTACCGGCGCAGTCAACACGCCGTTTTTCTTTGCACAGGATGCGCGCTCCACCGGCGCACTGCCAGCGATGAAAGGTAATTGTACGGCATCCCGGCAGCCGGCATCGGCCAATAAACCGGTTTTTGGTTCAACCCATTGATACTCTATATTATCAACGGCTACCGGGACCTGGCCGGCGTTGTTGAAGCCTGCAAACAGGTCCCCCCAAATACGCAAGGCACCGCTGGAGCCGCTCAGCCCGGTTGACTGATTATCATCACGCCCGATCCAGACAACACCAAGACGGTCCCCGGTGAACCCGGCAAACCAGCTGTCACGCAGATTATCGGTGGTTCCGGTTTTACCGGCGATATCCTGATTTTCCGGTAACACCTGGTAAAGACC
>Ga0224509_10000156_pt1 | contig 17656 bp, 20 predicted proteins | sample SF_Jan12_sed_USG_5_FD_170158 | JGI IMG/M metagenome (GOLD analysis project Ga0224509, IMG submission 170158) | Sediment microbial communities from San Francisco Bay, California, United States - SF_Jan12_sed_USGS_24 | ecosystem: Environmental > Aquatic > Marine > Sediment | place: USA... | reverse complement strand
CCGTCGATTTACTGGCCCCAGGTCCAAGGCTCGCTATACATCACCGGCCGCGACTGGTGGGATTGGGTATCCTATAACCCTGACTATCCCGCGGCCATCGTGAGAGCCGAGCGTGACGAGCCGTACATTGCCACGCTAGCGGAGTACCTGGCCGACTTCCTCGGGACACTTGAGATCGAGCGCGCGATGCTGCTTGAGATGGGAGTCGAGCCGGTCAAGCCGATCTAACGGTTACCTCGCCCGGCGCCACGTTGGCGCCATTCAGCCCGGGCCAGCCTATCGGCCCGGGCCTTTTTAGGAGAGACATATGACAGCGGACACACTCATGATCTTAAGCATGGCACTCGGGATGGTTGCCTACGCGTGCGCCGTTGCGGCGCTCGGCATCGTTTTGTGGCTGGCCTGGGAGCGGTGGCGCGACTGGCGGGCGGATAGGTTGATCGGCCGCTATTCTTGAGGCGAGTTGTTGCCGTACCGTATACGGTCTTCGAGCCTGTCTAGCCTGTCCGATAGTCGGTCGACTCTGAGACCCACTTTCTCGCCATCTTCTGCCGTAAATCGTCGTCCGATTGAAAGCTGGGCGCGCAGATCCGAAAGCTGTATCGTGATCGCCTCGTGACGCTGGCGGATGGTTTCCAGCTCCGCACCGTGGTCGCGTGCAACCTCTAGCGCAATGCTAGCTGATTGTGCGACGGCCTCGATGTGACTCCACAGCAAAGAGCCGACGCCGATAATCAGCGAGCCGGCCACCGTCGCCGAGATGCCGATGGCCTTACCGTTCCCGGTAGATTCTCCCATCGTATTTTCCTATACGGTTAAATCTACCGTCAGTGTACCGATCTGGAACCGCACAGAATGTAAAGAATTGCTCAGGGAAAAGCATTCGCTTATGCAGGTTTGTTAGGAATTACATACACGCCGATCACGGTCAGCAGGCCGAGCACGGATGTGACCAGCGTCTCCGCCTGACCTGCGTCAATCACGCCAGCGGAAACAAGCCCAGTCGCTACCGTGCCGACCAGGGCCGCAAAGAACTTCGAGTAGTTGGACATAGCTTCGTCCTCGTTAAACCGCCAGGAACATCCCGAGCCCGCCGAGGGCCACGCCCAGCGCCAGGCCCAGGATGAAGTCGTTCATGCGTTATTTCTTCGTCTTGGCCTCGGCCTCGGCCTCGGCCTCGATCATCTTCTTCGCGATGCGCTCCGGTGCGTGCTCCACGAACCACGCCAGCTCTTTGATGAAGATCTGCACTGCCTGCGGCCCGAGCGAATCGAGTAGCAAGCCCATCATCGTCAAGATGTCGCTGATCTTTCCATAGATCTGGTTCAGGCCGTGGATCCACATCTTGCCCATGCCCCAATACTTGACGCCCATGGGCTCGTGGAAGAGCACGGTGTCACCGCCCTGAACCTTGTGCACGGTGAACCCGTGCACAATTACGTTGAACTTCTCGTCGTTCATCATTGCGCTCCGTTCTGTGAATTGAAGAAAAAGTCAGAAGACTAGATGCCCTTCCTGCCTTGCCCGGTCGACGTCGCTAGGGGCGAGCTTTCCGGCAGGTCCAAGGGTGTGACTTGAGCCACATACTCGGTCAGGAACAGATTTGCTTTCTCGACGATAGACAGAAACCGCTTCGAGTCGTACCGAATCAGGCCACTGGCGAGCCGCGCACTCTGCGAGTTCACCAGCTCCTCACGGATCAGCATGAACATGTAGACTAGGTCGGTCAGGCTCTCGTTTTCAAGTCGTGCCAGCTCTGGTCCGGCCTCGATCTCGATGTTGAGCGGATGCGTTTCCGGAAGGTCCAGCGACGGGATCGCGATCACATGGTCGTGATAGGTCTTCATCGCCATCAGGTACGCTTGAGCACGCGCCAGGTCTTCCGCTGACACCTGAGAACCGGCACCGGACGCAGCGTGCTGCACCTCGTCAATGAAGCGATTGATGCGCCGGGCAAACCCAGCCACATCATGGTTATTCACTGTCGGCATATCCATACCCTCTGTTCGTTGATGGTTACGGCAGGATTGCCGTTCGTTGATTGTAGAACACGGTTCCCGAAATGCTATCTGGACACTCTGCGCAAAATCATCTCAGCAACATCATCCGCCACCCAATGAAGCAGCACCAGAAACGCCACAAATGCGACGACGATCAAGCAGGTTTCGGTCGTGCGGTTCACGCATTTACTGTGAGTTGAAAAGATTCTGTGTCGAACCCTTTATAATTCGTGGCGCGCATAGTGACGTTGTAAACGCCGATGATCGGAGTGGCCCAAAATACGCGCCCGTCTTCTCCCACGAAATCGAAGCCCAGCATGCCAGACGGCCCGTCATCAAGCGACCAGCTAAGACCCTGACCTTGCGTCGCAGTCGTCGTGAGAAAGAACGCACCAGATGCGGCGGAGTGTATTTTATCGCTAATGGCCGCGACGATCGGCACGACGCCATTATCTGTTATGACGACGTCGAACGACCAAGTATCCGAGCCCGCGCTATTTGTAGCTTGAATTGTTATCTGCTCCGTCTTCGAACCTAACTCTGGAGGGAACGAAAACACCCCATCAGCTACGACTCCATCCACAGTCTGTGCGCCGTCTGGACCCGCCGTCACCGCCCACGTTGGACTGCCACCATTATGGACGCCCGTCCCCGATTTCATCCACACGTCCCGCGTATACCCAAGCCCAACCTCGCTGTGGGTATCGTCGCCCGCGTCGACAATTACAGGCACCTCCACCACAGTAACGCGCAGCAGAGCTGAACTATATAGCCCTGCGTTTCCGCAGTAGATGGGGACCATCTGTGGGTTGCTTGTGGTCTTAATTGCGAGCGGAGCAGTAACTAATCCTGTCGCCGATATTGCCGCCCCGGACATTAAAGCCCCGTCCCCGGCGAGGTCGTTGATAAAACCTCCGCCGCGACTCGAAGAAGTCTCGGCAGAGTCGCGCACCGCAGATGACGCAACGGAAGGTCCCCATAAAACGGGTTCGAAACTTACGCCTGTAAAGTTGTGCCTCGCTCTAATCGTAGAAGAAAAAGAACTGAACGTAATGTTCACAAATTCTGGTTCCGTATTCGCGTTTGCTAAAGACACAAGTGCAGACGCGGCTGCGGTCGGAGTAGTGTGGCCTGTGGTTTCGACGTACACCCCATCAATAGACAACCGCCAAACGTCGAAAAAACCTGATGAAGCAATTTGCATCTCCCACCGTTCGCGAATGGAACCAAGCGACGGCAACGACCACCCGTCAACGGCACCACCTCCCGCAACGATCTGTTCTGATATCGGGTCTCCTTCCGGAACCGTCAACGTTTGGTCATCGATCTCCGGCGGGTCTACCGTTTCGTCGAACAGCGCGATCGTATGGTTGTCGTATGCTGCTCCGTTACCGAAGGGTATAACTTTAGGTACAGCAGCCGTGAAATCGGCCACTGTTCCCGTCCCACCTGTCACTGTCAAAGCGGCACTCACCGCAACGCCAGCCTCCAACCCCGCAACCACGATACGTTCTGGGTATTGCGAGTCAGCGACAACAAACACATTTTCAAAACCAACTTCCGTTGAACGAACCGCTTTCTGCGCCAAAGAACTCGCGATGGCTGTGACGTTACTCTGGGATGTTACTTCGACGGATGAAGTATTGACTGTGAGCGTATATGTCGTTGCGACATCGCCGGTCAAAACTTCCGCATTCACAACGTCACACGTTGGCGCGTAACCCAGCACAACAAGGTTTTGGTTAGTCAATTCATAGACGTCATCAATTTTTGCGCCATTGTTACTTGGAAAACTGAACCCGCCAATAAGCAACCAGTCACCCCACGCCCTCACAGCCTGTGGTGGATAGCCTATAACGGTCCCGAGGGCGCCATCTTCGAATCCTGTCTTGACGAATAATGTGATATCGCCAGCGTCTATTTTCATCACGCCAAAATGAGCGTCATAAGTTGAACCATTAAGCTCTGCTTCAAAACCTCCCATGTAAACGGCGCCGCCGGATATCTCCGAGTAATCGCCGGTTATATTTCTCGACGTGCCACCTTCAATATATGAAATAGAAAAATTCGATTCTGGAATTACCGCCCAGCGATAGTGCGGCGGCAAGCTACCAGCCAACTCAGGATCATTCGGGTTATTTCTGTCTAGGCTTTTATTGAACGTCTGGTTAGCGGGAACAGCAGGCGGAGTATCCTCTAACCGCTTACCGCCAGCGTAAACATCGAACGCCGGCCCGCGAACCGCGCCGCCAATTTCACCATCGTCTACATCTGTGGTTAAGTATTCCCAAACATCGAACCCACTACCGGACGCCAATAGCCCACCAACAACATCCGCGTTCGTAGCAGAACGCACGCCCTCAGCATACGCAATCGTATCCGTTACTGGATCCCACGCCGAAACTCGCGAAGGTATCAAGCCAAGTCCGTCAGTATCGCGCGTGTTGAAATACAGAACGCCATCCCCACCGACAACCATGTCACTTGCAAGTGAATCAGTCCAACGCGGCTCCCAACCTCCTAAATTACCAGTAAAGCCAGAATAACGTGCAACGCCCGCATCAAAACCACTGCCACAACACCAGATGAAACCGCCATGTACGATAAATTTACTAATCGCCGTAAAATTACCCAACGCGCTCGACGCGCCCAGGTCATTCCACCCACCTTGCACGCTCGGCGAAGAAGCGCCACGAGAAACGTAGAACAAAGCGCCCTCGGCTGTGATGAATCGTGGATAGTTCGACTGAAAAGTGGGAGGAATGACACCGCCAGCTCCGCGCACCTTCAGCGGCGACTGTTCAAAAGCTCCCAGCGGGGACCGTGTCGGCGCCGGTAGTGCCACGGCTCAGAGAATCATCGCTATCGGGTTGCCGGCCGCTGGTGGCGCAACCGCAGCGGGCGTGCCCTCTACGACAAACGTCGCGGGATCATTTTGGTTATTGTATTCGGCTGCAATCCAGCTAGCGGACAGTGCGCTGTATCTAACACGAACTTCGTCGACGGTGCCCTCATCTCCGAATGGAGTGCTGTCCGCAGAGCAAAGAATGCTTATCGTATCAATACCGGTGACTGTAACGGTTGTAGTGTCAGTGCCCGCAGTGACTCCATCTGTAAAATTCTCGCAGTCGTTGCTGGCGGCAATGACTCCATGCAGCATGTACCATGTGCTCGCGCTGTTTGCCACGCCAAAAGCGTGGCCGGTCGCACTGCCAACTCTTTGTACGTCAGTTGTCGAAGTGCCTCCTGAGGTATTAGCCCCTAAATTTAGCTGTTGGCCTGTAGCTGACGCATCGCCAAGACAAACGGCACGAACGGATCGGTCGTCTTCGCCTGAACCGACAGAGTATGTCCAACCTTGAAGGGTTACCGGATAACCAAAGGTACCCGCCGAGGCTCTGTAATATTCGGAATTTGTCGTAACTATTCGCTGGCCGCCGCCGATCTTTCCTGTCGCGTCGTCAGGAGTCCCGGCCGTTGAGACTGATACGTCGTTGCCAGTAGCATCCGTGCCATCGGTCTTCATGTGGCCCACATATTGATAATCGGACCACACGGCTTCCGAACCATTCGCCGCATCGGCGGCTGGCGCACTGGTCGTGCCAGACGTTTTCCATGCCATGTATAGCGTCGTATCGACGCTCGATGAAACGCTAGGCACCTTGACCCATATTTCAGCGGTCGCGCCAATTCCGCCCGATGTAGGTGTGTAGTCAACAATCTCAAAAGCATATTGCGTGCCGCCGTCAGCGGCACTACCAAACCGAATGTCGCCAGCGTCGGATTGCGGGGCGTTCGCATCGTCTGAATCTAAGACTTCCGCAGGCAAATTCGCTGCCGTGAGAAGCAATGGAAAATCAGTTAGCGTCGCGCTGACCTTTGACGCTTGTACGTCAAGATCGACATACCGTTCCTGGCTGTTCGGCCACGCCATCGTTTAGACCGCGTCTACTGCCGTTTTCAAGGCGTCGGCATTTGCCTTCACGGCCTGGAAGTCCGTAACCATGAGATCCTTGGCTGCTTTCACGTTCTCCCATGCGGGATCCGTTGGGTTAGCGGATGCCTGTGCGTCGATCTCCGCAATGACCGAGCTGTATGCCCCTGGCATTGCCGCCAGATCGCCTTGCGCTGCTGCGATTTGATTGATCGCCGACACCAGCCGCTTTCGATTTGACTCGCTTCGTTCTGCGATGTCGTCGAGTGTTGCTTTTGCTTCTGTATAACTTATTGCCATGATTGAATCCCCTACAAAGTCCGCTCGATCTCGAGCGTGACGGATAAATTACTGGCGCCGGTCGCGGATGTGATGACGCACGTCACGAGGTCGCCATCGGCAACGGCGTCGTCGCTGAAGTCGATGGGCGTGCCGGCGGTCGTGCTGACGCTTTTCGTGGCGCCGACAATGTCTGAGCCGTTCAGTTGCAATTGAATCGTGCAAGTACCGGCGCCCAAAACCGCCTTGAGCCGGGTAGCTGCTGCCGTCTCTCCGGCGCCCACGAAGGCAAACATCCCCGGCGGCGTGCCGTTGCTGATGGTGCCCTGTATCGCCCATGTGTGAGAGGTCGAGAACGTCGTGCTGCCAGACATCAAAGCGCCAGCGGCGGCGACATTGGTCGCGTCGGTCACATCGGCTGCGGTCTCGATGCCGTCTAGTTTCGTGCCGTCCGTTGCCACGTCGCGCCCGTCGACCGTGCCGGACACTGTGACGTCGCCCGTGATGCCGAGCGCGGATCCGGTATAGGTCAGCCCTGCCGTACCTTCTATCGTCCCGTCACCCGTCCAGACGCCTACCTGATTGTCGGCCGGTGTGCCGACCTTCGACACGTCGCCCCCACCGCCTGCTGCCGCCTCAAACGCGAGATTGCCGGCGCCGTCGGTTGTCAACACCTGACCGTCAGTTCCGTCCGCTTGCGGCCAAGAAAGACCATCGAGCACGATGCTTCCGGTCGTGTCCGGCGTGATCGTGATGTTGCCGGCCGATACGGAAACGATGCCCTGCCCGTTGACGTCCAATGCACCGCCTAGCTGAGGCGTGAGATCTTCGACAATGTTGTTGATCCCGGCGCCCCCGCCGCCTGGCAAGTCCTCGAGCAGCACCTTTCGCAGCGCCCCGGCCGCATCGTCATAGATGGCAACATAGTCAACGGCGAACGCGGGCGTCGCCTGCGCCGTCAGTCCTGCGATGTCCACGGCTACAGCATCAGCAGCAACGCTGATCCCTTCTCCGGCGCCCACGGCCAGGTCGCGCGTCGCCTCGAGCGTGCCGCCGCCCGTCAAACCGGCGCCCGCGGTTATGCTCACGCTGGCGTGGCTCACGTGCTCCGCGGCGACGTAATCGGAAAACCCGTCATGAAAAGCGCCGCCGGATACCGCATATGTGCCGAGGTCGCTGATATCCGCCTCGACGATGGCACGGCTTTCCCAGTCCACGCCGTCCGCCAGCAGCGCGTTTCGATTTGTCGGCGTGCTGGTGTTGACGTCGCTCAGGTCGGATAGTTGCGAAGCTCCCCCGCCGCCGCCTGGCAGATTGTCGAGAAGTACCTTTTTCAGCCCGCCCGCGCTGGCGTCATAGGTTGCAACGTAGTCAGCCGCCCCGTCCGGTGTGCCGTCTGGGGTCAGTCCGTTGATGTCCACCGCGACAGCATCAGCAGCAACGGCTATGCCGGCCCCTGCGCCGACATCGAAGGTCCTGCCGACGGATAGGTCGCCGCCGCCCGTTAGGCCAGCACCGGCCGTCAGGGTCGTAACAGCCGTTGCATACGTGCCTAAATCGCTTACTTGCGATTCGGTGATCGTTAGAGCCGCTTCGTGCTGCGTCACGCTCGATTGCGTAATGTTCGCGTCTGGGACGTTCGCCCACGTCACCGCGGCTGTCAGGTCGTTCGCCTCGCTGGCGCCCTCAAGCGCCTCGATATCCGCTTTCGCTGCCGCTAGCTGCGCCTTCGTCGCGGCCTCATTCGCGCGAACGCTTGCCGTTGTGGCCTCGCCTTCTTCAGGTTTCGTGACGTCTAGCGCGTCCGGGTTGATCGTGCTCATGCTGTCACCTTTGCCCACATGCGGCCGTCGCCAATCATCTGAAAACGTGACTCCTCGGATAGCTCAGCCGCTAGGATCTGCTCTCCCACCAGAAGCTCCGGCGTCATCTGCTGATCTTCAGTCGTTGCGCCGTCGTTCGCTTGTCGGTTGTTCACGTCGGTATATGTGTATGTAATGCTGCCGCGGCTGGCCTCAGTGTATATCGCCGGAAGCCAGACGCTAAACTCGCGCGCGCCGCCTGTCGCGGTCATCCCTGGCAATGTGCAGGTCAGATAGCGAAACGGAAACTCGGTTGGCGCTGCCACATTGATCGATTTGATCTCAAGGCTGATTACGTATCCATCAGGCACAGTCGGCGGAATGTCGACGCCAGCATTGAGCACCGCAAGCTCGTTTAGGACATCGACGGTTTCATTAAGGCGCGTTGCTCCTAACGGCTCGCCTTGCTGCCATCTTCGTATCAGAGCAGGCATCAGTCGTTAAAATCCAAGTCGAGAGTCGAAAAATCCGCAGTAGGCAAAACGTCCCATGTCTCGACCGTTGCGCCTGCGTATGGTTTGCCGTTGCGCTGCCGGAAAACGTCGGTGTGCTGCCACCCGGTTTCCTTGTACCGGAATTGATAAGTACATCTATAGATCTCGCCGTCGTCGGTCGGGCCGTTAATGGCAACGCATAGCAACGTCTTCGCGGCATACGCTCCGCTCCCTAGCGACGCCGAGTTGAGCTTGCCGACGAAATCGCGCGCCGCTTGCGTTGGCGGCGTCTTTTCGAGTCGGTCAAATTGCAGCGTAAATACCGGCTCAAAGATCGTCGCCTCTGAATCGAATGGGTCAAGGTTACTAACGGCTGCTGGAGGGGTGACCGTCATCGCGGTGTCTGTGATGTCTTTCGTGGTGCGCGTCGTCGAGACGCTGCCGCCCACCGTGTAGCGCGTCTCCGGTCCTTCGTTGCCCACGAAGTTCGTATCAAATCGGTACGTGATGCGCCGGTTTCTATAGATGCACGTAATCCGCGCAGCTTGCGGCCCCATCGGCTCTGTCGTGCGCTCTCGCACTACAAGGCTCGAAAACTGCGGATATTCGACCGGGTCGCCAAACGGAAAAGGATCGCCGTAGTCGGGAATTTCTGCCTGATCAAGCGCCTGCATCAATTGCAGTTCTGGCGCCGCGGTCAGGTTAGAAACCCGGAATACGCGCGTTACCTGCTGATCCCCGTATGACTCGCTGATCTGCCAGCCAGCTTGCAGGTCTTCGTATACGGTCGGCACTTACGGACCCGCCACGGGTTGCTGTTCTTTCACCGCGTCACGAACTTTTAGAGTTGCTTCTATCAGTTCGCGCTGTAGATCGAGGGCTGCCTTTTCCTGCTGAAGCTGAAGAAACGCGTTGCGTGTGAACTCACCGCTCATCTGCTGATTTTCTGGCCTGCGCGCCTCGGCGGCGCCTGGCTGCGCATCTCGCACGCGCCTAAACTCGCGTACCAGCTCATCCGCCCCTAATAGCTTGCGTATTGAAAACCCCGCAAACTCTCCGATATCTTTTCCCGATGGCAATCCAGACGTCAGATCTGCCGCCGCTTCCTTGAGCCCGCCGCCAGTAATAAATTCGACGGCGCTACGCAATGCGCGTGCTGCTAGGTCGATCTCCCGTATCTGTGACGCCAGCCACCCGGCAATGGCGACTCGCGCCTTTAATGCCTGCTCGCGGACGTTGCGCCATACTTCGGACAATGACTGAATGGTGGCGTCGTCGACCGTTACGGTGTCTTTCAGGCGCTCAAGCTCTTTGCGGATTTCCTCGACGTTGCCCAAGCTCGATAGCTGAGAAAGCAACGCCAAGCCCTCGACGTCGACAAGTTGCGCAACAAGAGCTTTCCACTTTGCAGGGTCGAGGTTTTCTTGCGCGCCGATAAGCGCAAATAGGGCATCTTCGACGTCAGACTTTGCGAACTCATCCGCAGATATACCGAGGCGGGTTAACGCTTCGGTGAGCGGCTCATTTCCCAGCGCCACCTCACCCTGTCGCCTGCCGATGCGCTGGAGCACGGTCGCGACGTTCTGCGTGCTCGACCCCACATCGGTGCCAAGCTTGCTCAATGCCTGGAACGTCTGCGCCGTGACGCCGAGCCGCTCGTTCGCAGTCGTCAGACTATTGGCCCACGATAGCGTCGTCTGGGTCAGTCGACCGAAACCGATGCCAGCCACCAGGCTCCCGAGCCCGAGCCGTATTGATCGCAACCGATTAGTCAGCGCACGCAACACCCTCGACGCGCGATCACGCGCCGTGATGATGAATGTTACTTTCGACTTGGCGACCATCTGCGTTGAAGTTAAGTCTGCGCGCCGTACGTCAATCCGTTCTCGTCAGACTTGCTGGAAAACTTCAGCTCTACGGCACCGTCCGCCGACTGCTCGATGTCGTAACTGATAATGAAAACGTTGCCCGTCCACTCAGGCAAGGTCGCACCAGCGCCGAGCGGATGGTAGACAATCGCGCTTGCAGAATCGCTGCCGATGATGCCGCGAAGTGCCGCCTGACCTGCGTCGGCCGTTTCCCAAAAGACATCGGCGTCCAGCGTAAACTCGACTGCGCCCGGGATGGTGCGCGCGTTGCCGGTGCCCATGATCGTAGTGTCGATCTCACGAGCACTAGCCGAGAGGCTGATTCGTGACACCTCGCCGACCGCACTCGCTGCGATGGTAATAGTTCCAAATGCGCCTTTCTTTGCCATTGCCTTAAGTCTCCGGTGTATCCGGCGAACCGAACACGGCGCGCCATATTGCAATGTATGCGACGGTGCGCACGGCAATCACCGTCTCGCCGTCCGCGTTGGTTTCGTAGGTTGAGCCAGCCGGCGCGATGATTTCGCAGATCCCGCCTAGCGTAGTGTCGGCGGCAACTGCCGCCTCGATCTCGACTTCTAGATCGTCGATCGCATCCGCGACCGTGCGGCCTGCCGTATCGCCGACCCCGCTGCCCATGATCTCGATGTTGACGTTCTGCCGATGCTCGACCGTCCACGTCGACCCAGCAGCCGCCATTGCGCTCTCGTCTTCGTCGGCCTCATCGTCGCCCAAGCTCACCATCACGGCCGGCAATGATTCGACATCGACGCGCCTGCGTGGCTCAACGTACAACGTCGCAGAGACGCCCGCTAAGGCTATCGCTAAGGCGTCGCGTATTGCCTGCCGGTTGTGCATGTCAACGCCCCAGGTAGGCGACGACACGCCCGGTGCCGTCGTCCTCTATGCCGGTCACCCGGTAGCTGGTCGAATCAATCGCCATCACGTCGCCGATAGCAAGCTCGCTCACCGTCGACGACTCCATTTCTACCTTCGCCGTGTCCCCGTCCAGGACAATCAATGCGCTGATGTCGTTCGGATCTGCGAATCGGTCGTATATCCCCCGGACACGCCGCGCAGTCCCGCCAGCGGGCGTGTAAAGGAATTCGATGCCGAACTCCCTTACGAACGCTGCGCCGACTTCGTTTGCGGCTATGTCCAGGAACGAAGTCACGCGTTACGCGACGACTTGCGAGTACAGCCCGCGCCAGTCGGGGAACACGACTGCATGAACAATGCGGACCTTCCACTCAAGGGTGTCGTAACTCCACCCCGGCTCCTGCTCGACGCTGGGCGCCCGGTTGCCGTTCAGGAATACGACCTCGCACGCCTGCCCGGTTCGAGCCAGCCCGAACCAGTCGTTGGCGTCGGTGAGCCTGGCCGTTGCCACCACGTCGAAGGTTCCGCGCACCGTGTTGTTGCGCTGTACTCCCGCGTCGGTCCCGACCACCACGCCGAGGTTGTCGGCGGTCGCCAAATTCACCGCGGCGTCTTGAAGCTCCAACGGTACCAAAACCTTCGCCATCCTGATCCCGAGCAGCACGGAATTCTCGTCCGTCTGTCTGCCCATGGCGACCCGGGTCGCAATGATGCCGTCGAGGTCCAGCGCGTCCGTTCCCTTGTTCGCATGATTGGCGGCGTCGAACAGGTTGTTCGTGTCGCCCATCACCGGGCCGAGTTTCGCGTTGCTGACAAGCGCCGCATACACCGTCTCGTCGATGGTGCGCTGCGCCGACTCGCCGAGCCGCATGGCATTCCTCGAAAAAAGGGATGCATCATCGTTCACCGTGGCCTCCCACGACAGACTCAGCAACGATCCGCGTTTGGCCAGGGTGCCGGTTTCCTTGGCATCCAGCAGTGTGCCCTGCGTATACGTCGCATTCTCCGCGACGATGGGCAGGCTGGAGTACGCCGATAGGCGCGGGACGTCAAACGTCTTGAAGTCCGGCGCCGATCCGACGCTGCACCACTGGTCCCAGGTCCGATCCGCTTCCTCGAAGCCCTGGAAGACCATCTTGGTCGCCACGTTCGCCGTCACGGCCGGAAAGTCCGACGTGACGTAATTCGCGGCGCCACCTTCAACGGCACGCATACCGCTCATGCCAATCGCGCGTTTTGCGATCTGCTCGCGGCTCATGCCGCGCGTGTCGACGCCTGCGAGCTTCAAGCTGGTATCGGCAATATCGATCATGCTCCAGCCGCGGTACTGGTTGCCCTCCATCTCTTTCGGGTCAATCTTGCCGCCACCCTTTTCGAGCAGAGCTTTGGTCACGCCCTCGAAGAACCGGCGATTCTCGCTCTCGCCCGCTTCCACGATGCCGCGACGGGCATCGCCCGGGACACTGAACGCGCGCCCCTGCGAGGTCGGCACACTGACGGCCAGCGGCTCATCGTTGGAGCCGATCAGTTTGAGCGCGTGTGCGTTGAAACTCTCCGATGTGATCGTGGTATCGCTGCGGCAATGGGTCGCTAGTGCCTGAATCCGATCCGCAATGGTCGGAAGCGCGGTGCAAAGACTGCGCTCCGCGGTGTCGATGGCCGTTAGCCTGGCCTGCTCGGCACGCTGACCGGCAGCAAAGCCCGCCTGCGTGCGCTCGTTCACTTCGTCAAGGATGCTCACGTTTGCGCCACCACCGGCGCCATTCTCAATATTCGGCTTGTCCATTTCTGGATCCTCCGGTTGTGGAACAGAATCAGTGATTTCAAGAGAACGACCGATACCGACGTCACTGTCCGCCGGGATGGTCACAACGCTGGCCTCGAAGGGAAGCCACTTCGTAACGGAATAGACGTCGCCGCCTTCCTTGTTCCGTTGCTGCTCGTAATCAAGAATGCGATACGAGATCGACAAGTCGGTAAGCGTGCCATCTTCGACCAGCGCCCAGGCATCGCGCGCCTCCTGTGTGGCATCGCTGAATTGCAGCGTGCCGCGCAGCTTCTTGTCATTGCCGAGGTGCACGTTCTGAACGCGCCCAATCGGCAACGCACCCTTGTTATGGTTCGCCAGCAACGGCAGGCCGTTGATCGCGCGGCTCATGTCGATTGCGCCTTGGTCGTGAACAAGGATCTCCTTTCCAAAAATCTTATCGACCATTGTCTCGCTTGACAGTGACGCAGTGACGGAGCGGTTCTCACGCTTGCCCTCTAGCGTCATCGTGCGCGTTTGGTTCATGGATACCGTCGGCTTACTCATGCTGCATCTTCCTCCGCGTCGTCTTCATCCGCGTCGCGTATTGGCGTTACCGCCGTCGGCGCCGGTGCTGGCTCCGGTTCCGGCTCGTCGCCGATGGTTTCAGGACTCGCGCCTCGCTTGATCTGGATCTGCGAGCGCGTCACGAATTTCTCGCGCACGGCCAGCGCATCGGCCTGCACCTCTTTCAAAGGGTCGATCCACGGCGTAATCGGCCCGCGGTATTCAGCGTTAGCCGCGCCCTCGAACGTCATGCCAGGAGGCAGCGAGGTTTGACCGCTCAAAAGCTCCGATAGCATCCAGCGTTCATAAACGGTGCGGTTGACCTTCTGTACATACGCATCCTCGCGCATCTGAATGTGCCCCTCAGACTCGACCAACTCCTGACGCTGCGACGCATAGTTCCCCTCGTACCGCTTCGAGATGCTGCTATACCGGGTGCCCGTGCCAGATGCCACGCGCCGGATCTGATCCCCGATGTAGTCGTTCAGTTCCGGGTTTGGATATTCAGGCCCGACGCCCGTGATGCTCTCGCCCGGCAGCAGTGAGTCGATCACCGTGCCGCCAGCCATTTGCAGATAGCGCGCGCCCGTGTTGGTGTCGTGCTGCTCAAATCCCGGGATGTCGGGCGAACGGTTAATCGCTGCCGTCCAGGACGCGAGGATGCGGTTTTTGATCCGTTCCGACTCCTCTAGGTCTTTGATGTCATATAGGCGCCCGATGACAGGGTGCAGCACCGTGACGCCGCGCGTTTGCGGCCAGCGTTTCACGGCCTTGAGATGCGTAATCATCGCCGCGTCGACACGCTTGAGGTTATCGAAACTGGGGAACAGAGACGCCGCTACGGTGTGCTGCGTCTCGCCGGGGTGCTCTCTGTAGACGGCATACTCCAGCGGCCTGCGCCACTCGTCGAGGCGTATACCCTGCCTCCATCCGGTGTCCTCGGCGCGCAGATCGTGCGGCACCATGTCGGACTCCAGGAGCTCAATCCGATAGGGTGTCTGCCCGGGCGTGATGGGGTAGTCCGTAACGTGGTGAATGAATTGCTCGCCGTCGCGCATCCATGCCCGGCAGATCAAGCGCTGCGCCTCGGACCAATGCAACTCGCCCGTGGTGTCACATGTGCGCGTCCATGCCTCCCACCGATCCGTGAGCACGTCGGCAAAGCGTTCGTCGATGACGCCGTTCGCCCGCCTCGGTTTGGGTATCGTGACGATGCCCTGCCCGACGACGCCTTTCACCAGCTCGTCGAGAATGCCGACGACTAGATCGTGATTCTCGTCCAGGTATCGGCCAAAGTCGCGCAGCCGTGGATAGGCTATCTCGGTCGCGGAATCGGGCGAATAGTGCCCGCCAGTGACCGGCCGGCGCGAGGGTATGGATAGCGCAGCCTCGTAGGCACGCGCAGCCGTGATGCCGGCGCGTATGCGGCCCAGGATGCTCACGTGTCCCACTCGGACGCGGGAATGATGCCGCCGCCTGATCTCCCGCTACCGGGCGCCGGGAACGACGCGACAGCGCCAAGCGGTCGACAAGTCCCTGCGGCCATCTGCTCTAGAGCGGTGACCGTGCGATGCCATCCGGTGATCTCGCCGCGTATTGTCCCGACGTCCTGCCGGGTCAGTTGGCGCCCCGCTATCGAGTAGCTGCCGCCCGTGCTGCACGCCTCGAGCGCGTCAAGCCAGTTTTGCAACTGCTCGCGTGCGTATGGCAGAGAGACTTGACCGGCTGACATGGGCCAATCATAGGCCCATAAAACAACGACTTACAAACCGCGACGCTCGAAGACCGACGAATTCCGCCGCTTTGGCGCAATCGGCGTTTCGCTTTGCTTTGGCGTTACCGGCTTCGAGGCTTTAGGTAGCGCCATCACGTTGAGGATCTGCGCCGCGCAGGACGCGAGCACTTCGCAATCGAGGTAATGATTCTGCCGGGTGCCAGTACGCTTCCAGACGACTTTGCCCTTGACCGTGGTACGGATCTCATTGACCACCTGATCGCAATAGTCATCGGATACCGTCGTCGGTACGTGCCAGTCGCCCGGCTGACCGGCCGGCCAGCGAATGCGCGCATAGACCCACTGCTTGTAATAGTCGGTGTTCAGATGCCATAGCTTGAGCGTGTGCCGCATGGCTCGGCCCGTCGGCGACTCGTCGACCGCAGAGTCGTAATGCGGCCGGGTCAGCGTGTCATGGCCCCTGGCTGCGCTGGCGTATGGCGTGCGCCGGCAGAATTGGTACACCTCCGCGGTGCGAAACCCGGAGTCGACCAGCGACAGCCGCGGCAGCATCCCGCACACCTCGCGCGCCAGGACGTTGCCCAGGGCGAGCCATACCTCGTCGTGCTCCGTGTTGCCGAATACCTGGCCGTAGTCCATGAGCCAGCTCTCCGCGTTGAAGCCCCACCCACGGATAACGTAGTAGATGCTCTCTTGTTGCACGTCCACGCCCGCGGTCAGGAACCGCAGCCCGTCCGGGTGCTCGTAGTGGCTGACCTTTTCCTTGACCTTAGCCCTGCCCGGAGTGTCACCGACTAGCCCGTAAGGTTCGCCACCCACGGTGTTCACCGCAGATTGCACCTCGTCAGGGTCGCCACTGCGGAAGGCGCGCGCCACCTGCTCGGCTGCCCGGCCGATGGTGCGAAACGGCGAAACGGTGCCCGATGTCCAGAACGACCGCACGGTCAGGCGCGGACGTTCCTCCAGCGCCACCCATTCGCCATCGGGACCAAGATCGTGCGGGATGTACTTGCCCGGCAAGGCACGGCGCTGCTTGTCGTCGAACCGCTCGGAACAGTGCGAGCACTGGAGCCGGGCCGATTCCTGGAGCTCGACGCCCTCGGTGCCCTTGTCCCAGTGCAGCAGGTCAAGCATCGGCACGAACCATAGCGAGCACCCGCCGCACTGCAACGCCCACCGTTCCTTGCTTCCAGCCAGGAACCAGCGCCATATGCGTGACGTCTCCTCGAGCAGCGGGGTCGAGAACAAACCGACTTTGCTGCCGAAGTAGTTGGACACGCGCGCGCGCATCAACTGCACCGGATCACCCTCGCCGGGGATCGGTCTGAAGGCGTCAATCTCATCGCCCAACGCCAACGCAGCCGGGTGCGCTCGAAGCTGCGAGCCTGATCCGGCCCAGGCGAAACCAACGCGCGCGCCGTTGTACCACTTCTCGACAGTGGAGTTTCTGAAGTCGCGCGGGTCGGCAGCGTTCGCCAGGCTAGGCGTCGTCTCGACCATATCGAGAAAGCGGTCTTTTGCCTGCGTGCGAACCGCGTCCTCGGTCGGCCCGATGTACAGGCACGGCTTCGGTCGGTCGCTTAACGTGTGGCCGAGCAGGTTAAACACCAACTCGGTCTTGCCCATCTGCGTGCCGCAGCACCACACAACCACCTCGGTGTCGTGGTCAAGGAAGGCGTCTGCTATAGGGTCAACGTATGGCGCATAGTCAGGGTTCCACGGGCCCGATATCGGACTATGCCGTGGCAGCGTCCGGTTCGCCGCCGCCCATCGGTTCGAGTTCCGAATCGGCGGTGGCGCTAGCAGTCGGCTCGCGGCTTCTCTTGCCACCGACCATCCCCGCTTTAGCGACAGATTCGCTAAGACGTTGTCGGAGCTTGTTGCAGATTCGGAATGCTCGCTCGCGTTCATCGGGTTGGGTGTACTCCCTGACAGGGAAAGCTTCAATGGTGTCGGCGATGTCGGCGCACAGCTCAGACACCACGGCTTTGTGCTCGGCGAGGCTCACGGCCTGGCCTTTGCTCTCGGCCTCTTTGTGCTCGGTCAGTCCGGCGCGGGCTAGGTAGTAGCGGCGCTGCGCTTCCTCGGTCGTCTTGTCGCGCGGGTTGGCGTGCTTCTCGATCTGTTCCATGTACCACGGGATCACGGCCATCAGATCCCACTTTCCGTGTCCGACCCGCGGCATTCCTTCCTCGCGGAGTTGCTGCACGCGACGGTCGGAAAGCTGAAGCATTCCAGAGAGTTGCCCGGTCGTCACGACGACTGGCTCGTCGCGTCTAGGACGTGCCACTAGCGAAAAATTCGTAAGTTATTGAAAACAAAAGGGATCGAGAACCGGGTGCTGCGTGACC
>Ga0224509_10000155_pt1 | contig 17683 bp, 20 predicted proteins | sample SF_Jan12_sed_USG_5_FD_170158 | JGI IMG/M metagenome (GOLD analysis project Ga0224509, IMG submission 170158) | Sediment microbial communities from San Francisco Bay, California, United States - SF_Jan12_sed_USGS_24 | ecosystem: Environmental > Aquatic > Marine > Sediment | place: USA... | reverse complement strand
GCCCAGCTCGAGCGCCCGTTTCACGACCTCGCGCGGGTAGACCGGCGTGTGGTCGACGGTGCCGCGCTGCTGCGCCTCGTCGGCGATCAGCCGGTTCTTGCGGTCGAGGAACAGCAGGTGGAAGCGTTCGACCGCCTCGCGCCCCAGGGCGATGCGACAATAGGCCAGCAGCTGGTCCCACGAGGAGATGACGGGCTTGTCCGCCAGCTCCTCGCGGGCCATGCGCTTGGCCGCTTCGTGGGCGATCTTGAACGTCGCGACCGCCGAATCCTTGACGTAGGCGATGTCCGCGAGGTCCCGGGCATCGGCGGCCAGCACGCCGGCCAGACTGCCGAAGCGGGCGATCAGCTGCTTGGCAATCGGTTTGACGTCGCGCCGGGGTAGGGCGCTCGTCAAGAGGTACTCGATGACCTCGTAGTCGGCCAGGGACTGGGCGCCCTTGTCGAGTATGCGCTGGCGCAGTCGTTCACGGTGCTCAAGGTAGTGCGGTTTGTCCTCGCCCACGCCCATTCCCCGCCGGTCCTCGGTTCGGCGAAGTATGGCACGGCGCCGCCCCGCCCGCCACAGGTGCAGAGGCGGCGGCTCGCGCTACGCGCCGTAGGGCGGCTGGTGCCAGTCGTTGGGCGACAGGGTGAAGATCTCCGCGCCGGTCGCGGTGACGCCGAGCGAATGCTCGAACTGGGCCGAAAGCGAGCGGTCGCGGGTCACCGCGGTCCAGCCGTCGTGCAGCACCTTCACCTCGGGCTTGCCCGCGTTGATCATCGGCTCGATCGTGAAGAACATGCCCTCGCGCAGCACCATGCCGGTCCCCGCCCGGCCGAAGTGCAGCACGCTGGGCGCCGAGTGGAACACGCGGCCGAGACCGTGGCCGCAGAAGTCGCGGACCACCGAGCAGCGGTTCTTCTCGGCGAAGCTCTGGATGGCGTGGCCGATGTCGCCCAGGGTCGCGCCGGGCTTGACCACTTCGATGCCGCGCATCATCGCCTCGTAGGTCACCTCGGTCAGGCGGCGCGCCTTCACGCTCGGCTCGCCGACGAAGAACATGCGGCTGGAGTCGCCGTGCCAGCCGTCGACGATCGGAGTCACGTCGATGTTGAGCGCGTCGCCCTCGATCAGCCGCTTATCGTTGCTGGGGATGCCGTGGCAGACCACGTGATTGACCGAGGTGCAGATGGATTTCGGGAAGCCGCGGTAGTTGAGCGGCGCCGAGACCGCCCCGCGCGCGGCGATGAACTCGTGGCACAGGCGGTCCAGCTCGCCGGTCGTGACCCCCGGCTTCACATGGGGCGTGATGAAGTCGAGCGTTTCGGCCGCCAGGCGCCCGGCGCGGTGCATGGCCGCGAAGTCCTCGGGCCCGTGGATCGTGATCTGCCGGTCCTCGCCGCCCGTTCCGCCGGTGCCGGGGCGAGACGGGCGCGTTGCCGGGACGCTCTCGCCTTCTCTCATGACCTTCATCCTACTCATGTCGTCGTCCGCCTACGTGCGTCCCTGCGCGTGTCACAGCGCCAGTGCCAGGCCGCGGTCCAGTTCGATGGCCTCGGGGGCCACCTTGCAAGTGTAGCACATCGCCTCGACGCCGCGACCCAGCGCCGACTGCAAGGCATCCTGATACCCGGGATCGATGTCGCCGGCAATCTCGAGCCGCGCGCAGTCGCTGCGCTGGACCAAAAAGAACATGACGGCCCGGGCCCCGCTTTCGGCCATCTCGGACAGCTCCGCCAGGTGTTTCGCGCCGCGCTGGGTGACCGCGTCGGGGAATTCGGCGGCCTCGGCGCCGCGCTTCAGGGTCACGCTCTTGATCTCGACATAGCAGAGCGGGCGGCCATCGTGCTCGAGCAGGATATCGATCCGGCTGTTGCGGCCATAGCGCACCTCGCGCAGCAGACCGCCGTATCCCGCCAGTTCGGGGACCTTTCCGGCGGCCAGCGCCTCGGCGACGATGGCGTTGGGGTGGCCCGTGTTGATGCCGACCAGACCGCTCCCGGCGTCCACGAGCTCCCAGGTATACTTCAGTTTCCGCGCCGGGTTGCGGGCCGGCGACAGCCACACCTCCATGCCGGGCTCGGCGAGACCCAGCATGGAGCCCGGATTGGCGCAGTGGGCCACGACCTGGTGGCCGGAGGGCAGCTCGACGTCGGACAGAAATCGCTTGTAGCGTCGGACCAGGCGGCCACGGATCAGCGGGTCGGGAAATCTCATGGCGAGAAGTTAGGCGCGGGCGGCGGCGCTTTCAACCGGACCGACCTTGCAACTCGGGCGCGCGCGGTCCAGGTTACCTTCCGCCGCGGCGCTGCGCGGTCTTGGATTTGAGACCATGAGACCTGTCCTCCTGCTGTCTTGGCTGGCTACCGCCCTTCTGCTGATTGGCTGTACCTCCGCATCCGAACCCCCTCGCACGCCAGCGCCGCCCCCCGATCTTTCGACCGTCGGCGGCGCGGCGCCGGCCCCGCGCGGCACTGGGGGCGGCCAGGGCAGCAGCGGCGGTGGTCCCGGGTCCGGGAACCAGCCGCCTGCCGCCGGGTGGTACAAGCCGGGCGTGTCCCGCACGCAGAAGGCGGCCGACATCGAGTCCTGCTACCACGCTGCCTGGGCCCAGGTGGACAACGACATCCGCATCGACGACGACATCGCCGCGGCGCGGGACCAAGTGAGCTCATACCAGAGCCGGCACGGGGACCTGACCCGGCGGGTCGACAGCCACTACTATTCGAAGCAGCGTGCCAGCCGTTTCGAGGGCTGCATGCGGTCCAGGGGCTATAGCCACTAGCAATGTCCGAGAAGATCGTCACGGCCTGCGTTCTGATCATCGGCAACGAGATCCTCTCGGGGCGGACCCGGGATGCCAACCTCGGCTTTCTGGGCGAGCGGCTCACCGTTCTCGGCATTCGCCTGATGGAGGCCCGCGTGGTTCCCGACCAGGACGGGGTCATCATCGACACGCTGAACGACGTCCGGCAACGCTTCGACTACGTCTTCACCACCGGCGGCATCGGTCCGACGCACGACGACATCACGGCCGAATGCGTGGCCAGGGCCTTCGGCGTTCCGCTGATCCAGCACCCGGAGGCCCGGGCGATCCTGGAGGCGCACTATCCGCCCGGCGAGCTGAACCAAGCGCGCCTGCGCATGGCCAACACGCCCGAGGGCGCTACGCTGATCGAGAACCCGGTCAGCAAGGCGCCCGGGTTCCAGATCGGCAACGTCTTCGTCATGGCCGGTATTCCTTCGATCATGCAGGCCATGTTCGAAAGCCTGAAACACCGCCTGACCGGCGGAGCGCCGCTCTTGACCAAAGCGGTGGCCGCCGCCCTGCCGGAGAGCTACCTGGCCCCCGGCCTGACCGCGGTCCAGGAGCGCTACCCGGAGGTCGAGATCGGCAGCTATCCGTTCTACAGGATGGGCGTATTCGGCGTGCGCCTGGTGCTGCGGGCAACCGCGCCGGAGCGCTTGACGGCCGCGGCCGGCGAGGTCAGGGAACTGGTGCGGAAACTGGGTGCAAAGCCCGAAGACCCCGACGAGAAATAGGCGAAGGATCGGCGCCATGGCCAGGCTGAAGCCCTTCGAGCGCGACGCGATCGGCTTTCTGCTTCGCCACCTGGGCGTCGGCGTGATCGGCAGCGCCCTGTTCGGCGGGCTGATTCTGTGGAGCGACCTGGCGGGCATCCGCAGCTTGGCCCTGGCCGAAGAGGGTGGCTGGCTGGCCCTGTGCCTGCTGTTTTTCGGACTGTTCGTCACCTTCGGCTCGCTCGCCATGGGCGCCGCCATCATGGGCCTTGGCCGCGGAGAGGATTGAGACCAGAAGGGGAAGACGGTGGAGTCGACCCTGACACCGGAACAGGCTAAGGCGTTCTACGACCGCTTCGGCGCCAAGCAAGACCGGCAGGGGTTCTACGAGAACCCGGCGCGGCGCGATCTGATCGCCCAGGCGGACTTCGAGACGGCCGCCGCGGTGTTCGAGTTCGGCTGCGGGACCGGCGACTTCGCGGCGCGGCTTCTGGCCGAACACCTGCCGCCGCGGTGCGCCTACACGGCGGTCGATATCAGCGACACCATGGTCCGGCTCGCCCGCGCGCGCCTCGCGCCCTGGCGGGACCGGGCCCGGGCCGATCGATCCTCGGGATCGACCACCCTGGAAGCCGCCGACGGCGCGTTCGACCGCTTCGTCTCCACCTATGTACTGGATCTGCTGAGCGACGAGGACATCCGGGGCCTGCTGGCCGAGGCCCACCGGATCCTGGCGCCGGGCGGGCGCCTGTGCCTCGCCGGCCTGACTCACGGTGCGGGGCCCATCGCGTCCCTGGTCAGCGGTCTGTGGCAAGCGTTCTTCGCGTTGCGTCCGGCGCTGCTGGGCGGCTGCCGGCCGATCGCGCTCTGCGGCTACCTCGCCCCCGACCGCTGGCGGATCGAGTACCGCAACGTCCGCACGGCCTTCGGCATCAGCTCCGAAGTCGTGGTGGCCGCGCGTCTGGACCGAAAGGCCGGGCGGCGAGAGTAGGGGGAAATCTTCGCAGCCGTGGAGATGGATCGAGCCGCGGGGAAGGGTCTAGAATGATCGGCTGGCGACCCTCGGCCCGCTGCCCGGGGTTCGGATCGGCAATGAGTCTCGGGAGCGGCCACAACCATGTCCTCGGTCCGCATAGCGTTCATCGGTTTCGGGGAGGTCGCCGCCGTCTTCTCGGCGGCGCTGCGCGCGAAGGGCGCCGAGGTCGCGGCCTATGACCTGCTGCTCGACCAAGCGCATGGGCTCGTTTCGCTGGAACGCCGCCAGCGGGCCGAAGGCATCGCGTTCCACCCCCTCGCCGAGGCGGTCGCGGGCGCCGACTACGTGCTCTCCACGGTGACGACCGACTCGGCCGAGGGCGCGGCGCGGGCCTGCGCGGCGCACCTCGCGCCCGGACAGGTCTATGTCGACCTCAACGCCACGGCCCCCTCGGTCAAGCGCGCGGTCGAAGGCATCGTATGCGCCGCCGGGGCCGGATTCGCCGAGGGGGCCATTCTCGGCGCCGTGGGGGTCACCGGCGCGGCGACCCGCGTCCTGATCGGCGGGCCGGACGGCCGCAAGACCGCCGGGGCCCTCGCCGGCCTCGGCCTCAACGCGGAGTTCTACAGCCCCGAGGTCGGCAAGGCGGCGATGTTCAAGATGCTGCGCAGCGTCTTCTCGAAGGGCCTCGAGGCGCTCGTGCTGGAGCTCCTGGTCGCCGGGAAGCGGGCGGGTCTCGAGGAGGAGCTGTGGCGGGACGTCACCGAGCTGCTGGAGCGCAACCCTTTCGAGCAGGTCGCCGCCAACTGGGTGCGGAGCCATGCCCTGGCCCACGAGCGGCGCTATCATGAAATGGTCCAGGTGGCCGGGGTGCTGCGCGAGATCGGCCTGGAGCCGATAATGACCGCCGGTACCCAGGCGCTGTTCGAACGCTCGCTGGCGTTGGGCCTTAAGGAGGCCTTCTCCGAAAAGCCGGAGACCATGGGCGAGGTGATCGAGGTCATGGAACGCAGGCTTCGCGAGCTTTCGCCCGCCCCGCCGGACGCGGGGGCGGCCCGCAAGGAGGTCGAATGAAACCGAACGGAATGAAGGCCAAGCTGCTCGCCGGCGAGCCGGCATTCGGCGTCTCGGTCATGATCCCCTCGCCGCAGGTGGTCGAGATGCTGGGCAGACTCGGCTTCGACTGGGTCCTGATCGACTGCGAGCACGGCACGATCTCGCTCGAAACCGTCGAGCTGATGGCCATGGCCGCCGAGGCCTGCGGCATCACGCCGATCGCGCGTCCGGCCACCGGGAGCGCCGAGCACATACTCCAGGTCATGGACCGGGGCGTCCTGGGCGTGCAGGTCCCCCATGTCTGCACGGCCGGGGACGCCCGCCGGGCGGTCGAGGCCGTCAAGTATCACCCGCAGGGCCGGCGCGGCCTCGCGGCCGGGACCCGGCCCTCGGGCTACGGCTTCGCGGGCGCCATGGCGGACTACGTGGCGGTCGCCAACCGCGAGACCCTGGTCTGTGTCCAAATCGAGGACGAGGAGGCCGTGCGAAACGCCGATGAGATCCTCCGGGTGGACGGAATCGACGTGTTCTTCATCGGGCCCTCGGACCTGTCCCAGTCCATGGGCTATCCCGGCGACCCGAAGGCCGCGCCGGTCCGTGACGCCATCGACGCGACGCTGGCCAAGATCCTGGCTGCCGGCAAGATCCCCGGCCTGCCGGGCGGCAGCGAATCGGTCCGCGATATCCAGGACAAGGGCGCCCGCTACATCTACACCCACCTGACCCGCCTGCTGGCGCGGGGCAGCTCGGACTTCCTGAGCGCCGCAAGAGCTAACCAAGAATAGGGACAGTCCCTATTTTTCGCGGCGTCAGTCGGCGGGCCGGAGCGCGGCCGCGCGGGCCTCGGCATCTCGCCGGGCCGCCGTTCCGAGTTCGGACGAGAGCTTGTCGCGCAGCTTTGCCGCGCCGGGCTCGCCTCCGTCGGCGGCCAGGATGAGCCAGGCCAGCGCCGCCACCTTGTCCTCGGCGATCCCACGGCCTCCGATCAGCATGACGGCGAGCTGCGAGGCCGCGGCCGCGACTCCGGCCCGCGCGGCGGAGTCGTAGAGGCGGGCTGCCGTGAGGGGGTCCGCCTCGACGCCCTCGCCCCGCTCCAGCAGGATGGCCAGGTTGTACTGGGCCACCGGCAGGCCCCGGACCGCGGCGGCATCATACCAACGGATCGCCTCGGCAAGGTCCGCCGGCCCGCCCATTCCCCGGTGCAGAAGCACCGCCAACCTGAGCTGCGCGAGCGCATGCCCCTGCTCGGCGGCACGGCGGTACCAGAGACGGGCCGCGACCGGGTCCGGCGCCGTCTCGACCCCCGTCTCGTGGAACCGGCCGAGCCGGTACTCCGCCTCTGCGGAGCCCGCCTTGGCGGCCTTCTCGTGCCAGCCGATGCCGTATTCGTAGTCGACCGGCTGCGCCTCGACCGTCGCCGGCCATAGCACGGCGGCAAGCGCCGGCACAAAAGCAGCGATTCCGACCTTTAAGATTGATTTCCCGATCATGGGCATCCTGCCCACCGTCCGACCAATTGTGCGCCGGCAAGTTAGCGCACTGCCTGGAGTCGCGCAAAACAACTGATGCCACGGACCCGAAATTCGGGACTAACGCCAAACCTCGAAAGCCGTGATTCGTGGCCATCCTTCGACAGGCTCAGGATGAGGATTCGTGTTAGAAATCAATAAGTTCCTCATCCCGAAATTCCTCACCCTGAGCTTGTCGAAGGGCGAGGGACGAACCATGCCGGCCGGCTCGGCGGCTGCCGTATCCGGCGCTACCCGTTCACGTCGACGACGATGCGGCCGCGCACCCGGCCCTTGAGGATGTCGCCCGCCAGGCCCGGTAGGTCGCCCAGCGTCGCCTCGCTGGTGAAGCCGTCGAGCTTGTCCAGCGGCAGGTCCCTGCCCAGGCGCTGCCACGCGGTGTTGCGCTCGTCAGGCGGCGACATGACCGAATCGATGCCGAGCAGGTTGACCCCGCGCAGCAGGAAGGGGATCACCGTGGTCTCCAGCGTGTTGCCGCCGGCCAGCCCGACCGAGGCGACCGAGCCGCGATGGGCGATCTGGGTCAGTACCCGGGCGAGCGTCGTGCCGCCGACCGAGTCGATACAGCCCGCCCAGCGTTCCTTGTCGAGCGGCCGGGTCGGGGCTTCGCTCAATTCGGCGCGCTCGACGATGGTCGTGGCGCCAAGGGCGCGCAGGTAGTCGTGGGTCTCGGTCCGGCCGGTCGAGGCCGCGACCCGGTATCCCAGATTTGCCAGGGTGGCGACGGCCACGGAGCCGACGCCGCCGGCCGCCCCGGTGACCAGGACCTCGCCCTTGTCGGGCGATACGCCGTGCGCCTCCAGCGCCATGACCGCCAGCATGGCGGTGAAGCCCGCCGTGCCGATGGCCATGGCCCGCTTGGTGCTGAGCGCCTCGGGCAGGGCAACCAGCCAGTCGCCCTTGACCCTGGCCTTTTGGGCGTAGCCGCCCCAGTGCGCCTCGCCGACCCGCCAGCCGGTCAGCACCACCTTGTCGCCGGGCGCGAAGCCCGGGTGGCTGCTCTCGGCGACCGTGCCGGCGAAGTCGATGCCGGGCACGTGCGGATAGCTGCGCACCAGACGGCCCAGGCCATTCAGGACCATGCCGTCCTTATAGTTGAGGGTCGAGTACTCGACCGCGACCGTCACGTCGCCCTCGGGCAGGCGCGACTCGTCCAGGTCCTGAAGCGAGGCGGCCACCTTGCCGTCGCTTTCTTCCAGCAGCAGAGCCTTGAACATGCCTTTCCTTCCTCCATCCGGTCCCCGGAGGCAGCTACTAGCGCAGCGGCTCCAGAATTGAAACGTAATTGGCCACCGCCGCGCCGCCCATGTTGAAGATGCCGGCCAGCCGGGCGTCCGGCACCTGCATGTCCCCGGCCTCGCCCCGGACCTGCTGGGCGGCCATGACGGGCATGGAAACGCCGGTCGCGCCGATCGGATGGCCCTTGGACTTGAGGCCGCCCGAAGGGTTGACCGGCAGCCGGCCGTCCTTCTCGGTCCAGCCCTCGAGGATCGCCTTGGCGCCCTGGCCGCGCGGCGTCAGCCCCATGGCCTCGTACTCGAGCAGCTCGGCCACGGTGAAGCAGTCGTGGGTCTCGACCAGCGAGAGGTCGTCCAAGGTGACGCCCGCGGCCTCCAAGGCCCGGCCCCAGGCGACCTCGCAGCCCTCGAACAGCGTGATGTCGCGCTTGCTCATGGGCAGGAAGTCGTTGGCCTGCGCGGCGCCGCGGAACACAACCGCCTTGGGCCGGCCGAGTGCGGTCGCGACGTCGGTCAGAACGACCGCCGCCGCGCCGTCGGAGACCAGCGAGCAGTCGGTGCGCTTGAGCGGGCCGGCGACCAGCGGGTTCTTGTCGGAGACCTGGCGGCAGAACTCGTAGCCCAAGTCCTTGCGCAGCTGGGCATGGGGATTGGCGACGCCGTTCCGGTGGTTCTTGGCGGCGATCGCCGCCAGCGCGTCGGACTGGTCGCCATGCTTCTGGAAGTACTGCTGGGCGATCCGGGCGAAGACCCCGGCGAAGCCGCCCTCGATGTCGGCCTCCTCCTTCAGGTAGGCGGCCTTGAGCAGGACCCCGCCGATCTCCGGGCCCGGCACGCCGGTCATCTTCTCGACCCCGACCACCAGGACGAAGCGCGCGCGCCCGGCCTCGATCGACTTCAGGCCCTGGTGGATCGCGGCCGAGCCGGTGGCGCAGGCGTTCTCGACCCGTGTCGCCGGCGTGAAGCGAAAGCGCGGGTCGGCCTGGAGCACCAGAGAAGAGGGGAAGCCCTGGGGCGAGAAGCCCTCGTTGTAGGTGCCGAGCAGGATCTCGTCGATATCCTCCGGCGCCAGCCCGGCGTCCGCGACGGCCTGGGTCGCGACCTTGAGGATGAGCGATTCGACGTCTTCGTTTTCGTGCTTGCCGAAGGGCGTGTGGCTCCAGCCGACGATGCAGGCGGTCATGTCAGGTGCTCCTCTAATGGGTGGCCCGGCGACCTTAGCAAAACGGCCCCCGGCGGTCACGCGCCGCCAGGCCTAACAAATCGTTAACCAAGGCGTTAACGAAATCGAATCCACTTCGCGCCATGCTGGATGGCAGAGCGTGTTCGCCCGGAAAGGTGGGGCGCACGACCCGGCCACCGCATGGAGCGCGAAGCATGGGTGACATGAAGCTGATGTTGAACGACTTCCGGCTGACCACGGCGGAGATCCTGTACCACATGCCGGATCACCACCATTTGCTGCAGACCTTTCTCTGGCAGGAGCTCGACCGCGTCCCCGACTTCCCCAGGCTCAACGATTTCCTCAAGTTCTGGCAGAGCGAGCTGGACGGCAAGCTGCATACCGTCCGTGTCGCCTATGTCGGCGTCATCCAGCCGACCGAGTGGCGCTACAGCAGCTGCGACCTGACGCTCCACTGAGACCGGGCGGTCAGAACTTCTCCTCGCCGCGGACACGTACGGCGTCCGGAAAATCCCTGTACAGCGCGAAGAAGGTATCGCAGACCAGCGAATTGACCGCGTGGTGGAAGCTCTCGACCGGCTCGCCGCGCGAGGCGACGTGGGAGAACGCCTTGTCCAGCTGGGCGAGATCCTCGGTCTCGACGGTCAGATGAAACTCCGGCAGGTGCGGCGGCCCGAGGCCGAGCTGCCGGCGCGTGATCCGGTAGCCGGCGATCAGGCCCTGCTCCCGCAGGTGCCCGAGGTAGCGCGCGGCCCGGTCCGTGAACTCCGCGTCGCGCACGCCGCCCTTGAGATTGCACCCGATGTGATAGACGTTCATGGGCGGTTTCCCCCGGAGAGTCCAGCGTGGTTAAGGGGATATTAACACCTACTCTGGAGGATGGGGCCACCAGGCATTTCGCGCCCGAGGTTAGGTCATGGCGGTTCTCTCTCCCCAAATCATCGAAACGCTCATCGAGCTGGTCGAGCACAGGCTCCTGGAGATGTCGGACGACAATCACGGGCATCGAGGGGATTACAAGGATCTGCAGGGCTGCCGTTATTCGCTCTTGGCCTTGGCCGCCGAAGAGATCAACGCCGAGGCCTGCATGCCGCCCGAGCGCCGGGTCGTCAAGCGACCCGACTACCTGCGACTCATAGCCGGCGGCAAGGCATAATAAGCCTCTCGAGCGTCTGCTTGGCGCGGGCCTTTCCCGGTGTCTTCCTTGCCATTGTACGACCTCCCTTGAGCTGTGCCGTCGGCCCATCCGACGGCCTGGAAGGCGCAATCTCCTAAGGCCGGCTGGGCCTGCGGCTTCACGCAGGCCGCGGTGACGGCTTCGAGACCGCGAAGTGCGCCCGTTACAGTTGTCCGTTGCCGGAGCGCGATCTGTCCCGCCAAATGGCCCCTGCGGCGATTTCTTGCTAGACTGCAAGACAAGGGTCGGGTGGCCCACTGGGAAGGCAGACAAATGGGGGGAGCCGATGCTCGGAATGATGATGGACCGGCCGTTGCTGATCGCGCCTGTCATGGCGCACGCGGCGGCCTATCACGGCGATCGGGAGATCGTCAGCCGGACCGTCGAGGGGCCGATCCACCGCTATACCTACCGGGACTCCTACCGGCGCATGCAGAGACTGGCCAACGCGCTCGTCGCGCTCGGCGTGAAGCCCGGCGACCGGGTCGCCACGCTGGCCTGGAACGGCCACCGCCACCTGGAGCTCTACTATGCGGTCTCGGGGATCGGCGCGGTGTGCCACACGATCAATCCCCGTTTGTTCCCCGAACAGCTCGGCTACATCATCAACCACGCCGAGGACCGCTTCGTCTTCACAGACCTCACGTTCGTGCCGCTGGTCGAGGCCCTGGCGCCGCACCTGAAGACCGTCGAGGCCACGGTCGTCATGACCGACCGCGCCCACATGCCGGAGGCCGGCCCGGGGAAGGCGCTCTGTTATGAGGAGCTGCTGGAAGACCAGCCCGAATCCTTCGAATGGCCCGAGTTCGACGAGAACACGGCCGCCATGCTCTGCTATACCTCGGGGACGACGGGCCATCCCAAGGGGGCGCTCTACAGCCACCGATCCACGCTGCTGCACGCGCTCTGCTGCCTTGCCGGTACCGACGGAAACTGGGCGAGCAGAGGGGACAGCTTCCTCGTCGTGGTGCCGATGTTCCACGTCTGCGCCTGGGGTGCGCCTTACAGCTGCCCCATGGTCGGCGCCAAGCTGGTGTTCCCGGGACCGGGCTACGACGGCGAAAGCCTCCACGGGTTGATCGAAGACGAGGGCGTCACGACGACCGCCGGGGTGCCGACCATCTGGCTGGGGCTGCTCGACTACCTCGGCCGATCGGGCAAGCGGCTCGACGGTCTGACGCGCATGGTCTGCGGCGGGGCCGCGCCGCCGATGGCGCTCATCCGCGCCATGCAGGAAGACTACGGGGTCGAGTTCATACAGGGCTGGGGCATGACCGAGACCAGCCCCGTGGCTGCCGTCTGCAGCCCGACGCCGGACATGGAGGCGATGTCGGCTGACGAGCTCTACGCCATCAAGGCCAAGGCGGGGCGCCCGCCCTTCGGCGTCGAGTTGAAGATCGTCGACGACGCCGGCCGGCGGCTGCCCCACGACGGCGAAGCCTCCGGAGAGCTCCTGGTGCGCGGGCCCTACGTGGTCCGCGGCTACTACGGGGACGAGGCGGCCAGCGCGGCCGCCTTCGACGACGAGGGCTGGTTCCGCACCGGGGACGTCTCGACCATCGACCCAGAGGGCTACATGCAGATCACCGACCGCACCAAGGACCTGATCAAGTCGGGCGGCGAGTGGATCTCCTCGATCGAGCTGGAGAACGCGGTCATGGCCCAGCCCGACGTGGCCGAGGCCGCCGCGATCGCCCGGCCGCACCCGAAATGGCTGGAGCGGCCGCTCCTGGTCATCGTGCCCAAGCCCGGCACGACCCCCGGCAAGGACGACATCCTCGGGTTCCTGGCGGACAAGGTGGCCAAGTGGTGGCTGCCGGACGACGTGGTCTTCGTCGACGACCTGCCCCACACGGCGACCGGCAAGGTCTCCAAGGTCCAGCTGCGCGAGCGGTTCAAGGACTACGAGCTGCCGACCGCCTGAGGACCGCCGGCGGCGCGCGCCGCCGCGCCCGCCCGGGACGCCGTTTCGCCGCCATCAACGGGTCACTACCGACGACCCTTGGTATCGGGCCCCAGAGGAAATCATTAACCCCAAATTTATCGTCGAAATAGTAGAAAAAGCCTAGTCAACACAGTGAGGGCGTACGTGGAGTTGGCTGCACAAGGCCGGGGTGGACCGTTGCCGAACGGCTGACCGGAACCGAGCGTATCGAACAATAACCCGTAGTCCTGACAACCATTTTCAGGAAAGCGAGTGAAACGATGGATCCCAAGAACCCAAGCGAGCCGGCCAGTGGGACGGAGCTTCGCAAGTCCGGCCTTCGGATCAGCCTGGGCCAGAAGCTATTCGGGTTTTCCGGATTTCTGGTCGCGATCAGTGCGGTCATCGCGGTGATCGGCAATCTGGGGACGGCACGCCTTACGACGCAGCTTGTCGAAAGCACCACCATCGCCTCGTCGCTGCGCAATCATCTCGAGGCAGACATGATGCACGAGGCTCTTCGAGGCGATGTGCTGCTCGCCCTTCGGGCCGGGAGCCGCGCCAGCGCCGGCGAGAGAACCGAGATCGAGAACGAGCTTGCGAGACACCTGAAGCACTTCCGGTCTCAGATCGAGGCGAACCAGCAACTCAATCTCTCGGACGCCGCCCAGAGAGCCGTCAACGACGTCGTGCCAAGCATGGAAAGCTACATGAGCAGCGCGCGGAGGCTTGTAGATCTTGCGTTCAAGGATAGCGATGCGGCCGAGACCGAGTTCGCGGGCTTTACGGAAAGCTTCTTGGCCCTGGAAGACAAGATGGCCGAGGCAAGCGACAGAATCGAAGCCGTCTCTCAATCGAACGAGAAGGCCGGACAGGAGGCCGCGTCTTTTGCCAGAGACTCGCTGATCATCGTTTCGCTCTTGGCAATTGGGTTGGCCGGTTTGCTGTCGTTCTTCTTGATCCGACAAATCTCGGTGCCGCTCACGGGAATGACGTCTGTCATGCGAAGGCTGGCGGACGGTGATTTCGAGATTGTGGTCCCCTCGCGCCAGCGCAGGGACGAGATCGGCGACATGGCCGCCGCGGTCCAGGTGTTCAAGGAGAACGCGATCGAGCGCGGGCGCCTTCGGGCGGAGCGGCATGAGGTCGAACAGCGGGCGGCCGAGGCGGCGGTCCAGCGCGAGGAGGAGCGGCGCGAGGCGGCCGAAGACAAGGCCAAGCGCGAGACCGAGCGCCTGGAGGCCGAGCGCAAGGCGGAGCAGGAGCGGCGCGAGGTCGAGGCGCGGGCGGAACAGGACAAGCGGCAGGCGGTGCGCCGGCTCGCCGACGGCTTCGAGGCCAGCGTGATGGGTGTCGTGGACACGGTCGGCACCGCCTCCTCGCAGCTGCAGTCCACGGCCCAGTCCATGACCGCCGTCGCCGAGGAGACCGCCCGCCAGGCGACCACCGTGGCCGCTGCCTCGGAGGAGGCCTCCACCAACGTCGAGACCGTCGCCGCGGCGGCCGACGAGCTGAGCAACACGGTCGCCGAGATCGGCCGCCAGGTGGCCCAGTCCGCCGACATCACCGGGCGCGCCGTCACAGAGGCCGACCAGACCAACACCAGCGTCCAGGGTCTGTCCGAGGCGGCGCAGAAGATCGGCGAGGTGGTCGGCCTGATCAGCGACATCGCCGAGCAGACCAACCTGCTGGCGCTGAACGCCACGATCGAGGCGGCGCGCGCCGGCGAGGCCGGCAAGGGCTTCGCGGTGGTCGCCTCGGAGGTCAAGTCTCTGGCCACCCAGACCGCCAAGGCGACCGAGGAGATCGGCCAGCAGATCGCCGGCATGCAGGGCGTCACCGGCGACGTGGTCAAGGCGATCGAGGGCATCGGCAAGACCATCGGCGAGGTCAACGAAATCGCCACGGGCATCGCCTCGGCGGTCGAGGAGCAGGGTGCGGCAACCCAGGAAATCGCCCGCAACGTCCAGCAGGCGGCGGCCGGCACGCAGGAGGTGAACACCAACATCTCCGGCGTGACCCAGGGCGCCGCCGAAACCGGCGAGTCCGCGAGCCAGGTCCTCGACGCCGCCGGCCAGCTGTCCAAGCAGTCCCAGGCCCTGCGCCGCGAGGTCGAGAAGTTCCTGGCCGAGGTCCGCGCCGCGTGACGGCCGGGATCAGGCCGGACAACCGGCTTTAGAAGGGCGGCGTCCCTCGCGCGGGGCGCCGCTCATGCAGTTTCGGGTATCAGGCGGCGAAGCTCAGGTTCAGCCGGTTCCACACTTCGACGAGGGCCGTGACCAGGGCCTCCATCTCCTCGTCGCCGTGGAGCGGCGAGGGGGTCAGCCGGAGGCGCTCCGTGCCCTTGGGCACGGTCGGATAGTTGATCGGCTGTACGTAGATGCCGTGGCGCTCCAGCAACTCGTCGGTGACCTGCCGGCAGAGCGTGGCTTCGCCCACCATGACCGGAACGATGTGACACTCCGACGGCATGACCGGCAGGCCGGCCGCCGTCAGGCGTTGCTTCAGCGTGCCGGCGCGCTCCTGATGGCGCGCGCGTTCGACCTGGCTCGTCTTGAGGTGGCGGATGCTGGCCAGGGCCCCGGCGGCCACGGCCGGCGGTAGGGCGGTCGTGAAGATGAAGCCCGAGGCGAAGCTGCGCACGAAATCGACCAGGGCCGCCGAGGCGGCGATATAGCCGCCCATGACGCCGAAGGCCTTGCCGAGCGTTCCCTCGATCACGGTCAGGCGGTCCATCAGGCCCTCGCGCTCGGCGATGCCGCCGCCGCGCGGGCCGTAGAGGCCGACGGCGTGCACCTCGTCGAGATAGGTCATGGCGCCGTGCGCGTCCGCGACGTCGCAAAGCTCGGCGATCGGCGCGATGTCGCCGTCCATCGAGTAGACCGACTCGAAGGTGACGAGCTTGGGGCGCTTGGGCGAGATGTCCTTGAGCCGGCGCTCGAGATCCTCGGGGTCGTTGTGCTTGAAGATCCGCTTTTCCGCGCGGCTGTGGCGTATGCCCTCGATCATCGAGGCGTGGTTGTGCTCGTCGGACAGCACCACGCAGTCCGGCAGGCGCGCGGCCAGGGTGCCGAGCGCCGCCCAGTTCGAAACGTAGCCCGAGGTGAAGAGCAGCGCCGCCTCCTTGCCGTGCAGGTCGGCCAGCTCCCGCTCCAGAAGGACGTGATAGTGATTGGTGCCGGAGATATTGCGCGTTCCGCCGGCGCCCGCGCCGCAGCTCTCCAAGGCTTCGCGCATGGCCGCGAGCACCGCCTCGTGCTGGCCCATGCCGAGGTAGTCGTTGGAGCACCAGACGGTCACCTCGCCGGTCGCCTGGCCTCCCGAAGCGTCGGCGGAATGGCGGGTCGCTTGCGGAAACGCGCCGGCGTGGCGTGCCAGGTCGGCAAAGATCCGATAGCGCCCGTCGGCCTTGAGCTGGTCGATCTGATCGGCGAAGAAGCGTTCGTAGTTCATCCCAGGGACTCTTGGTTAGGTCGCGCTCGGCACCCCGGGCCTCCGGGGTCGAGAAATAAAGCCGAAAGCTTAATCGATCGTTTAGAAACTATCATCCCCCGACGCAAGCGCGAGACGCCTTTTCGGGCTTTGGCGATCCCAGGCAAGACCGGGATATCAGATACCCCATCGGCGTTGTCCGCCCCGCTCCAGCGACGAAACGACCGTTGCCAACTGCGCGCGCTCGGCGATCAAGCGCCGATAGGCGGCCGCGTCGGCCAGGGCCTTGCGGCGGCGGGCCTGCGCGCCGAGGATCCAGGCCCGGCCCGCGCCCCTGCGTGCGGGATCGCCCGCGGCGGCCATGGCGACCAGCTCGAGGGCGATGTTGCGGCTGAGGAACGCCGCCTCGCCGCGCGCGCGGTGCAGGCCCCGGCGAAGCGCGTCGCCCTGAAACAGGATATCCGGTTGATGGTCGCGCAGGGTCATGCGCAGAGCGCTCCGCGAGTCCAGACGTCAGAACATAATGGGGAATATAATTCCCCTTTCGGGCAATTTCAAGACCCGTCGATGAGATCGTCAGCCGGTCAGACGGCCCGCTTGATCCAGAGGATCGGCGCCGCCCATTCCAGGGCGACATCGGCAATCGGCTCCGCGGCGTAGGACAGCAAGGTGTAATGGCCCGGCGTGCCGCTGCGCACCACACGTTTCACGTAACCCGCGCCGCTGGTCAGTTTGACCACGCAGTCCTTGCCGAGAAAGCCGCTTTCGTCGCTGCCGGCGAGTCGCGAGCAGAGCAGGCGGTCGCCGGGGCGATAGACCGGCAGCATGGATTCGCCGCGCACCTCGACGGCGATCGGGTCGACGCCGCCGAGATCGAAGTCCACGCTGTCCAGGCCTGCGCCCTGCGACAGGTCGTCGACGGCGTGGAACTGCTCGCCGGCGCCGACGTAGCCGACCACGGGAATGCGCCGCCACTGCGGCCCGACGCCGTCTCGCAGCCAGACGAAATGGACGTCGAGCGCATCGGCGAGGTGCGGAATCGTGTCGCCGCGCGGCTGGCCCACCGCGCCTTGGCAGTACTTCTTGACGTTTTCCTTTGACACGCCCGCGCGGCGCGCCAGCTCCGCCTGGGACCAGCCGCGCAGGACAAGCAGATCGTTCAAGCGTCTGGCCCAGGAGTACATGGCGGCCGCCTCGCCGGTGAGCAGGCGTGCAGGGTACGGGAAAAAATAGAGTTGAAATAGGGAAAAAAATTCCCTATCTTCCGGTTTGAAACCGGACGGCGCCGCGAGGCGCCGCCGGCGGGAGACGGCAAGGCAGGAGAAGGCCCGGATGACCGGCAGTCCGACACGCGAAGCGCTGGCCGATGCGATCGCTCGGGGGGCCACCGATGCGGAGGCCGGCCGGCGCTTCGGCTTGAGCCGGTCGGCGGTCCGGCGCCTGCGGCGGCGCTGGGGCATTGCGACGTGCCGAAATTCATGCCGCCCGCCCGACCCGCCGCGCTCCGAGCGCGCGTTCCGCTGGGGACGAGGGAACCTGGGCGAGCGGGAGATCGCGAGGCTCTACGGCGGCCGGCGCTACGACGAGACAGGGGGCGGGAGGTAACACGATGGCAAAGCGGCCGGGACGGACCAGCAGGCGGCGACAGCAGGGGGCAGTATCGG
>Ga0224509_10000154_pt1 | contig 17694 bp, 15 predicted proteins | sample SF_Jan12_sed_USG_5_FD_170158 | JGI IMG/M metagenome (GOLD analysis project Ga0224509, IMG submission 170158) | Sediment microbial communities from San Francisco Bay, California, United States - SF_Jan12_sed_USGS_24 | ecosystem: Environmental > Aquatic > Marine > Sediment | place: USA... | reverse complement strand
GTCGCCGCCCCGCCGCCGCAGGCGGCAAGCACGGCGCCGGCAAAAACGCTGATGGCGGTCGCCCTAAGAACGCGCATGTTCGCAACCAGGGTCGAATAGGTAGCAATTCTGTTTGCTGTTTTCATTATCCTTTCTCCCTACTGGCCCATGCAGTGAACGGCCGTGTCGGCGAATACCTGCTTCATGCGGTAGCCCGACGAACGGAACGTGCTGGTGATCGTGTCCGCGGCCGCGCGATCCGCCGCATTCTCCGGTTCACGGAGACAAACGGCACGGAAGACCTTCTTCACCTGGCAGGCGGCGAAAGTCTGGCTGTTGCCGAGTTCCGCACCCAGCGACTTGGCGCCGTTGCCGCTGCCTGGAAGCGAACCGTCGAAGCCGAGGTAAGCGTTCTGGCCTGCGCGCCAGCGGTTCTCCCAGGAGTCGTCGGTCGTCCGGAAACCCTGTGGGAAGTTGAGGTCGTTGTTGAAATACTTCGGCTGGACGTTACCTGCCGTGTACTCCAGCACGCCGGACTCCTCGTTGTAGTTGTAATACGCAAAGGCACCGGCCAGCGGGTCCATGCCCGAGTGGCAGCCTATGCAGTTGTTGAGGAACAGGCGGCTGTCGCCACCGGGACTGCGGCTCACATCCTGGCGAATCCAGTCCGGCGGCAGCTTGGTGTCCAGCATCTGCTCCATGTCGTTACACATGTGGTTCAGCAGCGTGAAGCGGAACATGGCCCGGTTGGTTCCGGCCACGAAAAAGGCCTCCGACGCTGCGCGCGATGTCATGACGCCTGCTGTAGCCGAAGACGGTATGCCCAGGATCGATGACTGCGCCGTCGGCACGAAATCGTTGACGTTGCTCAGGTCCACATTGTTCGCTTCCAGCTGCTCGAAGTGGTTGTTGTTGTTCGCTGCCGGCGCTGCCGCAACGATGCCGGAGCGACCGACATAGGCCAGGTCGGCCGAAAGCAGCGTGCTGAAATCGACATCGTCGCGGACCATGCCGATGACCGTTGCGATGTAGTCGTTCAGCGGAACGAATACCGACTGGTCGCGGTTGGTCCACGGAGCGGCAAAGTTTTTCAGGGTGACGTTATAGAAGTACTGGTTGTCCATCGCCAGATCCGCTGCAGCACGCAGATTGGTTTGTCCGCCGGCCGCAATCAGGTTCTCCATCTGCGTCAAAACGGCGTCGGACGGTGGAACGCCGGCAAGCCGGTCATGAATGCGTTTCGCCTGTTCCCGCGGCCCGGCATAGGCGGTGGCCATGACGCCCGCCAGCAGGATCCCGATGAGCGCGATTTGCCAGGGGCCGAATACTCGTGCGAGCCCGCCGGCAAACTTGTTTTTCGTGTATGTCGTGTTTTTCATAACGATTCTGCTCACGCATCAATTCGATTCAAAATCTCGTTGTCTTCCATCGCTTGTGCGGGATGACTAACGAACGATGTGTCGGAGAATCAGAACTTCGATCTACTACGCTATCCGCGTTTCCCTGATCGTTGCTCCACGCAACTCCGCCGTCCAAGACCTTCTGATTTGCGAAGCCGCTGCCCAAGCACTTCAACCTTCCTTGTCCCCTGGCCGCCTTGTACAGGAAGCCCGGAGCTATCGTGCCAGAGCGTGGCTTCTGTTGCCGTGAATGCATTCACACATCCTTAAGCCTGCCGTTCGAGCGCCGAAATCAATCGGTCTGCCTGTGTAAAAGCAATTGCTGTGCCAGTTTTGTTTTTTTCCCGAAAGTAGTCCGAAAAGTATTGGTTTATCAATAGATTAGACGTGTCGTATAGGTGTATTCCGAGATGTGACTATGTCAAACCTTTGTCGGCGCTTTCGCACAACTTTTGACGCTGTTCGCACTAAGGTACTGATTCGATTGGCCGTGGACGCTGTCGCCGAAGGGAGACAAGTGACAGGACTCAGGACACGATCGGCCATCGGCCCAGGCAATCGCCGCGGCGCCGGGCGCAACCCTGTTGTGTTTGCGATACGCGCGAGATGGAGACGAACTTCAGTAGAAGAGAATCGAAACGCCCGTGAAACAACCAGTAAAGACGGCGTCTTCGTGAGCAGAATTGAATCGCAGATGAGCTCGAGAGCCGGCGCACAGCGCATTTGACAATGCGCACTGTCGCTCATTTTCCACATTACATCGGCTCTCGAGCCTCTTTTATACTCCGCCGGAAATTAGCCTTCGGTTGAGTATGAATGGACTAATTCCGGCCGCAGGCGCTGGCTGGCAAATACGCGGCTTGGGCTGCCGTACACAACACAACAGTCATTCAGTGGTTTGTGATGGTGTTAACGGTAAGGGGCCGGATTCGCAGTCAACATAACCCATTAATCGAATGATGGGTGAAGGCGCACATTCGAGGACGATGTTATGAACAGGAAATCGCGACAAGTAAAGGATGCAAGCATGCAGCCGGCATTGAAGCTGGCGGCGTTGATTTCCGTGGCAGCCGTGTTCACGGCATGTGACGGCGCCAACCAGGGCGTGCAGATCGGAACGGGACAAAACCCGGATCCGGTCGTTATCGATTTTCCAATAGCCTACGTAAAGCAGCCCATCCCTGTCGACGACAATGGTGAATTCGAGCAACAGGACCTGCGGGAGCAGATTACCTTCCAGATAGGCGGCAACCTGTATTTCCGCGATCGCGCGTCCCCGAGCGCCCTCGAAGTAAATATCACCGAGCCGATAATCGGGGACCAGGGTGACGTTCGCGATGTCGAGATAGCCTTCGACGGCAGCAAACTGTTGTTCTCGATGCGCGGGCCCGCGGATCCAAATCTCGACCTGGACGACGAAGACCAGCCCACCTGGAACCTCTGGGAGTACACCTTCGAGACCGGTGAGTCGCGTCGAGTGATTGCAACGGACCTGACCGCGGAGAACGGTCACGACATCATGCCGAAGTACTTGCCTGACGGCCGCATCGTCTTTGCTTCGACGCGCCAGACGCGCTCGCAGGCGATATTGCTGGACGAAGGCAAAGGCGCGTTCCCGCATGTCGACGAGAACCGCAACGAATTCGCGTTCAACCTGCACGTCATCAATTCGGACGGTACCGGCCTGGAACAGGTCACGTTCAACCAGAGCCACGACCTCGATCCCGCCGTCCTCGACGATGGCCGGGTCGTTTTCAGCCGCTGGGACGGCGCCAGGCAGAACGACGGCGTCGATCTCTACGCCATGAACCCCGATGGTTCCAATCTCGAAATGCTTTACGGCAAGCAGAGCCATGATACGGGGCCCAATGGTGACACCATCCAGTTCACGCAACCCCGGCAGCTCGAGGATGGTCGCCTGATGGCGTTGATCCGGCCGTTTACCGATTCGGAAGGCGGCGGAGAGCTAATCACGATCGATACCATCCAGTATCTCGAGAATACGCAACCGACGGCGCCGAATATCGGCGTTCTCACCGGCCCGGCCCAGGTGGACGCAACAATCAACGAGGTCCTGACGCAGGCAGGTCCGTCACCGGGCGGCCGCTACGGCTCGGCATACCCGATCCAGGACGGTACCGGGCGTTTGCTCGTCAGCTGGAGCCAGTGCCGACTGATCGAGGTTACAGAAGACTTCGGCGATCCACTGGTCGATCCGCGTATCGTGCCTTGCACGGAGGAAAGACTAGCGACCGTCGTGCAGATCGATCCCGACAACCCGGTAACGCCGGCGGTTGGAGAGTTCCTCCTCGCACCGCCGCTCTACGGGATATGGATGTACGATCCGCGTGACGACACGCAATTGCCGGTGGTGCCCGGTGAAGAGGGCATCATGGTGAGCGAAGTCGTTGCGGCCGACCCGCGCGTCAGTCCGCCAACGATCCTCGATGGAAGCAATAACTTCCAGCTCGATCCGACACTCGCCGAGAACGGCGAGGCGCTCCTGAATATTCGCAGCGTCTACGACTTCGATGGTGCGGCGGTGGCGGACATCAACGCACTGGCAGATCCTGCACAGACGCTCGCCGCGGATCGTCCGGCGCGTTTCCTGCGCGTCGTCAAGGCTGTATCGCAGCCGGACGACGATCTGCTCGATATCGACAATACCGCTTTCGGCGTCAGCCAGGCGAACGGCATGCGCGAGATCGTCGGCTACGCGATGATCGAACCTGACGGCTCGGTCATGGTGACGGTGCCTGCAAACACTGCGCTGCAGATCAGCGTGCTGGATGAAGACGGCAAGCGGATAACGCCGCGGCATCGCAACTGGATCTCGCTGGTCCCCGGCCAGGAACTCGAGTGCAGCGGCTGCCATGTGCAAAACAGCGGCCTTTCACACGGACGCCGCGAGGCGTTCGACTCGGCCTGGGCCGGCGCGCAAACGGCGGGCGTGGAATTCCCGAACACCGATCCGAGATGGTTCGTCGGCGACATCGGCGAGACGATGGCCGAGGTACGTGCGCGCGTCACGTGCACAAACGACGGCTGCTCCTCACTCGAGCCGTCGATGAACATCATATTTCGCGATGTGTGGTCGGCCGATGCAGCGATCGCGGCGCAGAATCCCGATATCGACATGCTGTATACGGACCTGACAACGCCGCTGCCGACGAGCATCGGTTGTGCGCAGAGCTGGTCGCCGAATTGCCGCTCGGTAATCAATTACGAGACCGTCATTCATCCATTGTGGAGCCAGGCACGCCTCGTCTTCGACGAGTCGGTGGATCCTCCGGTGCCGATACTGGATGCGAACGGTGTGCAGCTGAGCAACAATTGCCTCAATTGCCATACGCCGGTCGATGAGGCTGGCGTCGTGCGCGTTCCCGCCGGACAGGTCGAATTGCAGGACGGACTGTCGCCCGACGAGCCGGACCACTTTCATGCCTATCGTGAGCTGTTAGTTACTGATAATCTTCAGGAAGTGGTGAACGGCGCGCTCGTCGACGCTCAGCAGCAGGTGGGCATCGACATCGATGGCAACCCAATTTTTGATGTGATTCCGATTGCGTCGCCCGCCACGATAGCTGGGGCAGCGGCGTCTGACGATTTCTTCGACCGGTTCGAAGACCCCAATGATTTGCATTACAACATCTTGTCCATAGCGGAGAGACGCCTAATAGCGGAATGGTTAGATGTCGGAGCCCAGTACTACAACAACCCATTCGACGCCCCGGCCAACTAACTTATTTTGGGTCGCATGCCTGGCGCTGTTCGCGCTACTGGCCATCTTCCCCGAACAAGCAAAGGCCGCCAAGGAGCTTCGTAGTGTGGCGGTCGCCGACCCGTATCTTGAAATGCATACGGGTCCGGGTCGCGGCTACCCCATTTTTCACGTCGTCGATCGCGGCGAGTCGATTGACATCATCAAGCAACGCACGGACTGGTTCCTGGTTCGTGACGCCGATGGTGACGAAGGCTGGGTCGATCGCGGTCAGATGGAACTCACACTGAATCCCGACGGGTCGGAAGTCGACTTCCGGCATGCGGGTCTCGAGGAATTCACGAACTCGAAGTGGGAAATCGGCGTGTTGGCAGGCGATTTCGGCGGCGCGAACACGGTCTCTCTCTACGGTGCGTACTCGCTCAACCCCCACGTCTCCTTAGAGGTATGGGGTTCACAGATTTTGGGTAATTTTTCGAACGGCTGGACGGCAAGTGTTAACGTCGTTCACGAAACGTGGCCCGACTGGCGCGTGTCGCCGTTCTTCACCCTCGGTGCCGGAGTTATTCGTACCGAGCCCAAGTCGACGATTATCCAGGGTGAAGATCGTAACGACCAGATAGGCCACGCCGGCGCCGGGATTCGCGTCTACGTGACGCGGCGATTCCTGTTCCGGGCGGAATACAAGACTCACGTTGTATTCACGAGCCGTAACGACAACGAGGAAGTAGAGGAATGGAAAGTCGGTTTCGCGTTCTTTTTCTGATCCTGATGGCGCAGTTTGCGTTGTCCGGATGCGCGGCCACGAAGAACCTGTTCGGGTTCGGTCGTGACGAAGCGCCGCCGCCGACCGCGGAGTCGCCCGGGCAGGTCATCGATCCGGAGGTCGAACGGCGCGAGATCAAGGAGCCGAAGATCGACAAGGAGAACTTCGAGATCGGCGCGTTTGCGGGGATCATGAGCATCGAGGATTTCGGGACCGACCTGGCCTACGGTGCCAGGCTCGCGTATCACCTGACGGAGGGTTTCTTCGTCGAGGGTACCGTCGGCCAGACGGAAGCCGGCCTCACGAGTTTCGAATCACTGAGCGGCGGTGCGCGCCTTTTCGAGGATCGCATGCTCACTTACTACAACCTGAATCTCGGCTACAACATCTTGCCTGGCGAGGGCTTCATCGGTGAGAAACGCGCTTACAACACCCAGTTCTACCTGATCGCAGGGCTGGGTTCGACCGAGTTCGCCGACGACGATCGCTTTACGGTCAACTTCGGCGCAGGACTTCGGCTGCTGCTGAACGATGCCTGGACGTTGCGGTTCGACTTTCGCGACCACCTGTACGATATAGACATCCTTGGCGAGGAGAAGACGGTGCACAACCTCGAGGGCACGCTGGGATTCACGTTCTTCTTCTGAGGCAGGAGTCACGGTCAGTACTTCGATCAATGGCTAGAGTAGGGATTATGAAAGCAGAACTCATTAAACCCGGACGCATACTGCTTGCGGTGCTCGCGTGTTACGGGCTTTCCGCCTGCAGCGTCGAGCCGTGGGTAAAGCCCTACGAACGCGACCGGCTCGCGGATCCGATCATGGCGCTCGACGGCGATCCCGTATCGACGGCGTACATACAGCATGTCTACGAGGCTCGAGAGGGAGCGCGGGGCGGCGAAGGCGCTGCCGGCGGCGGCTGCGGGTGTAACTAGGGAGCATTCACAGGTGAACCTCCGGCGCTCAATCGTATTCATAACATGCTTCCTGGCACTGCCCGGGAGCGTGCTGGGCGGCGTGCTGCCGGAGGACCGCGGAGACGCGCTTTACCACCGCTACGAGGGCGGCGGCGTTACGATCGACGGGCCGTCGGTGCTCGTCCGCAAGAAAGCGGGCAAGAGTCTCTCATTCGTCGGCAATTACTACCTGGACATGGTGAGTTCGGCGTCGATCGACGTGATCACGACAGCGAGCCCCTATACCGAGGAGCGCACGCAGTGGTCCCTGGGCATGGATTACCTGCGCGGCAATACCACGATGCGCCTGAACTACATCAGCAGTGTGGAATCCGATTTCGATGCGAGCACCTATGCGTTCTCCGTGAGCGAAGACATGTTCGGCGACCTGACAACGCTGACGCTCAGCTACGCTTTTGGCGAAGATATTGTCGGCCGGTCGGATGATCCGACATTCCGGCGCGACAACACGCGCCAGCACTACGGGGTAGGCGTGACACAAATCCTCACGCGCAACCTGATCGCGACACTCAATTTCGAGACCGTCACGGACGAGGGCTTTCTCAATAACCCGTATCGATCGGTGCGCTATGTCGATTCGGGCAGCGCGCTGGGCTACAGCTTCGAACCGGAGCTGTACCCTGAGACCCGGACCTCGAACGCAGTAGGGCTTCGGGCCCGATACTTCCTGCCGTACCGGGCGGCACTGGAAGCCGAATACCGCTTTTACACGGATACCTGGGAGATCGAGGGGCATACCGCTTCCATGACCTACGTGCACCCCTGGGGCCCGTTTACGTTCGAAGGCAAGTTCCGCTATCACGACCAGACCGGGGCGGCGTTCTTCAGGGATATATTCTCGCGTTCCGAGGCGACGAATTTCCGCGGCCGCGACAAGGAACTCAGCCCACTCACGAGTTACACGTTCCGGGGCAAGGTGAGCTACGAGTTCCTCGAACCCAACAAGGGGTGGGGGATATTCAAGCGCGGCACGCTGAATTTCTCGCTCGATCACCTGTTCGTCGAGTATCACGAGTTCAGTGATATAACCTCCGGGTCGCTCGGTGACGAAGCACTTTACGAGCTCAAGGCGAACGTCTACCAGGTCTTCGTGTCGTTCTGGTATTGAGATAGGGATGGAGCGGGCCGCTCCGATTCGTTTTTCCAGGCATTTGGCGTCGTATTGCAGGCGGCGTATTCTTCTCCGTCATGGATGACCAGCGATGTCCTGTCGCTGGCCCTTCGGGCGCGCAAGCGCGTCCAAATTGGCTCCCGGCGGATTTGTCGCTGAGCTGCGCTTTACTTCCGTCGAGGAACACCCCGCACGGCGAACAGCGATGGTGGTAGGATTCCGTCAATGTCGATGTCTATTGCGCTGATCATCCTTGTCGCACTCGCCGTCGTGGTGGTGGTCCTCTACAACCGTCTGGTGCGCAGTCGTAACCGGGTCAGCACGGCCTGGAGCGACATCGACGTGCAGCTGCAGCGGCGTCACGACCTGATTCCGCAGCTGGTCAAGGCCGTCGACGCTTACGCGAAGTACGAGAGGGCCACGCTCGAAGCCGTAACGGAGTTGCGGGCCGAAGCAATGCGGGTGGTCGACGTCAATGCGCGCGGTGCAGCGGAACAGGCCCTGAGCGAAGGTGTGGGCCGGCTGCTGGCGCTCGCCGAAAGTTACCCGGACCTCAAGGCGAACGAGAACTTCATGAAGCTGCAGTCCGAACTCGTCGAGACCGAGGACTATCTGCAGTTCGCGCGCCGCTACTACAACGGTTCAGTACGCGACTACAACACGATGACGGAAACGGTGCCGAGCAACCTGATCGCGGGCATGTTCCGGTTCGAGCCGCGCGAGTTCTTCCAGAGGACGGCGGACGAGGCCGCAAACGTACCGCTCGTCAGGATCGGATCCGTCGAGTGAGGAAGCTCGCCTGCCTCGTACTGCTGGCATTGCCGCTGCTGGCGGGCGCTGACGAGCGCATCCTCGAATTCCACAGCGATATCACGGTAATGCAGGATGGCTGGATCGAGGTGACGGAAATGATCCGGGTCCGCGCGGAGGGCGATCGCATTCGCCGCGGAATCTACCGCGATTTCCCGACCGAGTATTTCGACAGGCTCGGCAACCGCTACGTCGTCGATTTCCAACCCCTGGCGGTGTTGCGCAACGATGCGCCCGAAAGTTTTCACTCGGTCGATGACCGCAACGGAGTGCGCACCTATTTCGGGCGCAGCGACCGGTATATCGATCAAGGTATACATACCTACCGGTTCCGGTACCGCGCATCGAGGATGCTCGGGTTCTTCGAAAACCACGACGAGCTCTACTGGAACGTAACGGGTTTCGACTGGGCATTCCCGCTCGACCGCGGTAGTGCGACGGTGCGTTTCGACTTTGCGTTGCCGCCGGGTGAGATCGAGACCGCAGGCTATACCGGCCCGCGTGGCAGCAAGGCCCGGGACTACACGTCCCACGTCGATGCCGAGGGTGTCGCCCATTTCGAGGCCAATGCCCCCCTGGGCCCGCTGAACGGTCTCACGATCGTCGTCATGTGGCCCAAGGGCCTGGTGAAGGAGCCGACGGCTGTGGACCGGGCGACCTGGATTCTCGAGGACAACCTGAATCTCCTGATCGCGCTCGCAGGCTACGCAGGCTTGCTCGCCTATGCCATCCCGGTCTGGCGCCGCTACGGCAAGGACCCCGAGGAGGGCGTCCTCGTCACACGCTACAAGCCGCCGGGAGGTTTTTCGCCGGCCTCGCTGCGATACATCCGCCAGATGTACTACGACAACAAGACCATGACGGCCGCAATAGTCAGCCTTGCCGTCAAAGGCTACCTGCGGATCAACGACCTCGGCAGCAAGCACACGCTGTTCAGACTCGAGCCCGCTGCCGATGCGCCGCCGCTCGCAACCGGCGAGGGTGAACTCTACGAGGCGCTGTTCAGGGACGGCAAGCGAGTTGTGCTGGAGCAGGACAACCACGCGCTGCTGGGCGTTGCCCGGCGGGCGCACAAGGCGTCGCTCAGCGAGGATTACAAGAAGCACTATTTCCGGCTGAACGGCCTGCTGAACGTTCCGGCAATCGCGATCGTGCTTGTTACGACCGCGCTTGCGCTGCTGGTTGGAGGGCGCCCGTCGCTCACGCTCATCGCGGCAATCGTCATCATGTTCCTCACGGTCGCGTTTTTCGCGATCATCATGAAGCGGCCGACGCTGCGCGGCCGCAAGGTTCTCGACGAAATGCTCGGCTTCAGGGATTACCTCGAGGTTGCCGAGAAGGACGAGATGAACCTGCGCAACCCCCCGGAAAAGACCCCGGAACTTTTCGAGGCCTACCTGCCTTTCGCGCTGGCGCTCGGGGTGGAGCAGGACTGGGCCGAGAAATTCGCCGGCGTGCTCGAGGCGATCCGCGGACCCGACGGACGCGGTTACCAGCCGGCCTGGTACAGCGGGTCCTGGGATAGCTCGAGTATCAGCTCGAACATCGGATCCGTGGCAAGCGGGCTCGGCTCCGCCATCAGCAGCTCGGTGACGCCGCCCGGCTCGTCGTCGGGCGGCGGAGGGGGCGGTTTCTCCGGTGGTGGCGGCGGTGGCGGTGGCGGAGGCGGCTGGTGACGGAAACCTTTCCGGCTACCCGCGATCAGACGTTAGAGATACTGCGGCAAACGTGACACTATTCTGCACCCGCCGCCCAAGAGCAAGGTAAGTAAATTGAATCAACCCGGATTCGGCAACCGGCGCCCGGCCGACAACAGCGTCATCCCCAACGTGATTTTCGCGCTGCTTGTCGCGAACGGGCTTGTATTCGCGCTGCAGCAATTTCAGTTCGAATTCATGCTGAAGAATTTCGCGCTCTGGCCGATCAATATTCCGCCGGAGCTGCTTTCGCAGATTGCGCCGGAACACCGCCCGTCGTTCATGCCATGGCAGCTCGTTACCTACGGTTTCCTGCACAGCACCGACTACCTGGGCCATATTTTCTTCAACATGTTCGGTCTCTGGATGTTCGGCCGCGATCTCGAGCGGCTGATGGGGCCACAACGGTTCCTGACCTACTACATGACCTGCGTGATCGGCGCCGGGATTATTCAGCTAATCGTCGTGGAGTTTCAGGGCGGCGTTTATCCGACGCTCGGCGCATCGGGCGGCCTTTTCGGGATCCTGCTGGCGTACGGGATGTCGTTTCCGAACCGCACGGTCATGTTGTTGTTCCCGCCAATTCCGATGAAAGCGAAGGTATTCGTGATCGTCTACGGGGTGCTGGAGCTGTTCCTGGGGGTCAGCGGCTATGCCCCGGGCGTCGCACACTTTGCTCATCTCGGCGGTATGCTTTTCGGTTTCCTGTTACTGCGTCGCTGGTCTCGGCGGAGATGATGGCGGTATGCCTGGTAGCAATCAGAGTCGGGTGGGCGCTGTCGCGCCGCGATTGGCGAGCGAGGTCCTGACGCGATGATCAACAACTGTCGTCTGTGCGGAGGTTCCAACCTGCATCCCTGGATGAAGGACGGCAGGCACCGCGACCTCGTGTACTACAAGTGCGACGATTGCGCGTTGTGGAATTACGATCTCGACTGTGGTGTCGATCAGACCCAGTACACCGAGGTGTATGTCAGCCCGCGCGATGTCGAGCACAAATCCAACCGTCTCAACCTCGACAGTTGGGGGTTCCTGCAGCAGTATGCGGACTCGCCGCGATCCGTGATGGACATCGGTTGCGGCAATGCGGGACTGCTGCACCTGGCGCGCGAAGCCGGCTGGGAAGTCGCCGGGATGGAGCTGTCGCAACAGGCAGCGGAATCGATACGGGAGGACCAGGGCATAGACGTGGTGGTGTCCGACTTCCTCCAGTATGAGAACCCCGAGAACCGCAGGTATGACGTCGTCGCGCTCCGGCACGTGCTCGAACACCTGCCGGATTCGATCCTCGCGATGCAGAAGATCGCGGCCCTCCTGAAGGACAACGGTCTCGCGCTGCTGGAGTTTCCGAATACCGGTTCTTTCAGCTACAAGCTCAAGCGAATCCTGAAAAACCGTGGGCTAAAGAACGCCAAGTATGCGCCGGACTGGCGGCCGGGACATGTCAACGAGTTTTGCCGGAGGTCGTTCGAATACCTGCTCGATCAGACGGGCTTCGAACTTATGGTATGGCGCACCTACTCGAACAAGCCGGTCGCCAACGCGTTCTACCGCTGGGTGCCTATAGCGAGCAAGGTTCGCGTGCTCGTGCGCAAGTTGCCAGACGTGGCGGCGGGGCAAAAGGCGGCCTGAGCCGTGCAACTTATTGTCGTATCCGTGCATCTAACCGAAAGTTTTCGAATGAAGGGGATTATCCAGTATGAAGCGCAGAGAGTTTCTCGGCGGGGCCGCAGCCAGCGGCGCGGTGCTCACGATGCCCGCGTTCATTTCGGGTTGCGGTATCCAGCAGGCCACGGCAGTCGCCAACAAGACGCCCGAAAATCCTTTCATGGACTGGTTCGGTGTGGATCAGGCGACCACGGCGCAGGTCATGAGCGAGCTGTCGGCCAACGGCGCTGACGCCGCGGACCTTTACTTCCAGCACAGCCGCACGAACTATCTCACACTCGAAGACGGCATCGTTTCCAGCGCGAACTCCACGATCGAGCAGGGCGTTGGCCTGCGCGTCGTCATCGGCGAGCAGACGGGCTATGCATTCACCGAAGACCTGACGCTACCCGCTATGCTCGCGGCCGCGAAGACTGCCGCTGCGATCGCTTCCGGCAGCCGTGTCGTGGCGCCGCAGGCATTCAACGCACTGGGCATGGGCGACCTGTACAAGACAGTGGTGCCGTGGTCCGACGTCGGCATCGACCGGAAACTGCCGCTCATGAAGTTCGTCGAGTCGCAGGCAAAGTCGATGGATGAAGCGGTCGAAAAAGTGGCCGTCTACTGGGCGGACCAGGACGAGCGCGTGATGATCGCAACGCTCGATGGCACGCTGGTCACCGATCACCGGCCGATGACGCGCGTTACCGTGACGGTTACGGCGCGGCGTGGCGAGGAAGTGCAGTCCGGGTTTTCCAATATCGCTGCACGCGAGGAGTTCGGGTGGTATACCGAGGAACGCCTGAACACGATGGTGAAGGAGGCCGTCGACCGCACGATGGTCCTGTTCGATGCACGGCGCCCGCCCGCGGGCGAAATGCCGGTGATCCTCGCTTCCGGTGCAAGCGGCATACTGCTGCACGAGGCTATCGGGCACGGCATGGAGGCCGATTTCAATCGCAAGGGCACCAGCATATATACCGACATGATCGGCAAGAAGGTCGCCGAGCCTTTCGTTACGGTTGTCGACCAGGCGACGATTCCACGCGAGCGCGGAGCGCTGAATTTCGACGACGAGGGCAACAAGGCCGGCCGCACCGTGCTTGTCGAGGACGGCATCCTGAAGTCTTACCTGCACGACACCATCAGCGCGAAGCAGTACGGCCTGCAGCCAACAGGTTCGGGCCGGCGGCAGTCATACAAGTATGCGCCAATGCCGCGTATGAGCTGCACGTTCATGGAGGACGGGCCGCACACTACGGAAGAGATCGTCGCTGCCGTGGACCGCGGAATTATTTGCGAGACGTACACGAACGGCCAGGTTCAGATCGGCGCAGGTGATTACACGTTCTACGTCAAGAACGGCTGGCTTGTGGAGAATGGCAAGGCCACCGCGCCGATAAAGGACGTCAACATCATCGGCAACGGTCCGGAATCGCTCAAACGCATCACGATGGTCGCTAACGACGCACGCCTGGATACGGGCGGCTGGACCTGCGGCAAGAACGGCCAGAGCGTGCCGGTCTCGCAAGGTATCCCGACCGTGCTCGTGTCGAAGATGACGGTGGGAGGCGAAAATGTCGGTTGATCTCAAGACACGTGCCGCGCAGGCCGTCGATATTGCGCAAAAGGCCGGGGCACAGGACGCCTGGTCGACCGTCAGCCAGAGTCGTGACGTTCAGTTCGAGTATCGCGAGGGCAAGCTGGAGAAGGTAAAGGACACCACGTCGCAGAGTCTAGGCATCCGCATTTACGCGGGCGGCCGATATTCGAGCCACTCGACGACTGACCTGACTCCGGACCGGCTGCAGGATTTCATCGCGGAAGCAGTAGCGATTACGGCGGCGCTGGAACCGGATGAGTATCGGCGCATAACGCCCGAGGCCCTGTTCCGGAATCGTCCCACCGCCGACCTCGATCTCGTGGACACTAACGTCCAGGCGCTGGAACGAGAGCAACGCATCGCCTGGTGCCGCGCTCTCGACGAGAAGTCACACCAGCACGAACAGGTCATCTCGGCAACGTCGGGCATCTATGACGGCACCCAGCGTTCTGCGTCCGCGAGCAGCAACGGCTTTCTCGACGAGCAGCAGTCGACGTACTGCTGGTTCAGCGCGTCCGTTACTTTGCGCGACCAGGGCGACAAGCGAGCGGAAGACGGATTCTATGCCGGTGGAGCTCATGTCGAAGACCTGCCGGATCCCGAGGTTGTCGGGGCAAAAGCGCTCGACCGCACCGTGTCGCGACTGGGCTCCGAGAAGGGGCCCACGGTCAAGTCATCGATGGTGGTCGACGCCAGGGCGGCCGCGTCGCTGATAAGCAGGCTGCTCGGGCCGGCGAACGCACGCAGTGTCCAGCAAGACCGTTCGTTCTGGACGCCGCTCATGGGCGAGCAGGCGTTCAGCAAGAAGCTGACGATAGTCGATGATCCGCTGATCGTCCGTGGTCTCGCGTCGCGCCGTTACGACAGCGAAGGCATCTCGGCCAGGGCGTTGCCGCTCGTGGAGGAAGGGGTCGTCAGGAACATCTATGTGGATACCTATTACGGCCGCAAGGGCGATATGGCACCGACGACGGGCTCACCGTCTAATCGGGTTGTCAGGCCCGGCGATCACAGCCTGGCGGAATTGCTGTCCCAGGTGGGCGAGGGCGTTTACGTAACCTCATGGCTCGGCGGAAATGCCGATGGCACTACGGGTGACTTCTCGCTCGGCCTGCGCGGGCACATGATCGAGAATGGCAAGATCGGCCGTCCCGTGGGCGAGATGAATGTAACGGGCAATCTGCGCGACCTGTTCACGAGGCTCGAGCTGATCGGCGACGACCCGTACCCGTACTCAACCACGCTGACGCCGTCGCTGGTGTTCAGCGACGTGGATTTCTCGGGCGCTTGACGCGATCGTGCGCCGAGGCGCGCTCCTGAGGCAGATCTGGTGAGCGCAGGAGCGCTTCTCGAAGCACGAAAACAATAATCGGCGGTATCAGGCGGTTGCGCCGCCGTCGATCGAGATCGCCGTACCCGTGATGTGGCGCGCCGCGTCGCTCGCGAGGTACAGCACCAGCGATGCGACTTCGCCGGGTTCGGCAATGCGTCCGTTCGGGCTGTCTTCTGCCGCGTCGGCAAGGAACTCGTCAATGTCCTCCTCTACCAGCTCGGCCTCGGTCACGAGCATCGGCGTGTCCACGTCGCCAGGGCAGATCGCATTGACCCGCAGGCCGCCACGAGCGTGGTCTTTCGCCATCGCCCGTGTGAGCATGATTAGCCCTCCCTTGCTGGTGCAGTAGGCGACGTGATCGGCGCCGGCCCGCAAGCCCCAGTCCGATGCGATGTTCACGATGCTGCCTGCGGTATCCAGCAGGAACGGCAGGGCGGCCCGGCTGAGATAGAACGGGACGTCGAGGTTGATATGCATCGTGTCCCGCCAGTCGTCGTCACTGGTATCGGCCGCGTTGCCCCGGACCAGGATGCCTGCGCAGTTCACCAGGCAGTCGATGCGGCCGAATTCGTCGATGGTTTCGGCGACGAGTTCGTCACAGGTTTCGGCGGTATCGAGATCGCCCTCCCAGGTGGCTATGTTTTCGGATGCGACGGCCACCTCCTCGAGGCGTCCCGGGTCTCTTCCTGCTGCCATGACCGACCAGCCGGCATCCGCGAATTCGATCGCAGCCGCGGCGCCTATACCCGAGCTTGCCCCGGTTATCAGAGCAACCTTCATCGCGTTGTCCTCGCTCGCCGTAACGTGCTATGCAGTGTATATCAGATACCTTTAACCAACGTATGAATTGAACAGACCCGGCCGAAGTGCGGGGAGCAGGAAATGGCAACGATCGATCTGAACGCCGATCTTGGTGAAGGCGACGCATACGACGCGGAGCTGCTGCAGGTCGTCTCGAGCTGCAATATTGCCTGCGGCGGGCACGCCGGAGACTCGGGGAGTATTGCCGCAACGATACGCGCAGCGATGGCCAATAGCGTGAGTGTCGGCGCGCATCCCTCGTACCCCGATCGCGAGGGTTTCGGCCGCCGCAGTGGTTTCCTGTCCGGTGAATCGCTGCGCGAGTCATTGCGGTTGCAGCTCGAGGATTTCAGCGGCGTAGCGGACGAACTCGGCGCGACGATCACGCACGTGAAACCGCATGGTGCCCTATATACCGATGCAGTCGTCGATGCGGACCTGGCAGATGTCATCGCGAGTGCCGTAGCGGCAATGCCGGGTAAGCCCGTTCTGGTCGGACAGGCCGGCACGGAACTCGAGTCGGCCGCGCGCGCGCACGGCCTCAGGTTTGTCGCCGAAGCATTCGTCGATCGTGCGTACCAGTCGAACGGGCAACTCGTGTCGCGCTCGGAGGAAGGCGCGGTTCATGCGGACATCGAGCGTATTCAGCGCCAGGCCGTTTGTCTCGCGCGCGACGGGGAAGTCACTGCCCGGGACGGCAGCATCGTCCCCGTCCGTGCGGACACCTTGTGTATTCACGGCGATACACCAGGAGCCGCTACAGCGGCCCGGGCTGTGCGCGAGGCGCTCGAGAAAGAGGGTATCGAGATCCGTGGCGTCGATTGATGACCCGGCCGCCATGAGCACGGCCGTTACATTGTGCGGCGACGACCTGGTTGCCGTGGAATGCACGGACACGCGCTCGGCGCAGGCACTTGCTGACCACCTGCGCGAGTCCGGGCAATGGCTCGAGTGTGTCGCTGGCATCGAGAGCTGCGTTGCGCAGTTTGATCTCGCGAGGATAGGCGTGGAGGAAGCGAAACGACGGATGTCGTCCGCGCTGCGCGACAGGCCCGCAGAGCAGTGCGATACGGCTGAACTTGTCGAAGTGCCCGTCTGCTATGGCGGGGACCAGGGTCCCGACCTTGACGAGGTCTGCGAGCTGCTTGGCATGTCTCGAGACGCGTTCATCGAATGCCATACCGGCGGTGAGTACCGGGTCGATATGCTCGGTTTCACTCCCGGGTTTGCATTTGTCGGCGGCTTCGATGCGGCGCGGGGCGTACCGCGCCGGCCGCAGCCACGCGTGCGGCTGGAGGCGGGTTCGATCGGTATCGCCGGCGGCAGGAGCGGCATCTACACGCTGTCCGGGCCAGGCGGTTGGCAAATTGTGGGCAGGACGCCAATGCGGCTTTTCGATGCCGGCGCGGAACAACCGTTCCGGCTGCGCGCGGGCACGCGCGTGCGCTTCGTTGCTATAAGCGCCGGGGAATTCGACGCGGGGCGGGCGGAATGACATTCCGGATCCTCAGGCCGGGTCTGCAGACTACGGTTCAGGCCGCTCCGCGTGGAGGTCAGCGCCATCTCGGCGTACCCGCATCGGGCGCGGCCGATCCGCTATCGCTTGCACTCGCCAATCAACTTGTCGGCAACGCGTTACTTGCTCCGGCGCTCGAGACGACGCTCACAGGAGTGGCACTTCGGTTCGAGCGGAACTGTTTCGCGGCTATTACGGGCGCCAAGGCGAAAGCTTGGCTGAACGGCGAGCGCGTCAAGCGGCACCGAACGCTGGCCGTAGCGGCGGGCGACGAGCTCGAAATCGGTCCGGCGAAATCGGGTGCGCGCAATTACCTGGCATTCGCAGGCGGCAT
>Ga0224509_10000152_pt1 | contig 17886 bp, 16 predicted proteins | sample SF_Jan12_sed_USG_5_FD_170158 | JGI IMG/M metagenome (GOLD analysis project Ga0224509, IMG submission 170158) | Sediment microbial communities from San Francisco Bay, California, United States - SF_Jan12_sed_USGS_24 | ecosystem: Environmental > Aquatic > Marine > Sediment | place: USA... | reverse complement strand
CCAAAGCGAGCAGGGCGAACGTTGAGATCAGGCGGCTCATTTCGCACCTCCGGCGGCAGCGGACGTGCCAAGCGTGAAATCAGTCACCGGGTTCAAGGCATCATTGCCAAGTTCGTAGGCGAGCGCACCGTCGATGTAGACGCGTTCGGCGCGGCTGTAGACGCTGAAAGGGTTGCCGTTCCAGACGACGACGTCGGCCATCTTGCCGGTTTCGAGCGTACCCGTCTGCTCAAGGATGCCGAGCGACTTCGCCGCGTTCGCAGTAATCCAGCGAATGGCACTCTCGGGTGGGATATCCATGTGGACTCGTGCCGCCGCACCCATGACCTTGGCCGCTTCCTGGTTGAGGCGCTGGATACCAATGGCCGAATCAGAGTGCACGATGGCGCAGGCACCGGCCTTGTCTACGAGTGCGATATTCTCGCGGATGCCGTCGTAGGCCTCCATCTTGAAGCCCCACCAGTCCGCCCACATGGCGGCGCAGGTGTCGGACTCAGCAAGCAGGTCCGCAATCTTGTAGGCCTCGACCGCGTGATGGAAGGTGCCAACCTCGTAACCGAACTCCCTGGCGATATCAAGCATGACTGACATTTCATCAGCCCGATAACAGTGGTTATGAACCAGGATCTCGCCTTCGAGCACACCCATCAGCGTTTCGAGTCTGAGGTCGCGAGTTGGCGCTTCGCCCTGGCCGTCTTCGGCAGCCCTGATCTTGTCGCGATAGTCCGCAGCTTCGATCCACGCAGCGCGGTAACCGGCCACGTTGCCCATCCGGGTACCGGGAGCCTGTCCTCGTCCGCCGTATACGCGCTTGGGGTTCTCGCCGCAGGCCATCTTCAGGCCGTGCGGTGCGCCCGGGAATTTCATATCCATGACGTTGCGCCCGGGGAGGTTCTTGAGGGTCACGCCACGGCCACCGATCAGGTTGGCCGACCCCGGCAGTACCTGCATCGCTGTCACACCGCCGGCAAGCGCCGTGGTGAAACCGGGGTCTTGCGGCCAGACGCTGTGCTCGGCCCAGACCTGCGCCGTTACCGGTGCGGTCATTTCGTTGCCGTCAGAGTGGGACGAGGTGCCCGGCGAGGGATAAACGCCAAGATGTGAGTGGACGTCGATCACACCGGGTGTGATCCACTTGCCAGTCGCGTCGACGACCTCAGCACCAACGGCGCTCAGGCCCGCGCCAACGTCGGCAATCCTGCCATCGATGAACAGAACATCCGCACCTTCCAGCCGTTCTCCGGTGCCGGTAAGAACCGTCGCTCCGGTAAGAAGCGTCGTTTCGGATGGCAGCGCTTCATAGCGGCTCTCATAGGGCGCTGGGCCATTACTGCCGTTACTTTCTTCGTCGTTCTTGCTGCAAGCCGAAGCCAGCAACGCACAGGCCGCCAAGGCGGCAATTGATTTTTTCACTGGACCCCCACAATCTTTTCTTAAAGCATAGCAAGAACAGCTATTATGTGTTGCCATGCTCAAACAAATCTGTTTTTTGGCCTTCAGCGCCGCGATCCTGATCACGGGGGGCTGTGGACACGGCGACGAAACGCCGTCGCCGAAAATGCAGCGCTACGTGCTCAAGCATAACGAACTATTGCGCGAATACTTCGTTTATCTGCCATCGAGGTACGATGGGGAACGCGAGTTGCCTGTTGGAATCTTCATGCACGGATACGGCGGCACGGCGACCGGCACCGAGGCTGAGGTTACGCAGGGGCTAAACCAGTATGCCGAGGAGTACGGGTACGTCATGGTGTATCCGCAGAGCACCTGGTTCATGTCGAGCGTGGACGGCGGCGATCCCCGGGAGGTGACCAGTTGGAACCATATTTCGGACGGCTTCGACGCAGGTCCGGCAGGTCCGATTTGCACCGCAGATGCTACCCGCTACCCGTGCCCGCCGGAGTGCGGGAATTGTGGCCAGTGCGGCTGGACGTCCTGCCATGATGACGTCGGGTTCCTGAAGGCGCTTATCGATCGCGTCGTCGCAGACTTTGCAGTAGCGGAAAACCGGTTTTTTGTCGCCGGGTTCGGCAACGGGGCCATGATGGCCAACCGCATTGGCTGTGAGGCCGCAGACAAGATTGCCGCCGTGGCCTTGTTTGGCGGGCGAGTCGAGCCCGGTTTCGAGTGCACACCGGCGCGCCCAGTCCCGATGTTGCAGGCTAACGGAGGCAAGGATGAGACGGTGCCTGCTGATGGCCGCAGAAGTGAGTCCGGATATTTCTTTGCGAGCACGGCATCGATCACGAAATTCTGGACTGACGGCGCTTCCTGCGCGGCGGACCCGAAGGACTGGTTATCGCCCGTGGTTCCGCAGGATGAGGCACATTGCACTATCGCCTGCGCGGACACGGAAGCGCCGGTGATCGACTGCCTGTGGCCAGAGGGCAATCACCGTTGGCCGGGCACGGCCGATTTCCGCGGCAGCAACGGCTATTGCGTGACGCCACTGCAGGCGGCGAGCATGCCGGATCAGACGATTTGCGTCGCACCCGAGGAAAACACTAATTTTTGGGGATCCCGGCTGTTATTCGAGTTTTTCAGAGCAGTCGCGAGCGGGTCTATCTAATAGTGGTCGCCCTTTCATCGAGGCGGGACCCGATTATCGGGATCGAATGCGTGTTATCGTTACGCGGGTTGTCGCCAGCCAAAATAACAGATGGATATAACTGCTCTCGATAGCCTCCGCATTGTTCTCGACCCCATAGGCCAGACCGGCGTTGCACTGGCGTTGATGCTTGTCATGTTCAGCGTCGCGCTGGGCTTGCGTGTCGATGACTTTACCTTTCTGCGTGACAAACCCCTGTTGTTCGTGGGTGGCGTCGTTGCGCAGGTCCTGGTCTTGCCGCTGGCGACGTTCTTCCTGATTCTCGTCATGAAGCCCGCTGCGTCGATAGCATTGGGCATGATCGTTGTGGCCGCTTGTCCCGGCGGCGCGGTATCGAACCTGCTGACATACCTGTCCCGCGGCAATGTCGCGACTTCCGTTGCCCTGACTACGACGTCGAGTCTTCTGGCTGCAGTTCTTACGCCAACATCAATCATGTTCTGGTCGCATGCTTATGAGCCCACCGCGACATTGCTGGAGTCCCTAGACGTCAGTCCGATGATGTTCCTGGCGCAAACGACGTTTTTGCTGGCTGTTCCATTGGTGCTCGGGATGTTCGTTGCCGCGAAGGCACCAGACGTGGCGATGCGCATCAGAAAGCGTACGACGGTACTCGGTGTTTCTGTGCTCGTCGGCGTAATAATTTACGGCATCGTCTACTTCTTCCCGGTGCTGTTCCCGGCATTGCCGCTATTGGCATCAGTCGTCATCATCCACAATGGCATTGCTTTTTTGACAGGTGCGGCTGCAGGTATGGTACTTTCGCGCACCGCCTCCACGCGACGGGCACTGACCTTCGAGATCGGCATTCAGAATTCCGGCCTCGCGCTGGTCATTCTCCTGAGCCAGCTCAAGGGGCTTGGCGGGGCAGCTGCCGTTGCTGCCGTGTGGGGCGTGTGGCACCTGATTGCCGGCGGTGGCATTGCCCTGATGTTCTGGATGTATGACAGAAATGGAACAAGCGAATATGACATCGAACGAGCCTGAAGAGACCCGTATGGCGTTCGGTTGTTTTCCAACCGGCGTTGCTGTTGCCACAACGCTGGATAGCCAGGGCAGGCGTGTCGGGATGACTATCAGCAGTTTCAACTCTGTTTCGCTGGATCCGCCGCTCGTGCTTTGGAGCATCGCAAACGACTCTCTGAGCTACGATGCGTTTGCGAACGCCGAACACTTCGCCGTCAATGTACTTGCGGAACACCAGCAGGAGCTGTCTGATCGTTTCGCAGCAAGAGGCGGGGACAAGTTTGCAGGACTGGAATGTAAAGAAGGTCTGAAGGGGATTCCGATACTTCCCGAATTTGCAGCCTGTTTCGAGTGCAGCACGGAACACCATTACCCGGGCGGCGACCACCTGATTATCGTCGGCCGCGTGCACCGTTTTCAGGATCGCGAGCTGGATCCGCTCATCTTCTACCGCAGCCAGTTCCTTGGGAAAGGCGAGCCGAGAAGCTGATCAGCTGTGCAAGTGCGGCGCCGTAAAGACGATAAAAAGTCCAAGTAGAATACCCGCCCGATAGGCCCAGTCCTGGAACTTGGCTACTGGCTCGACGTGTTTGTCATGGTCGTGGCTGATACCAAACGCCACAATGTGAATCAGCGAACCCGAGATGAAAGCCTGTATGAAGGCGATGCTGCGGGCCTCGGCCAGTTCGATGGCTGGCGCACCGAGAATAATGGTTGCCGCCGTCGCCCCGATGATCATGACAAACGCCGCTATTGCGGCAGCCAACCCGAGGTTGGGACGTACCGACCACCAGATGGCCATTCCGACCGGGAGCCGATGCAATATGACGGCATAGGCAAGGTCGCTTTTCTGTGACGGCAAGAGTGCGATGCCATCCAGTATCGAATGAATGACGAGGCCGAGTGCCGCCAGCGCGAGTACCAGCGCGTGGGCCGCATGGAATGCGCTGTGAAAACTGCGTTCCAGGATAACCGGAAACGCGATGCCGAGTACGAGGAACACGAGCGCCAGGTTACCGCCATTTGCCAGCGCATCGGGAATGATATTGACCGTGACGATGCCGGCAATCGTAATGAAAATGAAGCCATCAAGAACCTGGCGCGCAACCGGATTACGCCGGCCGATCGTGTAAATAAGCGGGCCGAACAACAACGCTACGATGCTGAGAGTCAGAAGCATGGTTGTGGAGAATACACGATGCCCTAGTTCGACAGCATGTAGAATTGCCAGAGGTCCTTGCGGCTCATTCGCAGGAAGGGTTTGAGTGCAAGCAGGCCGGTCGGTCCTATGCTGGACACAAGAAACTTGAGCTCTTCGAGCTTGGCTTTTGTCTCCTCGCCCGGCTTGTCCATGAAGCCCTGCTCGTGCAGCATCAGCAAGCCCTTGGCGCGCATTGCCAGCTCCTTGTGCAGGCGCAGGTAGCAGAGCATATCGACAACGACAGGCCCTTCGAATTTTTCGGTCAGGGACTGCAGGTACATACCGATCTTCGACGTCGAGAATTCACCTGAGTTGATCAGTTCGATCAGCTCCGCGTCGGCGTCAAAGCCTATCCCGAGCCAGTCAGTGACTGATTTCTCGCTTTGCTGGAATACGATCGCAAGAAGCGGCGGCAGCGATACCAGGACGATCAGCGTATTAATTACAGGTGGAAAGAAAAAATGATTAAAAAGCGAATGAAAGATGCTTGCGACAAGAAGACCCGGAAGCAGTAATACATGACTCTTTGTGGGGTGGTGACTCAGGAGCGTGTGCGCCACGATGCTGAATACCGCCGTCGCGCCGCCGTGCATGATGGCAGTGCCGAAGCCTCGTACGATCCAGGTTCCGACGTGCGTGCCGGAAAAGCTTTGCAGGTAGAACAGGTTTTCGAAGATGGCAAAGCCGGTGCCAACGGCGAACCCGAAAATTGCTGCGTCGACGAGGAATCCGATGCGGTTGCGTTGAATCAGTGCCACGATGACCAACGCCTTAAGCGTCTCTTCGATGAACGGTGCGACATAGCGGGTTAGTGTCACGAAGTCGATATCGAAAAGGGCACGGGCACCGACATTGAGCGGGTAGCTGGCGACCGCAGCCGCAAAACCAATACCAATAACAACGAGAATCCAGCGCAGTGAAACGAGCTTGTAGCTGTCGAGAAACACGAGTGCCGCCAGGAAGCAGCACACCGGTAGCAACCCGACCAGAGCATGAACAGCGAGATCCATGCGCGAAGATTACAGGACTTTGAGCGACACCATGAACTCGTCGTTATCCTCGATGAGGTCGTCACCGAAGCCGCGCGCATACCCGAAGGACAGGGTCATGTTCAGGCGTGAAAGAATTGTGAACCGAAAATCGATCTGTATACCCGCGCTACTCACATCCCGCCGGAGTTCGCTGTCATCGAGGTTGGTGGATAGCGCGGTTACAAACAGGGCGGGTCGCGCCCAGCTAAGAAAAAAGCCCGGAGTGCCGACACGTCTGAAACGAACGGGTGGCAGGTTCCACTCTAGCATTGCACGGTAGAAATTCCTTCCGGGTATGGCATCCAGTTCGAAGCCAGGCATCGCGTAGTATTCGCGGTAGCGTTTTACGCGGCCGCGATCGACGTAGTTATTGCCGAATCCACCGAAGTAGAAATTGGCAAACTCGTCCTCCGGTTCGCCAAATGCCGCGCCCGCAAAATTGCGCAACCAGATTGAAGAGTGTTTCCAGGGTAGGGCGAATCCGAAATCAAGCCCGCCAGTAAATTTCGGAATGGTATCCGACTCGACGTAGCTCACCTGCGTGCCAAGATTCCAGCTGTGGCCTTTTTCATCGTCGACGGCGCCGAGTGAACCACGAAGGTTGGAATAGGCAAGATCTGCCGTGAATGCGGACAGTCTGTCGAATGTGACCGGGATGTTCTGGTACCGCGGCAGACTATCCATGTCCGCATAGTGATTGATACTCATCGATAGACCGAGCCGGCGTGGGTCGTCGTAAATCAGCGATTTTTCGTAGGCAATTGAATATTGCTGGCCTTTGCGGCTCTTCTTGGTTGGCCCGAACAGGTCGTAGAAGTCAGCATTATTCAGTTTCGCAGAGTAGGTCCAGGATCCGGACAACGGGCTCGCACTAATGACATTGTGACGGTAGACAATGCTCAGGTTTGGGCGTTCTTTGCTGGGGAGGTCGCTATCGGTCGAGTAGGCCGCGCCGATGCCCAAGGTATCGAGTCGAAGCTCATCCGATATATTAAATTTCAGGCCCAGTGAAACTGAGTCTTTGTAGCCGAGCACCGTCGGGTACATCGATTCCATACCCAGGTTTTGCATCGCGGTGTAAGTGCCGCGGGAAACTATGCGCGACTCCGCATCGATGTCATCAGGCGAGCCTGCGCGCCATGATTCGAGTACCGGGTGTTTTGCGATGGTCCTGGTACCCAGGAATGATATCGGGCTGACGTCCTCGAGCGGTTTCGCCTGGATCCGGGCCGGGACAAATCCCTGTCCCGTGAAGCTGAATACGATCAGGTTCTCGTTGTCGATCGGGATCGGGCGAAAGAACCCGGTTTCGGTATTGCTGACCGCTTCGAGATCCCCGGTTTCGACCTCGTAGCGGAAAATATTGGAAACTCCTGTGTAATACGAACTACCAAAAAGAAAGCGGCCATCTGGCGAGAACACGAAGCCTTCCGGCAGAGAGTCACCAAACGAAAAACTGGTAATGGGCTCCAGCGTGCCCGCGAGCAGTGTGGCGATATCGTGTACCTGTAGCGCATGCTTGCCGCGTATGTCGCCGAATGAACCGGAGAGTTTGCTGCCGTCCGGAGAGATGTCCAGATCGTAAACAATGTCGCCGTATGGAAGTGTTTTTACGAGGTTCCACTCAGCGTACGGGTACGGGATGTGCACCAATGATGCGTAGCCATTCAGGTGGCGGACGCCCCACAGTGAACGGTCTGCTGGATTGAGCGCGATCTCACCTATACGAGCGTCGCGTAGCAGCATCTCGGTTTTGCCTGTCGACCGATCAATTGCCACGAGATCTCGATACGCGTAGTTGTCGCTCGTGTAGAAAATCGTACCTGCATCGGGGTCGAAAGCGACCGACGACACCCGATAGAGCATCGGACCCTTGATCTCTCCGAGGCGCCTTACACTGCCATCGGCGAGGGATAATTCGCCAATGTTCGCGAGTACGCCTGGTTCGCGGAATCCGGCGATCAGGCTGTCACTGTCGGCGTCGTAGTAAGCGCGGGACACGGAGCCCAGAGCCCCGTTTGTCAGTAATTCAAAAGGCGTTGTTTCATAGTTGCGAACACGTTCGAGGTTTTCCGTTTGAAACGTATGCTCAAAAGCGATCCAGTCCTGCCACGCATCATTTAGCCGCTTGCCGAATACGCGATCGAATTCTTCCTCGTAGGAACGGCGGCTGCCTTCGTTACGCTTCGCCCATTCCACGACTTTTTCCGGAGAGTACTGGTAGGCGAGGTAGGTTATGAACCGCGAACCATACAGGTATGCGTTGGCGCCAACCTGGAAGTCGACTTTGACGCCTTCCGCGACGAGACCGAGTGGGTCGTAGAAGTGTGAGCTGTCCCGGACCATGGCGCGGAAGACCATTTCATCGTAAGCGCCCTGAGCCCGACCGACGCCACCGGCCATCCACGTTTCAAGAAAAACAGCCATTCCTTCCAAATACCAACGCGGACTGGTTTTGCGCGGTGCCGTCAGATACTGGTAAAGGATGGACTCAGGATGTTCGGGTTCCGCCACAACTTTACCTCGAAAGAAGCGGCGTGCTTTGCGGTCGGCTGGGGCGTGATCGTCTGTGTTGCTGATATGAACCAGTTCGTGGTTCATGATCGTGTACATACGCTCGGCGGGCGCTGACGTTTCCATGGTGAGTGAAAGCGGTGCGATATCGACGATGACAGAATTTGCCGGCACCGATGTTGCTCCGGCATTGCCATAGTCCGAGAAGTCGGTCAGCAGTACCGTGATTTTTTCGTCGGAAACATAGCCGAGAATACTCTCCTGGCGCTCGATTGAGTTGTGAAACGTCTGAATGACGCGTGGAACGAGGTAAGTCTCAGTTGGGTCGAAGTACAGCAGCCGAAGTTTGTCTGTTTCGATCGAACTGAGTTGTTGCGAAAATGAGTTGGCACTGGCCAGACCGGCCAGTGCCAGAGCGACTAGGCGTAGGGCGCCTGCATTTCGCATGTTCTTCCCTTATGTCATTACATACTGAAGACGCGAGCAATGTCGCGTCTTCAGCTTCCTGCTCCCCCCCTTGCCTGGATCGAAAGGCAGGGGAAATTTTCTCTAGCGCTCTCTCACACCCAGGTTATCCCGATAGGCTGCGGCGCGCAGCGCATCCATGAACGCCCCGTTAGCGAGATTATCGCGGAAGTTGGGGACGGCCAGCGCGTCACGGAATGAGGCGCTACCCAGGGCATCGCGGAATGAGGCGTTACCCAGCGCGTCGCGGAACGAGGCGTTACCCAGCGCGTCGCGGAACGAGGCGTTACCCAGCGCGTCGCGGAACGAGGCGTTACCCAGCGCGTCGCGGAACGAGGGGCTGGACAGTGCATCGCGGAACGAGGGGCTGGACAGTGCATCGCGGAATGACGCATTTGACAGCGCATCCGCAAAGGCGTCAGTTGCCATCGCTTCTCGCAGGCTCCTGTTGGATAGCGCGTCGCGGAACGACGCATTGGCCAGTGCGTCACTAAACGCCGGGATGCTCAGCGCATCGTTCCAGGCCTTGCTGTTGAGGGCATCTCTGTAGCCGGCCACACTCAGCTTCTCGACAAGCCTCTCGTCGGCAAGGGCTTCACGCATTGCGCCACTGCGCAACAGATCGGTGAACTGTTTGTTGGCCAGCGCATCCAGGAACTGGCGACTCGAGAAGGCATCACTAAACGCCTTGGTTGACATCGCTTCCCGCATCTTTGCGGCACCCAGTGCGTCGCCGAACCGTGCCGAAGCAAAAGCATCGATAAATGAGCGGTTTGAGAGCGCGTCATTCATCTGCTTGCTCGCCAATGCGTCACGGAACGACCCACTGGAAAATGCGTCACGGAATGATCCGCTGGAGAAGGCATCGCGCATAGCCGCACTGGACAGGAATTCCGCAAACCTGTCGTCTTGCAGCATTTCCACAAATGCATCATCGGCAATCAGGCGCGCAAACGTATCGGATTGCATTACTTCCTGAATCGACTCGTCGCCGATCTGGATTTCGTTGTTCTGGTCCGCACGATACCGCTCTGCGGGTGCAACTGTGCCGGAGACTTCGTCGCCTGGAGGATTGTTCACGCCAAAAAAGACAACGACGCCGAGCGCCGCTGCGCCGGCTAATATGATAGGAATTGCTTTGTTAGTTGTGGCCATCTCCATCCCCTTGGCCCTGTCCGGGCTCTGCTGCTCGTCTTAACCTGAAGTACCACCGGGTTAAGAAGAAGTTAATGCCTGCCGCCGAAAAATCGGCAAGGCGGCAAAATCCAGCCCTACCGGGCCGTTGTATAGTCGAGACTCGCCTCGTGGACGACCCTGCCGTCCGCCAGGAAGCGCAGGTTGACTGTCGTTTCCCGGCCACCCTGGTTATGCAGGTAGACGGCGTAGCGCCGTTTACCGTTCATGCCCAGACGAATGCGGCCAGTCTCGGCTGAAATTGTTGTACCTTCGCTTTCAAGCTGGCCGAAGCCGTTGAACCAGATTGAGCGGTCCGTGTAATTCGCCTCGATATCTATATGGCTTTTTGCGACGAGGTCGAAGTCCAGAATGAGCATTGACTCCGCACTGCGAAGCGATACCGTGCCGGCAAGGTCGGGCTTATTAACCGATATCGAGTTCGCCAGTGTGGCATTGACCGGGTCCGAAACCGTGCCGACCAGCCCGGTCACATCGTCGAAGGCGCGATCCGAGATCTGGTCAGAATCCACGATGCTGAGGGTCAGAAAGACGCCCGCAGCGAACGTCACGGCGTACTTGACCGCCGACGTTGCGAACAAAATCTGCAGGAATCCCGGGGATTCTTTCGGTTTCTGCGTCGGTTTGACGGTGTTCATGATGACGTGCCTCACATGAGGAGGTGGCTCCTCGGACTTGACGGCATCGAGCGTGGCGCAGACCGATGACAAGTCGTCATGCAGGGCCTGGCCCTCGGCGCTCTCGTCGAGAAACGCCTGTAACCCGGCCTTCTCGGAAGCGCTGATTTCGCCGTCGATATCGGCGTTAATCAGGTCTGTATATTTCTGCTCTATTGCCATTAGTGTTTGCCGCCCAATGCGTCCTTAAGTTGCTGTCTCGCAGTATAAAGCCTTGATTTAACTTTCAATTCCGGGATATCGAGTATCTGGCTTATTTCCATGTAACTGCATCCCAGAAAATGTTTCAAAATAACAACGCTGCGGTAGTCGGTTTTTATTGTCATCAGTGCCGCCTGGACGTCCCGCGATACCCTGGCACTGTCGACCTCCTGTTCCGGTCCTTTGCCTTCATCGGCCGCCTCAAAAGCGAGCGGCTCCAGTCTGTTCATCTTGCTGAGCCAGTTGATGGACTCGTTCAAAGTGATTCGATAAATCCAGCTGAAAAAGCGGCGTGTCGGGTCGAATTGGTCAAAGCTTTCAAAAACTTTGAGAAACACGGTCTGTGTAATATCGCTCGCGTCATCCCGGCTGTTGAGCATCCGGTAGGCGGCGTTGAACACGGGTTTCTCGTATTTCACCAGCAAGGCTTCGAAGGCCTGGCGGTCACCTGATCTGCACCGTTCAATCAACTCTGTATCGTCTGTCCTACTCATACGTACATTTGACCTGGCAGAAAGTTGGAAAAACTTTTTCTCGACCTGTTATTTGGCTCTTATGTCGAAAATGGTGTGAAATCCGGAATATCGGAATACATCATGTATGTGGTTGTTGACGTTAATTATTTTTAGCCCCCCACCATCGGCAACAAGGCGCTTTTGTGTTTTCAGCAGTATACCCAGCCCGGCGCTCGAGATGTATTCGAGACCAGCAAAATCCAGTGTGGTTGCGCCCTCCAGCCCGGCCAGAAAGCCCTCAGCCTTCTCACACTGTGCAGCGTCCAGCCGCCCGCGGCAAATAACAGTGCCGTGATTTCCGTGTTCGATATCAAACATCTTTGTTTCCTGACCCCTTGGTAAATATAACTTCGCCCCGGCCATCTTGGTACTCATATTCGAGCGTATCGACGAGACTCTGGATCAGGTGAATACCCAAACCACCGGGTATGCGGTCCTCGAGCGGTGCGTCGATGTCGATGGGCCTGGCTGCTGTCACGTCAAATTCGACCCCGCCATCATCGACGAGCGAGACGCGTACTTCCTGGTTGACCTGCAGTGAGACGTCGACCTCGATGTCCGTGCTGATGTCCGGGTTGTACTTGACCATGTTGACAAACAGTTCTTCCATCGCGAGATGGACTGGAAAACGAATGCCCTCCGCGATATCGTGCGCCTCCATCATCCCCTCGGCGAATTCGTAGAGTGGGGTCAGTGCGTCAAGATGCCTGGGGAAGCTACGTTGCATCTCGGCCGGCCTCCGCGGGTAAGCGACGGACAAGGACGACCGTGATGTCGTCCGCCTGCGGCGCCGTACCGCCATGCTCGCGCGCCGCAGCCATGATCCTGTCGACCAGCTCCTGGGCACTGGCGCCGAAATTCTCGTCCAGAACCTTCATGACGCCCTGGCGACCGAACTGTGCGCCTGCCTCGTTTTCGTATTCGAAAATTCCATCGGAAATGAGGCCCAAGATATCGCCGGGATCGAGCAAAGACTTTTCGGGTGGATCCAGGTTCGAATGGTGCATGTAGCCCAGCGGAAAAGTCGTCGCCGGATGCCACTCGTACTCACCCATTTCGGCCTGGTAATGCATGATCGGGCCCTGACCGCCCGAGTGGAAGCGAATCGTATGAGTCTTTCCGTCGAGAAGCCCGAAAAACCCGGTCACGAAACGATCGTCGGGGAGATCGTCGCAGAGCTGGTCGTTGATATGCATGAACGCGTCGTCGAGGCTTGATTCGAGGCGAAGGGCGACACGCAGCATCGCACGCACCTGGGTTGCGCTGAGAGCAGGGCCAATTCCGTGGCCGGAAGCATCGCCCATGAGCAGGAACAATTTCTGATCAGCCAGCGGCACAAAGTCGTACAGGTCGCCGCCGGTCTGGTCTGTCGGCGCAAAAGCGCCGCCGAATTCGTAGCCTTCGATGATCGGCATGTTTTTCGGAAGGGTGCCCATCTGCACGTCACGGGCGACCGAGATTTCACGGTCCAGCCGCTCGGAGGCAATAATCTGTTCGGTGATTTTGGCGCGATGCAGAACGACCGCCGCCTGCGCGGCGAGCGCCTGGCCGACATACTCGTCCTGTTCGTCGAACACACCGTGAATCTTGTTCAGAATCTGCAGAACGCCGACGAGCGAATCTTCGTAACCAATAAGCGGTATCGTCAGCATGCAGCGCGTCGTGTAGCCGGTCTGCTTGTCGATCGCCCGGTTGAAGCGCGGGTCCGCATAGCAATCAGGAACGTTGATCAGCTTTCGCGTCTGAGCCGATTCGCCGACGATGCCCTTGTCGGCAGGAATGCGAATCTGGTCGAGTTCGGTGCCGACTCGAACGACGAGTTCATCGCTGGCTTCATCGTACAAAAACACGGTACCGCGCTCGGCTTTGAGAACTTCGCGTGACGCGTCGACGACCTCCGTGAGCATTGTATCCAGATCGAACGGCGCGGCGAGTTTGCGAGTGACTTCCAGTATCTGCCGTAATGCCTGCGTGTCTCCGGTGTCCTGCGTCATGCTTCTAGCGGCCCGGTGAATTTTCGGTCATTGGAAGTCGAACGTACTGAATCTCGATTTCCGAGATACGCGCCACCATGCGCTCAGCAAGTTCCGGAATTTCAAAGTTCGAGTTTTCGATAGCGCGGTGTGTGACCAGTACCTCATTGCGCGTGGCCAGGTCTTCTCCGAGCTTTGATGCGGTGTTTACCGGGTCACCAAAAAACTCGATGTCCCCGATAAGCAAGACTCGCCCAAAGTCGATACCGACCGACAGGTTGACCTGTTCCCCGAGGTCAAAGCGGTCGTTTGCCTGAAATAAAGCGCCATTTACGTCGAAGCTTGCTCGAATCGCATCGTCAGCGCTTTTGAAAAATGCGTAGCAATTGTCCGCATCGCACTTTAGCAATACACCACGGTTGGCCTCGATGACAGGTGCCACGATCTGGCGCGTACGGTGGATCATTTTCAGAAAGTGACAGACACCGACTTTTCGTGATGTGCTCGAGAAACTCGCCATGTCGGAAATGAATACCGCGCCTTTGGTCCCGAACTTGTCCCAGATACGTTGACGAACTTCTTCAGCTTTCTCGGGGTCGGACTCGTCTGAAAAATCCGCGATCAGGGAATCGAATTCGTCATGCCCCGTCAACGGTTTATGGTAAGCAATTTCTGCCATGTGCATCCCCAAAAGTCTTCATTATGATTTGGCAGTTTTCTCAAGTATATCCTGCATTCGTTTGTGCGGCAGGCAGGATCAGGGCCGGATCGAAACCACGTCATCACTGTAAAAACCATTGAAACGTGTCAATCCGCTCAACGAGTATGCGCCCATACTTCCGAATTCGATGTAATCGCCAACATCAATATCCACGGGTAACTCCACGCGGCCGGGCATTTTGTCGCTTGAGTCGCAGGTTGGCCCGAAAAGCCTGAAGGAGTGCAGGTTGCCATTCAGTGGTTCGCAGCCGCGCAGTGCCCGTGCCGGATACCGCACGTGGCCCTTGAAGCGCAGCTCCCAGAATGCACCGTACATACCGTCGTTCAAATAGAGGCGGTCTTCCTTACGCAGCAGCACTTTGGCAATTGTCGACATGCCGGGTGCGCTGAGCCCTCGTCCTGGTTCGGCCATGAGTTCGCCATCGGCGCCCAGCGGTATTTCATGCCTGAAATTGCGGATGGCGGTGAAATACTCGTCGAGCGGCGGTACCAGAAAACCGGGATAGGGACGGGGAAAGCCACCCCCGATATCAAGCAATCGAACCGGGAACGGAGTGGCCTCGAGTACCTCGCGAGCGAGACCCATGGCATAGGTGTAGGCCTCAGGCTCGGTCACACCCGTGCCAACATTGAATGCCAATGCAGGCTCCGCGCCCGTTTCCCGTATGGCCACGAGTATCGCCGGGACATCTTCCGGCGGCGCACCGAACTTGGCAGAAAGGTCTTCCATCGCCGAGTGATGACTGACGGCCATGCGGGCGAAGATGATCGCTTTCGAAGCATTAATTTCGTCGGCCAATGGCTTAACGCCGGACATGTGGTCCACCATGAAATGACGCGTTCCAAATTCATCGCCTGCACGTTTGGCATCGCCTGCAAGCCGTACCGGGTTCATCAGGTAACACACTGCGTTCGGGTGCAGTGACTTGATGAGAGCTATTTCCTCCACGGACGCACAATCAAAGTGCTCGATGCCACCATCTGCCAGGGCGCTGATTACAAGAGGATGGTTGTTCGCCTTGACGGCGTATAGAACCCGGCCCGGGAAGTTGGCAATAAAGTGTTCGGCCACATCGTGGTACACGTCCGGATGAATGCAGTAAACCGGGCGTTCCGGCTGCCGCGACTGCAGCAATGACTCGATACTGTCGTACTGATTGTTCACTCTGATCGTCTGACCACCTGCCCGGCAAACGCGTCAGTTGGCGCACCATCGTCGAACGCCAATACGCCGTTAACCCAAACGCGTTCGATACCGGACGACATCGCCATCGGTTCTTTCATGGTGGCGCGATCGATGACTGTGTCCGGGTTGAAGAGAACCAGGTCTGCATAGTATCCCGCTGTGATTCGACCCCGATCACTGATGCCCATGCTGTCTGCGGCGCGCGCCGTCATCCTGAATATTGCCTCGGGTACCGTAAGCACCCCGAGTTCGCGGCCGAAAAACCCCAGTACCCGGGGGAACGAGCCGTAGCCGCGCGGGTGTCCTCCATGCCAGCCATCCGAACAGATATTGATGTACGGCCAGCGGAGGAAAGCAGCGATGTCATCATTGTTCATGCTTTTCGCGATGATCCCCGTATCTTCTCCCGTTGCACGGCGATGGTCTTCCGCTGCTTGCGATAACTCGAGCAAGGTTGCTACCTCATCTCGCTCGGTAATGCCTGCGACCTCGGCAATCGTCATGCCTTCAAATGCGGGGTTGGCCGGGTAACTGATCAGCAGGATGTCCTCGGCCGCTGCCGTGCGCGCGAACGTGTACTCTGCGGTCTCGACGCTGGAGTAATCCCGGTCCGGGAACAGCACGGCGAGATTGCTCGCCCAACGTTCGTAGGGATAAATGTCAGCGCTAACTTCCACACCGTCGGTTCTCGCGGCATCCAGCAGGTCGATGACATCGCCGGTGGTTCCCCAGGCGAGCCTGTCGACGATTTTTATGTGCGACACGTGCACCGGAATGTCGGCCTCTTCGCCAATTCGAATAATCTCGTTGACCGCGTCGATGAAACGGTCGTCTTCATCCCGGAGATGGCTCACATATCGTCCGCCGCCTGCGGCGGCAACACGCGCCAGCGCGATGACCTCCTCGGTCGCCGAAAAAATCCCTGGTTCGTACTCGAGTCCCGTGGAGAGCCCCAGTGCGCCCGCCTGCATGTCGGCCTCGACCAGTGCCGCCATGGCCGCGATCTCGACGTCGCTTGCATGTCGCCGATTATCGTCGCCCATCACATGCTGACGGATCGAATTGTGGGCCGAGAATGACGCCACGTTCACCGCCGCGGGCTGGGCTGCAAATGCGGCCTGAAACTCGGCCACCGTCGCGTAGTTGCCGCCAGAGCCATCGACACCGCGAACGATCGTTGTAATTCCCTGGCTCAGTACCCCTGGCATATGAGGGTACTCCTCGAGATCATCGTCGTGATGGCTGTGCGAGTCGATGAAGCCCGGAGCCAGCGCAAGGCCTTTAGCATCAATGACGATTTCCCCTGGAATTATTTCCAGGTTTCCCACCGCGACGATGCGCTGCGTTGTCGCGTCAAATCGTACCGATCCTTCGTACGGGTCATCGCCCGAACCATCGAAAATTACGGCATTTGTAATCAGCGTACTCGAAACAGGCTCCGGTGATTCGACCACGCACGCGGACAACGGCCACAGACAGCACAAGATCACCAGGTACGTTCTTACTTGCATGCGTGCATCCTCATTGTGTCGCGGCAGAAATCCGCTGTGCTATCGTACCAACACACGTTAGTTGTTGTTTCATAGTGTGGAAAGCATGAGTGCAGTCCTGAAGGAAGATGCCCGTTCCATTGCCGAGTTGATCGCCGATCAGAAGGCCGGTTATTCGTTGCAGCAACGCTTCTATACCGATCCGGCTATCTACGAACTCGAACTGGAGCTCATCATCTATCGAAACTGGATATTCGCGGGACACGAATCGCAGTTGCCCGCACCCGGGGATTTTCGCGTCCTCAATGTTGCAGGTGAGTCGGCGATCATCGTGCGTGGCAAGGACGGCGAGCTCAAGGGCTTCGCCAATGTGTGCCGTCACAGGGGATCGCTGGTGTGCCTCGAGGAAAAGGGGCACACCGATAAGTTTTCCTGTCCATACCATGGCTGGATGTATGACATCGATGGCAACCTGTTCGCGGCGCGCAATATGCCGGACGATTTCGATATGGCGGCACATTCGCTGAAGACCGTGTCAGTCGGGGTCGTTCACGGACTTGTCTTTGTTTGCTTCACAGACGAGCCCCTGTCTCTTGACGGGTGTCGCGAGGAGCTTGCCGAGCCGATGGCGATGTTCGATTTTCCGAACCTCAAGGTGGCGGCACAGAAGACCTACGATATTCCTGCGAACTGGAAATTTTCGATCGAGAACTACCAGGAGTGCTACCACTGTGCGACCGCGCACCCCGAGTACGCGCGTATGCATACGCTGATGCTGGACGATGAAAAGAAGGACCGAGTCCAGAACCATATGCTCGAAAATATGGAGGCGTGTGGTCTCAAAAAGATAGATATCGACCGTATCGACACCGCGGCACGCCCCGGTGAAATGGGCTATGGGTACAGTCGTACCGCTTTGTTCTCGAAGTACAAAACGGGCAGCAAGCATGGTGGCCCGGTCGCGCCCCTGCTTGGCAATCTCAAGGACTACGATGGCGGGGGATCAGACTTCAACTTCGGCCCGTTCTCTTTCATGCTCGCGTACAGTGACCACGTCGTCGCCTATGTTTTCACGCCGACGGGCCACAAGAGTTCGAAGTGCGAGATTTACTGGATGGTTCGTGGCGATGCGAAAGAGGGCGTCG
>Ga0224509_10000151_pt1 | contig 17901 bp, 16 predicted proteins | sample SF_Jan12_sed_USG_5_FD_170158 | JGI IMG/M metagenome (GOLD analysis project Ga0224509, IMG submission 170158) | Sediment microbial communities from San Francisco Bay, California, United States - SF_Jan12_sed_USGS_24 | ecosystem: Environmental > Aquatic > Marine > Sediment | place: USA... | reverse complement strand
TGACCTATATATTGAGTGGATCAGATCATGTGACCTAGATCTATGGATTGCCATGTCTAAAGGAAGTAGGTCATGTTCGAAACTAGGTTATTCGGTCAATTGTCCCATAGCCACCACAATATATTGAGTGGATCAGATCATGTGACCTAGATCTATGGATTGCCATCTCTAAATGAAGTAGGTCATGTTCGAAACTAGGTTATTCAGTCAATTGTCCCATAGCCACCACTACAACATGAAAAAGAAAAGTTCTATACTCACAAATATAATGATATAAAGATTAGAATGTCCAGAACATGCACAAAAATGTTGGTAAAGTGTTCATTTCATTCATTCCAGCTTTCCTTGATTTCATCAACCAAATCATGGATTTCCTTTAGTCCTTTATGGTTATCATGAACAGTTTCAGTTCATTCAGCAGATCTTCACTCAAGTCATCCACAGCTCTGTTCAAAAGGTATCTTGGTGTACATGTCAACACAACACCCAAATTCATTCCTTTTTTGAGCCAAAGTGAATGTAAACTTAGATATGTTGACACGTTTTTGAACTTTTTTGAGTTAATCCTTATGGCCATCATGTTTGAGTTTGAGGATGTCATCCTGCATGCAACAGACATGATCTGTTTGGCTAGGCCATTCATTCACACATCCATCACACACCATTTCATCATCAACAATGGGGTCTTTGAACAAATAACCACCACATGGCATATTTTCACAGCACAATAACTCTTTTGAAAACCACATTTTAACAGCACCTGCTTCTTTTCAACTCATAAACAACAATGGTCTTTGAACAAACAGCCCCCATGACATATTTTCACAGCACAATAACTCTTTTGAAACCCACATTTTAACATCACCTGCTTCTTTTCAGCTCATAATCAACAATGGGCTTTGAACAAATAGACCACATGGCATATTTTCACAGCACAATTACTTTTTTGAAAACCACATTTTAACATCACCTGCTTCTCATCATCAGTAAAGGTCTTTGAATAAAAAGCCCCCATCACAGATTTTCACAGCACAATAACTCTTTTGAAACCCATCTTCTAACATCACCTGCTTCTCATAATCAACAATGGTCATTGAATAAAAAGCCCCCATCACATATTTTTATAGCACAATAACTCTTTTGATACCCACATTTTAACACCACCTGCTTCTTTTCAACTCATAATCAACAATGGTCATTGAACACACAGCCCCCATTCCATATTTTCACAGCACAATAACTCTTTTGAAATCCATATTTTAACATCACCTGCTTCTTTTCAGCTCATAATCAACAATGGTCATTGAACAAACAGCCCCATGGCATATCTTCACAGCATAATAACTCCTTTGAAACCTATATTTCAATATCACCTGCTTCTTTTCAGCTCATAATCAACAATGGTCTCTAAGAGGAAGGGTTGTTTTTCGGACCTTTCAAGTGTGATTCTTGCATTAATAACTGTGCTAACATTTTTATTAATTTTGAGTGTCAATTACATTTTATTTTCAAGTTCAAATGAGGAAAAAACAATGGATTATCTTGTTTATAATACCAGTTATCTGAATTCCTCACACCATGCTATCACAGACTGAAAACAAGTCTGAAATGAATGAGTTGCCTACATACATCCGTGGAACACTGAACTACGTTTTGCATGAGGCATTTCATCCAGAGTGCAGTAATGTAAAAATAACTCAGGTTTATATAATCGGAAAACAACTATTCGAAGAAAAACTCAAATCAGATCAATCTGGTAAAATCATAACATCAGGAATCTGGTACCAATATCACGATGAAACTTTGTATGCTTTGAATTACACTATTACGCCAAAATCAAAATATGGACCTTTTGATATGCTTGAAATCTTTTACACATTGAAACGAGCCCATGTCAGGACACCAATTCAGTGTCTAGATTTACTACATGAATTCCGAATCGAACATTTACCGCAGGGTGGATGGATTTTAGAATCCGGCAAGAATCCTATTCAAGACAACTTCCCCCCGATCTTTATAAGAGACGAGCTTAATTTTGCATTTACAAATTATGCATTAGAAATGCCAGAATGCCAAGGTGTGATAGTGGTTCCTGGAGCTATTTCTAGAGAATATACTTGTAGTTCTAATCACAAAATTGATATTGTTGAAAGAAATCATCTTTACATAATAAAAATCGAAATATCAGAAAATCAATGGTTTATCATTCAAAGTTCTAGAGCAGCATTTTATGAAAACTACAATAAATGCTTTTTAGCTCACAAAACAGTTATGAATTATTAGAATGACTTGACCTTATGCTATGACCTCATTCTGGTTGATGTTCAGACTACTCCGGCCCTGATTGGACGATTCAAATATTGTGTCATTATAATAAAGTATTCAATATGACCTAATTCTTGGACCTCATTTAAAGTAGGATTTCCATGAGTTGAAAGTGGGTCACAGTGTATTGAGATAGGAAGTAGGTGTAGAAATGTACGGCTGAGTCACTATCAACGCAAGGGCATCACACTATAATATAGTGTTCAAACCACGCTGACTCTGATTGGACATTCAAACATTGTGTTATTCTCATAGAGTATAAACATCCAATCAACATCCATGCAATTGTCACATTCATTTTTGAAGTGAGGGAGATAACATCTTCTTGAGATTTTTGTCATTCCATATTTCAACCGTGAGGACACCAACTTTATGTGTCAAGTGTCGATTTTCATTAATTAATTCATTCAATACAAAGGTAGGTGAGATTTTTTCTATTGTTTTTTTAAAAATTAACACCAATAAATCTCTCTTTTGCATGATAGGCCTACTGTGTGTTTCATCAATGAATGGCTTACAAAGCATAGGTGCCCCCTGAAAAATGTACCTAATCATGGAGCTAATTGAAGTGTTTATGTTGAGTATTTTGAGTTCCATGTATCTCATGGATACCTGAAATGATATGGTATGATTGAAGTTATTGTTAGTCAGTCAATGATGGTGGTCAGCGGAGGCATTGAGGTCTATTAATTTTGAAATGCGAGTCCATGGTTATGCCTTGAAAATGGTACCTAAACATGTATTACCCAATTACAATTCTAATGCAGGCCTAATCAGTTCTATCAGTCCAAACTTAGTCCCCAGGTGGAAGATTAGGAAATTGTCCTTGAACACCTTGTAGTGGTATTAAGTTCGTCTGCTAACCAGCCAATTTTCATAACAAAATTTGTTTTTCTATTTTCAGAATCAGTTATAGTCATGGCCAATCAACAAAATATTCATGATTTGGAGAACAACACTGGACATGTTGGAGGCAATATTCCTTGTACGTTTCTGTTTATATACTCCATTTCCACAGTTGTCATACTTTTTCTTTTATCAAAAAGCTATGATGACTAATGTTTTTTTACTCTCCATTACAGCTCAAGAACCAACTTTACCTCTGTCATTAGATGAAAGAACAAACGCCGAGAGTGGAGACACCATTACGAGGGGTTGTCATCACTCCCAAACCCCTGAAACAAGTTATGGTGGACCCTGTGTTAGGGCATACAAGAAATGTAAGTGTTCAAATATATTCTTTTCACATTCGTTATTACTTATCAACACAATGCATTAAGCAAATCTACTAAAACTGGTACCCTGCTTCAAAAACAACTTCACTGTGTCACTGTGAGACAAAGAGTCTGATGAAATAGATTATGTTAATGGATCCATAAACCTTGACCTCTTTATCTTTCTTTCTTACTTGAACAAACAAATAATCAAAAATATAACTATTTTTCAGCAACATCAACCAATACGCATCAACCTCCCCTCCCAAGGACAGAGACGTTCTCCAAGAACCAGAATGAAAAATCAAATGTTAAATGTAAGTTCAATCTGAATATTCTGATCATTTTCTTCCTTTTTTCAAAGCTAATTCACATTCGAATGGATTTACATACATACATACATACATACATACATACAAATGTTCAATATCTTTTCAGGTTGTGAGTATTCCATTTTCTTGGAGAACGTGAAGGATTATCACATCTGGCGCCTTGGACAGGGGATGTCCCTTCACCCTAAGAGGGACGAAAGGAGCTACCTTGATCTGGTAGGCCGTTTTAGTAAATATTTTTACAGGGAAGGGGGTGAAACCTATATCAAGATACATCTTGACTGTATTGAATCACACTCACTTGATTTAATATCAAGTGGATCTGATTCATCAAATGTGGATAAATCATTACCACCTGCTGAGCAGTCAGTTGATGAGGAAACAGTTGTCTCAAAATCAATTTCAGGTCCCACACTAATTGATGCGCTGCCATCAACTGAACAAACAGAGCTGAAAGTGACTACAGTTGATGTCTGTGCACCAAATGGTAAAGAGGTACATGAATCTGATTTAAGAGTCCCTGTAGTTGTACTCTCATCAGCTGAAGAAGAAGATGTAGAAAGAGTATTATCGACACCCGAGTTGCTTGATACTTTAGTTGATGGTAGATCATCTGTAGAAATGGTGTTACCTCAATCTGTTTCAGTTACACATGAAATCAATGATGCACCATCAACTAAAATACCCAGTACACAGCAGCTCTCGTCTTTACCTGAGTTGGAATTGATGGATATTTCACAATATCTGTCAAGCAATGTTGAACAGGGAGGAGCTTGCTTCAACCTGGTCAGATTCCTTGAAGGAGAAGATGGAGAAAATCTCAATGTAGAGGCAGAAGACCTGCTTCAAACTCCACATACCATTTCTCCTACTTCCATTTTTCCTAAACGTTTAGAGAAACGGAAGTCAGATAGCTTTGAATGTTCTTCATCAAGGCCAACGAAAATGAAGAAGGTGTGTGATAACAACAATAGGTTCCCATTGCTACAGGGAAAATTGAATCATCCTAATACAGAGCTCCCCACACCTTCTTCAAGACGAGAAGGTACTAGGCAGGGTGTGAAGAGAATTTGCACAAAGGATACAGATGATGTGGATTTTGTTCCACAGAAAAAAATATTCCGTATAACCCAGTCTTTTGCAAATGGTCAAAAGGTTACCACCAGAGAACCATTGCACACCATTAATGCGTCAGATCTGTATTCAAATGAAGAGGGGGAAAAGATATCATCAGCACCATCATCCCTAAGAAGTGAAAGTAATTCTAGAAAGGAATTGAACGATGATGACAGTGTTGATGATTTTGTCTCCCCCCTAAAAAAACACAATACGTGTCATAGTGGTGCTGCAAACCGAAACAAATCTGGTAGTGTGAAGACCAAACCAACATCCACGAACAAAAAAATAGTGAATGTTCGGAATAATTATGGGAAATTACAGGCTATGGCTGCACACTACCAGTCTTTTTTAGGGGTAGGTCAGGTTCTCCCCAAGAGAACCTGATTCAAATTGGTGGTAACAGACCTGATACACCTTCTTCTTCTTCTTCTCCTGCTATACCCTCTATCTCTTCTTTGAATGATGAAAATGATGATGATGAAAGGACAGATGATAGTAGTAATGAATGTGATTATGTTGATGAGTCTGATGATGATATTAGAGAGGTTGAGCCAGGGTTCAGAATTGTTTCAGTTCGAGAAAAAAATATCAAAAGGTATCGAACCGTGGAGAGGGATTACACCATCAAAGTGAATGCAATGGAGAGGGGGGATTCATTTAGGGATATTTTGTTTAATTTAGCAAACGTTTTTGGGGAACTGTTAGCACTCCTTTTAGAAGATGTTCAACCACAGGATCGAGTCAGACTTGTCATCTCAAGCAGAGGTCTTAGACACATCAGCCTCAAAGCAATGTCTCCCTCAGAATTGACCGTTGAAAAAATTTTAACTGAAATTGAAAGAGTGACGCAATCCAATGATTCTTGGTTATTTGAGGGTGAATTCACAGTGAATTTTCTACATGTTCGGTTACCTATTGGAGGTGGATGGGCTAGAGGGATTGCGTCTTTGAATGATAAAATAAAAACCAGAAAATGTTTTGTAGAAATCAAAAACAAGGACGAACTTTGTCTGGCACGTGCAATTGTAACAGCTAAAGCTCGTCTATCCAATCACCATAATTATGAATGTATTAGGAAGGGTCGACCCATTCAAAAACTTTTAGCAGAGAAGCTACATACAGATGCTGATGTGCCTAAGGCCAAATGTGGTATTCAAGAGATGAGCAAATTTCAGAATTTTTTGTCTCCTGATTATCAACTTGTAGTTTTCAGTAGCACATATTTCAATTCAGTCATTTTTAAAGGACCACCGGCAGAAAAACAAATCAATGTCTATCATTACAATGAACACTATGCTACAATAACAAAAATGCCTGCATTTTTGGGGAGATCCTATTATTGTACGCACTGCAATCTAGGTTATCAAAATGACAACAAACATGTCTGTGATGCAACATGTGCATGTTGTAAATCAGATAGGGGGTGTACTATTGTAAAATGGAAAAATTGTGAAAAATGTAATCGTATATTCAAAAGTCAGGCTTGTTTTGACAATCATATTCGTAAAAATAATGCCGGGAATACTGTCTGTGATCATTTTAATAAATGTCTGAATTGTGATAAAGTATTTGATACCCGGCAAAAACATACATGCTACACATCATATTGCAATAAATGTAAAATACATAAAGGTGCTGATCATGAATGCTATATAATAAAACCCAAAAAAAAAGTTAAAAAAATAGGGGTACCAAAAAAATATCTACCAATGGTGTTCTTTGACTTCGAATCTACTCAGGAAACTGTGTTAGAAAACGGAGACAAAGAACACATACCGAATCTCTGTGTAGTGCACAGATGTTGCGGTTTTTGTGGGGGAGCGAGGGAGCCTGTAGATAATGATGATGATTTGATATGCATTCCTTGCAGTTCAAGGCTCAAACATAAGAACTCTGAAGGGGAAAACGATGAAAGGAAATTCAGAGAAGAGAAAGTGTTTTCTGGTCCTGACACAGTTAAAAAATTTTCTGAGTGGTTATTTCAACCTGAAAATAACGGAGTGGTCGCAATCGCACATAATAATAGAGGGTATGACAGTTATTTCATTTTACAATATTTACATTCACAAGGTATCAAACCATCACACATGATTCAGGTTGGACAAAAAGTTCTTTCTTTTCAGGCATTAGGTGTAAAATTCATCGATTCTCTGAGTTTCCTTCCTATGCCTCTTAGCAAGTTTCCAAAAACCTTCAATATAGATGAACTGAAAAAAGGGTATTTTCCACACCTGTTCAATACCGAAGAAAATCAAAATTATGAGGGGGGAATACCAGATAAACATTTTTTTGACCCAGATAGTATGACCGATGAGGGACGAGCTGAATTTTTAAAATGGTATGAGCTACAGAAAGACAAAACTTATGTTTTTAGAGATGAATTAGTTTCTTATTGTAAATCAGATGTTAACATTTTGAGACGCAGCTGTTCTCAATTTGCCAGCTTGTTTGAGCAAAAAACGGATGTGAATCCCTTTAAAGACTCCGTTACTATAGCTTCAGCATGTAGTCGTGTGTATAGACAAAATTTCATGAAGACTGATTCCATTGCTGTTTTACCACCTTATGGATATGATAGTAATGGTAAACACTCTGGTATTGCAGTGAAATGGTTGGAATGGATAATAAAGGAAAACAATGTGAATATATCTCATGCACGGAATGGTGGAGAAAAATCAATTGGGAATTTCAAAGTTGATGGATTGGATGAACAAAATAAAACTGTTTACGAATTTGAAGGGTGTTTTTGGCATGGGTGTGAAAAATGTTTTCCATTCAGAGAAACTTGGAATCCAAGAGTTGGTAAAACCATGGGTGAACTTCATGACAGTACTGTGTACAGAAGAAATTTTATTATGAGTCGTGGATATAAGGTTGTTTCTAAAAAGGAATGCGAATTTAGAAGTGAAATTAAAAAAAATAAAAATCTACAGACCTTTACGAAAGATATGTCTATGCATGACCCCCTAAACCCCAGAGATGCATTCTTTGGTGGAAGAACTAATGCTATTAAACTTTATCATAAATGTGAATCGAATGAAAAAATTAAGTATATTGATTTTACTTCATTATATCCTTGGGTATGTAAATACCAACATTATCCATGTGGTCATCCAAAAATATATAAAGGTGAAAATCTCAAGCAAATTGACCCTCTATCATGCGAAGGACTAATAAAATGTAAAATCTTACCACCAAGAGGTTTATATTTACCTGTTCTTCCCATGCGTATTGATAAAAAATTGAAATTTGCATTGTGCTCAGCATGTGTGTTAAATGAATCTAGAGAATGTACTCATTCAGAAGAGGAAAGATCTATAATTGGAAGTTGGGTGATATTTGAGGTGAAGAAAGCCATTGAGAAAGGATATAAATTAATTGAGACATATGAAGTCTGGCATTTTAATGAAGAAACCAAATATGACCTTGAAAAAAATGAGGGTGGTCTGTTTACACCATATATAGATCATTTTCTTAAGATAAAACAAGAGTCTAGTGGATGGCCTGAATGGTGTACGACTGCAGAGAAAAAGAAACAATACATTGAAAAATACGAAAAACATGAAGGAATTAAACTTGATCCAAGGAAAATATTACATAATCCTGGGCTTAGAAGTATTGCAAAATTGTGCCTTAATTCTATCTGGGGTAAATTTGGCCAAAGGCCTAGTTTTGTTACCTCTTTTTACACAGACAGTCCAGAAGAATATTTTGCAAAATTTAGAGATGATAGTTTGGAAATTTTTGATGTACAATACGTAAATGATAAATTCGTACTCATGAAGTACAAGGAGAAAGAAGATTTTGTAGAACCCTGTCCATACACCAATACTGTAATAGCTGCGTACACCACAGCTCATGCTAGATTGAAATTATATTCAGAAATTGAAAAATTAGGAGAACAAGTTCTTTATTTTGATACAGATAGTGTAATATATGTTATCAACAGCACAAATAAAAAACATTATGATCCTCCTATTGGTGATTATTTAGGCGACTTTACGGACGAGATCAATGGAGATTCCATTGAGGAATTTGTTTCTGGAGGACCAAAAAATTATGGCTATCGGCTTAAGGAGAGCCAGAAATCTATTTGTAAAGTCAGGGGATTTACCTTGAATTACAACAATAGCAAAAAAATTAATTTTGAATCTATGAAAGAATTGGTTGAAAATTTGAATTTTTCGACCAAAATACCTGTTGTCAATAAACACAAAATAAGAAGAAAAAACGGATTTAAGATTGTTTCTACACTTGAAGAAAAAAACTATGGGTTGGTCTATGACAAAAGGTATTTACATGATGATTACACAACCCTACCTTTTGGATATTAACTTTTCTCTCTCCTAACACCCTGTGATATTCTCAAAATTTGTAAATGTTCAATGCAATAAGATATAAAATTTGTTCTCCTAATTTTTCAATTTATGATGTTTTTGATCTGTGTTTGTCATTGAAATCATGTTTTCCTGTAATACCTGTTCAAAAGTTTACCTGTGATAAAATTACATGATATATAATGTATCTATTTGTATACTGAAATATCCACATGTCTTTCATCATCATCATCATCCTCATCATTATTATTATTTATTTTCAAATATTCTAGTCACCCTCTTCTCTGGTATAAATTTTCTATTTTTTCTTCCTACCAGATCAAGGTATTGTATTATATGTATATATTTATCCACATTTTGAATAATGATAGAATCACTGTGAGGAAATATGTTATAATATATTGAATATAAAAATATTTTCAATCTTTGTGTGTTCATTTTAACAGTAAAATTTCAGGATGGATGTTTCAAGGTGTGATCTGCTCTTGAAACACCCGTTCACTTGTTTGGTTGCTGGTCCAACTATGTGTGGAAAATCTTTCTTTGTACAAAGACTGATATCATGTGCTAAGGAATTGATTAACCCCCCACCTGAAAAAATCATCTGGTGTTATGGAGGAAGTTGGCAAGAATCATTTGCTGATTTTCCAAATGTGGAATTTGTTTCTGGACTGCATTTCACCCAAAATTCAACAGCAAAATCTGTCTTGTTGATAATTGATGACTTAATGTGTGAGACCAATGAGAATGTTACAAAGATTTTTACAAAAGGTTGTCATCATCAAAATATGAGTGTAGTATACATCATTCAAAACTTGTTTCACAAAGGAAAAGAACAAAGGACAATTAGTTTGAATTCCAATTATCTTGTTGTTTTTAAAAATGCTAGAGACCTTACACAGATTACACATTTGGCAAAACAAGTTTCCCCTGGTAATACTAGAGTAGTACATGAAGCCTTTAAGGATGCAACCACTCAACCATTTGGCTACTTATTCATGGATTTCAAGCCTACTACGCCCGATAACCTGAGATTGAGGACAAACATATTCCCAAATGAAAATCAGGTTGTGTACTTAACCAATTGAAACAGGTTCACGTGATCAGATGAATTCAACACTCTGCAACAGTCACAATGGGTAAAAAATATCATATAAAGAATTACATTCATGAGTTGAAAAGCCTGAAGTCTGCTCCCTCAAAAAAGAGACATAAGATTCTGAAAAATGCTGACAATGGTTTAATCAAGGCTGTGGGGGAATCGGCAAAAAACTGTTTAAAAGGTAACGTGCACCTGAACAGACATCAGTTTAGATGTCTTAGGAAGCACAAGAACGCTCTTCGCAAACTGGCTAATAGAAAAACATCTATCAAAGCACGTAAGCGAATCATTCAGAAAGGTGGATTCCTCGGGGCACTTCTTGGACCTGTTATAAAAGCAATTGGTGGAATATTTGGACTTTAAGTACACACTCTGGTAGGAGGGAAAATGAATCAGATGAGAAAGATGACTTTGATCCCTGATGAAATGGCTCAAAAACTACTCTATCAACAAAGACATAAAGAGGATACAAGACCATCAGCTTATCATGCTATGAATATTGATAAGGATATGCAAGACATCCTGTCCAGGAATGACTTGGGTGAGTATGATAAGGCAATGAGATACATGCAACTGCTTCATAAATACTTAGAAACTCTCCATTCAAGGGAACAATTTCAAACTTCAGCGCCGCCTATAACACCCCCATCACAATCCTTTCTAGCTGGACAAACACAGCAAGAGGGGAAGTCCATTGATGCAGTAGAAACTAAACCATCAATTCACGCTATGACACCACTCACTGCTAAAACAATTCTCGAAAGTGTGCCGAAATATTCCAAACCTAAGGCAAGAAAATTGATCAAACTCTTAACGAAAGATCCAGATTTTCAGTGGGGTGGTGACGGTGAAGTCTCAATAAAAGGAGAAGTTGTTAAAGGAAGTAATATCAAGAATATTATAAAACATGCATCCACCAATCCAAAACATTCCATTGATCCTACCGGAATAGATACAGTTCTTTCATATCTAAGTAAAAAAAATATGACATCCGATACTATCACAAACAGACGTTGGAAGAATGAATTAAATATCAAAGAAACTCCAAAAACGCCATTTAGTACACCACTAGGGAGGAGAGGAACCCCTCTTGATTCTTGGCTAGCAACATCATCGTCATTATCATCAGCAAAAACTGCATCTCCTCTTTTTACTCAAGACAAAGGTCATGAGTGGGAATCTTGGAAATAAGAGGAAAAAAATAGACAAACTTCTAAGTAATATTTATTACAATCCATCACATAGTGGGAGTTATGGGGGAGTGAGTGCTTTAAAAAGAGCTGTTGGGGCAAAAGTATCAACTCCCCTTATAGAAGAGTGGCTTAGAAATCAGGATACCTACACACTTCACAAACCAGTTCGACGCCATTTTAAAAGAAGACGAATAATAGTGTCTGACATTGATGAACAGTGGGAGGCAGATTTGGTTGATCTGACTGGAATAGCAAAATATAACAAAAACTTCAACTTTCTTCTCACAGTAATTGATAGCTTGTCAAAATTTGCTTGGGTTATCCCACTGAAAACAAAGACTGGTGGGGAATTGGTATCAGCCTTTAAAAAGATTTTTTCTAAATCAAAACGAAGACCTAAAAATCTTCGTACGGACAAAGGTGGAGAGTTTGTTAACAAGAAATTTCAACTGTTTCTCAATAGCGAAAACATACATTTTTTTACTTCAAATAACGAGGTCCATTGTGCTATTGTGGAACGTTTTAACAGAACTCTTAAAAATAAAATGTGGAGATACTTTACTGAAAAGAATACATTGACTTACATAAATGTGTTGACTAAGTTGCTTCATTCTTATAACAATACATGGCATCGCAGTATTAAAAGAAAACCTATTTCTGTAAATGAGAAAAATGTATCTCAGGTTTGGCACACACTCTATGCAAAAAAAGAAGACTTGACCTCTCGTAAGCTGAAGTTCAAATTTAATGTTGGAGAAAAAGTGAGAATTAGCAAAATGAAAATGGTTTTTGAGAAGGGGTATTTACCTAATTGGAGTACTGAAATATTCACAGTGAAGAAACGTATGAATGGTTATCCTCCATTGTATGTCGTGAAAGATGATAATGATGAACAAATCCAGGGTACATTTTATGAATCAGAGTTGCAGAAAGTGCATGTTAAACATGATAAGATGTATAAAATTGAGAGGATACTTGCAGAACGAGGGAGGGGTAAAAATGTTAAGTATTTAGTTAAATGGGAAGGTTATCCATCAAATTTCAACAGTTGGGTAAGTCATTCGCAAGTTAAACATCTTTAATCAACAGTGAACCATGGCAAATGAACAAACATCGAATTATGAAAAGGATGGTGCAACATTTCCTTTAGATGAAACTGATAAGGATGAAACAGATGGAGATAAAGAAGTGGACAACACATCTATTGAAAATGTGAAATATTGGAATTTTTTTGGCCACAATATTCCAAAGCCTGAAATAATATTCTTTTCGCAAATAATTATAATTTATATTGTGGTGATAAGTTCGCTCATTAACATTGCATTTGCTGAAGGTGATGATAAAGTGTGGATTTCTCTTCTTTGTAGTTGTTTAGGATATATGCTTCCTAACCCATCACTGCCTACAGAGAATACACGTTTTAAGTCGTAATTTTTTTTTCAGAAGAAAAATGGCCTTTTCTGTTGATCAATTCTATGTATCACTACCTTGTAACAGTTCTATGAAATACTTTCCAAACAATACAATTACACATTATACCACAAAGCTTAGCACCCCAATTATATTAGACTCAATAGCAAAATGGGAGGTTGGTTTGGCTGAATTCCAATATCCACGCACATGGAATAACATCCCTGAAAATAAAAACACATTTCATATTTTAACATCTGTAAAACCACTGGCTCGCGGCCCTAAACAAATATACAAATGGGAACTATGCACTATTCCAATCAAAAATTACAACACTATAAGTGATCTTGTGGATGAAATTAATGATGCAATTCACACCGTTTCGCAAGATGACAAATTTCGTGCTACATATGATGAGTCCACCAAAAGGATTACTTTTAATGTTCCTGAAAAACATGCTATTAATTTTTCAAAACCTCTAACACATATGTTAGGGTACCGACAAGACAGAGTTGTACTGCAACTCTGTGAAACTGCTCCTTTTCAAACAGATTTGGATGGTTACTATCATGATCTCTACATTTATAGTGATGTTATCACGTATCAGTTAGTGGGGGATGTTTCAACACCGTTGCTAAGAGTTGTTGCTACAGAAGGTGTGGAGGGAGTTACAATACGCAAATCCTTTGAAAATATACACTACTTTCCAGTAAGTAAATCTACTTTTGAAACCGTAGAAATTGATATAAGAACTGATACTGGTGACCCAGTGCCATTTGAAAAAGGTAGAGTAGACGCCGTACTTCACTTCAAACGTAAACATTAAATATGAGAAAAGTCTATGTTTGTGACCCCCATTGTTATCATGCTCACTACCAACAAAAAGGTGGTGGATTTCCAATTTATGTTGGAGCAGGTGTTCAAAGGGGCCATGGATTGGGAGGGATTTTTTCGGGTTTAGCAAAAATGGCTATACCTATGCTTAAATCTGCAGCTAAATCTGCTGGAAAGACACTTTTACAATCAGGTGCTCAATTTGCTGGAGACCTGCTTGGTGGAAAGAATATAAAAGAAGCAGCCAAACAAAGAGCAATAGAAGCAGGAAAAAACATAGGTCAGAATGTCCTTTCCACAGTGCATAATGCGGTGCAACCTGTAGCGAATCGCAATAAAAAGCGTAAAGCAAAAACCTCTACTCGCAGTCTGAATAAGGCCAAGCGTAGAAGAGGATCGCAAAAGAGTTCTACAGACATATTCAATTAAGGAATTAATATGATGCAATCAGGATCCTGTGAATGTACCAATTCATCATTGGAATTATTTTCAGTACCACCAACTTTGACAAGTATAAAGAATTCGCAATACACTGAGTATCTTCCATTAGGTGTTTTAGCTGATGACTCACCCATTGAATTCTTCATATCAAATAATGGTGATGAATACATTGATTTTTCCCAGACATTCTTGTATCTAGAAGCCAAAGTAACACAGGCAGATGGTACAAATTTGGCTGAAGATGCAAAGGTTGGACCAGTAAACAATTGGTTTCATTCCTTGTTCAGTCAAATTGATCTATCATTAAATGGTGATTTGGTTACATCATCTAATAATACATACCCTTACAGGGCTTACATTGAAACACTACTCTCATATGGGGAAGACGCTAAGAAAAGTCAGCTTCAAGCGGCTCTTTGGTACGCTGATGATCCTGGTAAGTTCAATCATGTGGATCCAGCAGCTGCTACTGTTAACAAAGGATTTAAATCCAGAGCCTCTTTGACAGCTCAAAGTAAAACAGTAGATATGTTAGGTAGACTTCATTTGGATTTATGCCATCAGAATAGGTATTTGCTGAATGGTGTGGATTTGAAATTAAGGCTAAACCGTTCCAAAAACAAATTCAACCTCATGTCAGATGCAGGTACAGAGGTAACTAAAATATTAAAAGCTGTGCTCCTAGTTCAGAAGATAAAAGCGAATCCAGCAGTCCTCACTGCACATGCAAAAGTTTTGAACACAAAAAATGCACAATACCCCATAAGACGTGTAGAGGTAAAATCATTTTCAATTCCAACAGGAACTCAAACCGTTGCACGAGATAATGTATTTTTAGGTCAACTTCCTCGCAGAGTAGTAATTTTCATGACTGATAATGGAGCATATGTAGGAGATAACAAAAAGAATCCATTTGAGTTAAAACACAACAAACTCAATTATATTTCAATTGAAGCAAATGGTCAATCATATCCGGCACAACCTTTGACTCCCAATTTTGGTGATGATGCTAACAACTATATCAGATCTTACATGACACTGTTTACTGAAACTGGTAAAGTATATGATGATACTGGCAATGATATCACAAGAGAGAGCTTCAGAAAAGGCTATTGTCTTTGGGCATTTGATCTTTCACCTGATAAGCAAGAAGGAAATCATGTTCACCTCATTAAAAACGGTAATCTAAGACTTGACATGAAATTTGCTGATGCTTTGACAAACACTGTTTCAGCTTTTGTCTATGCTGAATTTGACAATGTTATAGAAATTGATCGTGCAAGAAATGTTATCAAAGATTTCTAATGAATGGGTTAAATACTATTGATCTAGAATGCATAGCAAACTCGCATTCTAAACTGAAAATATATTTCCATGGTGTATATGCACTAGATCAACTACCTAGAGCTGTATATTCATATCCTACAGCTTTTATCATAAACACACATCCTATATCAAAATCTGGAGAACATTGGGTAGCAATTTATTTAGATGGTAAATGTAAAGGAACCTATTTTGATTCATATGGATTTCCTCCAACAAACAGTAAAATCATAAAATTTTTGAAAACAAACACATCTACCTGGACATATTCCCAAAAGGTTTTGCAATTTCCAATTTCTTTTCTCTGTGGAGGGTATTGTATATATTTTTTAGTGAAGAAATGTCAAGGTCATTCATTGAAGTCTATTTTGTCAAATTTCAAGAGTGACCTACAACTGAATGATGTAAAAATTAATCGTTTTCTGAGAAGAACATTTGCCATAAGATTGTAGTAGTCCTCTATTGTTTATGTGTCTATTGTTCATATCCTGTATAAAAGGTGTATTGAAATCAAGTAAATCAGACATTCATAACATAGTGTTGCACCATGGCAGAAGCACAGTTATTAGCTCAAAATAAACGGGTAAATCCACAAACTTTGTATGATGATTGTAAGCTAGAAGTGAAGAAAAAGCAAAAAATGGATGGTAGATCCAAACACAAGTCGCCTAGTATGCTATTACATCTCACACCTAAAGTTACTCTTGCTATATGGAGAGAAAAGGACATTGTTAAGATGCAAATCGATGATGGAGGAAAGAAGATCAACATTCCACCTGATGTTTGGAGAATTTTACATCTATCCGCTGAAGCTATTACGTTACTTTTAAGTTTCATAGAAGGAGAAGGAGGAATAGCTGATTACTACGATGCCTACTACCGAAATTCGCAAACAAGCCAGTCTAATGGAGAAACGCAAACAGGAAATGAGTCTTCCAAATTTTGCTCGGATAGTTCAAAAAAAGTTTCAAGCTAGGTCAAGGCCATTGAAAAGTAAGTTGGACTATTGCAAATAGGTCAACCAATCAAAAGACATCCCATTGTATTCATTTCGACAAATCAGAGACAGTGAAGAAATGTCATCACTTCATTTCAACCAATCGGAGAGACTCTATTGTATTAATTATGTATAATAGGAAGAATGTTGTGAGCTGTCTTCATTTTCTTACCAATCGGCGTTCGCAAAACACACGCACATACACAATGGCAAGTAATACCTCTTACGAAAACGAAAACGATGGAGCAATTGGGGAAACTCCGAAATTGAGGAAACGTCCGAGTTCGCTTGATCTTGAGCTACTCAACGCACCGAAAAAAAAGAAAACTCTTACAGAGGATTCTATTCGTTGTCTGAACTACACTGGTGCAAATAACGATACTATAAAGATTCGATCGGATGAAAGGGGAGCTACCATTTCGTGTGGTGAGAAAAAATGGATACGTATGAGCAAAGAAGGATTCAAAAATCTTAAGAATCTCATACTACAAATCGATGAAGCTATGATTTATAGCAGGGAACGACGATGGCTACTCGAAGAGAAAATATACGTGAGTACCAGATTCTTCAACAATAAAATGAACGTTGACATTCGCATTCATGTGCCTGTTATTTCAGTAGAGGATGATATCGAATCATCAACAAGACCAACAAAGTGTGGCGTATTTCTCTCCATCGGCCAGTGGAGGGAATTGAGAAAGAACCTTCGTAAACATACATGTGAGGATAGTTTGAAGTCCAGTGCTCTTGGAGGAATGACTGTTGAATGTCTTGCATTTTACATCTTTAAAGATCTCGGAATGACATTCGATGAAATGTTGTGTGATGGATGTGTGAATGAATGGCCTAGCCAAACAGACCATGCCTGTTGCATGCAGGATGACTTCCTCAAACTCAAACATGATGGCCGTAAGGACTATCTCAAAAAAGTTCAAAAACGTGTCGATATATCGAAGTTTGCATTCGCTTTGGCTCAAAAAGGAATGAATCGTGGTGTTGAGTTGACACGTACACCGAGATACCTTTTAAACAGAGCAGTGGATGACTGGAGTGAAGATCTGCTGAATGAACTGAAACTTGTTCAGGATAACCATAAAGGACTAAAGGAAATCAATGATTTGGTTGATGAAATCAAGGAAAGCTTGAATGAATGAAATGAACACTTTACAAACATTTTTGTGCATGTTCTGGACATTCTAATCTTTATATCATTATATTTGTGAGTATAGAACTTTTCTTTTTCATGTTGTAGTGGTGGCTATGGGACAATTGCC
>Ga0224509_10000150_pt1 | contig 18002 bp, 19 predicted proteins | sample SF_Jan12_sed_USG_5_FD_170158 | JGI IMG/M metagenome (GOLD analysis project Ga0224509, IMG submission 170158) | Sediment microbial communities from San Francisco Bay, California, United States - SF_Jan12_sed_USGS_24 | ecosystem: Environmental > Aquatic > Marine > Sediment | place: USA... | reverse complement strand
TCGCGGTTTGCCGCCCTTTGTGGTTTGCGACCGCAGGCTCTTGCGGTACTGGCGTTCACCGTCCTCAATCAGGCAATTCGCGCTGTCCAGTATCGCCTGCGTCGAGCGGTAATTCTGCTCCAGCGTAACTATCCGCGCGGGCGGCGAATACTGCGCCGGGAAACCGAGGATATTCTCCACTTCTGCGGCCCGGAACGAATAGATGGATTGCGCGTCGTCACCGACGACGGTCATGCCGCTGCCGTCCGGTTTTAGCGCCGCCAGAATCCGCGCCTGCAACAGGTTCGTGTCCTGGTACTCGTCGACGAGTATGTGATCGAACCAGCAGCCGATTTCGCCGGCGAAATCCTCCTCGCCGACGAGGTGACTCCAGTACAGCAGCAGATCGTCATAGTCGAGCGCCTGGGTCTCCTGCTTGCGCTCGACGTAGTGACGGAAAAGCAGGCGCAGTTCATCCTCCCAGTCGACGCACCATGGGTAGGCGTGCCGCAGTGTATCCTGCAGCGACTCCTGCGCATTGACGCAACGCGAATAGATAGCCAGGCAGGTGTCTTTCTTGGGGAAACGCCGCGATTTCCTGGACAGCCCCAGCTCATGACGGACGACATCCATCAGGTCGGCCGCGTCACCGCGATCGAGCACGGAGAACCCGGGATCGAGGCCGAGATTTTGGGCAAACCGGCGCAACAGGCGGTTGCCGACCGAGTGGAATGTGCCCGACCAGGGCAGGACACCGGCCGGCAGTGCGCCATGCATCCTGTCCGCGAGCGCCTGCCTGAGGATCGACTCGACACGGCGCGTCATTTCCAGCGCGGCCCGGCGCGTAAACGTCAGCAGGAGGATCCGCCGGGTATCGACGCCTTCGACGACGAGGTGAGCGACTCGATGTGCCAGCGTCATGGTCTTGCCGGTTCCGGCCCCCGCAACGACCAGCAACGGCCCGGCACTGAGCGCTTCGCCGTCCCGACGCTCGCCGAAGGTCGCGGCCTCACGCTGCGCCGGATTCAGCTCGTCGAGGTATTCATTCCGGCTGCGGGTCGCGTCCACCGGGTCCTCCCCAAAATCTGTATTTTTATACAGTACTGGTTATATTTACAACATCGGACTACGGGGTCGCGTTCAGGAAGTCTTCGATTGCCTGGGCCAGCAGTCCCGGCGCCTCGAAATGCACCATGTGTCCGCACTCCTCGATGATCCTCGTACGGCAGTCCGGAAACGGGAGCGGCAGAGCGCCGCCTGCCGCGCGTATGCCGACAGCTTCGAATACGGCGCTGTCCGCGCCTGCAACGAGCAGCACCGGCGCCGTCACGTTACGCCAGCAGGCTTCGGCTTCTGCGCGTCGGTAGAGCGCGGCATTGGGCAGTTTGTGCGCCGGGTCGGCGCGCAATGTCAGGCCATCCGGCCCTTCGACCGCCCATGCCTCGGCAACGAATCGCGCTTGCGTGGCCGATATTCCCGGACTGCGGCCCACAATGTGCCGGGCCAGTGCCTCCATGCTGCCGAACCTGGTGAACCCGGATATCTCGCGCGATCGCTGCAGCCATTCACGGTAGCGGGCCGGTGCCTCGTCAGGGCTCGTATCGGCGAGGCCGAAGCCCTCGACGTTGACGAAAGCGCGCACCCGTTCCGGCATCGCACCGGCATACAGGCCGCCAATATTTCCGCCCATGCTGTGGCCGACGAGTCGGACCGGTGCCGATGGGCTGTACTTGGACAGCAAGTCGTCGAGGTCGGCCAGGTAATCCGGGAACCAGTAACCCGAGGCACGATGAAATGTCCTGCCGAAACCTCTCCAGTCGGGTGCGATCACATGCCATCGCCCCGCCAGTGCGTCGACGACGAACTGGAACGTCACCCCCGAATCACCCCAGCCGTGCAGGAATACGATCAATGGATCGTTCGGGTCGCCCCACTCGTTTATGTAGTACTCGACATCGCGCACACGATGCGCGTTGCCACGGGCAGGAATACGCGCCGTGTATGTTGAAATATCAGACATTGCTAATGCATCGTGGCATTATCTGCCCACCAAGGGCAACGGATTACCTGTCGAACAACACGAATGACGGTCGAGATCTTAATAGTTCTGGTCATTCTCGGCGTATCGCTGGTCTTGTTTGTCAGCGAAGTCATTCGCATGGACCTCGTTGCACTGCTGGTGCTCTGCACGCTGGCAATAACCGGCCTCGTCGACGCTGACGCCACCTTCGCGGGCTTCAGCAACAGCGCCGTGATTACCGTCTGGGCCATGTTCATCCTCAGCGAAGGCCTGACGCGTACCGGTATCGCCGATATCATCGGCAGGCAGGTCATGCGTGTCGCCGGCCGTCGCGAGATCGCGATGATCTTTGTCATCATGGTGACGGGCGCCGTGCTGTCCGCATTCATGAACAATATCGGCGTCGCTGCCCTGATGTTGCCCGTCGTCGTCGACGTTGCACGGAGAACTCGCATCCCGGCGTCCCGTCTGCTCATGCCGCTCGCGTATTCCACGCTGCTCGGCGGCCTGATGACGCTGATCGGGACGCCCCCCAACCTGCTCATCAGCGAATCGCTCGTGCTGGGCGGTTACGAGCCATTCAAACTGTTCGATTTTACGCCGATGGGCAGTGTCATCATGATCAGCGGCGTCTTGTTCGTGGCCCTGTTCGGGCGCTTTCTGCTGCCTAAAAAGAGGGGGGAGCGCGACAAGCACGTCAGCCAGCGCAGCCTGCGCACACGCTACAAGCTGCACGAGCGCACCTTCCTGTTGCGGGTACCACGCGACTCGATTCTGGTTGGCAAGACGCTTGGAGATAGCCGCATCGGCACCTCGACCGGCCTGATTATCCTGTCCCTGATCCGGGATGGCCGCAGCGACACCCTGCCCAGCCGGCAGACCGTGCTGCGCGGCGGCGACGGCATCCTGGTGCAGGGCCGCATCGATCAGTTCCGCGAACTGCGGCGCCTGAGCGACCTGGTCATCGAACGCGAAGCCCCGGTGCTGAAGTCGATGGTGGCCGCCAAGGTCGCCTACGCGGAAGTTACGATCACCGACGGTTCGCCACTGGTTGGCGAACTCGTGCGGCATGCCGGGTTTCGCAGCCGATTCGATGTCGCCGTCGTCGGCCTGCTGAGGAAAAGCGGCTATCGCATGACGAACCTTTCTTACGTCCCACTGCGAGCGAGCGACCGGGTGCTGGTACAGGGCGAACGTGAGGCGGTCGAAAGCCTCGAGCGGTTCGCGGACTTTACCGACATCGAATTGCTGAGTTACGAACGACTCACGGAGCAATACCACACCGACGAGCGCCTGTTTGTCGTGCGCATTCCCAAGAGCAGCGATCTCACCGGAACGACCCTGGGCAAAAGCGGGCTCGCGGATGTCTTCGACTTTCGGGTGCTGGCAACTTTCCGGGAGGGCAAGTTGCGCGTCATGCCGCGGGGCGAAGACGTCCTCGAAGGTGGCGACCTGCTTCTGATCGAGGGCCAGCCTGCTGACCTGGATGTATTGCGCGGGTTGCAGGACCTCGAGATCGACACCAGTGTGCCCGCCAACCTGGGCGCATTCGACTCGGAACGCCTGACGCTCATGGACGCGACACTGGATCCACGCAGCAGCCTTGCTGGACGTACCGTCGGTGAGCTCAACTTCCGCGAGCGCTACGGCATCGAGCTGGCCGGGATCTGGAGAGAAGGGGAAACGGTCGGTGCCGACCTGGCCAACGAGCGCCTGCAGATCGGCGACGCCCTGTTGCTGCTGGGCCCCCGCGATCGCCTGCAGCTTCTCGACTCTGACTCGGACTTCCTGGTACTGACGCCTCTCGGCCGAAAACCGCCGGACACGCGACGCGCGCCGGTTGCCGCCGCCATAATGCTCGGCGTTGTCGTCAGCGTCCTGCTCGGTTACGCGCCCATCTCGGTCGCCGCCGTCGTCGGCGGTTCGATCATGGTGCTGACCGGCTGCCTGAACATGGAGCAGGCCTATCGGGCGATTGACTGGCGCGCGATCTTCCTGATTGCCGGCATGCTGCCGCTCGGGACGGCGATGCAGAGTACCGGTGCCGCAACCTACATCGCAGACCAGGTCATGATACTGCTCGGCGACGCCGGACCCTGGCCCGTGATCATGGGACTTTACATCGTCACGGCGATGGCGACGATGATCATTCCGACCGCGGCTCTCGTCGTTCTTATGTCGCCGATCGTCCTGTCCGCCATGTCCGACATGGGCTATGCGCCGGAGACGGCCATGATGGCCGTCGCAATGGCCGCCTCAGCGAGTTTCACCAGCCCGATATCGCATCCCGCGAACATTCTGGTGATGGGCCCGGGCGGGTATCGTTTCGTGGACTATCTCAAGGTCGGCGTACCGTTGACCATCGTCGTCTTCATCGCGGTGATGATATTGTTGCCCTTCTTCTGGCCGCTGCAACCCGTCTGATACGCCGGTAAAGGAGGAGTCCCCTGGCACACCGACTGGTAATCGCCGGAGCGGGTCACGCCGCCGGACAGGTCGGAGTCTCCCTCAGGCAGAAAGGCTTCGACGGCAATATCGTGCTCGTCGGTGAAGAGGCCTGGCTGCCTTACCAGCGCCCGCCGCTCTCGAAGAAATTCCTGGCCGGCGAGCTTCCGGCGGAGCGCCTCTATTTCAAACCCGCGGACTTCTACGATGACCATGAAATCGACGTTCGCCTTGAAACCCGCATAACGGCGGTGGATCGCCAGCAGCGGTTCGTGGTCACCGCGGCCGGCGAGCAAATCGCCTACGACACGCTGGTTTTCGCAACGGGCTCGCGCGTAAGGCACATCCGGGTGCCGGGGAGCGACCTGGAAGGCGTGCATTACCTGCGCAGCATCGACGACGTCTCCCGCATCCGTGCAGATCTCGTCACGGCCAGGAACGTCGTCATCATCGGGGCAGGCTACATCGGCCTCGAAGTCGCTGCGGTGATAAGGGAACTGGCGTATAACGTGTCCGTTATAGAAATGGCGGACAGGGTGATGAGCCGTGTCGTAGCGCCCGTCGTATCCGACTTTTACAAGGCGGAGCACGAAGCCCGTGGCGTAAATCTCCTGCTGTCGACGGTCCTGGAGGCTTTCGAGGGCGATGCGCGGGTCAACGCAGTGAAAACGAGTGGCCGCCAATCGATTCCGGCCGACCTGGTAATCGTGGGCATCGGGATCGCACCGAATACCGAAATCGCGGCATCGGCGGGCCTCGAGGTGGATAACGGTATCGTCGTAGACACTCACTGCCGGACCACGGACGATAACATCTACGCGGTCGGAGACTGCACGTCGCATCCCAACAGCATTTATCGCAGGCGTATAAGGCTCGAGTCGGTTCACAATGCACTCGAGCAGGCGAAGACCGCCGCCGCCAATATCTGCGGCGAAACTGCCGAATACTCGCAGGTGCCCTGGTTCTGGTCGGACCAGTACGACCTCAAACTGCAGATCGCCGGGTTATCGGAAGGCTACGACGAGGTGGTGGTCCGCGGCGAGCCAGCGTCCCGTTCGTTTTCCTCTCTTTACCTTCACAACGGCAAATTGATCGCCTGTGACGCGATCAACGCTCCCAGGGATTTCGTGCAATCGAAAGCCTTGATTGCGGCCAGGCAGGAAATCGCGCCTGAGCGTCTCGCCGATAGCGGGGTGCAGCTAAAGGACCTGGCCTAGGACGCAGGATTCAGCGCTCGGCGACATCGCGGGAGGTCAGTTCGACATTGCCGGTTACGTCGATAATAAGGCGCCCCTCCATTGCGACCGGCCCCTGGGCCACCGAATAGGCGCTGGCGTTTATCGCCTCCACGGCCTCCGACACGAGCCCTGCGAATTCACCGGTACCGCCTGTCACTGCCGCCGTACCAAGTGCGCCGGGGCCCACGGTCATGTTGCCGTTCCAGACGCCTTTCCAGTGATTCGCCGAACTCCAGTATGCTGGCAGGACGATTTTGCGCAGGAAGTTCCAGTAGTTTTCGGTCTGCTCCACGAACAGGCTGCCGCGCTCCACCAGGTGAATGTGCCAGGCGCTGTCGACGAGCGCTTCGCCATTGATGAGCCGGGTTCGCTCCGACTCCGATGAAAACTTGATCCCGATGCCGGCTGGGTTATTGCGACTGTCCGTGAGAACTGTCAGCAGCACTTCACTGCGTCTTATCGGAGCCTCCCACAATTCCCGGACTTTTTCGGGATGCGGCTGCACGCGTGACTCGCCGTTGTTCGTATAGACGATCGAATCGGTGGGAACGCCCGAGTAACCGAGGCTCAGAATATTGTTTTTGCTGACCGATAACGGCGACAGCGGATTGCGTGCTGCCAGTGGATTGAAATACAGCAATGCGGCGGCCACCAGCACGCCCAGTGCGATCCCCAGCAGCAGCCCAGCGACGTACTTGATCACAATGCGCCCTCCGCCAATGCGCTTTCCGTGATGTCGTCCGAGAACGTACCCACGAACGAGGTCACGATTTCGATATGTCCGTCCGGAGCGTCGACGTCGTCATCGTCCGTGTTCGGCACCCAGCGTTCGCTGACCACACCCTGCATGGGGCGGAATTCCCTGGTACCGGCGCGCAACGCCCCGACCCGGCGGACTCCGTCAGCCGGCTGCGCCGGCATCACCGCGTAGAAAGTGCCCCTGGCCGGGATATGAAACGCCCACTCGACGCTGTCCTCGATCTGATCGCTGTCCGCGACCATGCGGCTCGCGACACCAATGACGATCTCGCGCGCGTTTCTTACCTTGAAGAGTTCCACGCGCACGCCATCGAACCGCTCCTCAACGGGCCACTGCAACCCTGGCGGCAACGGTTCGGCCTGCTTCGGGGCGCCGATCATGATGCGATCCGTGGGAATATTGATGTGAAATAACTCCGTGTTGCCACCGTTCGGGGAAACCGAGATGACCGAAGACTCCCGATACTGATCAACGACGGGAACGTAATAAGCCGCCGCGACCGTTCCGACGATGCCTACAAGGAATCCGAAAATAAGGGTTTTCAACATTTGCTAAGTCCATCGCAAACCACGACGAAGACCCCGAGTTTAGTTAAATCGGCATAGCCGTCACAGCGTCGCCGGGCGAAATTGTGACGGAACGCACATTGAATCGCGCCTCGCGACGAACAAGCGCCGATAGTTGCCGGGAAAGCGAAGCGATTTCCCCGCACAGGCGATGCCAGTAAACTGCACCGGCCGGGCCCGGAAAACCGCCAGAGCGACGCCATGACAACTGCCATATGCCTGTGGTCAGGACCACGAAACGTTTCGACCGCGCTGATGTACAGTTTCGCGCAGAACGAGCACGTGGCCGTTATCGACGAGCCGCTATACGGCCACTACCTTCGGGTGACTGGCGCCGAGCACCCCGGACGCGACGAAGTCGTTGCAGCCATGAACTGCGACGGAGATGCCGTCATGCGGGAACTGCTCATCCACCAGGCGGAGAATCCGAAGCCACGGATGTTCATAAAACACATGGCGCACCACCTCGTGGACCTCGATCTCGGCTTCCTGCATGAAACCTGCAATATCTTTCTCATACGCGATCCGCGAGACATGCTGCCTTCGCTTTCGATCCAGTTGCCGAAACCGCGCCTGGCCGATACCGGGCTGCGCAGACAGTGGGAGTTGTTTTCCCGTCTGCTCGAAGCGGGCCAGGCACCGACGATACTTGATTCGAGGGAATTGCTGACCAACCCGCGCAATGTCCTGAGCACGCTGTGCGAACGCATCGGTCTTCCGTTTACGCCGGACATGCTGAGTTGGGAAGCCGGCCCCCGGCCGGAAGACGGTGTCTGGGCACCCCACTGGTACCACGCAGTGCATCAGAGCACCGGCTTCGCACCTTACCGCGCAAAGACGGAATTCCCGGAACGCCTGAAGCCACTGCTCGACGAATGCGAACCCTGGTATGAACAGCTAATCGAGCACGCTATCCCTGCGAACGCAAAAGGAGCAGACAATTGACGACGGTCGATCCGCGCAACCAGAACATCCTCGTATACATAAACGGCGAGTTGAAGCCTCGCAACGAAGCCCGTGTCTCGGTCTTCGACAGCGTGGTACAGGGTGGCGACGCAGTATGGGAGGGCCTGCGCGTATACAGGGGCCGGATTGCGGCATTGTCCGCCCACCTGACGCGTCTGCAGAATTCCGCCAAGGCGCTCGCCTTTGCCGCAGTGCCGTCATCGCAGGAGGTTCGCGCGGCGGTGTTCGAAACGCTCAAAGCTAATGACATGCACGACGAGGCGCATATCCGGTTAACGCTGACTCGCGGCGAGAAAATAACGTCGGGCATGAATCCGAAGTTAAACCAGTCGGGCTGCTCGCTGATCGTTCTCGCAGAATGGAAACCACCGGTTTACTCCGACGATGGGATTCGCCTCGTTACGGCATCGACCCGCCGTAACACGCCCTCATGCCTCGACTCCAAGATCCATCACAACAATCTACTCAACAACATACTCGCCTCGATCGAGGCCAACGTCGCCGGAGTCGACAGCGCGATCATGCTGGATCTGAACGGTTTCGTGTCAGAAACCAACGACACGAACCTGTTCATGGTGAGAGACGGAACGGTTCGCACTCCACACGCCGATGCCTGCCTCCCCGGGTTGACTCGGCAGATGGTGCTCGATATCTGCCACGATCAGGGCATACCGGCAGCGGAACGCAACCTGTCCCTGACCGAGCTTTATACCGCCGACGAAGTATTCACGTCCGGAACCATGGGGGAATTGACGCCCGTGCTGGAGGCCGATGGCCGCGTGATCGGAAACGGGGCCGTCGGAGACCTGACCCGGCGACTTCAGGGACTGCATCGTGAAGCCGCCTGGCGTGACGGCGAGGAAATTCCTTTCTGAATCAACCGGACGCGAAATAGCGCGCCAGGTATTCTTCGAAGCTTACGTCGTCCACGGCTTCGATGTCTCGTTGCCGCTGAACCGATTCCCGGGCTTCGCTTTCAATCTCCCGTGCCCGTTCCGGCGGCATCGGAGCGATCGACGAGAAATAGGCTTTGTGGCGACGCGAGACATCGAGTGAGAATTCGAAAAAGCTGCAGTCCGAATCGCGGAGCTCCTGCAGCAACCGCGCGGACGGTGTGCTTTCCGGTTCCGCGACCTGCGACGCCGCAAACGAGACCGCATCCCCGTAACTGCCGTCGACCTCATGACGATCGATGAGCTCGGCAACAGCCGCTACTTTATCGACAATTTCACCGGCCCAGTCCGACAGTTCGACCGGCTTGCCGTTACGCCGGAGCAACAGACCGGGCTCCCTGCCGCGTTTGGCCGTCAGTGACTGGTTCTGCAGCGCCTCCTCGAAGGATTCGGCATCGAAAGGAGGGCTATCTTCGAGCAGGCAGTAAATGAGAAACGCCTCGATGAAGCGCATCGTATTCTGATTGATACCTGCGGGATCGGAGACATTGATGTCGAGGGAGCGAATCTCGACGTATTCTATGCCGCCACGCCTGAGCGCCGCGGTTGGCCGCTCGCCCGATTGAGCGACGCGTTTCGGCCGAATCGGGCTGTAGTACTCGTTCTCAATCTGCAGCTTGTTGGTGCTCAGCTGCTGATACTCGCCGTCCCTGATAATGCCGATCTTTTCGTACGCAGGCTCCGGCGTACGGATTGCCTCGCTGAGATCGCGGATGTATTCGTCCAGTCGATTCAGTGAAATCGAGATGCCAGCCTGCGTCTGGCTGTTGTAGCCCAGATCGCTCATGCGCAGGGAGGTGCCGAACGGTTCGTAATACGTTTCGGCATTGAGTTCCGGCATCGACAAAGGCCTGCCGCCTCCGAAGGACTTGCACAGAGCCGGCGAGGCGCCGAACAGGTACAGGACGATCCACCCGTAACGCCGGAAATTCCGCACCAGACCGAGATAATGCGTTGACCGAAATTCGCTGTCGCTCGCTGCCGCGCCAAGTATTTCCCGGTACACCGGCCAGAAAGACTCAGGCAGAGAGTAATTGAAGTGCACCCCGGCGATTGTCTGCATGTTGCGGCCGTAACGATGCCCCAGTCCACGCCGGTATATCGTCTTCATGCGGCCGACATTGGAGTTACCGTATTGCGCCAGCGGTATGTTCGCGTCAGAAGGAATGCGGCACGGCATGCTGGCACACCAGAGCAGCTCGTCGCCCAGCTGACGGTAAGCAAACTGGTGTATGTCGCAGACGACCTGCAGTGCCTCCCAGGTGCTGCCGAGCGCGGGCGTAACGAATTCGAGCAGCGCTTCCGAAAAATCGGTTGTTATAAAGTGATTGGTCAGTGCCGAACCCAAACCTTCCGGATGTGGCGTCTGCGCGAGGTGCCCGTCGGAAGTAACACGCAGGGACTCCTTCTCGACGCCCCTCCGCCCCCCGGCGACTGACGCGGCGCCGTAAGCCTGCAGAGCACCGAGGCGTTGCTCAAACAACTGATTCATGACGAGCGTTTTACCACAAGCGCCGCGCACACGCTTTATCCGCAGACGGCGACCCGTGAACCTCGCGGCGGCCATCCTGTCCAATAAGGAGTTGCGTCAAGATACGCACTGCGAATCAACCCGATTTGCGATAGGGTATGTGTATTGCGCGCCAACCCGGCATTTAGCGGTATCAGATGAATCTGCACCCGTCAAAAACGATTGCGACCGGACTGCTGGCTGCAATCTTGCTGCTTGCCGCAGATCCCGCGCTCGCGTTTCGCTGCGGCACCAAGCTGGTACGTGACGGTATGCACGAGCAGCAGGTGATTGCAGCCTGCGGTGAGCCGACTTCCGCCAGGCAGCTGGGGCATACGATTCGCGCGTACGACTATCGGTTCCGTTTGCGTAACCCCGGCCATATTTACTACCGCACGCCTGGCGTCGGCCACTTCGCGACGGAGGTGATTGTCACCGAGTTCATCTATAATTTCGGGCCGCGCAAGCTGATGCGCCGGCTGATTTTCGAGGGCAGCGTCCTGGTCGAAATAGAGACCATCGGCTACGGCTACGTAGAGAAGTAGCGGAAAATCGTTAAACAATAATCCCGGATCACTGACAAACCCGCGTAACTGCAGGTAACATGCGCGCTCTATATCGCCTTATTTGGGAGTCCAAAGCGCATGAATGAATCCCGCCGCCGACGTTTACGCGATCGCTCCTCCGGCACGGCTACACTTATCAGTGAAGGCTGCCGGGTTTCGGGCGTACTAACGGGTAATTGCGACTTCCAGGTCAATGGCGAGGTTGAAGGCGACTGCGAGATCAACAGCACCCTGGTGCTGACAAAGAGCGGGTTGTGGAAGGGCACGATACGTGCAGCGAACGTTATCGTCTCCGGCCATGTCGAGGGTGACATTATTGCTTCCGAGAGCGTCGAAATCACGGATACCGCGAGAATTGCCGGAACCGTGTCTGCCGAAGCCATTGCCGTCGCCGAAGGCGCCGTGGTCGAGGGTGTCATGAAGACGACGAGCCAGTCAGAACCCGTCGAATTCATCGAGAAACGGCAGTCCGAAAGCTGACGGAAACACCCCGGCGCAGCCGGGGACACAATTTTCCTATTCGGAAAACTTCCCGCACCGATTTCGTCCAGGTGTTAAACTCCTTGTCAAATAACAACAGGTGTACGCGGCGCCTGACATTTTCTGTGTCCGGCCCCGTAACACCATAGACACCAGGACAATGATGGGCTGCAACGTTTTGCGGATAATTGCGCTGGCGCGGTCCGTTTTCGGGATTTCGACGTTGCTTGCCGTGTCGATCTTTCCCGCCACGGCCCTGGCGCAAGGCTCGGAAAGCCGCATTACGACGACCTTCGTGTGGGTCGAAATATTATCCGCCCTGATCCTGCTGTCTTCCGGAGTCGCAATCTGGGTTATCGCCCGTAACCAGACGAAACGAATCCGCGAACTCAAGCGCGAGGCAGAAAAGCTCCGCGACGCCGATTTCGGTGAGCCGTTGCCCGTCCAGCCGGGCGAACTCGGCGAACTCGCCGCCGTCTTCAACGACATGCGCGACAAACTAAAAGCCACAACCATCTCTCGCGACTACGTCGACAGCATCCTCTCCAGCATGAACGATGCCATTATCGTCACCACCAGTGACGGCACCATCAAGCGAGTCAACAAGGCAACGTCGCACATGCTTGGCTACGAAGAGCAGGAAGTCGTCGGCACGACCATCGACTTCATCGTGAGCACCGGCAAGAGCGGCACGCTCGTCGATCAAAAACCCTCGGGTGTGCCCCGCGAAGCGTTCTTCGAGAGCAAGTTCGGCGAGTCGATCCCGGTTTCCTATACCTGCTCTTCTCTCAGCGGCAAGGAAGACGACTCCGGTGACAAGATCTACGCGGCACAGAACATCACCGAGCGGCGCCGAGCGGAAAAGCGCATTCGCTACCTTGCACGTATCGATGCCCTCACGAAAATTCCCAATCGCATGCAGTTCCAGCATCTTCTGCAACGTTGCATTGCGCGAGCGCGCCGCAGCGCCAACCCCCTGTGTCTGTTCTACATTGATATCGACGCGTTCAAGGAAATCAACGATACCTTCGGACATCTCGCGGGCGACACGACACTGGAGACCGTGGCAGAGCGCCTGAGCGCTGTATTGCCCGACGACACGATCATAGGCAGGCTGGCGGGCGACGAATTCGCCGTTATTCTCGACGGACTCGGACCGGACGAGAACGGCAGAAAGCAGACCGATACTCTTGCGAAGCGACTCTTGGGCCGGCTGGCTGATCCATTTTTCGTCCAGGGTCACGAGGTCTTCATGACCGCAAGCATGGGCATCGCCTACTATCCCAAGGACGCGCCGAACGTCATCGACCTGATACGCAATGCCGATGCCGCCCTCTATCACGCCAAGAAGTCCGGCGGCAACGTTTACTCGTATTACGAACCGGCAATGAATGAAGCCGCCGTCGAACGGCTGATGACCAAGAGCAAACTGAAGCGCGCCTTCGAACGTGATGAACTGCTTGTTCATTACCAGCCAAAGTACAACCTCGAGACAGGCGAGGTGTTCGGCGCCGAGGCGCTGGTTCGCTGGGAACTGCCCGAAAGGGGCATGATATTGCCATCAGATTTCATTCCCATCGCGGAGGAGACAAACCTGATCATCGAGATCGGTGAATGGGTGCTCGACAAGGTATGCGAAGACTTCCGTTTCTGGCAGCGATCCGTATCCTCGCCCGGACGTGTTTCCGTCAACCTGTCGCTGAAGCAGCTGCGGCAACCGAATTTCACACGACGAATCAGTTCCATACTGCGCAGCTATGAGGTTTCGCCCACGTCTCTGGAACTGGAGATCACCGAGACGACGCTGATGGAGAACCCGGAGCGCACCATCAAGCTGCTTGATCAACTGTATGCGCTCGGGCTTCATCTCGCGATCGATGATTTCGGCACCGGCTATTCGTCCTTGAGTGCTTTGCAGCAGTTTCCTATCAGTACGCTCAAGATCGACAAATCGTTCGTGCGCCACGTATCGACCAATCCCGACGACGCCACGATCGTCAGCACCATCGTTCAGATGGGCCAAAATCTCAATATGGACGTTGTCGCGGAGGGGGTGGAGAGCGAATATCAACTCGCCTTCCTGCAGAAACTCGGCTGTACGTACGTGCAAGGTCTGCTATTCGGGGACCCCATGAGTTCGGACAGCTACCTCGAACTCCTGCTCGCGCAGGTTGAAGGTACGGACACGCACAGGGCGCTGTTCGCCTGAGATCCGGGCGCCTTCACTCGCTAACTGCATCATGCTTAAATGAAGCCTTCCGCTAACCAGGGCGTACGAGAGTCATAACCGCCCTACTGCCAGAAGTGATCCGATGAAGAACCTGATGATAGCTGTAGCTGCGACTGTTCTATTTGCCGCACCCACGTTCGGCCTCGCCTGCGAATACCCTGAGCGCCCGACGCTGCCCGACGGGGGCACGGCACCGAAGGAAGACATGATTGCCGCACAAGCGGCCGTTAAAGCGTTTCTCGCAGCGGTTGACGAATACCTGGACTGTATCGAGCAGGAAGAAAAAGACGCTATTGCAGCGATGGACAACCCCGACGAGGAGACCATCAAGCGTCGCGACGAGCTCCTGTCGAAACGGTTCGATGCGGCAAACGAGGAGAAATTCCTGTTTGGCGAGAAGTGGAACCAGCAGGTTCGCGCCTATAACGCGCAGAAGTCCGGACAGGATTCCGAGTAGCACCTACCAGCGGTATTTTCGAAAATTTTCAGGATTCGCCCAGTCGGTGGAGGTGTTCCATTCACGTGGCTGGTTGAACATATCCGGATCGAACAGGTAGCAGCGCCCTGCATTTGACGGGCGCTTGACCTCCAGGTAACCGAGCGAGCGCAAGACATCGGGACTCCAGCCTGGCCTTGTATCGACAAGCAAGACCTTCTCGCAGTGGACGTCCCGAAGGCGCGACAGGAGTTGCTCAGCGCTCGTGCGCGGCATGTAGTCGAGCGGCGTTACGACGATACCGAGCTGCGCTCTCAGGGTTCGCGGCAGGTCGCTCGGACCGGATACGGTCTCGTATGCATCCACACCAGCGAAGTCCGGCAATTCGGTCTCAGGTAGACCAATCGTCATTACGCTGACATTCCGCGCATTGATACCCAGGTTATCGAGTATTGACAGGATGCTCGACCATGATTCATTCATGCGTCAGAGCTTATTGATCTCCTCGCGGAGGTCAAACTTGTTTTCGGTGACGATTCTCTCGAGTACCCTTATCCGCTCCTCGAGAGCGTTCAGTTGCGCCTGCGTCTCGTCCGCCAGCGTATTTCTATCCTCCTTGCGGTGGCGAAGTTTCAGATACTGCTGCACGGTGTTCGCAGCGAGTACGATCGCCACGATACAGACGACATAGAACATTGTGTTCATCAACACATCCCCTGGTTGTTGATCGATCAGTCCTTCAGCCGGTCAAACTCGCGGTCCAGCTGGTAGCGCGAGGACGTCACGTATTTCTCGAGCCGCGCGAGACGCCTGTCGAGCGACTTGAAGCGGCTGCGCACGTCGCTCATGGTCTGCGAAGGCGACGAACGCACCGCCCGGTGAAACTCCGGATCCACGGGACGCGCATTATCTTTCCGCGAAACGCTGGGTGTCAGGAATACCAGCGCAAGGTAACCGAGAATCGTCAGCGGCATCGTAAAAAACGCGATGATTGCTAGCAACCGGGTGACGCACAGATTGAACCCGAAATATTCCGCGATTCCCGCACAGACGCCGCCGAGCATCGCCTTGTCTGCATTGCGATAGAAGCGTCGTTCGGACATGGAAGCCTGGCTGTTCATCGTTCCCTCCAGTAGTTTCTCCGTTCGCGGCGCCAGAATTCGTACTCCGACCGTGCCCCCGAATAGATCAGCGGCTTTTCGCGAATCAACAGGGTCGCGGCGATGTAGACGGCTGCTGTCAGCCAGAAGAACGCGAGCAGGCTGATCACCGCCAGGACGCGCACCACGCTTACCTGCAGGTTGAAGCGATCGGCCAATCCGGCGCAGACGCCGAATATCCAGCCGTTTTCCCGATCACGGTAGAAACCTCGAAATGGACCGCAGTCAATATTCCAGGTGCCTTGCCTCATTTATTGTCTCCTGTGTGTCGTTGAATCGTCGTCGAGGATTCGTTCCAACGTTTCGATTCGTTCCTCGAGTCGCTGTGAAAGCGTCCACAGATCCTCGAGCATGCGCTCGTCATCGCCCGAGATTTCGCGTGTTTGCTTCCACTTCGTAATGAAGTAGAGGATGACGATCAGCGGCGCTAGAACCGTAAGAAAGAGAATGACCGCAAGCGTCGACAGTGCGTACATTCCCGCTTACTCCGAGTCCGTGGCTTGACTGGTCTCACCCTGTACACGGCGTTTCAGTTCGTCGAACTCCTTTTTTACGGACTCTTCGGCCTCGAGGCTTGCGAACTCGTGATTCAGGTCTTTTGGCAGACCGAGGTCATAAGCCTCGATACGTCCCTCGACATCGTCGATGCGCCGCGTGTACTGCTCGAAACGGACCATGGCGTCATCGATCTTGTAGTCGTGAATCTTCTTGCGTGCGGCCAGCCGGCTATTGGCTGTCTTGTGCCTTGCAAGCAGCGCCTTCTGGCGGGCCTTGGCGTCCTGCAGCTTCGCTTCGAGCCGGGCGATGTCCTCATTGAGTTTCGCGAGGCCTTCGTCGACAGCTGCATAATCGGCCCTGACCCCGTCAGCCGCAGACTGCACCCGCGATTTTTCGACCAGTGCCGCTTTCGTAAGGTCTTCCCGGCCCTTGCGCAGGGCAAGCTCTGCTTTCTCTTCCCAGTCCTGCAACTCGGATTCAAGCACCTCCAGCCTGCGGTTCAGGTCTTTCTTGTCGGCTATCGATCGCGCGGCCGCCGAACGCACCTCGACGAGCGTGTCCTCCATCTCCTGGATCATCAGCCGAACGATTTTCTCGGGATCCTCCGCCTTGTCCAGGATGGCGTTGATATTGGAGTTCACGATGTCGCTGAATCTCGTGAAAATGCCCATGATTTGTCCTCTTGATGGCGTGATTGTCACCTGGGATGTTGCAGTATCCGTGCCAAGCCGCACCATAAACCACAAGTATATGATTTATAATCAAAATATCGGGCCATTCGGGGACTCTTCATGAGTCGTAGATTGGCGAGTTCTGCTATTTAATAGCTATTTTTGCTATCTTATGGCTAAATTCACTCATGGCTGCCCAACGCCCTGCACAACCCATTATCGGCGAAGCGCCGGTCTTCCTGGAAATGCTGGAGCACGTGTCCCGCGCCGCGCCGCTCTCGAAACCCGTGCTCGTCGTCGGTGAGCGCGGCACCGGCAAGGAACTGGTTGCCTCGCGGCTGCACTACCTTTCCGATCGCTGGGAATCGAGTGTCGTCAAGGTCAATTGCGCCGCGCTGACCGAGACTATCCTGGAGTCCGAGCTCTTTGGCCACGAGGCAGGAGCGTTCACGGGGGCCGTCAAGACTCACGTCGGCCATTTCGAACGGGCCGACGGCGGCACTCTGATCCTCGACGAGCTCGCGACGATTTCTCTGCGAATGCAGGAGAAAATCCTCAGAGTGATCGAATACGGGGAGATCCAGCGCGTCGGCGGCAGCGGGACCCTGCAGGTGGATGTGAGAATCGTCGGGTCGACGAATGCCGATTTGCGGCAGCTGGCCGCGGACGGCAGATTCCGCCAGGACCTTCTGGACAGGCTTGCGTTCGACGTCATTACAGTGCCACCGCTGCGCGAGCGCCTCGAAGATATCCTGCCGCTCGCTTACGCGTTCGCCATCAACATGACGAGCGAGCTGAAACGTGAACTGTTCGCCGGATTCACCCCGCGCGCCTCGTCTTCCCTGTTGCAACACGACTGGCCGGGCAACGTTCGCGAGCTGAAGAATACGGTCGAGCGATCTGTCTACCGCGAACCCGACCCGGTCAAACTCATCAATCGCATCGCTTTCGATCCCTTTGATTCGCCCTTCCAGCCGGCGTCGAGCACCGCGGCAGCAAAGCCACAGGCACGACGGAAGCACCCACCATTGTTGCCGATGCGTCTGAAAGAGCGCCTCGAGGAGACAGAGAAGGAATTCCTGCGAGCAGCGTTGGAAAAGTCCCGGTTCAACCAGACGATGGCGGCGGATTTACTGAACCTGAGTTATCACCAGTTCCGCGGCAAGCTGCGCAAATACGGCATCAGTACTCAACCACCGTAATAGAAGCGGTCTCAATAATACCCCTGGCCGCTTCTACGACTCATCCCGGTATCGGCGCACGTAGATCGCCGCCGTGGCAAACAGTCCGCAAACCACGATGCCGGCCCAGACCGAGGGACTGAGGAGGAACTTGCCAATGTCGATATGGGCGAGCAGGCTCACCAGCTCCTCGTTGACTTTCATGCGCTCTTCGTCGAAGAAACGTTCGAAATCCATATCAAGAAACAGGGGGATCATCTCACCGCGCCCGAACACGGCGCTCGCAAAGAGCTTCGACCTGAAGAATATCCATTCGATGATCGGGATGATGATGAGAGGCATA
>Ga0224509_10000149_pt1 | contig 18085 bp, 15 predicted proteins | sample SF_Jan12_sed_USG_5_FD_170158 | JGI IMG/M metagenome (GOLD analysis project Ga0224509, IMG submission 170158) | Sediment microbial communities from San Francisco Bay, California, United States - SF_Jan12_sed_USGS_24 | ecosystem: Environmental > Aquatic > Marine > Sediment | place: USA... | reverse complement strand
CATCCCAAAAGTCCGGAGACGGCCTGTTTTTAGTGTGAACACCCTAATCCTAACAGCTAGGATTCAATCATCGAAACCAGCCCGTTCAGAGGAGACTCACAATGGCCGGCAAAAAAGGCAAGACCAAACAGAAAGATAACGAGACGCTCGTTAGCGAGATTGGCGAAAATCTCGAGCACGCGTTTCTCGCTGGACTCGGCGCTCTGTCAAATGCACAGAAAAAAGGCGCCAAGACATTTGATTCGCTCGTCAAGCAGGGCGAGAGCTTCCGCAAGAAGACCTCGAAGAAGACCGAATCTCTGATCGATGACGTTCAGGGTGTGATTCGCGATATGTCAGAAGATGCGCAAGACAAGGCTACTGGCCTCCTTGACCAGGTTCGCGACAGGTCGCGGCTCAACAAGTTGACCAGCGCATTTGACTCTCGCGTAGCTGACGCGATGGACCGTCTGAATGTTCCGAGCAAGAACGATATCGATGCCATCAACAAGAAACTCAACAAGATTCTCAAGCTTCTTGATGACCAGGCCAAACCCGCCGCCAAGCCAGCTGCCAAGAAAAAGGTAGTTAAGAAAAAAGCGGCACCGAAGCCGGCCGCCAAGCGCGCGAGCACCCGCAAAACCACAGCCAGCACCACGGCTAAGAAGACTGCAACGAAAGTTGCCGCATAGGAATTAGGACATGACCACGAAGAAAGTAACACGTAAGAAGGCCGCACCGAAAAAAACGGTATTTGACAGGCTCGAAGACAGCGTAATTGCCGTACCGTTCAAGCTTGCAAACAAAACGTTTCTCGCCGGCCTGGGCCTGTTTTCAGTTATACAGACTGAATTAAGCAAACAACTCGACAAGTACGCCAAAGATGGCGAAAAGGTTCGTGACGAGATTCAAGCCACATTCAGAGAATTCCGCAAGGAAATCAAGGAAGAAGTGGAAGATGTGGTAGAGGAAGCCAAGGACGTAACCGAAACGGTTCGCGAAACTTTGAAGAAAGCAGCTTAGCTCTCCCCCCCTGTTAAGTTGCTTAACGCCTAAAGGGCCACCTCGTGTGGCCCTTTTTTATTCCTCGTAATGAGACGCCAGTTCCGACATATGCTCTGCCGCATCGCCGGACGTAAACGGCTTAAGCATACTCAGTATGGCACCTGCGACTCCCAAAGCAGATTCGTCCGCGGACTTCGCATGCCCCACAAGACCATCAAACCGATCGGAAAACAGTGCAATCACAGCCAGGTTGCGGCTAACCATCGATGCGTCGGCATCAGTCAGGCTGAGAAACCCGCCCCGGGCCAGTTCACGCAGGTAGATTTCGAAGACCGCGTTTAATCCCCTGGCGAATTTGCCAAGCACACGTCCCGCGCGCGGGTACGTATCCGCGAGAGCCTCAAAATCCCGAAAGAGGAACCGGTAAGCCGCCGTACACTCAAGCAGCGAATGCAGAAACACCCAGAAGTCATCGAGGGCAACGCCTTCTGCATCCGGTGGGTGCAGCACCTGTTGTGCATCCGTCTGGAACGCATCGAGCAGCGCCTCGACGATCTGTTCCTTTCGCCGGAAATGGTAATGAAGATTGCCAGGACTGATGTCGACTTCGTTGGCAATTTCATTGGTTGTTGTCCTGGGCTCGCCCTTTTCGTTGAACAACAACAGGCTCGCGACCAGAACCCGGTTTCGGGTATTCCCACTCATGCCCGTACGATGGGGCAAAAAGGGTATTGAATCAATGGATGCAGGACGATCCGGGTGATCGGTAAAAGTCCCTGCCAAAATTCCTGGTCCAATGCATCAAACCTCGCGTTAGCGATTCCTGCCCGAGCCCCTGTTTTCGCCGGGCCGATTCTGCTCCTGAATCCGCTCGGCTCCCTTATTACTCACTTACTTTGGGAGAAGACATGATGGCACCAAGAAAATATGGTCCTCCAACGGAAGCCATTTTCCTGCGGGTCTGTCACCTCACGACCCGCGTTGACAACTCCCTAGCGTGCGCGCTCCGAACCCAGTTCGGTCAGAACCTGGTACCAATAGTCCAGTGCCATGAAGAATGAGTCCACCGGTACGCGCTCGTTCAGCCCGTGCGCAAACATGTCTTCCGGGCGCATGAAAAGGCCACCGGTGCCGTAGGACGGCATGCCCGCCAGCCTCGTGTACTGGCTATCCGTCGCCCCTGCCGACATCTGTGGAATCAATGGAACCTCGCCATAGTGGTCATTTGCGGCCTTCGAAACGGTGGACGTTACGTCTTCTCGCAACGGCGACATCGGGCCCTCGTTGGCAGGATAGATTGACTTGATCTCGAGCCCGGGATTTGCCGCGGCACGTACCAATTGAGCTTCGACTTCCTCGGCTGGAACGCCGGGAAATATGCGGCAATTGATCGTCGCTGTGGCCGATTGCGGCAGGGCATTCTCGGCATGGCCGGCCCTGAGCATCGTTGCTACGCAGGTAGTTCGGGTATTTCCAATCTCTTCAGGATACGTGTCGAGAACGTCCTGGGCATCCGGGTCCCCGGGGCTCTTTGCGTACGCGCCCATTGCCTGGCCAAGCTCGCCTCCGACCAGGGTCGACATCTCCCGGAAATAGTGACGCGTTACGTCATTGACGCGAGAGGGAAATCGATACTGCTCAATGTTTTTTAGAACCGTGGCCAGTTCATATATTGCGTTGTCGGCACGCGGCCGCGAGCTGTGCCCGCCTGGATTTCGAATGGTGATCTCATACGTAACGTAGGTCTTTTCGGCAGCCTGCAGCAGGTACGATACCGGGTTGTGGTCATGATCACGATAGCCGCCGCCGCCATCGGAGTTGAGAACGAATTCAGCGTCGATCAGGGGACGGTGGTCATTCACCAGCATCTGAATCGATTCCATGTACGTCTCTTCGTCGCCTGTGAACGCGATAATCAGATCCCGTGTCGGCGTGAAACCCTCTCGGTACAACCTGACAAAGGTCGTTGTGAGCATGGCAATGCCCGTCTTGTTGTCCGACGTTCCACGGCCGAAGAAAAACCCGTCTTCCTCGATCAGCGTAAACGGATCACGCTCCCAGTCTGACCGAATAGCGTCGACGACGTCCATATGGGCAAGGAGGAGAATCGGTTTCTTGTTAGCCAGTCCATTACCGCGATAACGAACGACCAGCGCGGCGACTTCCTCGCCTGTCGATATGACCTGCGGAATGACACGCACATCCTCGGCATCGAATCCGGCGTCGAGGAATCGCTGTGCCAGGTAATCGGCCATCGCGGGCACCATCGCGTGTCCTTCCGCGGTGCGCATACTGACGATATTGCGAAAGATTTCCAGCGCTTCCTGCTGATAATCTTCGCTGTAGTCCACGCTCTTGGCCTGTGCAAAGACAGGACCGGCGACGAACAAACTCAATACTGCAATAGCGATCCTGATCATGGGGCTCCCTCTTGATGTGTCCGGCGCAGCCTAGCACGATAGTATGGGCCAGAATAACTACAAGATATTGTTGGAGAACCCTATGCGTCGCTTGCTGCTCAGCCTTTGTATTTCCCTCGTCTCATTCGCCGCCTATGCCGACACCGTACTGATAGAAAATATTCGAATATTCAATGGTGTCGATGCGGAACTGACGGCCGGAAACGTCCTCGTCGTCGACGGCTTGATAGCGACGATTTCAAGCGATGAGATTGAGGGGCCGGACGGAGCGACCGTTATTGCGGGCAACAACCGCATCCTGACACCCGGTTTCATCGACCTGCACGTCCATCTGGGCATGCACTCACCACCGGGCAGGGACAACGAACACGCAACGGTCGTCGGCGCCCGCTCGGTTGCCGCAGCAAAATTCTTTCTTGATCATGGTTTTACGACCATTCGCGATGCGGGTGGCACACACCCGGACCTCGCGCGCGCATTCAACTCCGGTGAGCTTTATGGTCCGCGCGTATTCCCCTCCGGCGCAATCGTGTCGCAGACAGCCGGACACGGCGACTGGCGAGCGCCACATGACAGGAACCCGGCGCACACGGGTGGCAGCCCCTACCTGGCTGCCGATAACGCCATTCTCGCAGACGGCATTGACGCTACGCTGGTGGCCGTCCGGGAAAACCTCAAGAATGGTGCAACCCAGATAAAGATCATGGGTGGCGGTGGCGTCATGTCCGACTTCGATCCGATCCACTCGCTGCAACCGTCCCCTGCGGAAATTCGTGCGGCTGTGCAGGCGGCCGGCGACTGGGGCACCTACGTTCTCGCGCATGCGTATACGAGCGAAGCCGTGACGAGACTCGTTGAGAACGGCGTCAAGTGTATCGAGCACGGTCTGCTTATCGATGACAAGACCGCGAGGCTCGTTGCCGCCAACAACGTGGCAATAAGCACACAACTCGTCATTTTCCGTTCCCTGGTAGGCATGAGTAATTTATCCGACGTCCAGAAGGAAAAGGCTCTCCAGGTGCGCGCGGGACAGGAGAACCTGATCAGGCTCATCAAGAAATACGACATCACCACGGGTTTTTCCACGGATTTTATCTTCGGCCAGTACCAGGGCCTGCCACGCGAATTCACGGAGCGCGCCGAGTTCTGGTCGAATGCCGAAGTGCTGCGTCAGGCCACGTCCGAGAGTGCCGAGATTATCCGCATGGCAGGTAAGCTCAACCGACACGGCAATTTTGGTGAGATTCGTGAGGGCTGGGTCGCCGACCTGCTGCTCCATGAAGGCGAATTGCTCGAAGATTTGTCCACATTGGCCGACCCTGAGGCCAATCTGGCGCTTATAATGAGAGCTGGTGAAATCATAAAAAGAACGCTTTAGCACTCGCGGAATTGCAGGTTCCGCACCCGCCAGGTTGGTGACAAACCGAAATGTTCGGTCCTGGTACAGTGCGCTAAGCTTGCTTGAAACAAGACTGAGAGGACACGCTTATGCCCTATTCTACTGCCGAAATCCGTAACATCTGCCTTGTCGGACCGAGCCACGCGGGAAAGACTTTGCTGACTGAAGCATTGCTGTTCGCAGGCGGAAAAATCGCGGAAAAGGGCTCGATAGAAAAAGGAACTACGGTTTCTGACTACACCCCGCGCGAGAAGGAAATCGGCCACTCGCAATTCAACTCAGTCTGTCACCTCGATCACGAGGGAACCCACGTAAACCTGATCGACACACCGGGATACCGCGACTTTTACGGTCGTGCCAAGTCGGTGCTGCCCGCGGCAGACACGGCCGCTATCGTCATCAATGCGCAGGCCGGCGTCGAGATGCTCGCGCGCCGCATGATGAATGCTGCCCATGAGCAGCGCATGTGCCGCATGATTATCGTGAACCAGATCGATGCCGAACACGTCGACGTGGAGAAAGTTTTTAAGGATATCCAGGAAGCGTTCGGACCCGAGTGCCTGCCGATGAACCTGCCTTCTGCGGACGGCACCAGCGTCGTCGACTGTTTTTTCCAGCCTGAGGGTGAGGAAACCGCATTCAGCTCCGTCAAGGAAGCGCATACTCAGATCGTCGACCAGGTCGTCGAAGTCGATGAGGAACTCATGGAGTTGTACCTCGAGCAGGGCGAGGAACTCGAGGCTGAGCAATTACACGACCCATTCGAAAAGGCCCTGCGCGAAGAACACCTGATTCCGGTGTGCTTCGTCTCGGCTGAAACAGGCGTCGGAATCCGTCAGTTGCTGCAGATATTCGAACGCCTGATGCCGAATCCGACCGAGGCGAATCCGCCGAAGTTTTTAAAAGCCGAAGGTGCCGATGCCGAGCCGGTCGAAGTGGTTCCGGATCCATCCAAACATGCGATTGCCCACGTATTCATGGTCAATATCGACACATTCAAGGGTCGACTTGGCGTGTTCCGAATTCACCAGGGAACGATCAATGCCGGCAACCAGTTATTCGTCGGCGATGCGCGCAAGCCGTTCAAGGCGACGCAATTGCTTAAAGTCAACGGCGAGACGCATTCAAAAGTCGAAACCGCCGTGCCTGGTGACATCTGCGCAGTTCCCCGTGTCGACGAGGCGCATTACGGCGCCGTGTTGCACGACTCACATGACGAAGACCATTTTCACCTCAAGCCAATCCAGTTGCCGCGGCCAATGTTCGGTCTCGCCATCAGGCCGCAGAACGATGCCGATGCGCAAAAGACGTCGGATGCGTTACAGGTTGCCGAAGCTGAAGATCCGTCCGTTCAGGTCGAACACAATGCAGCGCTGAACGAGGTCGTGCTCCTCGGCCTGGGGGAACTCCACCTTGCAACGGTATTGCAACAGATCGAGGATCGTTACAACCTCGACCTCGTGACATCGCTGCCCTCTATCGCTTACCGCGAAACCATCACGGCAAAGGCCGAAGGTCATCACCGCCACAAAAAACAAACAGGCGGCGCCGGCCAGTTCGGCGAGGTCTACCTGAGAGTCGAACCACTTCCGCAAGGCGGTGGCTTCGAATTCGGAAGTGCCGTAGTTGGCGGTGCCATTCCAAGTCAGTTCATTCCTGCAGTCGAAAATGGCGTGCGCCAGGCAATGAAGGAGGGCGCAATACTTGGATACCCGATGCAGGACGTCAAGGTCACCGTATACGACGGCAAGCACCACAATGTTGACTCAAAGGAAATTGCGTTTGTGCAGGCCGGCAAGAAAGCGTTCCTCGATGCCGTATCGAAGGCTCGACCAATCGTCATGGAACCCATCGTCGATGCTGAGTTCTCGGTCCCGTCCGATTGCGTCGGAGGGGTCACAGGTGATCTGTCCGGAATGAGGGGCATGATCACGGGTACCGACGCCCTTCCCGATAACCGTGCGCTCGTTTCAGGACGGGTGCCGCTACAGGAGTTGCAGGGATACCACTCCAGGCTCAAGTCGCTGACAGCCGGAGACGGTAGCTTCACGATGGACTTCAGTCATTATGCCGAGGTACCTGCCAACGAACTGAAACAGATACAGGCCGAGGTCGAAGAGGCATAGCCGAAGGGCGCCGTGAGGCGCCCTTTTTTCATTCCCGGTTTGCTAATAGCGACCGTGCTGTTTGAATATGTAGTTGCTGAGTTCTACAAACTCGGTATTCATCCGGTGAACGATCCGGTGTGCAGAGCGAGCAACGGCACGCATGACCTTGTAGACCAGCTGTGGATGCGTATCAATGATGGTCTCGAACGCGGCCCGGGTCAGAGACAGTACGTGCGTCTCACAAAGCGCCCTCAGGCCCACCGTGTGCGGCGCGCCATCGACAAAACTCAGCTCGCCCGCCAGCTCGCCGTCGCGGAGAACAGCAAGGCTGGCAAAATCGTCAGCACCGGTGCGCTTTACGACCTCGACCTTTCCAATCAGGATGATGTGCAGGGAATCGTCGCTGGTTCCGTCTTTGATGAGAAAGTCGCCATCGACCAGCTGGCGCTCGGTCATGAGGCTGCCCAAGACCTCGACTTCCGCATCTGTCAGCTCGGTGCCCAGGGACGAGTGGACAATCAGTCTCGCAATATCGTTCATGGCACCTACTATCCGCTGCGGAAAATACAGGGTCAATTGGGGTTAGCCACATTACTCAACTACCGGGATTATCAGGACAATACTGCCATGATCAAACTGACTAAAAGCTACATGACCGGCGAAGGATCCGGTCAGCTTCTCTACGAGACGATCGGCAATTGCTTCGATCGCATCGTCGAAGAAAATCCTGACAGTCCCGCCCTGATTGTTCCTTTCCAGGATGTCCGTTGGACCTACCGTGAGTTCCAGGCACAGGTAGACCGGCTTGCCGCGGGCCTGATATCTCTCGGTATCGAAACCGGCGACCGTGTCGGCATCTGGGGCCCCAACAGCTATGAGTGGGTGCTCACTCAGTTTGCGACTGCCAGGATCGGCGCGATCATGGTGTGCATCAACCCGGCCTATCGCCTGTTCGAACTCGAGTACGTCATGAACAAGGTCGAGTGCAAAGCGATCATCTCGGCCGAGCGATTCAAGAGCAGCGAATACCTGCAAATGTTGAACGCGCTGGCGCCGGAAATCGCGACCTGCGAACCCGGGTACCTCCGTGCCGCCACGCTTCCCCACCTGACCACTGTTATTCGCATGGGTGATGGCCGCTCGCCGGGAATGTTCAATTTCGAGGAAGTGTGCGAACTGGGCGGCAAACATGCCAAGCGACGACTCGCAGAATTCAGCACGGAACTGGGGCCTGACGACGCCATCAACATCCAGTTCACGAGCGGGACCACGGGGAGCCCCAAGGGCGCGACGCTGACGCATTGCAACATACTTAATAACGGTTATAACGCCGGTCTTGGCATGCGTTTTACGCCAGGGGACAAACTGTGCATGCCGGTGCCGTTGTACCACTGCTTCGGCATGGTGCTTGGCGTACTGGCCTGCGTTACGACCGGTGCTGCAATCGTACTGCCCAGCCCCGTCTATGACCCGGTGTCGACGCTCAGGGCAGTGGAAGAGGAACAGTGCACGGCCCTGCACGGTGTTCCGACCATGTTCGTCACCGAGCTCGATCACCCGGACTTCGAATCGTTCGACGTATCCAGTCTGCGGACCGGCATCATCGCGGGCGCCCCCTGCCCCGAGGAACTGATGAAGCGCATCATCGCCGACATGCACATGGACAATGTTCTGATCGCGTACGGACAGACGGAACTGAGCCCGGTCAACCACATGACCCTGCCAGAGGATTCACTGGAGAACCGGACACAGACTGTCGGGCGCCCCATCCCTTATATTGAAGTAAAGATTGTCGACGCGAACGATCGAGTCGTGCCGATTGGTGAGCAGGGCGAAATTTGCACCCGCGGCTATTCGGTCATGAAGGGCTACTGGAATGACGAGGAAAAAACCGCCGAGACCATAATTGACGGCTGGCTGCACTCGGGTGACCTCGGCACAATGAACGAACATGGCTACGTGCGCATCACGGGACGCATCAAGGACATGATCATCCGGGGCGGCGAAAATATTTATCCACGAGAAATAGAGGAATTCCTGTCCACTCACCCGGACATACGCGAGGTCCAGGTCTTCGGCGTCGAGGATATGAGGATGGGAGAGGAAGTCTGCGCCTGGATCCGGCTAAGAAAGGACAGTTCCGTCACTCAAGAGGACATTCGGGAGTTCTGCAAGGGCCAGATATCGCATTTCAAGATTCCCCGGTACGTCCGGTTCGTGGAAGAATTTCCGATGACGGTGACAGGAAAGGTCCGCAAAGTCGAAATGCGCGCTATGATGGCGGAAGAATTAAGGGGAGCGGCCTGACAGAGGACACAGATAGTGGTGTTTAGTAGTCGTCTGAAAAGACTGGAAGCGGCCATGCGTGAGGCCGAAAGTTACGCTGAGTGGAAACAAGCCGCATTGGCACATGACGAGGAGTCTGGTGCGCAAGACTGGAAGACGGTCGACGACTCGGAGCACTACGATAATGCCTCGATTCGTGCGCGCCTGGATCATCTGCGCAGCTGCCGGGAGCGACAGGATGACAGTAGCCTGCTCTTTGCGCTGAACGAAGGCATTCACGGCAACATGGGCGGCATGGGCAGCTCTGCGCTCTACGAACGCGCGAAGGTGGGTACGAAGCACCTGATCACCAATTACGTCGAGGAAATTGCGCTGGCACTGGAACACCTGGCCAGCCCCGAGGTCGACAGTTTCAGCGTCGACGAGAAGCTCGATTTCTTCCGCCGGGCGAGCCACTGCTTCGGTCGTTCGGCCCTGATGTTGAGTGGCTCAGGAACGCTGCTCTTTATCCATCTGGGCGTTGTGAGAGCCCTGTGGCAGGAAGGCCTGCTTCCAGACATCATTTCCGGCTCCAGCGGCGGCTCTATAGTCGGCAGCATCATGTGCGCAAGCACCGACGAAGAGCTGCACAAGATATTTGATCCGGGGCACATCCCGGGCAAGGATGCGCCGGAGAGCTGGTTCGAACATATCGTATCCGCAATCAAGCCCGACAGAATCACCAGGGAGGACACCTGGAACGTCCTCGAAAAACTTTTGCCCGACTTCACGTTCCAGGAAGCATTCGAGCATACCGGGCGGCACATGAACATTTCCGTCGCACCGGCAGAAATGCTGCAGAAATCGCGGTTGCTCAACGCCGATACGTCGCCTAACGTCTTCATGCGTGAAGCTGTACTCGCCTCCACGGCGATTCCCGGCTTTTTCCCGCCAGTCGTGCTCATGGCGAAGAATGACAAGGGTGAACGACAGGAATACCACGGGTCGAGAAAATGGGTCGATGGTTCCATCAGCGACGACCTGCCGGCGAAACGACTGGCGAGGCTATATGGCGTCAACCATTACATCGTCAGCCAGACCAACCCGCTGGTGATCCCGTTTATCGATCATCGAGAGCGCAAGTCCGATCCGCTGTCAGCGCTCAAGCATGCAACCGTGACCAGCGCCAAGACCTGGTTCAACGCTGGCGTGACCATGCTGAACAAGCCGCTTTCGATCGTTCCGGAGGCCAAGCGCCTCACGAGTACCCTGCTCGCGGTAATCAACCAGAGTTATGTCGGCGATATCACGATCATGCCACTGACGAAATGGCACAACCCGCTCAAGGCACTTTCGTGGCGCACCGAGGAAGAAATCATCGAACTCATGGATGAAGGTGAACGTGCGACCTGGCCGCACATAGAAAGAGTTCGCATCCAGACGAGAATCAGCCGGACACTGGACCCGATCCTGCACAGATACGAAGACCTGCACGTCGAGCACTACGGCAAGCCGGGTAAGGCGAGAAAGACCCGGGGCGGCCCGAGGATTCGGAGAAAAGCAAGTTGAGGCATTTTGAGGGCCACCTGGACGTGCCGCACTCGCGTGCGCGCGGCACGAGTCACCTCTATCAGCAGTCCTGGCTTCCCGACAATGAAGCGCGCGCCGTGTTGCTGCTCGTTCACGGGCTGGGCGAACACAGCGCTCGCTATGAACACGTTGCCGAACATTGCACACGGCGCGGCTTCGCGATCTACGCGCTCGATCATTATGGCCACGGCAAGTCAGATGGACATCCGGGCTACGTCCAGAAGTTCAGCGTCTACCTTGACGGGGTCAACGCCCTGTTCGAGAAAATCAAACAAGAGCAACCGGGGAAACCGGTTTTCCTGGTTGGTCACAGTATGGGCGGTCTGATTGCGACGACTTATCTTCTCGAAAATCAGGCAGTCTTTGCCGGTTGTGTCCTGTCTGGGCCGGCCCTGAAATCGGATGCCGCACCGCCCGCCATCGTACTGGCTTTCAATCGCCTGCTGTCACTGCTTGTTCCAACGGCGCCTGTAATACAGCTCGACGCGTCGGCTGTCAGCCGTGACCCGGAAGTCGTCAGGACCTACATGAACGACCCGCTGGTATTTCACGGCAAGTATTCTTCGCGCCTCGTCAGCGAAATGACGGCGACGATGCAGCGCACGTTGGCGCGTGCAGCCGACATCCGGCTACCCGTGCTGTTGATGCATGGAGAAGAGGACGCGCTGGCATCGCCGTCCGGCTCGCGCGACATGTTCGAGAACGCAGGCTCGGAAGACAAAACGCTCAAGATCTATCCCGACCTGTTCCATGAGATTTTCAATGAGCCCGAACAAGACCAGGTATTGGCTGACATGAGCGATTGGCTGGAGGCACACCTGCCATGAAGACCAAAGAACTATTCCGCGACGACTCCTACCTGAAATCCTGCTCCGCAACCGTGACGGCAACGGGTGAAAACCGTGTGTTCGTTGACCGGACCGTCTTCTATCCGTTGGGTGGCGGTCAGCCGGGAGACACCGGGACGATCAGCTGGGACGGTGGCAACGCCAGGATTGTCGATACGCGATACGTTGACGGCGATATCGGGCATATCCTCGAGGACGGTGCAAAGTGTCCGCCTGTTGCCGCCAACGTCGAACTCGAGCTCGACTGGGATCGTCGCTACGTGCACATGCGGATGCACACGGCCATGCACCTGCTTGGCTCGATCCTGCAATACGGCGTCACAGGCGGCAACATCAGTGCCACGAAAAGCCGTCTCGATTTCGATATGACTGATACCGTCGACAAGGAGGCCGTTTCCACAGCACTTGCCGCTCTTGTCGCGGAAGACCACGCCGTCAGTTGCCGCTGGATTTCGGAAGAAGAACTCGATGCAAATCCGGAACTCGTTCGTACGATGTCCGTGCAGCCGCCACGCGGCAGGGGCTCGATTCGCCTGCTCGAGATCGAGGGTATCGATCTGCAACCATGCGGAGGCACTCACGTACGTTCAACCGCCGAAATCGGCGCCGTGCGCATTGGCAAAGTAGAGAAGAAAGGTCGCCAGAACCGTCGTGTTAACATCCACCTCGACGGATGACTAACAAACCAGGCATTACTCGCCGTGATTTTCTAAACGGCATGGCGCTGAGCCTCGTCGCCGGCGGCACCGTCTCGCCACTCGAACTCATGGCAATGTCCGGCAATTCCGCGGCGTACCCCCCTGCCCTTGCCGGGCTGCGCGGCAGTCACCCTGGCTCGTTTGAGGTGGCGCACGCCGTTGCGTGGAAACAAAAGGCATGGCCGCGACCGGATGCGTTGACAGATGACATCTATGATCTTGTGATCGTTGGCGGTGGCATTTCAGGGCTGTCCGCTGCTTTCATGTACCGGCAGCAAGCTGGCCCCGACACTCGCATCCTGATACTCGACAATCACGACGACTTCGGCGGTCATGCAAAGCGCAACGAGTATTCAGTCGATGGAAAGACGATTATCGGCTATGGCGGTAGCCAGTCGATTGATACGCCATCGAGTTACTCGAAAGAGGCCTCGGCATTGCTTGGAGACATCGGCATCGATACCGAGCGCTTCTACGACTTTTACGACCGAAGTTATTTCTCTGACCGAGGACTGACCAACGGCGTGTACTTCAGCAAAGAACGCTACGGCAAGGACACCGTCGGTCCAGAGGTATTTCGCCCTTATCAGGGTACACGAGCCGGTAACCCGGCGCGCATCATCGACGATTACCCAATAGCCGATGCGGCGAAAAAGAATTTCATACAGCTTCTGACGGAACCTCGTGACTACCTCGCCGGCATGGATCGAGGAGAGAAAATCGCCTTGATGAAGCGCATCAGCTACTCGGACTACATGCGCAGGTACGTTGGTGCTCACGAAGAGGTCATCGCGTTTTGCCGGGACATGCTCCGAGGCCTATGGGGATTTGGCTTTGATGCTCTTTCCGCGCTCGAGGGCGCACGGTATGGCATGCCTGGAACCGAAACGCTGGGGTCCGTGGAATCTGCGGACACGGTCCCGCACAGAGACGAGCCATATATCTTCCATTTTCCCGATGGCAATGCCGGCATCGCACGTGCGCTCGTCCGTCAACTCATTCCGGAAGCGATCCCCGGGCAAAACACCATGGAAGGCCTCGTCGCCGCGAGAGTCAACTATGACCGGCTTGATCACTCCGAAAACGCGGCCCGCATCCGACTGAAAAGCACCGCCGTCGACGTTCGCCACGTTGACGGGAAAGACGCCGTTGACGTTACCTATGTATTTGATGGCAAAGCGTTCCGCGTTCGCGGCAGGCATGCCATTCTCGCATGCTACAACCTCATGGTGCCTCACATCTGCCCCGAACTGCCGAAGGCGCAGGCTGACGCTATAGCGCTGGCCGAAAAAATCCCGCTTGCCTACATCAACGTCGTACTGCGTAATTCGAAGGCATTTCAGAACCTGGGCTACCACTCATTTTATGTACCGCAGGCTGACCTGATGCACTCGTTCGGACTGGACTTCCCGGTCAGCATGGGCAACTACCGGTTTGCATCGTCGGCTGACGATCCGGTCGTCGTGCATGGCTCGTTTGCACCTACAGCGCCGGACCAGGGCCTGACCGAACGGCAGCAACACAGTGTTGGTTGCCAGCGCATGTACGAGATGACTTACCAGGATTTCGAAACGCAGATCATCGGTCAAATGAGCGGCGCACTGGGCGGTGGCGGATTTGATGCCGAGCGTGACATCGCGGCAATCACAGTCAATCGCTGGCCCCACGGCTACGCCTACGAATACAACGAACTCTACGACCCCCCGGAGTGGAGCCGGAAGAGTGGCCCGCACCGGATCGGCGCCAGGCAAGTCGGCCGCATATCGATTGCCAACTCTGACGCCGAAGCATACGCCTACGTCAACGGTGCCATCGATGCCGCTGTTCGAGCCGTTACCGAACAGTTGGAGTTCTGACCAGCTTTAGAAACCCACCAGATTGTTCACACGACTGACACCCCACCCATAAGGTCGAGGAGTCGGCGCACGAACTCGTGATGCTCTTCAAGGGGCGCAGTGGACAACATACCCGAATCTATAGCCGCAGGCGTGTGAGGGTGTGTTGTCCGCTGCGACCCGTGTGCGGAGTATCGGTCGGCGCACACCTGCTTTGAACAACCTACTGAGAGGTCACACCTAGCCTATCGCGTCCGCGGCCGCCCTGGCCGTCAGGATGCAGCCGGACAGGAACGTCCCTTCCAGTGATCGCCGCCCGCTCGCGCCACCGCCACCAAAGCCGGCCGCTTCACCGATCGCGTAAAGCCCGGGAATCGCCTGCCCATCTGCACCCAACACCCTGCTCTGCAGATCGGTCTGGATACCGCCGAGGCTTTTGCGCGTAATCAGGCGCAGCTTCATGGCAATGAGCGGACCGTGGTCGAGCAGCGGTTTCGGCTTGCAGGTACGGATACGATCCGAACGCCAGGCGCGCGCATGCACGATTCGCCGCAGCTGATCGTCATTCCACTGTCCGGGGCCACGGCGCACATTGTCATCGAAGTCCCTCACGACCCGCTCTACGTTTTCAAGCTTCACGAGGTCGTCCCCATTCAGTTCGTTCATTCGCTGCACGAGTTCGGCCAGCGTGTCGGCCACGATGAAGTGATCGCTTTCCTCCTGCATCTGCCGTACCAGCCGATGATTCCCCAGCAGGGTTTCCCTGAGGAAGGAAAAAGTACGGCTATCGCGGATATGCGGGTTGTGCTCGGCACCCGAGATCGCAAACTCCCTGGCCGCAATCCGCCAATTGAGTACCTGCCAGCTCCAGGGTTTTTCGAGCGCAGACAAACGGCCACACATGTCGTTGGTGTCGAAGCCTGTAATCAGCGGTGCCGGGCCGATGCGTTTGCCTGAGTGATCCAGCCAAAGCGCCGACTTGCAGGGAATCAGGCTCAGGCCATGACCGTCGAATCGCGGAAACGGATGCGGGATGCCCGCCGCGTAGTTCCACATGTTTTCGAGGTGGGTAACCATGCCGCCCTTACCTTCGACAACATCGTGCATATGGCCATCGCAAAATGGATGTGAGCCGTTGAGGATTTCGGCAGGTGGGTTTCCCCAGTACCAGTTGTCACGGACTTTTTGCAGGTTCCCATTGATACCGCCGGTTGCGACGACAGTCTGTTCCCCGAAAAATTCCACTTGTGCTCCGGTCGCCTCGATTTCACCGCGGCAACCGCTAATCCGGTGTCCCTCTTCGATAAGGTCACTAACACGACATCCAAAGACATAACGCAGTTTGTCAGCGTTCGGATGCCCGGCTATCAGCTCGACGAAACGCTTTACCAACGCCAGGCCAGTACCCCACAGGATGTGATAACGCGGCACGCTATTGCCGGGCACGAAGTTCCCACGCTCGACCCAGTTCACGGCTGGCATGAAGCGCAGGCCCTTGTCCCGCAACCAGTGAAATACGCGCTCCGCACTCTGCTCGACGTAGGCTTCGGCCCAGGCCTTCGGCCAGGTATCGTCATCCGGGAATTCAGCGAAAGAACGCCAGTCCGCCAGTGCCACGGTCGGCGAATCCTTGACACCCATGCGCCGCTGGATCGGCGTATCGACCAGCGCCATGCCGCCAAACGCCATCCGCGCAAGGCCCCCGACATTGGCTTCATCGTGGCGATCGACCAGGGTCACAGACTTCCCCCGCTCGAGGCATTCATGCGCGGCAACGAGCCCCGCAATACCTGCGCCAATTACTACTATGTCACTGTGGTAATCGGACATACAATAATCCTGTGCTTGTTTTTAGTTGTACATTTGTCCAAAATTTATGGCCCTTCGATAGTGGCATTTTCGGGACCTTCTCACAATGACCTCACGCCTGCAGAAACTCGTTTTCCTGTTACTCCTGTCACCAGGGTTTGCCCTCGCGGGTGACGCCGAAGCCGGCAAGGCCCTGTATGGCACTTGCGTTGCCTGTCATGGTGCCAATGCCGAGGGAATGCAGCACTCCTTGCGCCGGGCCTGGCAGGCCAGTCGGAATCCTACCTCGTCCGCCAGCTTTGGGATTTCAAAAACGGCAGACGTGGTGCAGGCCCAGACGACACGGCAGGGGCCCAGATGCGCCCGATGGCGCTGGCGCTGGCTGATGGTGAAGCGATTGCAAATGTAGCCGCTTACCTCGCCTCGCTGCCAGCCAATGAACCTGTCGCCACGATCGATGGTGACGCCGACAACGGCCAGAAGCAGTTTACGAGTAAATGCGGCGCTTGCCACGGCGGACAAGGGTGGGGCAACGAAGCTCTGTACACGCCGCGATTGACCGTCGTTGGCGATAGCTATCTCGTACGCCAGGTCCAGAACTTTCAGAAAGGCGTTCGCGGTGCTCACGAGGACGCCAAGTTCGGCAGGCAAATGAAGATGATGTCCATCCTTGTCACGGATCAGGAACTCAACGACATCACCGCGTTCCTGAATGCGCAGTCCAGGGAGCAGTAACAAACTCCTTGCAGGATTTCTTGTTACCGCTTTTGGTGCGGTGGCGTTCGCCGATGAGCGCATCACCTTGCGCGACGTTTGCCCGCCCGGTTTCGAGCTGACAGACAGCAACGTCTGCGAACTGCGTACGCTCTACGATGGCTACGACTCTCTGAATGATGCCGGTGTCGGTGGCCTGAAGACCGCCCTGCCCAGCGCGCGCGACGGATTCTCTCCGCAACAAATCGATCTCGGTCGCTACCTGTTTTTCGATCCCTTGCTCTCCGGCGACAACAGCCTCTCCTGTGCCAGCTGCCATCACCCCGACCTGGCCTTTACTGATGGGCGACCGCGCGCCGTCGGCATAAGCGGCGCCGAGGTTAAGCGCGGGGCACCAAGCCTTTGGAACGTCGCATTCCTTGCAAAGTTCTTCTGGGATGCACGCGCGAGTTCGCTCGAGAAGCAGATGCAGGGACCGCTGTATTCGCCCGATGAAATGGGAACGAGTCCGGCCGTTGTCGTGCAGAAGCTCGGCGACAACCCGACTTACGTGCGTTTGTTTCAGCAGGCCTTCCCGGACAGCGAGGGCCCGCCAAGCCTTGGTAACCTTTACACGGCAATCGCCGCGTTCCAGGCATCACTGATTTCTCTGAACAGCCGTTACGACCGGTACGCCCACGGCTATCACGATGCGCTGACCGACAAAGAAATCGAAGGCATGAATATCTTCCGTTCATTCGTCGCCCGCTGCGCGGAATGCCACACACCGCCTTTGTTCACGAACCAGCAGATTGCCGTCATCGGCGTGCAGGAACCGGAGGGCAATCCTTTTGACGAGGGCGCCGAGTCGGTAACGGGCATTCCGGGCCTGCGTGGTGGATTCAAGATCCCGAGCCTTCGCAATATTGCGAAGACGGCGCCGTATATGCACTCAGGTACATTCCACGAACTGCGCGACGCTGCCCGGTTTTACACGCTCGGTCGCGGACATGCACTTCCGGAGGAAGAGCAGCAGCGTATGATCGTGCACTGGCACATCTGGGAGCCACAACTGACCGACGACGAACTCGATCGCCTCGTTGACTTCCTCGGCACGCTGACAGACGAGAACTTCAAACCGAAAATACCGGAGCGCGTTCCATCCGGGCTGATGCCGATCGGAACCGTCCCTGATGCGCTGGGAACGAATTAGAAACAGGAATTAATCATGGTTAAGAGACTGGCCTTGATAATTACGGCATTTCTGCTGCTCATCGCGGGCGTGTTTGCCGGCATAAAGTTCGCGGGCGATAACCGCGGCACAGTCGTCGGTGACGCGTCGCGCTACAGCGCTGCAGCAGCTGGCAGCCATGCACTCACACAGTCCGTCGGTGGTTCCGGGACCGGTTCCGTTCATGAGGTACGAAATGGCGACT
>Ga0224509_10000146_pt1 | contig 18295 bp, 21 predicted proteins | sample SF_Jan12_sed_USG_5_FD_170158 | JGI IMG/M metagenome (GOLD analysis project Ga0224509, IMG submission 170158) | Sediment microbial communities from San Francisco Bay, California, United States - SF_Jan12_sed_USGS_24 | ecosystem: Environmental > Aquatic > Marine > Sediment | place: USA... | reverse complement strand
CTGAACCACACTGAGGTCCCCGTCAGGAGGCAAGGACCGTTTTCAATTCTCCGTTGATCCAGTACTCTACAAAGTACTGTTTGCATTCACCACATCGATAATAAAAACCCTCTACTCCCCCCTTGATCTCTCCCTTCGTATTCAAAAGGCGCACATTTCCCGCGCCTGCACCACAAAATATGCACTTCTTATCCCCGGTCAAATAATCCCTTCTATAGGTAGAATCTGTCATTGAAGCTTCCTTTTGAGAAACTTGACTAGATTCCTCACGTTGAATTGACCGACCAAAAGAGTAACGTTTGCAGTCAAGTCCGCAAGGCGGCCGTATGCATGGACAACGTCGGCTTTCCCTTCACCTTCTATCTTGTTCATCGCCGCACCTAGCTCATCTCGAATAGACCCAAGCTCGGTTATCAATCCCAATGCCATTTTATTCAGCTTCGCCATCACTGCGCCTTTTGTTAATGATCAACTGTCACTTACTCTCAACAAGGCTCTATCCCCTGACTGACTGCCATTAGATCTTTAATTGTATAATCAGACTTCCAACAGTCAAGGTCTCCCGAGTAAAGGATCCGGGCCCAAAGGGAACGGCTCAAGGCACAGGGCACAAGGAAAAAACGATAAAAGAAAACTTATTCTCTCCTTATGCCTTGCGCCTTACGCCTTGTGCCTTAAACCTCTTCTTTTCGATGCTATGGCTGCACTTTCTCAATTTCTTTTGCTTGTTTCTCCCTCATTCTCAACAGTATTTCAATACTATTTCTGTACGTCTCTATTAATGACTGCACTATCTTCATAGATCTATCTAGTTGTTGTAAGGCTGCGGTATTCTCTATTCCAGAATATGCAACTTGAATGGGTCTCAAACTTGCCGTCGTACTCTCCAAAGAATTCTGCAATTCAATTATCCTGTCATTTATAAACTGCAATTTAAATTTTTCCTTTAAAGCCAGCACTGCTCCTAGTAAATTACCTTCAAAGTAAGCAACAGTTGCAACATATTTTAACTCAGTCACCGCATCAACTATAAAATCCTCCTGTAAAGTGATTTTGCCCTCCCTCTCTTGTACTATTCTTAGCAACTCGTCCTTAATGCTAAATAACTCTTGTGCTCGCTCACCCAACTGTAGTGCTTGAACCACCAAGGCAGCAGTAGTTGCTTTTAATCTCTGTTCTTTTTTCTGGATTGCAGAAAGGGTATTACAAGGAAGGATCATCATGAACAACAGTACTACCAAAACCTTTTTCATTTCATTTCACTCCTTCTTGTTCTTACATGCCTCTCCGCAAACTCCCTTGCAACCGCCTTCTTCACTTCTTTTCCTCGCTTCAGCCCAGGCAGTCAGCGGGAAGTGACGGTAGGTTACAGCAAGCAAAAAGCACGTGCAAGGGGAAAGGTGATACCTGGTAGGCAAAAAAACCCCCACCGACTCTTCCAAGCCGATGGGGGACTAAAAGAGGGAAATGGTATTGGTGAGCCATACGCTCACCTTGCTGACATTTGATGCAAACATGGTGCCAAGGAAGTGTAAAAAGGAGGACTTAATTTCTTTCAAAATGTTTGGCGAGCAGGCTTTTAAGAAGCTGGCGATCATCCGCGGAGATATGTGCAAACTTTACTCCAATACCGAAACCTGAAGTAGATTTATTGGGGGTGGTGACTGTATGCCAGATGACCCTGGCAACAATATTAAGCGATCTGCGGTGGGGGACATCAATTCTCACCCGCAATTTACCTTCCACCTTTGACGGTTCCTGGCAAGAAATATGGGCGCCACTGGTGCTGACGTTCGTGGTTACCCCGGAGATGGCACCACGGGTAGTTTGTATATGTACGGGCCATTTGACCTTGGCTCTGGGTTGGCCGCGACTTTTGATTCCTAAAACCATTTCGAAGTAACTCTCTTTGGCTTGGGTCTGTGATGTAGCCCGGGATGCTATCTATTTACCGTTAATCTTCTCCCTCAGTTTCCCCGAACACTTAAACGTTACCACCTTCTTCGCCGGCAGCACCAATGGTTTACCGGTGAGAGGATTCCTGCCCTTTCTCTCTTTTCTCTCACGGACGGAGAATTTTCCAAACCCGCTGATGAGGACATCCTTCCCATCTCCCAGGGTTCCTTTGATGATTTCGAAAAGGCAGTCAACCAGCTCAGCGGATTGTTTCTTGGTGCGGCCCACCCGATTGTGGATCACTTCAGCAATGACTGCTTTGGTTAAGGTCATGGCAGCTGTCCTTCCTCAAAAGCTCTCTCTTACCTCAGGTGCGTCCATGCTCTTTTTCACTGCTCCCACCCTACTAATGTTGCGGGCCAGTGCCATATGAACCTGACCCCCATCCCATTCGGGCCTTTGTCGTCACCACTGACGCAGGCATTTGACCACACCACTTGTGCCCTAACTGTCAACGAATGGTCCGAGTCGGGAATGTTTATGGTCAATGCCACGGTCTCGTCCAGGCCCAAGGGTCTAGCGCAAGAGATAAACGCACCCATCATGCTGAGATTCATGGTTTCCCCCTGAAGTGACCCCTCAGCAGTCATTGCGGACACCGGCCATCTAACCTCCGCTCTGGGATATATTCGCCTATCTTCGCCAATCATCTTCTCTCCCCTCTTTCTTTAGCACTCAACTCTGAGTGGAGCAGAGTGAGGTTGTAACAGGGGATTGGATAATAAGAATTTGTTATATCCTGTATTTTCAACCCCTTAGAGTTACATTGAAAGCAAAATACATGCCAGGCGGCTGAAATTAAAACAAAAAATCGTAATTTCTCCTTGGTTCCTCCACGCCAATAATCTAGAAAAAGGTGGTATTTTTTTCCACTTTATGAACTGCATTACCCAAGAATGTGTCAGAATTATTCCTCGGAGAACCGCATAAATAATCGTAAATACAGATAAAATTCAAACTAGTTTGAGTTGGTATGATTTGTGTTAACAACAGTGCTAATAAGCACTACGAACGATCAATAAGTGCATGCGAAATTCTTGACGTGTCCACCTTGGCAGAGAACTCAAATGGGAAATTTGTGGGGATAAATGAGAGTAATTGAGCCTGGTGGGGCGCAAGAGGAACACCGGAGATTTTTCATGCCCACATCCCGGGAAGAACGCCGCAGGGGCGAAAAGCGACGTTCCTGTCAGGATAGACGAAAGTTCGACGACCCTCACTACAGTGGTCCAGAAAGACGAAGTGGAATAGAGCGAAGAAGTGGGCAGGATCGCAGAAAATCTCCAGCCGGGCATTCAATCTGGCTGTGATGCTCAGGCGGGCACAATATAGAAACTGCAAGCGAGATTGACTATGAAGAAAAAGAAAACGAAATCCGGGATTCATTTGTTACTGAAGAAGTATAGAACCCTGTTCAGAATCCCGGAGAACCAGAACCATTACTCTGGAGAAGACTACAGGAATGCAGAAAGGCTGTTCCTGAAACATGCTCTGGAACAGCGCAGGATAGAAATGCAGGATGACCTCTTCAAATAGAACGGTTTGCTTCAATGGAGAGGATAAGCACACATGCGTTCCAGGGTTATGATGGGGCAGTACCATGGAGCGCGCGGCTAACTGTCCCCATTCACGAAATGCCGTAGCTTCCCAGAGTACTTGAAGGTCACGATCTTTCTGGATGACAGAGTGATCGGCTCTCCAGTCTGGGGATTTCTTCCCCTTCTCTCCCTTTTTTCTTTCACCGAGAATTTTCCGAAGCCACTTATGAGGACATCGTCGCCACTTTCCAGTGAATCTTTGATCAATTCGAACAGGGAGTCGACTACCCTGAGCGAATGCTTCCTAGTGTACCCTACCTGGCTGCTAATGACATTTGCAATGTCGGCTTTGGTAAGTGTCATAGCTGGTCCTATCCTTCGTTCTTCCCTGGTTAATTGAATCGAGGCAACCTCTCAGCTTATCTGCTGTTTCTTTCTGACCTTCACTAGGCTGCTTCGGCCACGAACATACTCTTACACTCGGGGCACATCACGCGCTGTCCTACCCTCGCTCTGAGCATAATCCTGGCTCTGCACTTTGGGCACATCCTGATGAGACGGAACATGATGGGGACCTCCTTCCCAAAATCTCCTTTGCTCCTTTGGACCGGCAGCCGAAATCGGCGCCGCTTCCGGCTGAAATTTCACTGCAAAATTCAAGCCATACGTAAATTTTAAGCTGACAGACATCTTTGTGCTAAGCCGGAGAGTCTGCTATTTTGACCAAATATCTTTGAAAGGTTGCTATATGGTGGTATTTTTGGGACTCCTGCTCCCCGCTCCCCGCTTTGATGGGGACAGTCGAGCAGGTATCCGGAAGGGAAACCCTAACGTTGCAGACCTACTCCGAGGAAAAACGCGCTAGAGTGCGCCAGATGTGGTTGCGCACAGGCTCGGTCAGGACGAAGCGTACTTCACCGTACGTGAGATCCTGGCCGAGGCGAGCACAGCCGCAGATGGGGTGCTATGGCGCGAGCCTAGCGATTTTAGCCGGTGTGGGTATGCAACGTTTGGGTAACCCCAGGATTGGCTCAGACGTGCGTTGCGGTATGTTTGCAAGCTTCCACTGAGGAAAAGAGCATGACCAAAAAGGTGTTGCTGCTAGCATTTTTTCTTTTCATCACTCCCTTTCAGACGCTTCACGCCGAGAACACAGAAATCATTCAAACGGATCAACTGAGTGTTCTGTTTGAAAAACCACTAGGAATTGCTGCAAAAGAAATCGTCGATATGTATCCCACCTTAAAAACTGAATTGGAAAAAACTCTTGAGTGGACAATAGAATTCAAACCAACAATAGTACTCGTCAGTGATTCAGAGAAATTTCAGGAAATGACCGGGAACAGTCTCATTGTTGCCTACGCTGTCTCCCAAAGAAATCTGATAGTGATTGACCATTCGAAGATGAATACGAAGCCCTTCAGCCTTGGATCGATCATAAAGCACGAATTATGTCACCTGCTCCTTCATGACAAAATAAGCAAAGTTATACTGCCAAGGTGGCTTGATGAAGGGGTCTCCCAGTGGGTCAGTGACGGTATAGCAGAGATAATAATGAGCAGAAAAGGATCGATTCTCGATCAGGCTGTTTTAGCAAACAAGCTGTTAAGTCTCAGGAGATTAGATGAGCGTTTTCCTCGAGACGAGAAGTCTCTGCTGCTGGCTTATGAGGAGAGCAAAAGTTTGGTAGAGTTTATCAATCAAACGTTTGGCAGGAAGGGACTCCTTGACCTGCTCAAACATATGGAGGATGGCGATGAAGTGGATGTGGCGATTCTGAAGAGTTTCTCAATTCCTCCGGATGAGCTTCAGAGAAGGTGGCAAACCCATCTCAAAAAAAGAATTACCTGGTTCTCGTACCTGGCTAACAACCTCTATGGGATCCTATTTTTTCTTGCAGCGTTGTTGACTGTCGCCGGGTTTGTCAGGGTGGTAATCAAGAAAAGACAATACGGAGACGAGGATCATTGGGCATAGAGCATAGGGAAATATAGCGGGCTGATTGCAGAAATCAGAGGTCAGAGATCAGACGTCAGAGGTCAGGGGTAAAGCTGATCTCTGATCTCCGACTTCTGACCTCTATGATAGACGACTTCTGCGCCTTTTACGGTTTCTACGGTTTCAACGATTTACCGCTTACTGCTTGCTGGTCGCTTCAGTCGGAATAGCGAAACCAAAACGGCGACGTTTGGATGAACGGCGAGATAAATTAGGGCCAACAGGGGGAAGTGAATCCAGAAGGGTGTGAGAAGTCCACAAATGATAACGACCGCGGTGCGGCTTCCTTTCCCGGCATACTCCGGCCGGCGATAGTCCAGTTTAAGACTTTCAGCGCGGGCGGTGGCATAGCTGACTTGGCTGCAACCCGCAGCTGCCAAACCTGTAAGCACAATCAGCCAAACGGGGCTGATAATTACCCCTCCCAACCCCAGACCACTTGAATAGCGAAGACAGTGAAGAAGAATACCGAACAGGAGAGAAAAGTCCATGTAACGGTCCAATACCGAGTCCAGAAAAGCTCCCTCAGAACTCACTTTATCAGTCAGTCTGGCAACCTGACCATCTACGCCATCCAGAACCTGAGCAACTGCAGCCAGCAGCGCCCCTACCCAGGCCAAACCCAGTCCGAAAGCAATGCCACCGCTGATTCCCAAACAGGCTGCCACCAAGGTGAGAACGGCGGGTCTTATTTCCGGCATGGTGTGCACCAACACCGCTGATACCGGAGCCGAGACATAGACCTTGATGAATCTCAATACAAACCGATCAGTGGGTTTCGTTTTCCAGCTCATCCCTCGCCCTCCGGCTTTCGCTGTAAAAACCGCGCCACAGTGGGTGGAACCAACCTCTCCCAGTTGCCATTCGATACAAGCAGAGAACGCACCTCCTGGCCGCTGATTCCTTTTTTCAAGTTGTCCACCACAACAACCTCGAGCCCAGCCCCACGAAATCGTTCCGCCTTTTGCCTTTCCCAGGGAGAATAGACCACAACAAACATTACCGTACCAGCGGGAACATAGTATTGCCAGCGGTCAGGATGGTGGATCGGCAAAGGGACTATAAAGATCCGCTCCAGTGGATATCCCTCGTCGCGAAGGGTCTCTTGAATCATCATTAGCCTTTCCGTAAAGGTAAGTGGATTTTCTTCTGGAAGGTGACGATGCTCATTCAATTCATCCACCAGAATAGTACTTGGATCAGGATTGGTGATACCTACAATCACATGCTCAGATCGTTCCCAAACCAAACGAAAGTACCGTAGGTGCTCAAGATGAAAAGGCTGAAATCGGCCGTGAATCATGCCATATTTGTATCGCATAATTACACCTCACAGGGGTGATTGTAGATTGCAGATTTCAGATTCAAAAGCTCAGCGGTTCATATTCAGGATAACTAAAATTTACCATTCCTAAATTTAAGCTGGTAAGGCTCATCCTAACATACTGCGTTGGGTGAAAAAGGAAGATTTTTCCCGAGGAAATGTTAATGCTCTATGCGGTGAGCGGTTTGAGCGGTTCGACTAATTTTCTAATTTCCTAATTAACTAATTGACTAAGCTCCATGCCCGCTGCCAGCTACTTGCTGCGAGCTAGTCATACAATATCTCCCAGTTGGCGTGAAATGAACTGTCGATGAAACTATATCTGTGTTCCATGGTCTTACCCCCTCCGGGAACCGAGGAACTTTCAGGCTTCCAGTATCTTATGTAGATGGCCGGCGTGGGGCCGGGTTCGAGTCCTTCCTCCTCGGACACCTCTATCCAGACCTCTTTTTCCTCTATTATCTTCCAGATGGTGCCATGCTTCTTGCTCCTGATTTTTTCGCCAACCCTGGGCAGTTGCAGCTTCTCTCGCAGCGTCTTGAATCGGTAGCTTGTCAATTTCTCCTCTTCCAGAATAGGTTCGCCCAAGAGCATGATACCAATGGCACCCAAAGGTGCTGTCACCAGAATACTTAGCACAGCCACCGCTAGAATTACCTCGCCACCCGCCACCCCGGCCTCCAAAGGAACAGCACCAATCGCCGCCTGTACCGTGGCTTTGGGCACGTAGGCAACCACACAAAATAGCCGCTCTTTCCTGGTGTAATCAGTTCCCAATACCGAAATATAAGTGCCTATTGATCTGGCCACCAAACCGATAAAGATAATGATCAGGCCTGCGGCCCCCGCTTTCCAGGCCACGGAAACATTGACCTGGGCTCCCACCAATACGAAGAGCAGCAATTCCGCAAAAACCCAGAGCTTTTTGAGCTTCTGGGAGATAATGTGAGCAATGGCCTCCTCCTTCTCCAGGATGATGAAGCCAATGGCCATTACTCCCAATAAGGAGGCAATGGGAACCACTCCGTGGGCCAATTCCTCCAGCCACATCAAACAGATGGATGTTCCAATGATCAGCAGGGTGCGCCTGGGTGGCTGCCAGTCGTACTTGAGAAAAAGCTTGTAGAGCAAGTAGCCGGGAATCAGGCCAACGATGATACCGAGAGCAACGGAGATAGGTATTCCTGCCAACTGCCAGGCGATGTTTACCTTGTGACCACCGTACATACCCAGGAAGATGGTAAACAGGACAATAACGAAGACGTCATCAACAGAGGATGCCGCCAAAATCATGGTGGGGATGCCTTTTTTGGCCCCTTTGCCCCGTTCCATGAAATCGATCATTAGCGGCACCACTACAGCCGGGGAGACCGCTGCCAGGATACTACCCAAAATGGTGGCCTCGAGGAGGGAAATTTTCAAGAAGTAAGGGGCAACCGCCATGATTGCCGCAATTTCGAAAATGGCCGGCAAAGCGGACATAATGATCGCTGTCTTGCCTACCCGACGGAGAGTGTCTCGCCGCAGCTCGAACCCTGCCCGCAATAGGATCACAATCAGAGCAATTTTGCGAAAGTCAGCCGAGACTTGCATCATCTCTGGCCGCATCAGGCCTACGACATGAGGCCCCACCAGAACCCCGACGATAAGCATGCCAACCAGGCCAGGGAGCTTGAACTTGCGGAACATGATATCCGCTGCCAGGCCAAAGACCACGATCAGCGCCAGGCTTACTGCCATAACCATCCTCCGAAGAAGCACAAAAAGAGAAAGACCAATTTAGTGAGCGAAAATAGTCTACAGCTTTAGAATCGTGCCGTCCAGTGCTTCAAGTTCCTCTTTGATCAGCTCGAGCTGCCGGTATTGCGCGGCGATGAGTGTTGTGGCCTTCTCCACCTCGACAGCACTTGCCTTCTTCAGTTCCATGGCCTTGTCGATCGCCTTCTTGATACCTTCTTCTGTGGCATCAATCTTAAGGTTTAGCTCCCAGCGAAACTTCAGGAAGCTTTTCTTGATGCGGTCCATGAAATCCCAGCGGACCCGGCCGGAGTTCTTGTCGATCTTTTCAGGCAGTTTCTTCTGCAGATCCTTGAGGGCTACTGACTGAGAGAATCCTCGAGGTAAGATTTTCCGGGAGAAAAATTCAAAGGCTCCCTCCAAATCGAAAAACTTTGGGGGATCGCCCACCATGTAATAGAGTTGACTATCGCTGCTGATTACCTCCTCAGCGGTGAATCTTTCCAGGTTCAGGTCGAAGAGTTCAGCCGAAGCGTTGACAATAGCATCAATGATCTCATTGGTCCGTTCGGAAAAGCGTTTGGAAATGCGGGCATACTCCTTATTCAGCCGTTCCTCTTCTTGAACAATCCAGCCATCAAAAGTGCGAACAACGCCCTGATGGAGTTCTGCCTCCATGAGTTCGATGTACTGGGAAACGCTCTTGTGCTGATATTTCTCCCCAGACACCTCCAGTTCTTTCATGAGTCGTGGTATCTCAATGCGCTTCAGTTTCTCCAGATCCCGGTCCAGCAGGTCGATGAGTCTCTTTATCTCACCTTCAAAATAGTAGGCATTGTCCTCACGATCCCCTTTCACAACTTCCATCTTTTCCTGGAAGAGCTGTATTTTTTGCTCTAGAATCTCCAGCGGTGTGGCAATGGCCTGACGTTCTAGCTCGATAGCGAACTCCTCATCCGAGAGAAGCTTCCTGGTACCATTGAGGGCTGAGCGCAGCACAGTTTTCCCTTTTTCCTTCAGGAGGAAATCTCCCAGCACTCTGTCAAACTCGGGGAGGCGACTTTGCCTGAGAAGGTTCTTGTCTTTCTCCTGCTTCGCTGCCAGGGCAAGCTTTGCAGAAAGAGGGTGAATCTGGATGCTATCAGAGCCGAGAGTTGTTTCGATCACCTCCTTGGAGAAAAGCATGGACTCCTGCTGCTCGTTTTTGTCCATGTAATCAATCTTGTTCTGTACGAAAAAGATTTTTGCCACATGCTCTTTCACGTCTTTGAGAAAGGCGATTTCCGATTGACTGATGGGCGGGTCCACGGCCAGCATGAAAAGGGCTGCGTCCACCTTGGGCAGGTAGTTATAGGTCATCTCAGTGTTGTTCTCAAAGGTAGAGCCCACACCTGGCGTGTCAACGATGAACACGCCGTCTTTTAGGTAGTCCGATGGGTAAGATACCTCCACATACTTAACCTTTTTTTCATTGGCGGGGTTGCCGCGTTCCGTCACGTAGTCCGCCAGTTCGCCACGCGGCACGGAAGTCCTCTTACCGTCGTTGAAGAGAATTTCAATATTCTCTTTGTCGCCGTACTTGAGCAAAGTTACGATTGAAGTCAGCGGCACCACCGCAGTGGGCAACACCTTGTCCCCCAGAAGGCTGTTGATAAAGGTGGATTTTCCTCTTTTGAATTGACCCAACACTACCAGGTGAAAGCGGTTTCCGGATAGTTTTTCCCCTATCTCCCGCAGGTTTTCTACGATTTTGGCATTGTCTCTGCTGGAGGAGACTCCGACCAATCTCTCGATACAGCCCATGAGCTCTTGCCTGATTTTCTTGTAGCGGTCCAGCACCACATCCCTCCGACAAAAAAGCCCCGCCAGGTTCTGCTCTGACAGGGCCCACAATACAAAACCCACCTGGCATTACCGGTGGGGTAGGCATTTGGCTGGCTCCTACCCCAACAACTATGTGAAGTAGGAGTCATCAGCCCCTCTGCAATACGGGGCGGTTTACGGCAGACTCCATTGCCGGTGAGTGCACACTAGCAAAGGTTACGAAGGGCTGTCAATAACCTTTTGCTCTTTTGGAATTGGCGAAACTACCGGCTACACCCCTTGTCCGGATATTTCATGAATTCACGCCCTGGCGTGACTGCGACCTTATCCATTGCTTGCTGATGGATAATCGTTATACTTGTGTTGAACCCGAACTGGCGAGAACATTCTGATAATTTCTTGGGAAAGAGCAGACAAGCCATACCCGCGCGCTCGGCCCCAGCTATTGGCTATTGCTTTAACAGGCTCTTTTCCTTTGGCGCCGTAAGCTTCAGACAAAGGTGGCGGCTGGCCGGCAAGAATCGCGAAGGAGCCAGATGAATCGTTTTTCTGACGCGCTGACTAGGATCTACAATCGCCTTGTGGAGGCGTACGGGCCCCAGCACTGGTGGCCGGCAGACAGCGTCCTCGAGGTCATGGTCGGAGCCGTTCTCACCCAAAATACAAATTGGCAGGGAGTTGAGAAGGCCATCGCTAATTTGAACAAAAATGGCCTCCTTTCTCTAGACAAACTCCACCACAGACCTATAGAGGAGCTTGCCGAGTTCATTAAGCCGGCAGGCTATTTCAATCTCAAAGCGCGTCGTCTCAAGAACTTGATTGGGATGGTTGCCGAGGCTTACGGCGGTGACCTGGACGCCATGGGGCAGATGGAGACAGCGCAGTTGCGCCAGGAGTTGTTATCAGTCAACGGCGTTGGCCCTGAGACCGCCGACAGTATTCTGCTTTATGCTTTCCACAGGCCAATTTTCGTCGTGGACACCTATACTTACCGAGTTACCAGCCGTCACGGTCTCATCGAAGAGGAGGTCAACTATCAAGCACTACAAGATTTGTTCATGCACCACTTGCCGCTTGATGTGGAGATGTTCAACGAATATCACGCCCTACTGGTGAGGGTGGGAAAACTTCACTGTAAACGTAAGGCCCGCTGCGAGGGGTGCCCCCTCGAGCCTCTACTGCCCTGACCACTGCACTAGGCAGAGTTGGTCAATTAGTCAAACAGTTGAAGCCGTCAAAATCGCAAGATCGCGGCTAAAAGCCGCTCCCACAGGCAAATCTAACCGCTGTCCTCTGTCTTCTGCCCTCTGTCCTCTGTCGTCACAGTTTGCCGGAACGATAAATGGCGATAATAAGCCAGACTCCTAGAACTGTGGTGACGACATAACCAGTTATTCCTAGAATGCCTGTTAGAGAAATTGCCCCCAGCCCAAGGAAGCTTACCTCGAACTCCAGAACTTTCTGCGCTGAATTGAGCACCAAAGCAGCAGCAAGAATAGAAGCCGAGAGCACCAACCCAACGGTCAACCTGTTGAGGCCTTTTTCAAGTTTTGTATCAAACTGCTGAAAGCCCTCATGCCAGATCTCAACTCGCTGCTTTCCCTTGGACACCTGTTTGAGTATATCGTGGACGAACCTGGGCATGACTTTAGCGTATTTGCCCACATAGCGTGCTTCTCTGCCTATGTTCTTGAAAACCTTGTTCGCATCATAGCCGCGCTTGATTAATTTCCTGGCGTAGGGTTTGGCAAATTCCAGAAGGCTTTCATCACTTTCAAGAATCTTGCCGAGGGCTTCTGTCTGGACAAAAGTTTTCAAGAGTAGCAAAAGATTTCTCGGCAACTGTATATGATATTTGAGGGCCAAATAGATAATCTGATCGTAGACGTCCCTGACCGATATGGACTGAAGCGAACGCCCGTAAAAGGACTCACTTACGTCCTTGAGGTCTATGAGAAAGCTGTCCAGATCCATCCTTTCTTCATCCAGTAAACCAGCAGCCAGAAAAGCATCCAGCAGCAATTCATAATCATGCTCGGCATACCCCAGAAAGATGTTAGCTATCTGCCGCATCATCTCTTCATCCAGGTAGCCGGTAATACCAAAATCAACGAGACCAACCCGACCGTCATACATGACAATGGTATTGCCGGGGTGCGGGTCGGCATGAAAAAAACCGAATTCCATCAACTGCCGAGAGAACGAGCGTAAACCAATGCGTGCTATCTCTTTTGGATCTATGCCGTGGGCCTTCAATTCATCAACCCGGTCCATCTTGATACCATCGATCCGTTCCATCACCAGGATGGATTTGGTGGTGTAATCCCAATAGACTTTGGGGATACAGACCTCTTCAATGTCTCGAAAGTTGTAGGCAAATTTCTCAATGCTGCCAGCCTCTATGAGCATGTCAATTTCTTTAAAGATGGTGCGCTCGAATTCCTTCACCAGATTGCTGGGAGCCAGGATGCGACCAATATCAAAGGATTTCTCAATCTTATCGGCAAGATAGTACATCAAGCGAATATCTTCCCGAATCTTTTTCATAATACCCGGACGAATTACCTTGACCACTACCTTTTCACCACCAGGAAGGGTGGCGTGATGCACCTGTGCCACAGAAGCGGCGGCAAAGGCCGCCGTGTCCAATTCAGTAAAAATCTCTTCCCTGGGCCGCTTGAGTTCCTCCTCGATGACCTTTTGGATCTCGGGAAAAGGTATTGGTGGAACCCGATCTTGCAACTTTCTCAGCTCTTCAACGTATTCAGCGGGAAATATATCAGCCCGTGTACTCATCAGCTGTCCCAGCTTGACAAAGCTGGGCCCCAATTCTTCCAGTACCAGCCGAATGCGGCGTGGTGACAGTACTCCAGGTTTTAGGGCCGCACCCTTGATTTTGGCTGGTTCGCCCTCTTTGTCTTTGCGGCCCGCAAGCTTTTCCACTACATCACCAAGGCCGTGTTTTATGAGCACCTTGGCTATAACTCCAAACCGCCTCATTCCCCTCAATCCAGCTGAAGCCTTGAAAAAACCCATGACTATCTACCTCTTCAACACCGTTTTTAAGCCCTACCTGGCACTGATTATTTCGTCCGCTGATTGTTACACAAATATGGGTTCCATTCCACTGCAAATTTACCCTAACGTTGCATACCCACACCGAGGAAAAGCGCTCTAGAGTGCACTCCCGCCATGGGCGGGACTGCGCACAAACTCGGTCATGACGAAGGGTAAGGATATCAAACTGTGAGGTAGCAGAGGCCATACGTTAATGGCTATTGGCGAGATTGGCTACACGGTAGGGAATGACTGAGGTTTCAGTGTTCAGGTTTCAGTGTTCAGGCCTCAGTGCTTTCGCTTTTCCTCCCTGAAACCTGACACCCGACACCTGACACCTAAAACCCTGAGATTTGATGTTTGGAATTTGATATTTTGCAATGCCCCAATACTTCAATACTCCGGTACTCCAAAACAGCTTGCCATCTTTACCGGCAAAGCCATTGAACTCTGACCCCCGCAAAGCGGGATCCAAGACTGACCCTTCGAAGATCCCGCTACGCGTGGAAGGACCAGGTTTTACATGTCGAATAAATGGGGCAGAGGTGCCTGGCGCGTTTAGCGCTTTCAGCGCCTTACTCAACCACCACAATGGTAACTCGTCGGTTCTCTGCCCGGCCGGCCGAAAGGCTGTTGTCCCCTACTGGTTTGATTTCGCCGCAGGAAAATCCATTCATGCGTTGTAAGGGTACGTCATATTCTTGGTAGAGGTAGCCCATGACCGCCCTGGCTCTGGCGAGACCGAGTTGAAAGTTGTAAGCTTCCTCCCCGAACTCATCCGCGTGTCCTTGCAACTCAACAAAAAAATCTGTGTTCGTTTGCACCAGGGGGACGACAACAGCGTCGATAGCAGCCTTGGCATCCGCTGAGAGAGCAGAGCTGTCGAACTCGAAGCGAATGGCCCCGTCATATTGCGTTGCCCCGGAAAAACTACTGTTTGTCAGTTGCCCAGCTCGGAGCAACGAACCTTCAAGTGTGGTGCAGGGCTCAAGCTCCGCTTGCTCAAAGCTGGCCATCTCCTCTACCATTACTGATTCTGTTTGGACGTGGGCTTTGGTGCTGCACCCTGCTGCTCCGAGCATAACGATGCCCAGGAAGGCGACAGTAGCCATGAGTGCATGTTTCATGATGATTCCTCCTCCCCCTTGCGACCTATCGAATTATTATGTTTTCTTGTTTTGTTAACCAGACCAAACTCCGTGCAAAACGCATGCCTAAGCGCAGCACAACCAACCAGTTCTGAGTCTTAACCCGCCTCATGCCACTGCCTTTGATTTCTGAAAACGAGCAGATTGTGTAATTTGACCTCTGAAATTAAGGTAAAGATAGTGAAGCCCGTATATTTTTTGTAACTTTGATAAGGAAGATCTACCGTAAAGACCCGGATTTCATTTGATTTCTCATTGAACTATGGATATGGCAGTGGAGCTTTTTCGTTGACTTCAACCTTGCAACCGTGGTTTATTTTCTTAAGGGTGACATCTAAACCTTCTGCATCACCTTCTCAGATGCCACCTTGGCTTGCACCCTGATGGGAATAACGACGAGTACGTGTTGTAGATTCAAGTGAATCACTAGGTAGACAGCTCCTGTCCGGTGAATATGGATTTACCCGCTAGAATACAGATATTCTCATAGTGGAGGCAGAAATATGGCTCTTGGAGGAGATGGTCGAGGCGGGCCACGCATTAAGATCAAATGGCCCGTCACGGTGAAAACAGCTGCAGGCTCCATGGATGGGGTGACCCTTGATCTCGGTCCGGATGGCGCCTTTGTCTTGTGTGCGAATCCGCTTCGGTTAAATGAAGTTTTTGACCTGGTTATCAATGCTCCTGACCAGCCCATCGAGGCGAAGGCTGAGGTAATCTGGTCAAACATCTATGGCCCTAACGACGACATTACCCCTCGTGGTATGGGGGTTCGCTTTTTACAAATATCTGGTGAACATCGTAGAGTCATAGCCAAGGTAGCTTTGCAGCACCTAAAGTCGGAGAACGTTGATCCCAGGGAGTTGGAGGCTCTGCAGACTCTCGTCATAGATGCAGACGAAACCCCGCCAAAATGATCTCCCAGGGACTGAACATCTGCGCTGGGCAAACGGATTTTAAACCCACATAATGGTGACAAACCGGTTGATAACAATGCAAGGGAGGGAAGAGACCATGAAGATTATCGGCCATATCAGCTTGATTTTCCTGCTTGCTCTTTCACTGCTGACCGGCTGTGAGGCTACCCGCAGTCTTACAAGCTCCATAAGCGGCAGCGCGGATGAGAATCTGCTTGCTCAGGTGCCCGCTGAAGAGCGGGAGGAGGTCAAAAAGGCTGAGTATGCCCTGCAGGTTGCAGAAGAAAAATTGGCGCTTGCTGAGATGAAGAAGGAGTTGGCTTCTTTGCAAAAGAAATACGCGGATTATGAGGAAGATGCAGCTGTCGAGTATCAGAAGAAAGCGGCCGTTAGCGTGGATCTCGCCAAGTTGGAAGCCATAGACAGAGCGGGTCTGGGTGAAAAGAAAGCAAACATAGAAGACATAGCTGACCTCAAGTCTAAAGAACTCAAGATTGAAGCCAACAGCATCAAGATAGGAGCAAAGCGAGATACCACGGGAGAGAAGATCAACGACCTGCTCAAACAGATTGATGAACAGGAGACAAAAATCATCAATCTGGAGGCTGCCGGGGTACCGGAACCCGAAAAGGTCGACATCATGAAAACCGATGAAAAACCTGCGGAAAAAAAGGTCACTGAGTCTGCAACCGAGAAGGAAGCAGGAGAACAGGAAGGCCAAGAAAAAACTGAAGGCCAACAATAAGCCACCAAAAAGCATCAACAGAAAGAAAAATAGCATCGAAACTCTCACGAGAGTTCATTGGATCGGTATTTCAGGTGCCAGGGGTGTTTTTGCTTGTCTTCTCGCAGATCTGTTCGCGTTACCGGAGGATCATGCCGGTTGAATAATCCAGGGAGGTAGTAACCATGACTAGTCTCTTACGCTCCGACATAGCTGAGGCGCGATTGACATATGAAGGCCGGTACGAAGCTAGGGAGATGAGCAATGCGAAAGTCTCCACTTTTAATCTGAGGCACCAGGAGGTGATGGATTTTTACGGCCTGGAATTAGCGAAAGGCACCGTATTCATCATTGAGGACCGGGTAAGCGGGCTTTCCAATCTTGGCGTATTCAGAAGTAAGCAATTACGCCAGGGGGTGATCCTGGCGGCAGCCCTGCCGGCGGCGGCGGTTGCTATTGACGGTTTCGGTTCGCTGCAGGATCTGCCCAAAGAGGAGCAAACCAAGGCAATGGTTAATCGGCTCAAAAGACAGAACGACCGAAACGCGGCCCAGGTTATGGGCGAGGTGCTCCAGCTTACCACGGAGACCTTTGCAGTCGGCGACGAGGTCATTATCGAGAGCGCAATAACCGAGGGGGTTAGGGTCAAGCCGGGACTGGAGGCCGGTGGTAATCCCACCATTCCGGTGGGCGCCCTCTTCGGCAAAAAAGAGCACTGCAGCCGTTACGGCCGCGGCGTGAGCAAGGAAGTCACCAGATTGTCTATGGGCTCCGATGTGATCGACGGCACCGGCAAGTCGGTTAAGGGCTTTCACAGTTCACTTACTGCCCTTTTTGTCACAGAATCCGATTTTAAAAGGCATCTGCCCGACATCTACGTAGAGCGTTGGATGGCCGGCGCCATGTTTCCGGAGTTCAACCCCAGGAATACCGATCTGCTGGAGGAAACCAGGATAATCGCCGAAGCCTGTGGGATAAAAGATCTTTCTGAAATGACCGCTTACTTTCTCGACCGGCCACGCCACCACCTACCAATGGACCAGTTAAATAGTATGGGGGTGGCCACTCCTTACGACAAGGATGGAGACCTCTTTCCGGCAGTGGTAATGGGACTTGATGGCCTCCGCTGTCCTGATGGTCGCGGTTTCCACAGCATGATCGGCGAGATAGGGGGGAGTGCAGAGTGGACGGTTGGTGCCCTGCCCCTGGTCTGGCGCGGTGGGCAGAGCCTGGGTATGCTTACCAGCCAGAGTTCACTAACCAGAAAGGACCTCTCCCCAGAGGAACTTTGGAACGAACGCTTCCACTACACTGAGGAAGAGCTCATCCTCCTTCAGGATGCACGTTTTGAACAAAAACCGTTTTTCACGGTCTGCGATTTAATGGATGAGCCATTTGCCGGCGGAGTAAGTGCCTTCGGAGCCATCTCCGACAACTATTTTTTCCCTCACCTCGAAGGTGTCAAAGTCGACCGCGAGCGCGGTCTCATCACCACCAACACCTTTATGGTAAACTCCCTCGGCAACATCGAGCATTGGCAGCTCACCTTTAAATGCATTGAAGGAATAGAGGCCACAGGCAAGAAGATGCAGTCACCAAAATCCGCATTACGTGGTCTCGATGAGGCTGAAATTGATAAACATATCAAGGCCATGGTTGATGACCAACTCAAGCGCTTCAGGCTCAAACAGTTCTTTGTTAATGAGTATTACCCGGCTATAATTCACACCGACGGCAAGATGGTGGTGCTCGAAAATACGGTGGAGGGCCTGATTGCCAGGGGGGCTCTCAGCGAATATGATCGGGCTATAGTCAAAGCCGTGGTAAGGGATGTGCCGGAATGGTTCGCCGGCCTGGCCTAATCCCCGCATCGGGGTTAAGCCCGGATATTTCATGAATTGCTGTCGCGAGACCAGGAAGATGGGCGCGCCACCGGGCAACCACAGGGTGTTGTTTCCGAGGCGTACCTGAACGGTACGTCGCAGGGGCCAACACCTGAGGACGCCAGGAAGGACGGCCATATCCGTGGTCGTAGCAAGTAATTCATGAAATATCCGGGTTAAAGGAGGTCG
>Ga0224509_10000145_pt1 | contig 18305 bp, 10 predicted proteins | sample SF_Jan12_sed_USG_5_FD_170158 | JGI IMG/M metagenome (GOLD analysis project Ga0224509, IMG submission 170158) | Sediment microbial communities from San Francisco Bay, California, United States - SF_Jan12_sed_USGS_24 | ecosystem: Environmental > Aquatic > Marine > Sediment | place: USA... | reverse complement strand
TGTCTGGTCCTCGACAATTCGCATCTCGACGCCGGCAGCACGATAGATTCCGGCCAGCGACACACTCTCCCCACCAATAGTCTGCTCGGTCAGTACCGGGCGCGTCCCCTGCATGCGGTCTATCTCCAGCAGCACGCGCCTATTCGTAGCTTGCTGCTGGGCGCCGGCACCAGCCTGTCCGGCCGTGGGAGCTGGTGGCGAAAGCATTGCCCGCAGTAGCGAATCTGACGCCATCGGTTCCATTCTCGACACCGCCGACCGCCTCGCCGCAGCGCCGTCGCCCGGTGTTTTCAGTATTGCTTCCAGCTTCTCTGATTCTGAAACCGCGATATGCAAGAGCTCCGCACCGTATCGATCCATTACCGCATCAATATCGTCCGACCCGAACAGCGCCCGCAGCTGCGCGGCCAGCTCGTCGGGGTCGCGATCCGTGACGCGCGACAACAGCAGTAGATTCGTGTCCGGCGCCCTTGCCCTGCGGGCCGCAGTCTCTGGCGATGGCAGAGGGCTTTGCAGCAGCGCGGCAACGTCCAAAATTCCTGAACCATACTTGTCGGAATCCCAGCCATCCGGCTTGTGTGCGGTTCGCTGCAGCATGTCCAGGAACAAATCTTTTCTCGTGCCTTCGCCGTATGCGTCGCGTATCGCTTGCTCACCGTGGTACGCGATCCACAATGCCGCAGCCGCCGCCGTGTACGCAGTCGCGAAGGAAGTCCCATCGCCTCGCTCGGTGTAGGTTGGATCGTTATCCGGCGAATCGATCCTCGCAACGTGAACGCGCTCACCAGGTGCCGAGATGTCGACGGAGCGTCCGCGCGACGAGCTTTTCCACGGCGTGCCTCGGATATTCGTCGCGGCAGCTGCGATCGTCGCATCATAGATAGCCGGGGCCACGACGAACCTGACACAATTGCCTGCGGCGGCCACTGGTATGACCTCACGTCGTACAGCATCCCGCAGCGCGCGTTCGAGGCCGAAAAACGCCCCACCGCCGAGGCTCATCGAGATTACATCGCACTGTGCATCGACCGATCGTCTAACGGCTTTGGCAACGTCGCTGTCGAGAAAATTGATGACGCTCTTGACGCTGCGCATCGGCACCAGTGTCGCCTTGGGTGCCAGGCCCGTGATTTTGCCGGGTGGCAGAACGTTACCGCTCGCATCCAGACCTCCCGAACTCGCGATCACGCTTCCGGTCGCGGTTCCGTGACCGCGATGGCCATCATAATCCAGCGGATCCTGTGCGTTATCGTCCCCGTCGAGGATGTCATAGTCGCTGTCGCGGTCGACTCGATCCAGTTCTTCGTGTTCCGACCAGCCCGTGTCGATGTGGCAGATGCGGACGCCTTCACCGAACCGTTTGCCGCCTGGCGGCGGCGTCAGTTCCCACGCTTTGTCGGCGTTTACCGCCAGTAAGGACCAAGCCGGATTCGCTGTTTCTTCGTCGTCGTTGCCTTCCCGACAAAACACCGCGCGCTCAGTCGGGGTGACCAGAACATCCTCGTTGTCAGGTTCGACGCGCAGGAAATTGCCAGCATCGCGCAGATCATAAGCAGCATCCCAGATCGTCCGGTCATTGCTCTCTGCGCTCGCATGAACCGTAAAGATCTTGCCCATGGAATAAGGATCGTCTGCCGGATCGACATCGGGGAACAGCGGTTCCACTTCGATTGATCCGCCAAACACCTCCGTTGCGGCCCGCTCGAGGTCGACTTGCTGTTGTTGAGGCTGCAGCTCCACCACCAGGCGATAGTCCGCGAGGACGATTAGTGGCGCCGACACGAGGAGCGTTATCAACAAGCAGCGAATCACCTGCCCTTTTTTCACGTGGAAATCGCGGCAACCGGGTGAACGGCTGTGAACACCGTTGGGCACCTGCCGTCAGTCCGCACGTTCCTGCATTTTTCGTGACAGCGCCTCGGCTTCCGCGTCGCTGGTACGACGCTCAATCGCTTCAAGTTGGCTGTGCGGGTTATTCTCGAGAAAGTGCTTGACGGCCGCACGTCGTGTACTCATTTTCGCATTCGACGGTATCTCGATCGGGATCGTCAGGTTGTAGACGTAATAGTATTTCGGCTGAGGCTCTGTATCTTCGAGTCTGAATCCGCCCGAGTTATCGTACGTCAGCTTCAATCCTTCATCTGACATCACGTCCACGTTTGCGCCTGCGGACAGCGCTTTCGTCGACGACACCGCCTCTTTACCCACGATCAGCCCGCGCACAACCGTGACTTCCCTGCCCGCAATAACGGCGAGACAGTCGATCTGCATCAAACTCTCGTCGAACGCGTCGCGTCGCACTGCACGTTGTGCGAGTTCGGTGTACTCGAGCTTCGATTCCGACGATGCGCTCAAGTCCGCACCACCGGAAACCATCGTCGACTTGGCTTTGGCGATGCTCGCAGGGATGCTCGCATCGAGGGTGAAGTTGTAATCGGCAGAGATCTTGGGAAACGACGTCATCGGGTCGTCGTTGACCGCGTCTTTCGGGACGAGGCACTTGTCGGTGAGCGGCTCGGTCGAGCCCGGCTCCAGGGGTGTCCCCGGCTCATAGACGGGACCGTAAATCGGGATCACGCGCCATCTTTCATTTTGACCGCTCAACCATTCGTCCAGGACCGAGCTGAATGCCGTCTTGGCTTCGAAATAGTTCCCAAGGTCATTCGCCGTCCTGGTTTGTGTGTTGCAGGTTGCCCCCGACACGGAAATGCAGAATAGAGCGACGAGAGCGACTTTCTTCTTTTTATTCATTGTTCCCCCCCCGGGAGCGCTTGAGGCAATCGATTTCACGACGCCTGATTCAACCAACTCTGGCAGTATAGCCTATAACCCAAGATACACACCTGGCTGAAGCGCTACCACCAGATAATGCCGTCACGTTCGACCTTAATGACAACGTTGAGGTCGGCCAGGCGACCCTGACCGCATGACAGCAGAACGCGCTCGCGACGATACAGCGCGGACGATCTGCAAAACAAATCACGACACCGAAAGTGCCCGAATTGCGAGCGCCTTTAGGCGCGAGTCAATGAACTCGCTTTTCAACGGTATCTCTTCGTCTCCTTTGACACGGCGCTTGCAAAATGATCGGCCGCGTCTCGGAGGATCTCCGGCCAGGCTCGCTCCCAGCAACAGACATGACCGAATCCGGGTTTTTCAATCAACTCGACGCCGGGGTGCAAGCTCGCGTACGCAACGGCAGTTGCCGGCGGCACGATATCGTCATCGACACCGATGTACTGCAAGTGTGGTATATCGCCATTTCTCGGCCGTGTCATCGGGTTGATCGAGCCATCGAGCGAATCGTATCCATGGTGACGAGTCCATGTATCGACGTCGAGGTTTGCGCCGACCGTAATGACGCCTTTGACACCCTCGACTTCGGATTCCAGCAACACGGCAAGAACACCTCCGCCGCTGTGGCCGATCAGAACGACGTCGGCGTAAGACGGCGATCGTAACTGCGCGATGACGGCCGCCATACTGCGGACGACTTCCGCGCCGTATCGTTGCGAAGTCCAGAGACTCGGGTGGCAGCGTCCTGATGACGCATCCATGCCAAAGTAGCAGGGTCGCCCCACGTAGGCCACGGTACCGTGATCGGCGTCCATCAGCCTTATTGCCAGCATATCGCGTGGCGTCGGGTCGGCGCTGGGCAGGTTGCCGGCCCACGGTATGCCGTCACCTTCGATATATATGTGCAGGGATCCGGAAGAAGAGGCTGCGGGGCGCTCGACCACCAGGTGTTCGAAGCCATCACCCTCCAGCTGACGCACGGTCATCTCGTGCCGCGCAGCGTAATCCGTGATGCTGTAAGGCGCACAGGCGGGAGCCGCGAACAGTGCGAACAGCACGGCCATCGAGCGGCGTGACCGGCCATACCTGCTTGTCCGCATGCTCCGCAATAGCGAATAGCAGCGCTTAGAGTGACTGGCTCGTCGCAGCCGACATGTTGCCCGGGAACATCGGAGCGGGCAGATAGAACACACCGCTCTCGTGACCGGCGCTACGTAAGTGACCGAACTCGGGAGCCTGCTCGAAATTCTGCTTCTCGGCGAGGAACATCACTTTTCCGGCAAGCCGCTCGAAGATCGTGTGCGCCGAAATAATACCCTCATTAGCAGTCAAAACATCGAGGAAAGCACGCGCGAAGACCGAATGATCACCGCCGCCACCGTCGAGTACCGGCGCGGTGCCGCCCGATGTCAGGACGAAGCGCGAACGTTTTCGTTCCGTGTACTCGGGCAACATGACGTTAAACATCTGAGCCTCCTCGCTTACCGGCAGGATGCCCTCGCCATCACGGCTCAAGACCTTGCCCGCGAAACAGGAGTCAGCGACCACCATAATCTGCTTCGTGATGCTGTTTTTCATGTAACGCTCGATCTGGCGCGTTTCGAACAACGTGCGCGGGCTGTTGTGTTGCGCGTCGACGGGCGCCCAGTAATACGCATTGTCGGTGCGCGAATCAGACAGGATACCGTGGCCGGCGTAGTAGATCAGGATACCGTCCTTATCGTTGCTCGGATCGTCATCACTCTCATGGTGATAGAAGATGCGCTCGAATTCGGTCTCGAGCGTCTCCTTGTCAGCGTTGCGCAGGATCTTGACCTCAAACCCGTAGCGCTCGCGCAGGACGTTACCAATCGCTTCGACATCGCCGATCGGCGTCTGCAGGTCTGAAAACCTTTCATTTTCGTAGTCTTCATTGGCTATCAGCACGGCATAATAATTGAGGTGGTCGAGCGCCGAACTCCTGGCCACTTCGAACCTTTTTTCCTTGCTGTATACCGTCGGTCCCGACGCAACACCGCCGACACGATATTCAAATTCCTTGGTGTCACGCTTGCCGTTATGATCTACGGCTTCGATGCGAATGAGCTTCGTCTGCGCGTCCAGTTTCAGGGTTTGCGTGAATGCATTGTGCTCATCGAACGGCACCTGCCAGCCGTCGATCGTCAGCTCCGCAAGGCCACCAGGCGCATCGACCCGACCACGGATGATCCGGGTCTCGCTGGTACTGGTAGCCGCAATCACGGAAATACCGCGTGTCGGTTGTGCCGACCGCGTCAGCTGACGCGTCGCGACCAACGACGCGTCGTCGGGTTCGATCATGACGATGCTCGGCCCGGAAAACTCGACCAGCTTGACCTGCGCAAGCTGTTCCAGCTCATCGATTTCCGCCTCGTAGCGTTGGGACTGCTGCGTTAGCCGGTCGATTTCAGCTGTCAGCCGATCGACGCGCCGCCGCTCGGCATCAAGCTCGTCCTGTTTGTTGACCAAAGCCGCTTCGTCGGCATTGCTCGTCGCCCTGGCCTGCAGGAGCTCGTCCTGCAGTTCAGTGTATCGCTTGCGCTGCAACTCCAGGTCGGCCTTGGCATCGGCAAACTGAGCATTAGCCGCGGCCAGTTTGTCTTCCAGCTGTTCGCGTTCTGCACGACTTTGTGCCACCGCATCGCGGAGTTCCTGGATGGCTTCGCGCTGGCGCGCCGCCGTGTCCGAAACCTGCACCTCGTATTTCTTGAACTCCTCTTCCGACTTTGCGATTTGCGCATGCAGCGCGTCCAGCTCCTGGCGCGCATCGCGTAACTCTGACTCACGCTGGTCAAGGACTGCCTCGACCGAACGATCGCCTGCCGCCAGGCGGCCCTCGAGGGAAGAGACTTCCTCCTCGAGCCGCGCGCGAGCGCTCGTCACTTCTGCGAGTCGCCGGTTTGTCGCGACGAACTGATCCTGCGATTCGGTCAGCAACAGCTGCAAGCGGTTCGACTGTGCCTGTTCGCGTTCCAGGGTCGCGCGCAACGCTTCGAGTTCGACACTCTGGGTGGCCAGCCGGTCGATGTCGCCCTGGTGCCGTCCCGTCTCCTGCTCGGCGCGCGCCACGACCGCGCGCAAGTGCTCGATCTCCGCGTTGCGTGCTGCGATTTCAGCGTCGGACGACTGGTCTGCAGCCGCCGCGGCCGCGATCTGTGCGTCGAGCTGTGCCTGCGTCTCGGCATGCGCTCGCTGCAGCGCCTCGAATTCCGATTCGCGGCTATGTGACTGTTGTTCCAGTATGCTTATGCGCGCCGTCAATGTGGCGACCCGATCCTCGTTCGACGCCGCATCGTTCGCAAGTGCCTGGTATAGCGCTTTCTGCTCCTCCGCCTCGTCCAGTGATGCCTCAAGTTCACTCACGCGCTGACGCTGCGCGTCCAGTTCATTCGAGCTTGCCTTCAACCTGTCGCGGTCCTGTTCGGTACGCAGGTTGGCAAGCAGATCCTGAAACCGGGTCTCCTTGTCCTGCAGCGCCTGGCGCTGTGCGGCCAGCTGCGACCGGCCGAACTCGACTTCAGCGCGGGTTTCGGACAGTCGTTCCTGCAGTTTCGCTGCCTCGACTTTCTCATCGGCGAGTTGCTGGCGGAGCATGCTTAGCTCGTCGCTTTGCGCCTGCAGCACGACGATACGAGACTGGTAATCGCGGATCTGCGACTGCTGGTCGTTCAGGTCCGCCTGAAGTCTACGAATGCTATCCGCGTTGCCGCCGTTTCCCGCCAGTGCATCATCGAGTGCCGCCCGCGCGGTTGTCAGTTGATCGCGGGCTGCCTGCAGCTCCAGCTCTACAGCAATTTTTTGCCGGCGCACCTCGTCGACCTCGGCAACCAGTGTCTGTATGCGTTGATCAGCGCCCTTGACCGACGTCGGATCGAGCGGAATCGGAATGTCGGCACCGAAGGCTTGCGAATACAGGGACTGCGCCCTGGCCAGGTCCCGCTCGACACCCTGACCGGTCTTGTACAGGTGAGCGAGACTGATCATCGCAGTGGCGTTGCCGGCATCCGTGGCCCTCTGGTACCAGGTCGCGGCGGCCGCGAAGTCGGGTTCCCGGCCCAGGCCCTTTTCGTAGATTTCGCCGACGTACAACATCGCGTCGACGTCATCCATCTCGGCCTGGCGGATCCAGTGATTGAGAGATGTGTCGTAGTTCGCTCGATCGAACAACAGGTAGTCCCCGCCGCGGATCTCGCACTCGGAGGCGATGGTACGAATCGGGCGACCGGGCATCTGGTAGATGTTCCCGCCCACGCGGCGAATCGATCCCGGCAGGAGACAATCAACGATGCCCTTCGGGGCCTCGTAGGCGCTTTCGGCGAATGCCGGCGCGCTCACTACCATGGACACCACAGCCGATGCTGCCACCACAGTCAAATGCGGTAACTTGACGTATCTCGTATCGCTCATGGCACCCAACCTCTGAATGATTATCATTCTCGTTTGAGTCTAGTCCAAATCCCGGCCTTTAGCGAGCGGTTCCGTAGCCGAATGTCACGGGTTTCGGCGGCCAGACTCGTGCAAGCCGTTGATTTCCTGTTGCCGGTCTGGCCGCGCGCCAGAAATAGCCGCTGCTGCTAGAACTGTCCCCGGAGTCCCACCGTTACGGCATAGGCGCTCAGGTAACTGTGACCAAGCAGACCCTCGAGCATCAGGAAGGACTGGAAACCGCGTTGCGTGGTTGCCCCGATACCTAGCCCGACGACGAAGTAGTCGGTCTCGGGGGCCTCGGAAACAAGATCAAAGCAGGATACGCAGTCGCCGAATCCCGTTGAGAAGTCTGCTACTCCTTCCTCCGCTAAAGCGTCTTCCAATGCGTACTTCGCACGAATCACGCGCGGTTTGTCTTCGAATTCGTGGAACCACTCGGCGCTGAACATCGGCCGGATCGAGCCGAAACTGGTGTTGAAGTTATTGCTCAGCTGGATTCCAACACGGCTGCGCACTGAATCTATGGTCTGTTCGTCAAACGCGAGCTGCATGCCGTCCGGCCCCGTCGCCCCATTACCACTGTCGACCTCGGCGAAGCGATCGATCGTCACGCGATCGTAGGTCAACCCGATGTAGGGGTCGAACACTACGCTGCCGCGATAAAACGCACGCCCGAGCGTGAGCGCTGCCGACAGGGAGTCGCCGTCAGGCGCCGCGGACATGAATCTCTGCTGGTCGACAACCCCCGTATTGGCCTGATCGGTGTTATTCGAGAAATAAATAAAATTCCGGGCCATGTCGAACGACTGCGTGCCGTAGCCCGCCAGCAACGAGAAGTAGACATCATTCTGCGACGAGAGATCGTAGAAGAACGTGCCATTGACGCTGTCCGTCTCGATCTTGCCGCCCTCCACGACTGGCGTATCGATGCCCGGTATGGCCGCGTTCTGCATGTCGACTTCATAGTTGTTGTAACCAAGCGCGAAGCCCCAGACCTCGTTGCCGTTGCGGCGATCGATGCCAACGGTAAACCCGTACTGAGTGTAGTCGAAGCCGTTCTCCTGGCCGGCGAATCCGGCCGCCTCGCTCGGGTCTCTCTCGCCCGATGTATAGGTACCGCGTACGAACCAGCCCCAGGGACCGAAAGGCGATGCGGCGCTGTCCGCCGCGGCGCCGCCGCCGGAACCGTACATGAATTCGCCACCGTTCGCTGCAACCGACGTAACCGATGCCGAGGACCCGCCACGCAAGGCTTCGAGGCGCGCACCGATCGTGGAGAACTGGTCGTAGGACGCAGTCTGCGACAGGTTTGCGCTGGCCTGCACTTCCTCGCCATTGACCTGCTGAAACGCGGCGAGTAATTCCTGGTCGGTCGAATAATTAAGTGTGCGCTCGGTGGGTGCTGTCCCAGTATCGCGGTCGGCCGCCGTGACGACGAGTTCATTACAGCGCAGGAATAACTCTGTTCCCGAAGGGTCCAGAAGATTCTGGTTCTGGGCCAGACGCCCGCAGGTCCTCTGCACAGCCAGTGCCGACCGCCCGAGGTTGGTGTTCGTCAACCCCTGGTTTTCAATGAAATCAGGTATTTGATTTTGTGCCGACACGTCGAGCGCAAAAAGCAGCGACACTGCCGCAACGCCGACAGTTGCCGCGAAACGACGAATTTCACCAATAGAAAAATAACCTGAATTCATATCCCCGCCCTTCCCTTATATTCTTTTTCGATTACAGGAGGATTGCGCATCGACCTGCAATTTGGCGATGCGTCTCAGGGAAGATTAGTTCAAAGCGCCGCGTTCAACAAGACATGTTGTGGTGCAACATGAAAGCGCTGATGGAAATCTATCCGGCTTTCAGGGGTTGGTGGCCGCCCGTATGCGCCCGGTAAGGTCGTTTGCGTCGCTGTATCTCTCAATGAACTGATCGACAATCGTCGTTACTGTGTCGTAAACGGTATCCACGTTATCGTAGTGCGCCCCGACCGAGTAGTCTTGCCATACCGTCACGAAGCCGGACGTGATCTCACCCTGTGGCTGCGGATAGCTCGCGACTCGCCAGAAACCGAGCGAGACGTAATACGTGTCATGCTCGATGACGACATCGACCAGCAGTATTGCCTCGTCCTGTCCGGCAATGGTGGGCCGCGCCCGAATGCCGGCAGCGCCGAGTTTTTCCTTGACCGCGCCGGCTAACTCGGCCTTCGACAAGCCCATATCCTGCGCTACTGATGTCATATCCGTGACGGCGAAAGCCAATTCGGCAGCATTGTTGACCCGTAGACCGTCCGCGGCTGCGGTATTGAGAAACACCGTTAACCATAGCGTCAAGCTGATACGCAACAGTTGCAGGTGCTTCGTCGGCAGCCATCGCCAATTGGGAGGCAAGATAGTCACGGGTTCGAGTGTCGCCAATATTCTTTGTAACAATAGGCGTACATCCTAGAAAATATGTGACTGGCCGGCCGTGACGCAGCGCACGCTACAAACAGCGGTCGACTATACTTCGAAGCATTAAATACAAGAGAACTAATTCATTGCAGTCATCGCTCGATCCTCTCCGGCAGCTCTGGCGATTGCTTTCCGATAAACAGCAGCGGTTTATCTCGAATGCCTTGGTTGCGCTGATCACCTTCGCCGCTCTCGGATTTCTAGATCAGAGCCACTGGCTATTGCGGCTGGAGAACTCCGCGATGGATACGATGATGGAGTTCAACAAGGGCCTCGGACGCATGTCCGGACACTCGGGAGCGCGACCTTTGCGTTTCACTTTTCTAGACATCGATGAGGACAGCTATCGCACATGGTATGAGCCGTACCACACGCCGAGAGACAAGCTGCTCCGACTGATTGATTTCGCCGCCGGATCGGGCGCGCAACTTATCGTCGTCGACATCGACCTGTCGAAGCCGGGAATCAATCCGGATCACGATCGCGCGCTGGCAGAATACCTGAGCGGATACGGCGCGCTGAACTCCCCGCCGATCGTCCTTGTACGCTCCTTCCACGGCGAGTCATCAGAACAAGACGAATGGCATGACATCCGTCCGTCATTCCTTGACGCGTATGAGCTGCCCGAATCGGTGCACTGGGGCCATCCGTTGTTCCAGACTACTCTCTGGGACGGCGTGGTCCGGCACTGGAGCCTGGCCCGGCTCGGTTGCCGCGGCGGGCACATGGAGCTGGTTCCATCCATACAATTGACGGCCGCCGCACTGTTGTCGCACACGGCGGGCAGCAACCGCGTCGCCGATATCGAGGCTATCGGTCTTGTCAATTGCGAGCAACAAGATGGGGGCGCCGCGACGATCGGTCGATACAACCCGGGCTTCGAGAGCGGAATTGGGCAACGCCTCATTTTTACGATCGCCTGGAACCAACCTGCTCCGGATCTCATAACCATCCCGGCCAGCGTCGTCACAGAATCTGACGAGGAGCTAGCCGACGACCTACTCAACGGCCGGATAGTATTGATCGGCGCGAGCTATGCAGGCAGCGGTGACATACACCGAACACCCATAGGGGAAATGCCCGGCGCCCTGATCGTCATTAATGCAATCAAGTCACTGATCTCCTTCGGTCAGCTCAGGGAGCCGCCCGTATGGATTACCCTGTTGCTGCAGGTCGGGTGCATCGTCCTCGCCGCGTGGGCTTTTTCACGCTTCGACTCGTTCATCGCGGTAGGCATAACTGGCGCAATCACGATCGCTTTTCTGGTGCCAGTCACCTTCTATGTATTCAAACACGGTTTGTGGGTTGGCTTTTCGATACCCTTGCTGGCCATGTTGATCCACAGGGGCGTCGCGGAGTATCGCGACGTCAGGCAGCGCTCGCGCAACGATCCAGCGAGCGCAGGACGGACGGGTTAATCCCATGTTTCTATTCCGCATTGGCATTGCTTGCATCTTTCTGGCGATCGCGCCTGCGACGTTCGCGGCATACTGGGTCATTGATTTCGAGGGGACTGCCAGTGGCTACGTTGTCCAGAGAGAGGGTGCCGAGATACCTCTTGAGAAACTCATGGTCTTGCACAGCGGGGATGTACTGATCGTCAGTAGCGAGGCCGGAACAATCACCATCGTCGATCAGGCGAATACGCGTCATATTCTGACGGCCGGCGATCCACCGTTCGTCGTTCCGGACTCCGAACCCGTGCCCAGTTTGCTCTCCAACATTCACGCGTGGGTTCGCAGCTGGTGGGACACGCGCGGCGACCAGACTACGCGAACGACGGCGGCTGTCAGCAAGGGCGATCTCGACCCGGTCATTACCGGTGTCGTTAATCGCGAGTCAATGCTCCTGGCCGGCACGCGTCGCCTGTGCGTGGCGTGGCGCGGCGGCATCGCTCCTTTTGAATTGCGACTCGTCTCTGCGTCAGGGAAGGTGCTGGTCGAACTGTCCGACGTCGACAGGTCTCCGATCCGAATGTCTGAGGTGTCGTTGCAACCTGGAGTCTACTCGCTACAGCTAAGCGATGGCGGAGCAACGGACGAGCTGACGCTGTCTGTCGTCCCAGATGAGCATCTGCCCGACACGGCCCGCGAGATTCTGGCCGTCGACATCCCCGACGACGTTCGTCTGAGCTACCTTGCGCTGTTTTTGTCGACGGAGGATGCCTGGCGTTTTGAAGCGCTGCAGCTGGCATACGAGTATGATGTCTGGCAGCTCGTGGACAGGTTGGAAAACGAGCGGTAGTCTGTAAAAGACGAGCGGATTATCGTGTCAGAGGGGATTGGCGCGTCGTTCATCTCTCATAAGGATGGACAAGCTGCCAAATAATAACCAGAAGATGTCTGATTCGGACGCAGCTATGAACTGTTTCGGAGTGTCTCGATTCGTCATGCACGCAGTGCTGGCGTCAGCAATAATACTCACCGCAGTACCTGCAGGTGGCCAGGTAGACTCGATGCTCAGCCCCTATGAGCGATTCGAGGACGCGCGCGTTAATGGCGATTTGGCGGCCGCGGCAGAGTTCGGACAACGGAGCGTCGGCGCCGCAATCGAAGAGTTCGGACCAGAATCGCCGGAAGTCGTCAAAGCCCTGGTTCGCCTCGCGCAAGTCCAGCAGCAGTTGGGGCAGCTGAAGGCTGCGGAACAGAACGTCGAGCAGGCGCTTGCAATCAGCGTGCGCGCACTTGGCGAGGATCATCCGGATCTCGTGCCATTGCTCGAACTCCTTGCCGGTATCAACCGCGATCAAGACGATCTCCACAGTGCCGCAGAATACATTTCGAGGGTGCTGGACATCGAACAGGCGTTATACGGTGAACAAAGCGATATCGTCCTGACAACACTCGGCGAGCTGCGCGACATCTACGAGGAATCGGGGCAGACGGACAAGCAGATCGAGATCGAGGCCAGGATTGCCTCGGTGGCCGAGCGCACTCGTGACATCGGCATACTCGGTGACGATCCGCGGCGTTACGCTGTCGAAAACGGTTACGCGACAGTGCGCGTATTTTATGGCACGAACCGCGCGCCGACCGGCAACTCGAAACCCGGGCAGTACTATGGCAGCGATCGAGGTGAACTAGAAGTCGGCTACCTCGATGTCAGCATTCCCGAGACGCACAAATACGGCGAACTCGAAACCGAGAGCCGTTTTTCGATATATACCTATTTGCTCGGCGAGGAAGCGAAGAAGCGCCGCTACGTTTTACTGCAATCGGTTGTGGCGCTGGATCAGCACGTCTTCTACGAGCAACTGGACCAGTACATCGAGAGCTCACCCTCCAAAGATGTCTTTCTTTTTATACACGGATACAACGTGACATTCGAAGACGCCGCGCGGCGCGCCGCGCAGCTGGCTTACGATCTTGATTTCGAGGGCACGCCGATGATGTACAGCTGGCCGTCGCGAGCTTCGACGGCCGCTTATACCGTGGACGAGGCCGCGGTAAGGCCAAGCGGGCGCAAACTGGCCCGCCTTCTCGACGGGGTCGTTCACGAGACTGGCGCGGAACGCATCCACCTTGTCGCACACAGTATGGGCAATCGGGCACTGATTGAAGCGTTGCAGGCTTACGTGCTCAAGTATGGCAGCGAAGAGTCGTTACAAACCTTCGATCAAATAGTGTTTACGGCACCCGATGTTGACCACGACTATTTCCTCGAGACTGTCGATGCTGTTTCGAACGTGGCGCGACGCGTAACTCTCTATGCGTCGGAGAACGACCTCGCACTGAAGTCGTCCCGGATCCTTCATGGCGCATCGCGAGCGGGCCTTGCCGGCAGTATGATCATCAGCCATCCCGCGGTCGACACGATCGACGTGTCAGGCATCGACGCGGACATCCTGGGACACAGCTATTTTGCCGTAAACGAAGGGGCGATATACGATCTGTTTCGGTTGTTCTGGCGTGGCGATCCTCCGCAGATGCGCTGCAACATGCATGAGCACGAAACGGCCGGAGCCCGCTTCTGGCTATTCGACCTGGATCACTGCCGCGGCAGCGATCTCCTCGAGGCCGGCCTGCTTTACAGGCGATTCGGCGCCGATGCCCTGCCACGGATCGAGCGGCATATCGCGAAAATCGATGACGATGAGGACAAGCAGGAATGGACAGCCATCCTCGATCGCCTGCGCTCGCTCATGGAGTCTCAGGAGTGAATCGGCGTCTCGGAATACTCGCTCTTGTAAGCGCGCTGACCGTGTCGATCACGCTGGACATACGCCCGGCGGTGGCGGGGAAGCTTCCGCCTGGCGTCAAAATACGCGCATTCCTAAACGATACCTGTATCGTCTCGGACGAACCCTACTACCTGCCGCCATTTGAAGACGAACAGATCGAAAGGTCGTTCGAACTACCAGGCATCGTTATCGGCAAGGCCGCTTACGCGTTGCTAAACAGCATCGTCAAGATCACGGCATCGGCTCTCGAAAACCTGTCAGGACAAAAGGACCTGCATTACGTGGCGGCATACGACTTCGACCTCTACCACGTGTCGCTCGATGAGTCTCCCTCCTACTCGCTGAACGACCGCTTGTCATGTGTCACCGTTGTCGTTGCCGGCTTCGAGCCTATGGGCGCCGACTGCATGCATCGCTATGTCCCGAAGCAGGTGCGAGCCACTGATAAGCCGGACGATGATCTCGGCGCCAGAGTGGTCCGTGAAGACCCCTCGGTTGAGAACATCCTCCGCCGCGCCAATGTCTGTGTCGACGGTGAGTCGCATTCCGTCTATGAAGGGCGGCTGAATTTCTCCGAAGATGGCACGGCATTCAAGATCGAGAGTGCGGGCTTGTGGGTGAATTCACTGCTCAGTACCAAAAGCAGCCGGGCCGATAGGTCCGTTATTTACATGTTCGACATTTCAGAGCCCGGCTTGGATGCACAAGCCCGGACGCTACTGACCGCTTCCGTACCGGTTGGTTCGATACGGGCTGGAACGACTATCGAGGACGGCAATCTTGTGGGCGAATCAGACTGGCTGCAGGTGCCACCGATGTCGCGGCAATCTGCTCTGGCTTACGAGCGCGATACCGCTATTCACCAGGACGTTTATGCGGAGATACAGTCGCTCGAGCGGTCGGTCAAGCACAACAGCCGCCTTCTGGAAGGTCTCAAGAGCCGGCTGGATGACGCCAGTGAAAATGTCAGGCGGACCATGCAGCGCGAAATAGAAAACCTCGAATACAAGGTACTGCATATGGAATCCCTGCTCGATGCGCGCAGAGCCGAGTACAATGACCTGCCCAAACAGCAGCGCCATTACATGCCGGTGACCATCGGTGTCGGCGTTATCGAATCCCGGTCCGAAAAGCGTGCGCTGGCCACCCTGGCCAGCTTCCTCAAGGAACACCGGGCCAAGATTGCAGGCGCCGCAACGGACGCGATCGGCTTCGAACGATCCCTGGACCCTCAAGGCAGCGACGGGGAGCCGACGCAGGAGTCCGTACTCCAACGCACGAGGACATCGTACTTCGACGCCCGAACCGCAGTCGAGGAAGCGAAAGTCGCAGGCGGTGAAGACATAGCAGCCCTGGAAGAGCAGCTGTCGCAAGCCAAAGATGCCTATAACGAAGCGCGTGAAATTGCCGGCATACCGCCCATTGACTGACTTCTATTGGATACACACTGACATGCGTAAACTGACAACATCGATAACCGCGGCTTTGTTCCTCATCCTCGCCCTGGATCTGCCTGCCGAGCAGCGCGCCCTGCTCGTTGGCGTCGGGAAGTACTCGGTTCCGGGCATCGATTTGCCGGGCATCGACCTTGATCTCGAGCGCATGCGCGAAACGCTTAACATCATGGGCTTCGAAGACAAGCAGATTCGGACTCTAATGGATGAAAAGGCAACATCGAAGAATGTCACGCGGGAGTTCAAAACCTGGTTGCGCGATGGGGTTGAGCCCGATGATCGCGTAGTCTTTTACTATAGCGGCCACGGCAGCAATAACCCGGATTTCGACGGCGACGAGGAGGACGGCGTCGACGAAGTACTCGTCACGCATGACGTGCGCCGGGTTACTAAAAACGGCAGGCGTATGTTAACGGGCGTCGTGAACGACGACACGCTGGCCAAACTGATCGATGCCATTCCGAGCAATAACATTTTGATCATCGTCGACGCTTGTCACTCTGGTACCGTAACACGCGATGTGATGATGGATAATCTCAGTCTCGGTAGCGACCCGATATTCACCAAGTCCTTCGCCTACTCCGGCATGCCTGAAGGCAATACGTTCGCTATCGAAAAGGAACTCAGCGAAAGCGTGGACTCGAACTTCGTGTCGATGTCTGCTGCCGGCGACGGTGAAAAAGCGATCGGCACGACCAGTGGCGGCGTATTTACCATTGGACTGACAAATGCGATTCGCGATTCGGCGCAACAAGCACGGGCAATGAGTATCGTCGAACTGCGCGATTCTGCGGCCGAATACATACGCGGGCATGTCGACGAATGGGCAATTCACAATCCACAGGTCTTCGGCAACGAGCAACTAGCTAAGGGCGCCTTGAAAATTCTGCCACTCGCAGAGGGCAATGGCCCGAATCGCAAGAAGTTGCTGGACATGGTTGCCAAACAAGATCGGCCTTTCGAGATGAGCGCCAACAAGGAAATATTTACGCTGGGAGACCCGGTTGAGCTGCGTATGACGATCCCATTTGACGGTTACCTGAACGTAATAACCGTCGACTCACAGGATAATGCTACCGTGTTGTTCCCAAATTCCTTCCACGCGGATCATGCCGTAAAGGCAGGAGAATTCCGAATTCCTACCGAACAGATGGAATTCCAGTTGCCTGCGTCAGAACCGATCGGCCCCACCCTCATCGTCGCCTTCGTCACCGCGGACCCCGTGAACTTCTATACGAGTACGCTCGACGACCGGAACGCCGACGGCAGCATCGACGTTGCGCTTGCGTCGATGTCGCACGTTGCGACTCGGGCCATTCAAGTTGCGCCACGCAAGAAAGAAATGTATGCCACAAAAATTGAAGTAGACGTGCAACCCTGATTGGCGACCAGAATTCCCGGTGGCGCGCCCCATCCAGGGGTCTCACGCGGTGGCAGGAGTTTTACGGCAAGTATGAAGGCGGAACGGCCTCGGTTGAACCACCGACACGCGGATTTTCAGAAATCTAAGTGATTGAGTCTTGCTTAATTTATCAACCAGTTACCGGGGGCGCGTTGCTTGATTTGCATAACTGCGCCTAACGGTGCACAGCGGTTCCGCGCAAATTTCACGCGCTGGATTGATCGTCCGGCGAAGCGATCACCGGTCAGTCGGGCAGGCTGGTTGCTGCGTTGCACCATGTCAACCAGGCAGAGACCGACAGCCGGCAGCAGTAACCGCGCAAACCGCTCGCGCATCGGCATAAAGGAATTCATTTCACATCGCGGCGCTAAGCGGCGAAACCTCCAGGCAGATATAAAAGGTTGTGCCAAGTAACTGTTCCGTATGAAACAGACAATAGTCTTCGAATGACATGATGTTCAGACCCGTTCGTGGTTATGTTCGATGTCATAGGCGCGATTGAAAATCATTTATTGGGGGCGTATGTTTTCTCGTGCCGGCGTGACCCGCCGGATGGAAGAGGCAGCGAATTGTAAGAACAGAGAAAGAGCAGCCTCTCTGCTTAACATAACTCAAAACCGCGCGCGCAAGAGGCGTCCTGTCGTCAACAGTGTTTCAGCATTTGGCCACCTGTTCCACGGTCAGTAAATGCAGACGTATCGTGTCTTGGCACCGTGGAATCGGGAAAGCCCGACCGGCGGAAAACGCGGATGAGACGACGGAGCCTCGGTACCAGGGGCAGTAAGAGATGCGGATGACGCATATAAAAAGGGAGATTCCGAGAATGCTAGATAAACCATCAATGCTGGATAAAATCAGGGCGGCACTCACGTGCGCAGTCATCGTTGTGCTCGGCATTGCGCCGAGCCTCCACGCAGCCGAAGATGCCGCTGCCGCAGCAGCTGCCGGGCCCGTTAGTACGGTCCAGGAATCACCGCACGGCGTGTACGTCGCGATCATGGCCGCTGACCCGGTCATCGCATACGAAGGCGATATCAAGGGATACAGCGCGACAAAGCCGGGCAAAGGCAAGAAGATCAATCCGAACAGCGCGCACGTGAAGAAGTACGCCCGGTTTCTTGAGAAAAGCCACGGCGAGGCGCTTGCAGGCGCCGGCGGCAAGGCCAGCGACAAATTGCATGATTACAAATACGCGGTAAACGGTTTTGCTGCAAAACTCAGCTATGACGCGGCGAAGGAGCTGGCGAAGCAGCCCGGCGTCGTCCGGGTATTACCCGACGAACTCCTCCAGCCGATGACGGATAACTCGCCCGGCTTCCTGGGACTAACCGACCCCGGCGGACCCTTGAGCAAGGGATACGATGGCGAAGGCGTCATCGTTGGCATCATCGACAACGGCATCTGGCCGGAACACCCGTCATTCGCCGACGACGGCACGTACCCGGATCTCGGCCTCGGTGTGCCCTGCGAGTTCGGCAACACGGCCCATAATCCCGCTGATGCGCCGTTCGAGTGCAACAACAAACTGCTCGGTGCACGTCAGGAGATGCCCACCTACCGCGCCCTGATTGGCGCTGATC
>Ga0224509_10000143_pt1 | contig 18323 bp, 14 predicted proteins | sample SF_Jan12_sed_USG_5_FD_170158 | JGI IMG/M metagenome (GOLD analysis project Ga0224509, IMG submission 170158) | Sediment microbial communities from San Francisco Bay, California, United States - SF_Jan12_sed_USGS_24 | ecosystem: Environmental > Aquatic > Marine > Sediment | place: USA... | reverse complement strand
GATTCCGGAGAGCTGGGCCGAGCGGAGCGATGCGATTCAGGCGCTTCAGAAAGAAGGGGAAAACGCGCGCGGGGCATACCGCCGCAACGTCGACGGCGCCTACGGGCCAATCAGTGAGATCGTTACGATCATCGCCGCCACCGATCTTCTGGAGGCAGCCAGGGACGGCATGGAGGATCTGAAGGACATCGTCGAGAGCGCCGACCCGGAAACGGCCGCGGAGCGGATCAACGAGGTCGCACGGGCGGTCGGCAAGATCGACGGCGCTGGCGATATCCGCTCACTCTTGTCGAAGGCCCGGCGGGCGATCAGAGGCAAGACACCGGAGCCGGACAAGGCGCTCGAACTCATCGACATGGCGCTTGCCGAACATGCCGCTGAAATGGCTTGGCGCAGACAGGCCAAGACAGATCTTCTGCCCGGGCTGGAGGCCTACGAAGTGGCGATCCGCGATACCATCGGCCTGCGCCAGCAGCCGCGCCTGCCCGTACAGCAGGTCAAGGAAATCGTCGGCTGCCTCTCGCAACACCGGGACATCTCGCTGAACTTCTAAGGCGTCACGCGGCCGGGGCTTCGCCCAGGGCAATCGCTTGAATCGCACATCTTCTTCCTCCCCCCTTGCGGGGGAGGACCGAGGAGGGGGGACAGGCCTCTTGGATCGGAATGACACCTCCGAGCGCAGTGCGCGTGGCCTTGACCACCCCCATCCAAACCTTCCCCCGTCGAGGGGGAAGGCTTTATGCCATTCACCTGGCGGTGTTGCAGTTCGATCGGGTTGCGGCTAGCGTGCCGCCAACACGCAACGACAGGGCGGCCAGAAGAATGCGTTGGACCGAACGGCGCGAACGTTTTCGCGCGCTCCTCGCCGGGGACCGCTGCGTCCACCCCGGCTCCGTCTTCGATCCGGTCTCCGCGCGCATCGCCGAGGACCTCGGCTTCGAGGTCGGCATGTTCGCGGGCTCGGTCGCGTCGATGACGGTGCTCGGCGCTCCCGACCTGATCGTGCTGACGCTGAGCGAGTTCGCCGAGCAGGCGTATCGCATCTGCCGCGCCGGCACTCTCCCGCTCCTGGTCGACGCGGATCACGGCTACGGCAACGCCCTCAACGTCACGCGCACGGTGGAGGAGCTAGAGGCGGCAGGCGTCGCCGCGCTCTCGATCGAGGACACGGAGCTGCCCCAGCCCTTCGGCGCGCTCGGCGAGACGCGGCTGGTGTCCGTCGAGGAGGGCGTCGGCAAAATGCGCGCCGCGCTCGAGGGCCGCCGGGACCCCAAGCTGGTGATCGCCGGACGGACCAGCGCGGTCGCGGTGACCGGCATCGAGGACGCGGTCGCGCGCGCCAAGGCCTACGAGGCCGCGGGCGTCGACGCGATCTTCCTGGTCGGCCTCAAGACGCGCGACCAGCTGGAGGCCATCTCCGCGGCGGTGACCCTGCCGCTCATCCTCGGCGGCGCCGGGCCCGAGGTCATGGACCTGGACTATCTGGGCGGCAAGGGCGTGCGCGTCTGCCTCCAAGGCCACCAGCCCTTCATGGCCGCCGTGCGCGCCGTCGCCGAGACTTTGAAGGCGCTGCGCGACGGCACCCCGCCGGCCGAGCTCGAGGGCCTCGCATCCGCCGAGCTCATGAAGCAGGTCACCCGCGCCGAGGACTACCGGCGCTGGATGAAGGATTTCCTCGGCGGCGAGTAAGGCGCGCCCGTCGGCGCGGCGCCTATCGGATAACCGAGCCGATGTCGGGACGGCCTTTCCGGGAATGCAGGGAGTCCGGCACGCTCAGGAACGAGCGCTCCGGCGGGCACTTCAAATTCAGGTCACTGGACCTATGCAGGCACGCTTTGGCGAAGCCTCGGACAGCCGGGTACAGCCATACGCTGCCCTGCGGTTGGACAGTAGCGTTGCATTCACGCGTCGCGGCGATGTCCCGAAGCGCGGTCAAGAGGCTTTCTGGTTTCTTTCCGACCACTGTCGGCGGAGAATCTGGAATCCCAAACATTGTGCCGCATAGGAAACAATCGCCGGAGTCCGGTCCCGATGGGCGGCCTTTCGGACGCCAACACCTTCGCCGGCACTGGCCAATTAACCACAACTAGCGTAGTATTATCTTACGACTAGACATGAAGTACAGGGAATGCAGGCGGAAACGGGGGCAAGACCATGACACGGGCGATTTCGCGTGGCAGCTGGACGGCGGCCCTGGTCGTGTCGGGGCTGTTCTTGCTGGTTTCCTGGCCGGGCCATTCGGCGGTCCCGACGGCGATCAACTATCAGGGCTCGCTGACCGACGCTTCCGGCACCCCGATCAACACGACGCTCGACATGACCTTCTCGCTCTACGACAGCGCCGGGGCGGCGAGCGCCCTGTGGAGCGAGACCCAGTCGGTCACCGTGACCAACGGCGTGTTCAGCGTGGACCTCGGCACGGCGACGCCCTTCCCGCCGAACTTCTTCACCGCACCGCTCTACCTCGGCGTCACGGTGGTCGGCGACGCGGAGATGACGCCGCGTCTGCCGTTCCGCGCGGTACCCTTCGCCTTCAGCGCCGAGCAGCTGGTCGCCTGCGCGCCGGGCGAGACCAACTGCGCGGGCACCTGCGTCGACCTGCAGACCGACGAGAGCAACTGCGGGACCTGCGGCAACGTCTGTGTGGGCGGTGAGATTTGCGTTGGCGGAGTCTGTGCCGCCGACGGCGACGGCGACGGCTGGACCGTGGGCGCGGGCGACTGCGACGACGGCGATCCGAACGTGAACCCCGACGCGGCCGAGGTCTGCAACAGTATCGACGACGACTGCGACGCCAGCATCGACGAGCCCGGCGCGATCGGCGAAACGGAATGGTTCGCGGACCTCGACGCCGACGGATTCGGCGATTCGGCCTCTTCGATTTTCGCGTGCTCGCAACCGCCGAACACCGCCGACAACGGCGGCGACTGCGACGACGCGGACCCCGACGTCAATCCCGGCGCGGCCGAGGTCTGCAACGGCGCGGACGACAACTGCAATTCGAGCACCGACGAGGGCGTCTGCATTTGCGGCAACACCGTGACCGAGGCCTTCGCGGGCGAAACCTGCGACGACGGGAATGCCAACGACAACGACGACTGTATCAACGCCTGCCAGGTGGCAACCTGCGGCGATGGGGTCCTGCATAATCAAGGGTCGGGCACCGAGCAGTGCGACGACGGCAACGCGATCAACGGCGACGGCTGCTCGGATGCCTGTTTCCTGGAAGGCGGGTCCTCTTGCGTCGGCATTCCCGACGGCACCCTCTGCGACGACGCAGACGCCTGTACGGTGCCGGATCAATGCCAGTCGGAAATCTGCGTCGGTGGGGCACCGCTCGTCTGCGACGACGATAACATCTGCACGACCGATTCCTGCGACCCGGTCACCGGCTGCGTCTTCACCAACCTCCCGAACGGCACCTCTTGCGGGCCCAGTGGAGAGGTGTGCGACGGGGCGGGCACCTGCCTGGCGCCATAGACTCCAGGGAGGAGCCGGTGAATAAAGCGATATACGCGGGATTTCTGGCCGCCGTGGCGGTCTTGGTCTTGGGTCCGGGTTCTCTATCGCCGGCTCGGGCCCAGGGCATGAGCGTGGAGCAGGGCGAGGCGATCCTGGAGGAGTTGAAGGCGATCCGCGCGCTGCTCGAGCGCATGGAGGGGCGCGGCCTGCCGTCGGCCCCCTCGGCGGCCCGGCCCCAGGCCACCCGCCCGCAGGCGGCCGCCAGGGTCAGCGTCTCGGCCAAGGATCGCCCGGCGCTAGGCGACCCCGAGGCGCCGCTCACCCTGGTCGAATTCACCGACTACCAGTGCCCCTTCTGCAACCGCTTCTTCAAGACCGCCTTTCCCGAGCTCAAGAAGACCTACATCGACAGCGGCAAGCTGCGCCTGGTGATCAAGGACCTGCCGCTCGCCTTCCACGCCAATGCGCGCGGGGCGGCCCAGGCGGCGCACTGCGCCGGCGAGCAGGGCAGGTTCTGGCCCCTGCACGACAAGCTCTACGAGAACGCCGCCCGGCTGCAGGCCGCCAACCTGCCGGGCTATGGCGAGCAGGCCGGGCTGGAGATCGCCGCCTTCCGCGACTGCCTGGCGAGCGAGCGCCACCTCGAGGCGATCGACGGCGACGCGGCCGAGGCCGGGCGCGTCGGCATCACCGGGACGCCCAGCTTCGTGCTCGGCCACACCACGGCGGACGCGATCGCCGGCGAGAAGATCGTCGGCGCCAAGCCCTTTGCCGCCTTCGAGGCCAGGATCGAGGCGCTGCTGGCCGAAGTGGACAAACCGCGGCAAGAGGGACGGCGCAACGGCGACACGCCGGACGCCAGCAGCGCCAAGTACCGCCTGACCGGCACCACCGGCGCCTGGCCGGTAAAGGACTGAGCGCAGGTGATTCCATTCGGCGCTCGCCGCCCGCGCGCCGACGTGACACAATGGGGACCGTCAGCGACTGCGAGGAGATCGGCCATGCCTCTCCTGGACTGGAAGGACGAGTTCGAGACCGGCATCGTCTACATCGACTTCGAGCACCGGCGCCTCGTCGAGTTGATCAACCAGACCTGCGCCAACCTGGGCCCGGAGAGCTCCGAGGAGCGGGTCGCGGAATGTTTGGGCGACCTCTATGCCCAGATCTGCGCGCACTTCGCGCTGGAAGAACGGCTCATGCGCGAAAAGAAGTACGAACTCTACGACCTCCACAAGACCGACCACGAGAAGCTGCTCGAGGAACTGCGCTTCATGATGGACGCCTTCGAGGCCGGCGCCTGCGAGACCTGCGGGAAGACCCTGGACGAATGCCTGTCGTCCTGGTTCCACAAGCACTTCATGACCAAGGACGCGCGGTTCGAGACTCTGGGAGCCTAGCCGGACGGCGAGGACCGGCTGCCGCGCTCAGCCGGCGGGCTTCGCGGCCGGCTCGGCCGGTTTTGCGGGAATCGCCGTCTTCTCGGGCATTGCCGGCATCGGCCGGACGTCCCCGGCCATTGCGGCGTTGATCGGCGGCGCATAGACGTCGATCACTACCTTGGTGCCGTGTTCGAAGTGGCGCAGCGTGGCGCCCGCCGGAATCCCGATTTGAACGGCCAGCTCGCCGCCGTCCGGCCGCGATGCCAGGCTCTTGACCAAGGGAGGAGGGTTGTGCCGGTAGCCCGACAGGTCGAGCGTGGCCAGCCGTTCGAAGTGCACGGTCACCTGGTTCGATCCGTTCTCCACGCGATAGGGCACCCGGGTCCGCCAGTCGAAGACCACGCGGTTGAAGCCCCCGTGCTCGCCCACTCGTACGCGTACATTCGGAGCCATAGCTTCTTGCGCCTCGGCGAGGCCGGGCAGCAGAAGGGCCGTACAAAGTACGGCAAGGGAAACTAGGCGCATCGTTGCCCCTCCATCTCAGCGCCACCCGGGAAAATCCAGGGCGGGCAAGGACATAAGGGGACAACAATAGAGGACAAATCGTTAAAAAAGCCTGTCCCGCGGCCCCTCGCGCCGGGCGGCGATCAGGAACTCCTTGTTGCCCTCGGGACCGGTGATCGGGCTCTCGACGAGGCCCAGCACGGACCAGCCCGGCAGGCCGTCGAGCCAGGCCTCGATGCGCCGGCAGACCTCGCCGTGCAGCGCCGGGTCGCGCACCACGCCGCCCTTGCCGACCCGGCCCTTGCCGACCTCGAACTGCGGCTTGATCAGCGCGACCAGGCGCGCGCCGGGGCGGGTCAGCGCGAGCGGCGCCGGCAGCAGGGTCTGCAGGCCGATGAAGCTGGCGTCGCAGACCACCAGGTCGACCGGCTCCGGCACCTGCTCGGCGCCGAGATAGCGGGCGTTGGTCCGCTCCAGCACGACGACCCGGGGCTCCTGGCGCAGCTTCCACGCCAGCTGGCCGTGGCCCACGTCGACCGCGTAGACGCGGGCGGCGCCGCGGGCGAGCAGAACGTCGGTGAAGCCGCCGGTCGAGGCACCGACATCCAGACAGACCAGGCCCGCCGGATCGATTGCGAAGCGGTCCAGGGCCTCGACCAGCTTGAGACCGCCGCGGCTGGCCCAGGGGTGGTCCTGGCCTTTCACGCCGAGCGGCGCGTCCTCCGGGACCTGCTGGCCCGCCTTATCGACGCGACGGGTCCCGGAATAGACCTGGCCCGCCAGGATCAGGGCCTGCGCCTTGGCCCGGCTCTCCGCGAGACCGCGTTCGACGAGCAACTGATCGGCCCGCTGCTTGCCACGTGCCGTCATAGGCCGGCCGGGGGGCTGACCGGAGTCGGCGGGCGCCAGAACCGCTCGCGGCGGTGGAAGCGCAAAACGAGCAGGCCGGCCACCATCACCAGGCCGAGCGCCAGGCCGAGCCAGATGCCGAGGCCGCCCAGCCCGGCCGGAAAGGCCAGCAGAAGGCAGGCGCCGAAGCCGATCGGCCAGTAGCTGACCAGCGCGACCAGCATGGGCGTGCGGGTATCCTTCAGGCCGCGCAGGGCGCCGGCCGCGATGATCTGCAATCCGTCGAACAGCTGGAAAACGGCGGCGACCGCGAGGAAGGACACGGCGATGGCCGCGACCTCGAGGCTGCCGGGGGCGCTCAGGTCGAGGAAGAGGTCGATGACCGTGTGCGGCAGAAACCAGAACACGGCGGCCGGCGCGATACTGAAGCCGGCGCCCAGGGCAAGCGCGATCCAGCCGGCCCGCCCGACCGCCGGCCGGTCGCCCCGGCCCGCCGCCAGCCCGACCCGGACCGTGGCCGCCTGGCCGATGCCGAGCGGCACCATGAAGGCCACGGCGGCGCACTGGAGGGCAATGGCATGGGCCGCCAGCTGCGCGGTGCCGAGCACGCCCATGACGTAGAGAGCGGCGGCGAAAAGCCCCGATTCAGCGAGGATGGTCAGGCCGATCGGCATGCCGATCCGCAGCACTTCCCGGAAGCGGGGCCAGTTGGCGCTCCAGAAGCGGGCGAGCAGGGCGTAGCGGCGGAACCGGCGGTCCCACTGGGTGTAGCCAAGAAGCGCCAGGAGCATGAGCCACTGGACCAGGCTGTTGCTGATGCCGGCACCGGCGACCCCGAAGGCCGGAAAGCCGAAATGGCCGAACATCAGGGTGTAGTCGCCGAGCGCGTGCAGGCAAGCGCCGGCGACGATCACGACCAGGGCGGCCCGCGGCCGGGAGTGGGCCACGACGAAAGCCCGCAGCACGATCACCAACAGGCTCGGAATCAGGCCCCACACGGCGGCATGGAGGTAGGCCTCGGCCAGGACGATGCTGTTCTCCGCCTGTCCCAACAGGCGCAGCAAGGGCGCCGCGTTCCATATCAGCACGCTGAACAGGAGACCGATCAGGGTGACCGCCCAAAAGCCCTGACGCACGCTGTGGCGCACGGCGCGGAAGTCGCGGGCCCCCAGGGCCTGCGCCGCCATGGGCGAGACCGCGACGCCGACGCCCAGGCCGAAGAGGTAGAGCGGAAAATAGAAGTTGATGCCGAGGGCGCCGCCGGCCAGCTGCTCGGGACCGAGCCAGCCCAGCATCACCGTGTCGATGGTGCGGATCGCGACCTGTCCCAGCTGCGTCACGATCAAGGGCAGGGCCAGGTGAACGGTCGCCCGGACCTCCGCCCACCACAGCGCGGCGGGCTGGGCGGCGGCCGGCACCGCAGGGGCGGCTGCGTCGCTGGAAGGCGGTGCGGTCATGGAACACTCTTGTGGATTTTGCCCCCGCTTGGCAAGCGCGGCGGTGGACGGTCGGAGAGGCTATCCGGGTTCGTCGCTCCTTGTCGCGTAGGGTGCCGCCGGTCTCTCGCGCCCATCGACCGCTTGGACCGCCGGTATCGGCCCCTATAGCCGTACTTCGCCGTGCTTGCTACGCTGGTGACGGTGGAAGCCAGAGGTTGAGTCCGGGCCGTGATGACCTTCGAACAGGCAGCCGTCTTCGTTGTCCTGGCCGCCGCGATGGCCCTCTTCATCTGGGGCCGCTGGCGCTACGACATCGTCGCCATCCTCGCCTTGCTGGCGGTGGTCTATCTCGGCATCGTGCCGCCGGAGGCCGCCTTCTCGGGCTTCGGCCACCCGGCGGTGATCACCGTCGCGGCGGTGCTCGTGATCAGCCGGGCGCTGCAGGTCTCCGGCGTGGTCAATCACCTGGCGCGGCTTCTCGCGCCGACGCGCGGAAGCACGCGTCACCAGATCGCCGCGACGAGCAGCCTTGCCGCGGTTCTTTCGGCCTTCATGAACAACGTCGGTGCCCTGGCATTGATGCTGCCCGTCACCCTGCGCAACGCATACCGGGCCGGCCGGTCCCCGTCCCAGGTGCTGATGCCGCTGTCCTTCGCGACGCTGCTCGGCGGGTTGATCACGCTGATCGGCACGCCGCCGAATATCGTCATTGCGACCTTCCGCGAGCAATACACCGGCACAGCCTTCAAGATGTTCGACTTTGCGCCGGTCGGCCTCGCCGTGGCAGCGGTCGGACTCGTCTACATCACGACCGTTGGCTGGCGCCTCATTCCACGGCACCGGCACGGCGAGACCGACGAGAACGACCGGTTCCACATCGAGGCCTACATCACCGAGGCCATCGTGCCGGAGGAATCGACTCTCGCCGGCGAGCAGGTCCGCAAGATCGAGCAGCTGTGCGAGAACGAGGTGACCGTGATGGCGATCATCCGCGGCAAGCGCCGGGTGCTCGCCCCGTCGAGCGTCGAACGCCTGCGGCCGAACGACATTCTTCTCCTGGAAGGCGACCCCGCCTCGCTGGAGCCTCTGTTCGACGGCGCCAAGCTGGAGCAGACTGGCCAACAGGAGATCCGGGCCGAACAGCTGCGCTCCGACGACGTGCGGGTGGTCGAGGCCGTGCTCATGCCCAACTCGCCGATCGAGGGGCAGTCGATGCGCGGCCTGAGGATGCACGACCGCTACGGCATCAACCTCTTGGCGGTCGCCCGCCGCGGCCAGGCCCCGAAGACGCGCCTCGGCAGCATCCGGTTCAAGACCGGCGATGTCCTGCTGCTCCAGGGCGAACGGAACACCCTGCAGCAGGTCCTGGCCGCCCTGGGGTGCCTCCCTCTGGCCGAGCGCGGCCTGAAGGTCGCCCGCCGGCGGCGGATCCTCCTGCCGATGGGGATCTTCGGCGCGGCCATCGCGGCCGCCGCCTACGGCTTCGTGCCGGTTCAGATCGCCTTCGTCACCGCGGTCGCCGCGCTGATCCTCACCAAGACGCTTTCGCTCCGCGACGTATACGATGCCGTCGAATGGCCGATCATCCTGCTGCTCGGTGCGCTCATTCCGGTCGGCGAGGCGCTGCAGGCGACGGGTGGGACGACGCTGATCGCCGAGGCGATCGTCTCCCTGGCCGGGGCGGTGCCGACCTGGACGATGCTGGCATTGCTGATGGTCGCGTCGATGCTGCTGTCCGACCTCATACACAACACGCCCACGGCCGTACTGATGGCCCCGGTCGCCGTCGGCATCGCTCAACAGCTGGGCCTGCCCGTCGATCCTTTCCTGATGGCCGTGGCGGTCGGCAGCGCGTCCCCATACCTGACGCCGATCGGCCATCAGTCGAATACGCTGGTCATGGGCCCGGGGGGATATCGCTTCGGCGACTATGCGCGAATGGGCATACCGCTCGAAATTCTGATCGTCGCGGTCGCCGTTCCGATGATCATGTGGGTCTGGCTGCCGTAGAGCGCTGCCCGCAGCGCTCAGGAGTCGGCGGGTACCGGCCCGTCAAAGGCCGTCGACCAGCGGTCCCGGCGATGGAAGCGCCAGATCGCCAGGACCGCCACGACCATGAGCCCGAGCGCCAGCCCGGCCCAAACGCCGAGGCCGCCGAAACCGAACGCAAACCCGAGCAGGGCGCCGGTGCCGAAGCCGACCGGCCAATAGCCGAGCGTGGCCAGGATCATGGGAACGCGGGTATCCTTCAGCCCCCGCAGGGCGCCGCCGGCGATGATCTGCGCCCCGTCGAAGACCTGGAACAGGGCGACGATCCCGAGCAGCGAACCCGCCAGCTCGACCACCGGCAAATGCTCGGGGGCGCCCAGGTCGAGGAACAGACCAGCCAGCGGGCGCGGCAGCAGCCAGAACACCAGCGCACTGAAGACCGCGAAACCGGCGCCCAACACCAGCGCCGACCAGCCGGCGCGCCCCACGCCCGCTCGGTCGCCGGCCCCGACGGCCAGCCCGACCCGCACGGTGGCCGCCTGGCTGATGCCGAGCGGGACCATGAAGGCGACGGCCGCGCACTGCAGGGCGATCGCGTGGGCTGCCAGCTGCGTCGTGCCGAGTAATCCCATGAGGAAGGCGGCGGCCGAAAACATGCCGGACTCCGCCATTATCGTGAGGCCGATCGGCGCCCCGATCCTGACAATCTCGCGGAAGCGGGCCCAGTCGGCACGCCAGAAGCGGGTGAGCGGGGCATAGCGGCGCAGCCGCCGGTCCCGCATGACGAAGCCGAGCAGCGCCAGGAACATGAAGACGTTGACCAGAGCGCTGCTGATGCCCGCCCCGACCAGGCCGAGCGCGGGAAAGCCGAAGTGGCCGAACATCAGCGCATAGTTGCCGAGCGCGTTGACGCCCACGCCCAGCAGCGTGACCACCAGGACCGAGCGCGGCCTGGAATGCGCCGAGAGAAAGCACCGCAGGGTGACCACGCCCAGGCTCGGCCCGAGCCCCCAGACCGCGGCCTGCAGGTAGCCCTGGGCCAGAAGCGCGTTGGTCTCGGTCTGGCCGAATCCGATCAGCACCGGCCTGGCCTCCCAGATCAGCAGGCTGATCGGAACGGTGTAGGCCAGGACGACCCACAGGCCCTGGCGCAGGGTGCGCCGCACCACCCCGAAGCGGCGCGCGCCCAGGGCCTGGGCCGTCATCGGCGTCACCGCATTGACCAGGCCGACGCCGAAGAGATAGATCGGAAAGTAGAAATTGACGCCGAGCGCCCCGGCCGCGAGCTTCTCCGGCCCCAGCCAGCCCATCATCACGATGTCCGTGGTGCCGATCGCGACCGCCGCCAGCTGCGAGAGCATCAGCGGCGCGGCCAGCCTCAGCGTGTCCCAGGCCTCGCGCCGCCAGGGGCCGGCGGCCGAAGGCCCGGCCGCCGCCGGGCCGCTCCCGGCATCGCGCGGCGCCGCTTCTTCCATCAGCAGACTATTGGGAAAAGGCTCCCGATGCGCAAGCCCGCGCGGCCCGCCTCAGGCCCGGGCCGGGGTCTCCAGGGCCTTGTCCTCGATGCCGAAGGCGGCGAGCACGGCGCCCGCGATGGCCGGGGCGTCGAGTCCGGCCTTTTCGACCTGGACCGCGGGCTTGTCGTGATCGATGAAGAAGTCGGGCAGGGTCAGGGGCCGGAACTTGAGGCCGTTGTCGAGCAGGCCCTCGCCCGCCATGAACTGCATGACCTGCGTGGCGAAGCCGCCGATGGCGCCCTCCTCCACCGTCACCAGCACCTCGTGCTCGCGCGCGAGGCGGCGCACCAGGTCCCGGTCGATCGGCTTGGCGAAGCGGGCATCGGCCACGGTGGTCGGGAGCCCGCGTGCCGCCAGCGCGTCGGCCGCCTTGAGCGCGTCGGCCAGACGCGTGCCGTAGGACAGGATGGCGGCCTTGGTGCCTTCGCGGACGATCCGGCCCTTGCCGATCTCCAGCGGCGTGCCGCGCGCGGGCATCTCGAGCCCCAGCGCCTCGCCGCGCGGGAAGCGGCAGGCCGTGGGCCGGTCGTCGACCTGCGCCTGGGTCGCCACCATGTGCATGAGCTCGACCTCGTCCGCCGCCGCCATCAGTACGAAGCCCGGCAGGCAACCCAGGTAGGCGATGTCGTAGCTGCCTTGGTGGGTCACGCCGTCGGCGCCGACCATGCCGGCACGGTCGATTGCGAAGTGCACCGGCAGGCTCTGAATCGCGATGTCGTGCACGACCTGGTCGTAGGCGCGCTGCAGGAAGGTCGAATAGATCGCCGCGAAGGGCTTGTAGCCCTCGCAGGCCAGCCCGCCGCAGAAGGTCACGGCGTGCTGCTCGGCAATGCCGGTGTCGAAGCAGCGCTTGGGGAAGGCTTCGGCGAACTTGTTGAGGCCGGTGCCCGAAGGCATGGCCGCGGTCACCGCGACGATCTTGTCGTCCTGCTCGGCCTCGGCGATCAGTGCCTTGGCGAAAACGTTCTGGTAGGCCATGGCCTTGGGCGCGGGCTTGTCCTGCTTGCCGGTCACGACATCGAACTTGGCCACGCCGTGGTACTTGTCGGCCGCCGCCTCCGCAGGATCGTAGCCCTTGCCCTTCTGGGTGACGCAGTGGATCAGCACCGGCCCGTCGTGGTCCGTGTCGCGCACGTTCCTGAGCACCGGCAGCAGATGATCCAGGTTGTGGCCGTCGAACGGCCCGACATAGAAAAAGCCGAGCTCCTCGAACAGGGTGCCGCCGGTCAGCATGCCGCGGGCGTATTCCTCGGCCCGCTTGGCCACCTTCTCCAGGGGCTTGGGAAACTTCTTGGCCAGGTCCTTGGCCAAGTGGCGCATCGAGGCATAGGGCTTGGAGGAGATCAGCTTCGACAGATAGGCGCTCATCGCGCCGACCGGCGGCGCGATCGACATGTCGTTGTCGTTGAGGATCACGATCAGCCGGCTGTTCATGGCGCCGGCGTTGTTCATGGCCTCGTAGGCCATGCCGGCGCTCATGGCACCGTCGCCGATCACCGCGATGACGTTGCTGTCCCGCCCGTCGAAGTCGCGCGCCACGGCGTAACCAAGGCCGGCCGAGATCGAAGTCGAGCTGTGCGCCGCGCCGAAGGGGTCGTACTCGCTCTCCTTGCGGCTGGTGAAGCCGGAGAGGCCGCCGCCCTGACGCAGGGTACGGATGCGGTCGCGCCGGCCGGTCAGGATCTTGTGCGGATAGCACTGGTGGCTGACGTCCCAGATCAGCTTGTCGCGCGGCGTATCGAAGACGTAATGCAGGGCAACGGTCAGCTCCACGACCCCGAGGCCGGCGCCGAGATGGCCGCCGGTGACCGAAACCGCGTCGATCATCTCCTCGCGCAACTCGTCGGCGACCTGACGCAGGTCGCCTTCCTTCAGTTTGCGCAGATCTTCTGGAGTGCCAATGCCGTCCAGCAACGGCGTCCGGCTGTTATGTCCGATCTGACCCACGAGCCACCTCTTTTCCCATTCGCGCGAATTCTTGCACCCGATACCGCCCCAGAGCGGTCAGGACCGTCGTTGTAACACGAACGTCGCGGTTTCCCGAAGAAAGTCAGCCTTTTCACCGAAAAGGTCAAGCCGCGTACGAGCGGTCTCGATCAATGCCTCGGCTTTGACACGGGCACCCTCCAGGCCCAGCTGGCCGACGAAGGTCGCCTTGCCGAGCGCCGCGTCCTGGCCGGTCGGCTTGCCCAGCTCCTCGGCGGAGCCCGCCGCGTCGAGCAGATCATCGACGATCTGGAAGGCAAGCCCCAGCTCCCCGGCATAGGCCGCCAGGGCCGCCCGGGCGTCCGCCGGCGCACGCCCCAGGCTCGCGCCCGCCTCACACGCAAAAGTGATCAGGGCCCCGGTCTTCAAGCGTTGCAGATGGGTGATCCCATCGAGGTCGAGCCCGGACCTTTCCGGCGACAGGTCGATCATCTGGCCGCCCACCATGCCGGCCGAACCGGAGGCCGCCGCAAGCGCGGCGACCAATTCGACCCGCACCGCGGCATCCGGATGGGTCCGGGGATCCGCCAGGACCGCGAAGGCTTCGGTCAACAGGCCGTCGCCCGCGAGAACCGCCGTCGCGTCGTCGAACTCCCGGTGCACGGTCGGCCGGCCGCGCCTGAGATCGCTGTCGTCCATGGCCGGCAGGTCGTCGTGTATCAGGCTGTAGCAGTGCACCATCTCGAGGGCCGCGGCGGCATGGAGAGCCTGCTGCCGCGGGACATCGAACAACGCGGCGCTCTGCACCACCAGAAAGGGGCGCAGTCGCTTGCCGCCGCCGAGCGCGCCGTAGCGCATCGCCTCGACGACGCGGCCGACCGCGCCCGGCACGGGCGCCAGCCAGGCGTCGAGCACCTGCGCCGTGGCCTCCGCCGTCTCGGCCAGCGCGTGTTTCAACTCGCCCATTGTCCAGCGTCCTCAGTCGACCTCGAAGGGTTCGGTCTTGGCTTCGCCCCCGGGGCCCAGGGTGATCTTGTCGATCTGCTGCTTGGCTTCGCGCAGCTTGTTTTCGCAGTGCTGCTTGAGCGCGGCCCCGCGCTTGTAGGCCTCGATGGCCTGATCCAGCTTGCCCTCTCCCTTTTCGAGCTGACCGACGATCTGCTGCAATTCCTGCAGCGCGTCCTCGAAGTTCATCGCCCGGATGTCGGCTGGTAGTTTGCCCTCGGCCATGATCCCTCCCTATGAACCGGGCCGGACTTTAAGCGCATGGAGCCTGGGCCTCAACCGCCATCGGCCACACGTCAACGTCAAGCGGCCATGAGCGCACGCACGTGCGCCGCGCTGCTCCGGGCCAGCGCCTGGAGGTTGTAGCCGCCTTCCAGGGTCGAAACCAGCCGTCCGGCGCAGCTGTGCTGCGCGATGTGCAGCACCTCGGTGGTGGCCCAGGCGAAGTCGTCCTCGTGAAACCTCAGACCGGCCAGAGGATCGTCTTCGTGGGCGTCGAAGCCAGCCGAGACCAGAACGAAATCCGGTCCGAACTTGGTCAGGGCCGGGAGGATCCGGTCGCGCATCGCCGCGCGGAACTCGGCCGACCCGGCCATTGGCGGCAGCGGCGCGTTGACGATGTTGTTCGCGACGCCGCGCTCCTGAGTGCTTCCGGTCCCCGGATAGAGCGGCATCTGATGGGTCGAGCCGAAGAACAGGTCCGGGTCGTTCCAGAACATCGCCTGGGTGCCGTTGCCGTGGTGGACGTCGAAATCGACCGCCGCGATCCGGTGAAGGCCGTGCACCTCGCGCGCCTGGGCCGCACCGACCGCGATGTTGTTGAACAGGCAGAACCCCATCGCCCGGGCCGGCTCGGCGTGATGGCCGGGCGGGCGGACCGCGCAGAAGGCATTGGCGGCCTCGCCGGCCATGACCGCGTCCACCGCCGCGCAGAGCGCGCCGGCCGCGCGCAGCGCCGCCTCCCCCGAGCCGGGCGAGACGATGGTATCGGGGTCCAGGCTCTGGTGCCCGGTTTCCGGAACCGCCGCCAGCGCGCCGTCCACGTAGGCCTCGTCGTGGACCCGGGCGATCTGGGCCCGCTCGGCCCGCGGGGCCTCGCGGCGCTCCAGGTCCTTGAATTCCGGCGCGTCGAAGGCGCTCAAGACCGCTTTCAGGCGCGCCGGACTCTCCGGGTGCATGCGCCCGGGGTCGTGGTCGAAACAGGCCGGGTGGGTATACAGCAGGGTCGTCATGGCATCGCGTCCTCTCCGGCCCTAGTGTTAATCGGCCAGGTACGCAAACACCACAACGATTTGCGCTCGCCAGGATGTGATTGGCCGGACCGTGGCAATTCGCCCGCGTCGCTGTAGAATGCGCACGACCGGCCGATACGCCGGCCGGTCGTGTTTGGTGTTGGCGCACGCCCTCGCGGGAACCATATCTCACTGGCACTCGGCGGCACTCGTGTCCCGGGAGGGGCGTGGTTGCATGGTGGAGGTTTCGAGTTTGCGGGTCCCGGCTAGTCCTCCGATGTGGGTATGGCTGATCGCTCTCGTTTGGGTGGCCGCGAGTGCGCCCGCCGGTGCGCAGGACGATCAGACGCTGGTCCGCGTCGACCGGGTGCGGCTCGAACCGCTCGCCCAGAAGGTGCCGGTTCTGGGCCGGCTCGTGGCCCGCCAGGCCGGCGAGGTGGCGGCGCGGATCAACGGCCCCGTCGAGGCCTTCCTCGTCGAGGTGGGCGACCGGGTCGAGGCCGGCCAGGTCATCGCCCAGCTCAACCGGACCTACCTGCTGGCCAAGCGCGACCAGGCGGCCGCGGAGCTGGCCAAGGCCCGGGCGAGAAAGACCACGGCCCTGGCCGAGCTGGAGCTGGCCGGCCAGGAGCTCAAGCGTCTGGCGGGATTGAGGAAATCGGCTGCCTTCAACCAGGCGCGCTATGACGACGCCCGCCAGAAGGTCGCCATCGCCGAGGCCCAGGTCGCGGAAGCCGAGGCGGCCGTGCTGTCGTCCCAGGCCGACCTGGAGCTGGTCGAGATCAACCTGTCCTACGCCGAGATCCGGGCGCCCTATGGCGGCGTGATCAGCCAGCGGATGACCGAGGCCGGTGCCTACCTGCAGACCGGCGACCCGGTGGTGCGCATGGTCGGCGACCGGTCCCTCGAGATCGAGGCCGATGTCCCGTTTCAAAGGCTTACCGGCGTCGAACCGGGCACCAGGATCGGCGTCACCCTGGACGACGACACGACCCATGGCGCCACCGTACGCGCCGTCGTGCCCGAGGAGAATCCGCTGACGCGCACGCGCACGGTGCGCTTCGTTCCCGAGTTCGGCGCGACCGCCAGACCCCTGGCCGCCGGTCAAAGCGTCACGGTCTATATTCCGGCCGGCGCGCCGCGCAACGTGCTCACGGTACACAAGGACGCAGTCATCAAGCGCGGCCTCGCCAGCCTCGTCTACGTGGTCGAGGGCGACACGGCCGAGATGCGCCGCATCACGCTGGGCGAGCCGACCGGCAGCCGCTACGAGGTGCTGGACGGCCTCAGCGAGGGCGAAAGCGTCGTGGTGCGCGGCAACGAACGCCTGCGCCCCGGCGACAAGGTGCGGGTCGACGAGGCCTCCTGATGAACCTCATCAAGGTCGCCATCGAACGCCCGATCGCGGTGATCTCCGCGGTCATCATGGTGGTGCTGTTCGGCCTGGTCGCGTTGCAGACCATTCCGATCCAGCTGGCGCCCGACGTCAACCGGCCGGTCATCACCGTGACCACGGTGTGGCCGGGCGCCGCGCCGGCCGAGGTCGAACGCGAGATCATCAACCGGCAGGAAGAGGAGATGACCGGCCTCGAGGGGCTCCAGGAGATCACCGCGCGGGCCGAGCAGGGCCGCGCCCGGCTGACCCTGGAGTTCGACGTCGCCACCAACATGGATCGCGCCCTGCTGCTGCTCTCCAACCGGCTCGACCGGGTGTCCGGATATCCGGACGAGGCCAACGAGCCGACGCTGGACACCGCGGGCAGCGACGACAACCCGATCGCCTGGTTCATCGTCACCCGGGCCGAGGGCAACGACCGGCCGATCCACGAGTACGGCGACTTCGTGGAGGACGTGGTGAAGGACAGCATCGAGCGGGTTCCCGGCGTCAGCCGCGTCGACATCTACGGCACCAGCGAGCGGGAAATTCAGGTCACCGTGGAGCCCGAGCTGCTCGCCCGCTACGGCCTGACCGTCAGCAACGTGATCCAGGCCTTGCGCGCGGCCAACGTCAGCATGTCCGCAGGCGACGTGGACGAGAGCAAGCGCCGCTACGCGATCCGCGTGGAGGGCGAGCTCAATACGCTGGAAGCGATCCGCGCGGTGGTGGTGCGTTCCGCCGAGGGCCGGGCGAGCGGCCGGCTCGCCCGCGTGACCGTCGGCGAGATCGCCGAGATCTCCTTCGGCTACAAGAAGCCGGTGTCGAATATCCGTATGCTGGGCGAACAGGCGATGGCCTTCAACGCCAAGCGCGAAACCGGCGCCAACGTGATCGAGACAATGGCCGGCATCGCCGCGGCGGTCGACGAGCTCAACGAACGCACGATCCCCGGCCAGGGCCTCGTCCTGCGCCAAGTCTACGACGAGACGGTCTATATCAACTCGGCCATCAACCTGGTACAGCAGAACATCTGGATCGGCGGCACCCTGGCCGCCATCATCCTGCTCCTGTTCCTGCGCTCGCTCCGCGCGACGCTGGTCATCTCGCTGGCAATCCCGGTTTCGGTGGTCGGCGCCTTCGTCGCCATGGCCGTGCTCGGCCGCTCGATCAACGTGGTCTCGCTGGCCGGCCTGGCCTTTGCCGTCGGCATGGTGGTCGACGCCGCCATCGTCGTGCTGGAGAACATCTACCGGCTGCGCGAGCGCGGCCGGCCGGCCGGCCAAGCGGCCTACCAGGGCGCGAGCCAGGTCTGGGGCGCGGTGCTGGTCTCGGCGCTCACGACAGTCATGGTCTTTATCCCGATCCTGGTCATGCAGCTCGAGGTCGGCCAGCTGTTCCGCGACATCGCCGTCGCCATATCGGTCTCGGTCATGTTGTCGCTGGTCGTTTCGGTGACGGTGATCCCGGCCCTGTCGCGCTACCTCCTGGGCAGCCGCCGGGGCGTGCCGGAGAAGAGCATCGTCCGCACCCGCCTGCCCGGCGTCGACTGGCTCGCCGAGCTTTTCGTGGCCTTCGTCATGGGGTCCATGCGCCGCATCGTGAAGAACCGCGCGGTGGCCCTCGGCGTCGTGGGCGGCGCATGG
>Ga0224509_10000140_pt1 | contig 18541 bp, 15 predicted proteins | sample SF_Jan12_sed_USG_5_FD_170158 | JGI IMG/M metagenome (GOLD analysis project Ga0224509, IMG submission 170158) | Sediment microbial communities from San Francisco Bay, California, United States - SF_Jan12_sed_USGS_24 | ecosystem: Environmental > Aquatic > Marine > Sediment | place: USA... | reverse complement strand
TGCCACCATAACTGCCACCAGCATCACCAGTGCTACCGGCTACTACAGAGGTTCCAGTAGCGTCATACGCCTCACCGCGAGAACCATGCGCACTGCCCGAACCATTAGCCCCTCGAAGACCATAACCAGTCAGATATATAGTGCCGTCTATTATGAGTGAATCAGTTACGTTCACGCGTAGGCCAGGTCCATTGTTGGTTGGATAGCTGTGATGACGTAGCTGACCTCCACTAAGGACTTCTATCGTATTCACGGTGTCACTCGCACCAAACTGTCCGTCCTTGTAAATGTACACACCATTACCAACGGTAAGCCGATTGGCTGCCACATCCATACGACTTCCCAATCTGATACTAACGGAGCCAGACTTAAAGTTGGTTGTGTCAAAAGACGCTATACTGAAAGTACTGTTTCCAATAACCGTTAGAGCACCTCCAGACAATTCAAAATCTGAAGCTACTGGATAGCTAAGGCCGATATAGTCATTTACATAACCACCGGCAATTCGCAATGAGTTGGCATTGAGCACCGAACCATTGTTGAGAATCAAATACCCTGAACTTTGTACCTCGACATCAAAACCAGTGGGATTAGTAACATCCATCATCACACCTGAACTCAACGTTAATCTACCACTGCTGGCAATAAGTACCGGATCCTCCACTGTAAATGACGGAACATCTGAACTTACTAAACTGAACTCACCCCATTCCCTGACTGTAAGCTTCTTAAATGATGTCAGACCTGTCTTGAATGAAGTAGTCGGCGAGGCATTATAGCCCCCATTATTAATTACGACTTCACCATAAGTTTCGGTACTGTCCTTGAAGTAGATGGTTCCCGCTGATCCCGGTCGAGTTGCACCACCACGAACATAGATATGTGTCTGGTCAAACCCGGAGATGTCTGAGTAGTACACGGCCACTCGACCACCGCCACCAGCTGTTGGATACTGGTTCCGGCCATTTCCACCTCGAGCATAAATACTCCCCGGTCCGGTCAGTGTACCACAAGCAATGCGAACTCCGCCACCACTGCCACCACCGGCTCCTCCACCACCGGCACAGGCATCGCCCTGAGTAGTGCCATCGGCCTGGATAGTACCAACCAAAACCATTGTCCCTGCCGAAATTGTGGCCAGCCCACCACCGTTACCGCCGTTTCTACATCCTGATCCGCCACTACCAAAATGAGAGGGATTCTCGATAACACCATACGACGCATTACTGCCACCCTGAGCTATGCCACCATAACTGCCACCAGCATCACCAGTGCTACCGGCTACTACAGAGGTTCCAGTAGCGTCATACGCCTCACCGCGAGAACCATGCGCACTGCCCGAACCATTAGCCCCTCGAAGACCATAACCTGACACGTATATGTCTCCGTCAACAATTAAGGAATCGGTCACGTTGATTTGAAGACCTGAACCACTATTAGTAGGATAACTAGAATGACTGACGACCCCCCCTGAAATAATATGCATTTTCCCTAATGATGTAATTTCGCCGTTGGCAATAAGAGTGCCATCGTTGTTCACAACGATGTTGTCGTAAGTCACAGCGGTGTCAATTTGAACTGTACCAGAGACTATTAGGTCTATGGCAATGCCCTTTGAACTGATTAGCAGAATTAATGCTAATACTTGGACAGCCCTGAAGCATGCATTAGTGAGTTGTCTCATAAACAGAAAACCTCTCGTGAGTCTGCATACACGTTCAAACCTATACCCTCTATATCAGGAACTACATAGTCGAAGAAGAGTCGCGGTGGTTACAGGGTGATCAGAGTGTAAAGTCTTCCGCACTCGAATCATCCTTTTCGAGATTCTCGCAGTTCCACCGTTATTCGCCCAATATAACCTTCCGGAATATCGTGTCAAGAGCATTATATGAACCGGCCCGCAGGCATTCTGTCAAGCGTATTGTGTAAATTCTGTATTTGGCATATCCATTGGGTTGTTCAGAACATAAGTTATTACTCCGTATATAATTCTCTCGGCGCTGCCAGCGTTGTTGAACGATCGCATCGGAATGGTTCGTCGTCGGATCTCCTCGATGTATCGCTCAATCGGGTTGTTGGTCTTCAAGGACGTCCGCAACGGTTCCGGATAGCCCAAGTAGACAAAGCAGGCGTCGATACCTCGAAAGAAGTTGCGAACCGCCTTTGGTTCTTTATCACGCCACTTGGCCTTGAAGAGGTGAAGCCGCTTGCGCGCCTCGGTTTCATGAGCAGCTGCGAAGACATAGTTGGCATCGCCGATGATTTGCCTTCGGTGCCGCTTCTCAAGCAGATGATCAGCCAGGTCCACAGCCTTGTGGTAGGTACAGAGTTGATGGTCGGCACGGGGATACAAGGCGCGAATCGACTTGACCAACCCAGCTGCGCCATCGGATACGATTACTTCCATCCCGGCCAAGCCACGATGCTTCAAGTCCGAGATAAAACCATACCAGCAAGCCTCAGACTCGTTGGTCGCCAGATGAAAGCCTAAAAGTTCCTTACTCCCATCAGGTTTCATACCCAGAGCCACCAGCAATACCTTCTTCATCTTGACCGGACTACGCAAAGTCACCCATAAACCGTCCAGGTACACCACCTGGTAATCGCGCTCGAAACGCCTGAGATGAAAGGCCGAAACCTCCTCGTCAAGCTCATGAACAACATTCGAAACCGCTTGCGGACTGATTTCGGCGCCAAACAAACTCTTGATCAAACGGCGCACCTTGCGGGTAGCATGACCTAACAAAAACGCCTCCAAAAGAACTCGATCCACGGCCCGCTGGCGACGTCGATAACGTTCGAACACCTGTGAATCATAACTACCCTCTCGCAATCGAGGGACCTTCAAACCATCGATCCAGCCGTAAGTCGTCAACAGGTTACGAGCGTAAACACCGTTGCGATAACCACAGCGACCATCACTCCGTTCATAACGACGGCAACCGACACGAGCCGTCACCTCAGCATCCATCGCTCGTTCCAAACGACGTTTGACAAAACGCTTAACCTCATCGTGAAGCGGGTAGTAAACACTGTTGACACCCAACCAACGATTTCGTAGGTTCTTCTCTGAGAAATCCATTTCTCGCATGGGCATATCCTCCTTGGAAAGCTGTTAAGTGGATATGCCCTATTTCTTTGTCAAAAATCCAACAATTTACACAGAAGAATTTACGCTAACCCCGCAGCGAATTGCCTCACAATTAATGTTACCGAAGTGCCGGGAATTGTCAGGGTCGAATGATACGTTGACTCATAATTGATGTTACCGAAAGGAGACGCAATTGTGGGTGGAGATTCCAAGCAAGATTACCTGGACGCGATACTACCACGCTATATGACGGCCTCGAAAAGAGAAAAGGGGATTATCCTCAGGGAGTTCTGTGCTGTCTGTGAGTATCATCGCAAACACGCTATTCGGCTTCTGAATCAACGCAAAAGGGGTCCGACAAAACGACCGGGCCGAAAAGCTCTCTACCACTCACCTGAGTTTCTGAGAGCTCTCAAACGAATCTGGCTAGCCACTGATCAGATGTGCTCAAAAAAGCTGGTGGCGGCAATACCACTCTGGCTGCCGTTTTACGAACGCACCTATGGAAAACTGTCGAACAAAACGACAAGACAACTCTTATCAGTCAGTGCCGCCACTATTGACCGACTGCTGGCTAAGACACGAACCAAGATTCGCCCCAGAGGTTGGTGTGCCACCAAACCGGGAAGCCTGCTTAGAAACCAGATCCCCATCCGCACTCACAATTGGGATATATCACAGCCCGGTTTCATGGAGGCTGACACCGTTGCTCACTGTGGTAACTCCCTGGCCGGCGATTTCATCTGGAGTCTCACCCTGACCGATATCCACACCGGTTGGACCGAAGCCAGAGCTACCCGGAACAACGGAGCCTCAGGCGTCATCGAACAAATCAAAAACATCCAGAGCAACCTACCATTTGAACTAAAAGGCTTCGATTGCGACAACGGCGGTGAGTTCCTCAACCACCATCTGCTCAGATACTTCACCGACCACAAACCACGAATCAAGTTCACTCGGTCGCGACCATACAAGAAGAACGACAACGCCCATGTCGAACAGAAAAATTGGTCCTTCGTCAGACAATTACTCGGATACGACCGACTCAACAACCCCAAACTGGTCGAACTCATCAATAACCTCTACACCGAACAATGGAGCCTCCTGCAAAACCACTTCTGCCCAACGCTCAAACTCCTTCAAAAGACACGGATCAACAGCAGATACTACAAAAAGTACGGTACGCCCAAAACACCATTCCAAAGACTGATGGAATCAGGCCACATCTCCAAAGGAGAAAAAGACAATCTGAAAAAAACGCACCGATCACTTGACCCCTTCCTTCTCAAACGACAAATTGACAGACAACTGAAGGCTATCTTCAGAATGGTCATAGTAACCTCTAATGTGAGGCAACGTATCTGACCACCAAAATGCCTTCGGTAACATCCTGCAATGAGGCAACGCGGTTGGTAACCGGTTCAGGACTGTCGGATCATCCCACATGACTCCTTTTGAAGCGACAGTTAGGCAGTTTACCTTGACTCTGTGTGTGGGCTGCTGCTATATTGATCGCGTCACTTATGCCGAGACAGAGCGGATGGCTGGTTTGCCGCTGCCAAAGGGATGTTTGCAAGTGAGAGGCTACCTTGCGCCAAGTTGTAATTGAAAACCCCATCCTTAACTCCCCTTATGTCGAACCGACGCGGCATTTCAAATTCACCGATGAGGGTATCACCAACGACATTGTCGAAGGTCGGCGGATCAGTTCGTACTTCGTGCCGATTGCCCGACCAAAGAAAAAGGGCAAACAGCTCCAGTTCGATACTGAGTGGACGCAAGATCGCATCGAAGAGAATAAGCACGTCAACCGAATCCGACAGCGCGTCTATCAGTGGAGGCAAGGCGGTTATCTTGGTGTCACATCCACTACCGGCAAACTCCTGCAATACTGGACCGATCCCGACCGTGAGAAAAAGCTCTTCTTCTGCCAGAATGAAGCCCTCGAAACGCTAATCTACATCACGGAAGTCGCGCACAAGTACGGCGACGCCTGGATTGAGAATCAACTCATTGAAGCCAACAATATGTCCAATCCCGGTCTCCCTCGCATGGCGTTCAAGATGGCTACCGGGTCGGGGAAAACCGTTGTCATGGCGATGATGATTGCATGGCACACCCTGAACAAGCAGGCCAATCCTCAAGACGCACGATTCTCCGACACTTTTCTGTTGGTGACCCCCGGCATCACCATCCGGGATCGGCTGCGAGTGCTTCTGCCGAACGACCCAAACAACTACTATCGTCAGCGCGATGTGCTTCCGAGCCACCTGTTGGAGAAGCTCTCACAAGCGAAGATCGTCATCACCAATTTCCACGCCTTCAAGCAGCGAGAGAAAACCAAAGCTACGAAGCTCACTAAGGCGCTTCTCAACAAGGGCAATGCGAGCGCGTTCACCGAGACGCCTGACCAGATGGTCCGTCGAGTCTGCCGGGAACTCGGCAACAAGAAGAACATCGTGGTGCTAAACGATGAGGCTCACCACTGCTACCGGCGCAAGCCGGACGGTGACGATGTGAAGCTCACAGGAGATGATCGCAAGGAAGCTGAGAAGCGAGAAGAGGAAGCCCGCATCTGGATCTCCGGTCTTGAGGCGGTCAAGAAGAAGATCGGTGTCAAGACCATCTATGACTTGTCCGCAACACCCTTCTTCTTAAGAGGATCGGGCTACTCAGAAGGTACTTTATTCCCGTGGGTGGTGTCGGATTTCTCTCTCATAGATGCTATCGAATGCGGCATTGTCAAGGTGCCACGAGTCCCGGTCGCCGACGATTCTGTCTCCGGAGATCAACCGACCTACCGCGACCTTTGGATACGCATACGCGATGACCTGCCCAAGAAAGGCCGAAAGACTCAAGCGCTGACCGGCCCTCCGAATCTCCCCGCTGAGTTGCAGGGCGCACTGCACAGCCTATATAGCAACTATGAGAAATACTACCGCCTCTGGGAAAAGAACGAAGACGCCCAGACAAAAGGTCAGACTCCTCCGGTGTTCATCGTCGTCTGCAATAATACAAACGTCTCAAAGCTCGTCATCGACTATGTGGCCGGATGGGAAAAGCAGCTTTCGGACACAGAATCGGTAGTGGTGCCGGGGCAGCTTCCGATATTCTCCAACGAGTTGAACGGGAACTGGAACCCTCGTCCCAACAGTATCCTGGTGGATAGCACAGAACTCGAATCCGGGGATTCGATGAGCAAGGGATTCAAAGAGATTGCGGCTCGTGAGATTGAAGAGTTCAAAGCGGAGTACCGGGCACGTTTCCCCGGTCGCGGTACTGAGAAGCTGACCGACGAAGACCTCCTCCGCGAAGTAATGAACACTGTTGGCAAGCCAGGGAAGTTGGGCGAGAATGTCAAATGCGTAGTAAGCGTCTCCATGCTCACGGAGGGCTGGGACGCCAACACTGTGACGCACGTTCTCGGGATCAGAGCGTTCGGCACCCAGCTTCTGTGCGAGCAGGTAGTCGGCAGGGCACTCCGACGAATGAGCTACGCTGCCAACGAGCAAGGTCACTTCGAGCCGGAGTATGCCGAGGTCTACGGTGTCCCGTTCTCGTTCATTCCCTGTTCCGGTTCTACTAAGGAAGTGACGCCGGGTGCGATTCCGACGAGAGTCAGGGCGCTTGAAGATCGCGCCGCCTGTGAGATCACATTCCCCCGCGTTCTCGGCTATCGATACGAGCTACCGAGCGAGCGGCTCACAGCCACATTCACGGACGAATCCCGACTGGAGCTTTCCACCCAGGCGATTCCGACAAAGACCGAGAATGCACCTATCGTTGGAGAGAGCAGTGTCCACCACCTGGACGATCTCAAGAAAAGGCGTGAGAACGAAGTGGCCTTTCTCTTGGCGAAACTCACACTCGAAAAATACTTCCGGCAGGACGGCGAAAAGAGAGAGGATCGCTCGAATGAACATCAATTCGACGGTGAAGTACAGTCCTGGCTGTTCCCGCAGATGCTATCCATTGTCAAAGACTGGATGGCCGAGTGCGTCACTTGCAAAGATAACACCTTCATTCAACTTCTTCTGCTGATTGAATTCGCCCATGACGCCGCCGACCGAATCTACCGGGCTATAGCGGCCTCGCCAGATGGTGAGGCCCCTCTCAAACCGATTATGAGACCCTACGACACTGTCGGCTCTACGAAGCACGTGGACTTCGACACCACGCGGCCCGTGTACCGTGCCGACCCGGACAAATGCCATGTCTCCCATGTTGTGGCGGATACTGAGTCCTGGGAACAGAAATTGGCGCAGACTCTGGAAGATATGAAAGAGGTCAGGACCTACGTCAAGAACCACAATCTTGGCTTCACGATTCCCTACACCCTAAACGGCGAAGAAAAGCAGTACGTGCCTGATTTCCTGATTCGAGTGGACGACGGCAACGGAGATGAGAACTTGCTCAACCTGATTGTCGAGGTCACTGGGGAAAAGAGAAAAGAGAAGATCGCCAAAGTCTCGACAGCCAAGACGCTTTGGATACCAGCCGTGAATAACCAGGGTAGCTTCGGACGCTGGGCATTTCTGGAAATAACCGACCCGTGGAATGCGCAGAACAGTATCCGAGAGTCCATTTCGGGGAAAGCCTAAAGATAGGGGAGATTTCATGCCATACACATCGGACAAAATCGCTACAGTGGTTCAGAACAGATTGAATACACAGTATTTCCTTCCTGCTATTCAACGTGAGTTTGTCTGGAGTCCCGACCGGATCATGAAGCTGTTCGACTCAATAATGCGCGGCTATCCTATTAGTTCCTTCTTGTTTTGGGAACTTCAGGACGCTAACCGCGACAATTGGGATATCTACAGATTCATACAGAACTTCAAACAGAATGGGACTCACAACGAACAGGTTCCCACCGATGGTATACCACAACTCACGTTGGTCCTGGATGGACAGCAGCGCCTCACCTCACTCTTGATAGGTCTGAAGGGGACCTATACTGTCAAGAAGAAGCACAAGCGAAAGGACAGTCCTGACGCCTGGATGAAGCAGAGTTTGTACCTAGACTTAATCAAGGACCCACGAGCAAGCGAGGAGGACGCGGAAACCGGCCTTCACTACGGGTTCAAGTTTTTTGAGAACCCTCCAGACAATGGTGCGGACCATCATTGGTTCAAAGTCGGCCGCATCCTCGATTTTGACAGCGAAGACAGATTCTATGAGTTTAGGAATGAGTTGCGAGACAGTCTCTCTGATGACACCACCAAGGGTCAAATGTCTGTATTCGAGCGCTGTCTGGAGCGCCTCTACAGGGCGGTATGGAAAGACGATGCCATATCTTTCTATACCGAATCGGACCAGGATTACGACCGGGTGCTTGACATATTTGTTCGTGCCAACGAGGGCGGAATCAAGCTGAGCAAGTCCGACCTCTTGCTCTCAATGGTAACATTCAACTGGGGAGGCGTAAACGCTCGTGAAGAGATACATGGATTCGTCGACCGCCTAAACAAGGGTCTGGACAAGAAGAACGACTTCGACAAGGACTTCATAATGAAGACCTGCCTGGTCCTGAGCGACCTGCCGGTGCAGTACAAAGTTGACAACTTCACGCCAAAGAACCTGTCGCTCATCCGCGACAATTGGGATGGCATTAAGTCGGCTATAGAACGTGCGGTGAGACTGATCAACACTTTCGGAGTGTACGAGAGCACCCTAACCAGTGCCAATGCTCTTATACCAATCGCTTACTATTTCTATGGTCGTCCGAATGTCAGCTTGATGGAATCAGCAGCTACGGATGTGCAGAATCGGTCAAGGATACAGCAGTACCTCCTGATGTCGCTGCTCAACGGTGTGTTCGGCGGCACTTCTGATAATCTCCTTAGGGATCTCCGTGAGGTTCTTGGAAAACACGACGGCAAGAACGACTTCCCCTTCGAAGATATCAGCGCAGTGATCTCCAAGTCAGGTCGTAACTCCCGGTTTGATGAAGAATCCCTGGCACGGTTCCTGTCTATCAAATACGGACTCCGCACGTCATTTCTGGCATTGTCACTTCTGTACGATAATACAAGTTGGGGCTCGATGACTTTTCACAAGGATCACATCTTTCCCAAGTCATGGTTTACTACAAAGCAGATGACAGCCAAAGGCATTGATAATGCTGCACACAAAGGCTACCTTGAATTGAGGGACAAAATAGGCAACCTACAACTCTTGATAGACACCGAAAACATCGCCAAAAAAGACAAGGACTTTGCTACCTGGATTAAGTCAAGAGATGTCTCATTCAAGAGACGCCATCTCATACCGGTAGACGAGTCGCTCTACAGTTTTGAGAGATTCCCAGAGTTCGTAGAGGAGCGCGAGAAGCTGATCAAGGCGCGACTCGAATCACTCTTTCCGGCTCCAAGGAAGGCCCAGGAGGTTTCATAGTGGCCAAGAAGAAGACCACTAAGAAGAAGATCGAGTCCATCCGTCACAAGGACAAGCGGACGAATATACCGACCGAAGAGTTGCGCGACTTCGTAGCCGAAGACGAGAAAGCCCCTGAGACCGTTCTCTATCCGCGCGACTCATCGCTGGACCCGCAGCTTGTCTGGAAAGGCAAGGACGAGCAGGACCGTGAGGACTTGGCCGTGCCTGCCGTGCCGGTGTATATTCAGGAGAAAATTCACCCGCAAGCGATCATGGAAGATATCAAGTCGCGTAGCGGTACAAACGATGACGACCAACTCGGCTTCTGGGGTGACTTCAACGGTATCGACGCCTTTGACAGGAAGGTCGATTTCTACAATCATGGTTTCAACTGGTCAAACCGCATGATCCTCGGTGACTCACTGCTTGTCATGACCAGCCTGGCTGAGAAAGAGGGACTGAAGGGGAAGGTCCAGACCATCTACATCGACCCGCCTTATGGCATCAAGTTTGGCTCCAACTGGCAGGTATCGACGCGCAAGCGCGACGTGAAAGATGGCAAAGCAGCGGACACCACGCGCCAACCGGAGCAGGTTCATGCCTACAGAGATACCTGGAAACTCGGCATCCATTCCTACCTCGCTTATCTGCGCGACCGACTGGTAGTCTCTCGTGAACTTCTGACCGAGACGGGTAGCATCTTCGTGCAGATCGGTGATGAGAACGTGCATTTGGTGCGGTCCGTTATGGATGAGGTATTTGGGGCAGAGAATTTTGTGGCTCTGATATTCGTTGCGAAAACCAGCGGGTTTGGCGATACGACTTCGCTCGCCTCTGTCGGTGACTATTTGATATGGTACGCCAAATCACGAGAAGTTCACAAGTACCGGCAGTTGTTCATTGAGAAGACAAGTGGTTCTCATTTCGCAAGGGAATACCGGACTCTTGAGAGCCCTGATGGTCTATCGCATCGAACCCTAACCAGGCAGGAGATTGAAGACCCAAGACTCATTCCGCCAAACTGGAGACGTTTTCGACCAAGTGCAACAACCAGTCAAGGTGCTACGCCATCCGGTGGGTTCGATTTTGATTACGACGGGGTAACATTCCATATACCATCTGGTCAGCACTGGAAGACGACCCAGGAAGGTATGTTTCGCCTCGGTGCAGCAGCCAGGCTTATGAAGCGAGACAAGTCCATATCGTACATCCGTTATTTTGATGACTTCCCCGTCGTTCCTCGCAATAACAACTGGATTGACGTTCGGTGGGGCTTTGATGCTGCGGATAAACGCTATGTGGTTGAGACTAACCCTGGCATCGTCGCGCGCTGCCTTCTTATGACCAGTGACCCTGGCGACCTCGTGCTTGATCCGACCTGCGGCAGTGGCACCACCGCCTTTGTCGCCGAACAGTGGGGAAGGCGCTGGATCACCTGCGACACCAGCCGAGTCGCTTTGGCATTGGCGCGCACACGTTTGATGGCGGCCAAGTATCCCTATTATCTTTTGGCCGACACGCCCGAAGGGATCAAGAAAGAAGCGGAGTTGACCGGCCAGATGCCGCCTGAGTACAAAACCGAGAGTGACATCAAGAGAGGGTTTGTGTACAAGCGAGTGCCGCACGTGACTCTGAAGTCAATCGCCAACAACACGGATATCAAAGAGGGAATGACGCGCGAAGAGATCGACAAAGCTATCGCGCGCCACGCCGACAGCGAAACGCTTTACGACCAGCCATACGAGGACAACAAGAGAGTGCGGGTGGCCGGTCAGTTCACGGTCGAGAGCCTGTCGCCGCATCGCGTGTTGTCAACCGCCGATGACGACATGGACGGCACGGTGACGGAGCAGGAGGCGCGCAAGCATCAGGACTTCGCCAGTATCATCATCGAGAATCTGAAGAAGGCCGGAGTCCAGAATACGATCAAGAATGAACGGATGAAGTTTGACTATCTCGATACCTATGCCGGGACCTGGATTCACTCAACGGGCGAGTACACGGACTCGGACGGCAAGGTTATGCGGGTTGCGGTTTCAATCGGCCCGGAGCATGGCACGGTGGGACCGATGCAGGTCAAGGAAGCTGCGAAAGAAGCTGTGCAGGGTGTGGGATACGATATTCTGATCGTGTGCGGCTTTGCTTTTGATCCACACGTGGCCGAGGAGACCAAACGGTACGGAAAACTCACAGTCCTGCCTGCGCGCATGAACCCCGATCTGGCAATGGGAGACGAACTGCTCAAGAAGACGGGAGCGGGCAATCTGTTCATGGTATTCGGTGAACCGGACGTTCAGCCGGTGGACCCCAAGAGTGGCAAGATCAAGCCGGGTGCGGACGGCAAAGTCCAGATCGAGATCAAGGGTGTGGATGTTTACGACCCGACCACCGGACAGATTCGCAACTCGACCACCGACGATATCGCCTGCTGGTTTATCGACACCGACTACAACGGCGAGAGCTTCTTTGTCCGCCATGCCTATTTCACCGGTGGTGACGAACCATACCAGAAACTGAAACGTGCCTTGAAAGCTGAGATTGACGAAGACGCCTGGCAGTCGCTGTACAGCACGCAAAGCCGCCCCTTCGATCCGCCGCAGACCGGCAAAATCGCCGTGAAAGTCATCAACCATTACGGCGACGAAGTGCTGAAAGTGTTTGACGTGTAGCTCTCCTATTGGAGATCGGCGATAACTCTCTTATCCTCGTGGGCTGCCAATTGGACCGTCTGAGTTGTCCCAAAATCATAAACCACCACCAACTTTTTCACAAAGTCACAGGAGTTCAAGCCGTAAGCGGCTAATTAGTATTGGTTTACGGAAACATAAAAATAAACAAGAAAACTATTGACTTGATTTAGTTATTTTACTTAATTTCATTCCGGATGATATAGGAGCTTGGTGATTCGAAACGGAGGAGCCGATGAGACAGGAGACATTTGGAAAGATCGTCAAGGCCGAAAGGGTCAATAGAGGCTGGACGGTCAAACAGTTCACAGGAAAACTGGAGCCTGCACTTGGGAAAAAACTTTCACCGGCGTACATCACGAGAATCGAACAGTACGACGAGATTCCCAGCCCGGATCTCCTCTGCCTGATCGCCGATGTCCTTAAACTGGATATTGAGAAGCTAATGGTGTTGGCTCGGGCAACGAAGGTTCGGCGGTTCGACAAGAGCCTTGAGGAGAAATACCGAGAGGCGGTCGGTCTCCACCGAGTACAGAAGAAGTCTGAGGGATAATGGCCAAGCAAGCATCAATGCCCAGCCGATGTGTTTCGAGGGAGGATATCAAAGTGTTTACGAAGGCATTGGTGAAGGAGCACATTGATGCAATGGGATGGACGAAGCCCGAACAGGCGATACTAAACCTCCGTGAAATCTACGAGACGGTGCTTTATCCAAAGTATGAATATGACCTGATCACCGACATGGACCTGGGTTTTGTCGACAATGTGAAGGTGTTGGGTAAAGTGATAATGGAGGACAAGGTCGTTTTGGTTGACCGCTCGATTGCCCCGCCGAACCGTCATCCGCAATTCATCTTTACAATGGGACACGAGTTCGGTCACAGCGTCCTGCACCCGGGTGAGAGGGAGACCTTCAGATGCACTCAACCAATGATCATGCAGGGTCAGAACAACTTTTTGGAGTTTCAGGCCAACGCCTTTTCCGAAAACCTCCTGATGCCGGACTACCTCGTGCAATATAGGTTCTTGTATTGCTACCGACCTACTCGACCGTTCGTTTACATCGGTAGTCGAGACTATTGGTTTGAAGCTGAGGGTGTCAGTCGCAGGTATTCGATCACTTCGTACACCGATTTCTGCACGAGGCTTGGATCTGCGCTTTGCAAGTATTTCTGTAATACTTCGAAGACAAGTATGGGGTTGAAAATGCATCGCCTTGGTTTAGTCAAGAATCGAACAGCGGAAGAGTGGGGGCAACAGGGCATGCGGTTTGGTAACGTCATGAGTAAAGCGTTTGCAGGAGTGCGATAAGTTTTTTTTGAATGACAGATTAACTATATTTAGTAAATCATGTGAGTATGGAAACTGAGAACAACAAGAGTAAGAGAGCTTTGCTTCTGAGAACCGCCAACGAGACGCTCAACGACGTTCTCAAACGGGGATTCTTTGGGATGGTCTGTTTCTCCATCTCGATCCAAGATGGTGACATCCAGGAAGTAGAAGCTCAGGTGACAAAAAAGAAGATTTGTTGACAGCCGGTATCTGAAGAGCCGAGCAATCGGTATCGAGATGGGCCTGCTTGTAGTGATCCTACAGGCAGGCTTTTCTCATGGATGAGACAAAATGGCAAGTAGAGCGACAATCTCTCGATCAATCGGTGCGACGGAAGGTCAGAACTTGATCGAAACACCCGGTGATCCAGATCACACTCAGGAGACCGTGGAATTCCTGGGCCGCGAGCTCTCTGTACGTCAGTATCGAGAAGCCTGCAACAATCTCAGGGATTTCTTTGCCATCCTTCGGACTTGGGCGAAAGATGAAAAAAAAGACGAAGAAGAAGCGCAATCATAACATCCGGCTGATTCGGAAGCGTCGCTCATACACGATGAGTGAACTGGCGGAGTTGCTGCATGTTCATGTTCGCACGGTGCAGTCCTGGCACAAACAGGGAATGACACCTATCGACCCGGATGACAGGCCGTTGCTGTTCATCGGCGCTGAGGTGCAACGCTTTCTTTCACAGCGGCAGCAGGCAAGGAAATGCCCGCTCAAGGAGGATGAGTTTCGCTGTCCGAGATGCCGAGCGGCCCGGACATCTCGCCCGAACGATCTTCACATTGTGGACACCGGCAGGAGGATGGGTAAGGTTGACGTTTCGGTTATGATCAAGGGAGTCTGTACAGAATGCGAGTGTCAGATGACCCGGTTTTCTACCCGCCGGAAGGTCGCTGAGTCGGTTTGGGTGCGGAAGCTGAAGCAAGGTCAATCAAGATTAAGTAGAGACCGCAAGGCTACCGTAAACACTGACTTGGAAGGAGAAGATTGTGGCACGGATTAGCAGCAAGAATGAAAAGATCAAGCGGAGGTATCTGAGGCGGCTGCGAGAGGCAGAAGGGCTGGCCGAATCGACAGTCCTTTGTGTTGAGAAGGCTGTCTACTTGTATGAGGATTTCGTTCGCCACGAAGACTATGCGCTGTTCAATCAGAACAAGGCTATCAACCTGAAAAAGTGGCTCCTGAAGCGGACGCACAAGGGCCAGACAATCTCGATTTCGACCGTACATGGTTATTTGCGTCACCTCAAAAGGTTCTTCACATGGCTCTCAGATCAGCCAGGTTACAAGTCCAGGATCAATGCAGATAGTGTGTCGTATTTGTCGCTCGACAAGAAGCAAGTGCGGGAAGCAACAGCAAGGAGGCTGGTAGATTTCCCACCCTTGGGCTATGTTGAGAAGTTGGCTGACTCGATTGTGATAAAAACGGAGATCGACCGCAGGGATCAAGCCCTAATAGCATTCTCGTTTCTGAGTGGGATGCGAGACAAAGCTATTGCCACTCTCCCGTTTGGTTGCTTTGATCGTGAGACACTCAGAGTTGACCAAGACCCGGCCAAAGGTGTCCAAACCAAGTTTGGGAAGTCGTTCGTATCTGTACTCTTTCCGTTCAGCGATAAACTCAGGGAGTACGTTGTCGGCTGGGCAGAGTACCTTGAAAAACATAAGCACTTCGCCCCAACCGATCCGTTGTTTCCCAAATCAAAAGTGGAACAAGAGAGCGGCGGTCTGACGTTCGTGGCCAATGAAGTTGACCGCAACTTCTGGAAGGGGACTGGATCGATCAGGAGTATCTTCCAGAAACGATCCGAGATGGCGGGCTTGGCTTACTACCATCCTCATACTTTCCGTCATGCGGCGATTTATCTGGCTCGGAAACTGTGCCGAAACGCCGAGGAAATCAAGGCTGTAAGCCAGAATGTCGGTCATGAAGATGTCGGCACCACCATGATGACCTACGGGACCCTCGACCAGCATCGGGTGTCGGAGGTAATCCGATCTATGAGCTTTGAGGAAGTCACACATGACGGTATGTCGTCCGAAGAACTCCAAGTTCTGGAAAAAGTAGTCAAACGCCATCGAAAAATGACTTGACAACATATATAATGTTATATATTCTACTATTGTGATGAAAGGCTTGATTGGAAGACTGGAAGAATACCGGTTGGAGAACCGCATCAGCCAAATGGAATTGGCAGAGATGTTGCAGGTTACCCACGCCACGGTTAGCCGATGGCTAAACGGTCACACCGAACCCAGCAAGATTCAGGTGTACCACATCGAAAAACTCCTCTCTGTAAAGGGGAAGCGAAAATGAAGTGCGTACTGTATGCCAGGGTGTCCTCCAAGGAGCAGGAGAAGGAAGGGTTCTCGATCCCTGCACAGCAGAAGCTGCTTCGTGAGTACGCTGCTAAGCACAGGCTGAAAGTTGTTAGTGAGTTCACCGATGTCGAAACGGCTAAAGCCGCAGGGCGCACACAATTCAGCGCGATGGTACAATTTCTCAAGGACAACGCCGAGACCCGGATCGTGCTTGTTGAAAAGACGGATCGACTGTATCGTAACTTCCGCGACTACGTGTTGCTGGGAGACCTAGACCTGGAGATTCATCTCGTGAAGGAAGGCGAGGTGATCAGCAAGGACAGTAAGTCACATGCCAAATTCATTCACGGCATCAAGGTCCTCATGGCCAAGAACTACATTGACAATCTGTCCGAAGAAGTCAAGAAGGGACTCTTCGAGAAAGCCGAGGCTGGTGAATGGCCGCATCGTGCCCCATTGGGATACACGAACGACCGCGAATCTCGGCAGTTGGTCGTTGATGAAGATCGGGCATCTACAATCAGACAGCTTTTTGAAGCGTATGCTACAGGAAGGCACTCTATCAGCTCGCTTCGAAGTCTTGCCAGAGACTTGGGATTGACGTATCGCGGGTCCAACAAGCCTGTCAGTAGAAGCTGGATTGAAAAGATGCTGCAGAACCCGATCTACACCGGTGTCTTCAGATGGAAGGGCAAAGTGTACCAGGGAACCCATGCGCCCATCCTTTCACAAGACGTATTCGAACAAGTGCAGTCTGTTGTGTCGGACGTAAGCAAACCCAAGTGTAATGATAAGAAGTTTGCGTTTCGCGGACTCCTACGATGCGGCTATTGTGGCTGTTCCATTACTGCTGAAATCAAAAAAGGTAAGTACGTTTATTACCGATGCACGAACGGTCGCGGAAAATGTGAGCAGGCTTACGTTCCCGAGAAACGCCTGTCGGTAATGCTGGGCCAACTGGTCGAGGCCATCACAATTGATAAAGCGTTGGCTGACGAGATACAGCTTGCGCTCACAGATAGCTTTGATGATGAGAAGAAGTTCCGGGCGAAGGAGACAAGCAAACTTAGACGCGAATGCGACAAGGTGCAAGCCCGGATCGAACAATGCTACCAAGACAAGTTGGATGGGACCATAGATGTTTGCTTCTGGCAGAGTACACATGACCGCTTGATTGATCAGCAGAATCGGGTCGCCCGGAGGTTGGCGAAACTGGAGGACTCCAACAGAAGCTACTACCAAGAAGGTGTCAGTATCTTAGAACTCGCCCAATCGGCGTATTCCCTATACAAACAGCGTGAACCAGTGGAACAGGCAAACCTCCTGCGTACGTTACTTTCGAACTGTGAAATCAAGGGGCTAACTCTTTACCCCACATACCGAAAGCCCTTCAATTACTTCGTAGATACACCCCGAAATGAAATATGGCGGAGGAGGTAGGATTCGAACCCACGGTACCTTGCGGCACAACGGTTTTCAAGACCGCCGCTTTCGACCACTCAGCCACTCCTCCGTCGCCCTATGGTCAGAAAAACCGCCCGAATTGTCAAGGCAATTGCGCCCGGCCAATCCGCCTGCTCTGATCCGGTCAGACATGTTTTTGTTGAGGCGGCTGGCCGCTTTTACATACATCCGAATATGGCAGCTACGCGATTTACAAAGCTCGATCTGACCAATCCCCAATTGCGTGAAAAACTCCTGCCACACTGCCGACTCAAGTTGGGCGAGATATGGTCTGATCCCAATGGTCGCCACGCCGTCGGTTGTGGAGATGCTACGGACAGAGTGTTTGTGCGTACTATAATGCAAAAGCGGCTTGCCGCCTTGCTGGCGCAGGATCCACCGTATAATGTAGCCATGTTCAAACGCCGCACGGTCGCCGAGTATATCGAGTGGTGCCGCCAATGGGTCGATACATCGACCGATGTTATGTCCGACGATGCCACCATGTACATCTGGATGGGTGCCGATCAGAAAAATCACTTTCAGCCGTTACCTGAGTTCATGCTTATGATGGCCAAGACCGATTTCGAATCGAAATCGTTGGTCACCCTGCGCAATCAGCGCGGGTATGGCACCCAAAAAAACTGGATGGCCGTCAGGCAGGAGTTGTTGAGCTACACCCGGGGCAAGCCTGGGTTCAACGTTCAATACACCGACATCCCCAAAATCCTGCGCGGATACTACAAAGAAGTCGATGGTGTCGTCACAGAGAACATAGAACGCGGCAGGTCCGACTGTATCCGACCCGGCAATGTCTGGGTCGATGTGCAGCAGGTGTTCTATCGTATGGAGGAGAACGTCAGTGGATGCGCTGCACAGAAACCGCTGAAAGCTATCGAACGAATCGTGCTGGCGTCGTCGGGCGAGGGTGACGTTGTAGCCGATTTCTTCGCACATGCCGGGACAACGCTGTTGGCCTGCGAACGACTGGGACGAAGATGCGTGACACTCGATATCGATCCCATCTACGCGGAGATAGCTATCCGCCGTATGGAACACTTTCGCAAAACGGGCAAGAGCGGCTGGCAGATGGGCCATCCCTTTGAGAAGGAGCTGCACAAAACCGATGACGCAATGTCACTCAGCTCTCTTTGAGGGTAGTGCAAGGATTATTGTGTAAATTGAGAATTGGGGTTTGGTTTTAGTTTCTGGTTGAGTTCCTTGACCTGAGTAAAGATTATTCTTTCACAGCTTTGTTCATCTCGAAAAGAATCAATTAGTCT
>Ga0224509_10000139_pt1 | contig 18604 bp, 17 predicted proteins | sample SF_Jan12_sed_USG_5_FD_170158 | JGI IMG/M metagenome (GOLD analysis project Ga0224509, IMG submission 170158) | Sediment microbial communities from San Francisco Bay, California, United States - SF_Jan12_sed_USGS_24 | ecosystem: Environmental > Aquatic > Marine > Sediment | place: USA... | reverse complement strand
GACACCGGTCTCGATCTGCAGGCGCTCGAGGAGGTTGCAGCCTATTTCCGCGAGGTACGCAAGAAATACGCGAAATTCGAAGGCGGGCTCAAGGGCGTCGATTCCCGAATACTGGTTGCCCAGGTCCCCGGCGGCATGCTGACGAACCTCGAGAACCAGCTACGCGAACAGAATGCCGGCGACAAGCTCGATGCGGTACTTGAGGAGATCCCCCAGGTGCGCCGTGATCTCGGCATGCTGCCACTCGTAACGCCGACATCCCAGATCGTGGGAACCCAGGCGGTCATCAATGTTCTCTCCGGTTCCCGCTACACCACTATTACCAAGGAGACTGCGGGAGTCCTGAAGGGCGAGTACGGTGCGACACCGGCCGAGGTGAACAAGGAGCTGCAGGCGCGGGTGCTCGAGGGTGCCGAGCCGGTAACCTGTCGCCCTGCCGACCTGCTCGAGCCGGAACTCGAGTTGCAGACCGAGAAACTCAGTCATATAGCGATCGAGAAAAAGATTAATCTCGCGTCCGACGTCATCGATGATGTCCTGACCTATGCGCTGTTTCCGCAGATCGGCATCCGCTTCCTGCAGAACCGCGGCAAACCGGACGCCTTCGAGCCGCCGCCTGGCATCGAGGCGCCGCCGCCCCCCGCCGCGCCGGCCCCCGCTGCACAGGGACCGGCCGTTTACTCGGTCCGGGTGAACGGCAGGGAATTTACGGTCGAGGTGGCGGAGGACGGCCAACTCGCCGATCTCAGCCCGGCGCCGGCGGGGCCGAATGTTGCGCCCCGATCGTCTGGCGAAGCAGTGAAAGCAGTGCTCGCGGGCAATGTCTTCAAGGTGAATGTCGCGCCAGGTGACCGTGTCGAGAAAGGGCAGCCGCTACTCGTGGTCGAGGCGATGAAGATGGAGACCGCGGTAAGCGCGCCGAGCGCCGGGACGATCAGCGACGTGTTCGTCCGCGAAGGTGACGTCGTCGCCGTGGGTGACCCGCTCGTTGCCATCGCGGGCTGATGGAGCTGATCCTCGAAATCTGGCGCGGCTCAGGCCTGTATCAGATCACGGGCGGGCAGGCCGCCATGCTTCTCATCTGCCTCGGCCTTCTGTACCTGGGTATCGTCAGGAAGTTCGAGCCGCTGCTGCTGGTCACCATCGGCTTCGGCGGGCTACTGAGCAACATCCCGGGCGCCGGGATCGCCGAGCCTGGCGGATTGCTCTACCTGACTTACGAGGTAGGCATCAAGACGGGCGCGTTTCCGTTGATTATTTTCATGGGGGTCGGCGCGCTAACCGATTTCGGGCCTTTGCTCGCTAATCCACGCACCCTGTTCCTGGGCGCCGCGGCGCAGTTCGGCATCTTCGCAACGCTGCTCGGCGCGCTTGGCATGACAGAACTCGGCGTGATGGACTTCACCCTGAAGGAAGCGGCCGCTATCGGTATCATCGGAGGCGCGGACGGGCCGACGGCAATTTACGTATCGGGCATGCTCGCGCCGCAGCTGCTGGGCGCGATTGCCGTCGCGGCGTATTCCTACATGGCATTGGTCCCGATCATCCAGCCGCCGATAATGCGGCTGCTCACGACCGAAGACGAGCGCAAGATTCATATGGTGCAGCTGCGCGATGTGTCGAAGACCGAGCGCATCCTGTTTCCCATATTGTTGTTGCTGCTGGTTGCATTGTTGTTGCCGACGGCGGCGCCGCTGCTCGGCATGCTGGCATTCGGCAACCTGATGCGTGAATGCGGTGTCGTGGATCGACTGTCCGACACCACGCAGAATGCGCTCATCAATATCGTGACGATATTCCTCGGGCTCTCGGTGGGATCCAAGCTCAGCGCCGATCAGTTCCTGTCGGTCGAAACGTTGGGCATCCTCTTGCTCGGCGTCGTCGCATTCGCGATCGGTACGGCCAGCGGTGTGCTCATGGGCAAGGTCATGAACAAGGTTTCCCACAACCCGATCAACCCGCTGATCGGTGCCGCCGGCGTTTCGGCAGTACCGATGGCGGCCCGCGTCGCCAACAAGGTCGGCCTGGAAGCCAACCCGCACAATATCCTGCTGATGCATGCCATGGGGCCGAACGTCGCCGGCGTCATCGGCTCGGCTATAGCCGCCGGCATCATGATCATGTTCACCACGTAGGAAAAACCTCAGCCAGCGTCATACGGCGTTGAAACCCACCTCGAAATGCTCATGTACGTGCCGGGTACACTGCGCTTCCTCGGTTGCTTTCGCCCCGCCGCAGTCTGGATCGCATTTCCCGTTAGGCGGCGGCTTTTACGCCAGTCTTGTGCACGTAGTGGTCGGCGAGTACCTGTGCGACGCAGCTCGTGACGCGCTTGCCGGTATCGATGTGCAGGAATTCGTTGGGACCGTGCGCATTCGAATTCGGCCCCAGCAGGCCCGTGATCAGGAACTGCGCTTCGGGAAATTTCTCGCCCAGCATGCCCATGAACGGGATCGTGCCCCCGGTGCCCATGTACATCGACGGTTTGCTGAAGAACGCCTGTGAGGCTTTCTGCATGGACGCTTCGAGCCACTCTGCGACAGGCGGTGCGTTCCACCCGGCCATGGTCGATTCGACGTGGAACGACACCTTCGACAGCGGCGGCGTATCGGCTTCGAGAATTTCCTGCACGGTCTTTGCGGCATCGCCGGCGTCGCAGGTGGGCGGCAGGCGGAACGACAGTTTCACGGTGTTGAACGGCAGCAGCGTGTTGCCCGCGTCGACAAGTGCGGGCAGGCCCGCAGCGCCGGTCACGCTCATGGTCGGCCGCCAGGTGTTGTTCAGCAACAGCTCGTACGGCGATTCGCTGGGGGCTGCATCTTCCAGCGCCCACGGGTACTTGCTGTAGACGCCTTTACCCAGCGTCCCGGCTGCAAGCTTCGCCTGCTCGATGCGCTGCTCCGGGATATCGGCGTGCAGGGCTTCCGGCTTGAGCTGGCCGCTGTCCTCGTCCTCGATGCGGCTCAACAGCTTGCGCAGGATGCGGAAACTCGACGGCACGATGCCGCCGGCGCTGCCGGAGTGTACGCCCTCGGTGAGCACATCGGCGCGCAGGGTGCCCGTCAGGTTGCCGCGCAACGAGGTCGTGCACCACAGCTGCTCGTAGTTGCCGCACTCGGCATCGAGACAGACCACCAGGTCCGGCGAACCGATGCGGTCCTCGAGTTTCTCGATGTAGTAGGGCAGGTCGAAGCTGCCCGACTCCTCGCAGCCCTCGATCAACACGACGCAGCGTGCATGCGGGATGCCCTGTTCCTGCAGGGCACGAATGGCGGTCAGCGAGCCGAACACGGCGTAGCCGTCGTCTGCGCCGCCGCGGCCATAGAGTTTGCCGTCCCGGATCGTCGGCTCCCAGGGATCGAGATCCTCGGCCCAGCCGCTGAACTCAGGTTGCTTGTCGTAATGGCCGTACAGGAGCACCACGTCGTCCGAGTCCCCGGGGATCTCGGCAAAGAGCACGGGCGTGCGCCCCTCGATCCGCACGATCTCGACCGACATGCCCTTGACAGGTTGGGTCTTGCACCAGGCCTCGAGCTGCTGCACCGCCTTCTCCATATGGCCGTGCTTCTCCCAGTCGGGATCGAAGTGCGGGGATTTGTTCGGTAGTTTGATGTAGTCGCAGAGCTCGGGAATGATCGAGCTGTCCCACATGTCGTTTACGAAATTTTCGGTTTTCCTGTTGTCCATTTTTCTATTCCGATGTCAGGTCGCGGTAGTGAGTTTGTGTCATCCGCTCCGTCGTGATGAAGCTCCAGTTGTAATCGTCGTGGTAGTCGGCGAGGGGATTGGCAGCCAGGATCTCCTCCTCTGACATGCCCTGGTCGACGAGCGCCTTGACGCGTTTGCGACCGTCCACGAGAACGGCGAGGTTGCGTTCGACGTCGGCCTTGGTCGCCACAGGATCGCCGTGACCCGCGAGTACCAACGTGTCGTCGTCGGCCATCTCGATGAGCTGCTGTTGTGCAGCGATAAAGCCTGCGATGCTGCCACCACCATCGAGATCGACGTACGGGAAGATGCCGTTGAAGAGCACGTCGCCCGCGTGGATGACGTTGGCTTCGGGAAAGTGAATGGCGCCGTCACCGTCCGTGTGTGCATGCGGTAAATGAAAGACTTTCGCAATCTTGCCGTTGACGTGGAACGTTACCGTCTCGGAAAAGGTGAGCACCGGTATTCCAGCAGCCCCACCGGCATCCCCGGGTTTCTCGAGGAGCCGCTTGCGCAGGTTGTCATGGGCAACGACGAGCGTGCCGTCTTTCGCCAGCTGCGCGTTGCCACCCGTGTGGTCACCGTGATAATGCGTGTTGATCACGAAATCGACGGGTTTGCCCGCGATCGCGGCGACAGCATCAATAAGAGCCGGTGCTGTCGGCACCATGGCGTCATCGATGAGCACGACATGCTCGTCACCAACCATGACGCTCACGTTGCCACCGACGAATTTCTCGCCCGCGCCGTAAATCACATGGATGCCCGGAGACACCTCTTTGCTGGTGAAGGGATTCGCGGCTTCCTGTGCGTGTGCCGATATGGCGAACACGAGACAGCAAATCGCAAGGGTACGCTTTGTCATCGACGCTCTCCGGAGCTGATTCGGGAACCGCATAGTGTTCACGAATCGCGCCTGATTCTCCACCCCCGCAGGCTCACTGGTTGCTCGGGAAGGTGTACTGCGCCTTTTCGCGGACGCCGCCCGAGGGCCAGCGCTGCGTGATGGTCTTGCGGCGCGTATAAAACCTCACGCTGTCGGGCCCATAGGCGTAAAGATCGCCGAACAGGGAACGCTTCCAGCCGCCGAAGCTCTGGTAGGCCACCGGTACCGGCAGCGGCACGTTGATGCCGACCATGCCGACCTTGATCCTGTCTGCGAAGTAACGCGCCGCCTCGCCGTCGCGGGTGAAAATGCACGTGCCGTTGCCGTACTCGTGTTCGTCGATCAGCCGCATCGCTTCTTCTTCCGACTTCGTGCGAACGACGCATAGCACAGGCCCGAAGATTTCCTCGTTGTAGATGCGCATGTCGCGCGTCACGCGGTCGAAAAGGCACGGGCCCAGGAAGAACCCGTCTTCGTGATCCGGGACGATGAGTTCGCGGCCATCGATAACGAGATCGGCGCCTTCCTCGACGCCGAGGTCGACGTAAGAGCGGACCTTGTCGTAATGCGCTTTCGTTACCAGCGGGCCCATGTCGTTGCCGGTATCGGTGCCGTTGCCAACCTTGAGTTCGGCGATGCGTTCCTGGAACTTGCTGACCACGGTATCCGCGGTCTCGTCCCCGACGCACACCGCGACGGAAATCGCCATGCAGCGCTCGCCGCAGGATCCGTAGGCTGCACCCATCAGCGCGCTCACGGCGTTGTCGATGTCTGCGTCTGGCATGACCACGGCGTGGTTCTTCGCGCCACCGAGCGCCTGCACGCGTTTACCGTTGGCCGTGCCCGTCGTGTAGATGTACTCAGCGACGGACGTAGAGCCGACAAAACTGACGGCCTGCACGCGTTCGTCGCTCAGCAGCGTATCGACAGCCTCCTTGTCGCCGTTGACGAGATTGAAGACGCCGTCCGGCAGGCCGGCTTCGCTCAAGAGCCTGGCACAAAGCAAGGGCGCCGTCGGGTCCTTTTCCGAGGGCTTCAATACGAACGTGTTGCCGCAGGCGATCGCCATCGGGTACATCCACATCGGCACCATCGCCGGGAAATTGAAGGGCGTGATGCCGGCGACGACGCCCAGCGGTTGATGCTCGGCCCAGCTGTCGATGTTCGGGCCGACGTTCTTGGAGTGCTCGCCCTTCAGCAGTTCCGGGATTCCGCAGGCGTATTCGACGACCTCCACGCCGCGGATGAATTCGCCCATTGCGTCGTCGAGGACCTTGCCGTGCTCATCCGTTATCGCGGCAACGATTTCGTCCGCATGCTCCTCGAGCAGCTGCTTGAAGCGGAACATGATGCGTGCGCGCTTGATCGGTGGCGTATCGCGCCACGCAGGGAAGGCAGCGTCGGCCGCGGCGATTGCCTCTTCCGCGGTCTGCCGCGACGCCATTGCGACGTGGCGGGTGACCTCGCCTGTGGCGGGGTTCGTGACCGGTTCGGGCCGGTTTGAATCGGCAACGTCGCAGCCGTCGATGAAATGGCCGACGATGTTTGCTGCGTCGATATCTTGTGCGGGGCGGGCGCTCATGAGCTCTCCTGTCGTGTTCGCTTAGTCGATGGTGTCAATCACGTGACGTACGCTGTCAAACGCCTTGTTCCAGTCGTCGACCTTCGAATTCAGGAACGGCGAGAAACTGAGGATGTCCATGCCGTTGCGCACCATCAGCTTCTCTTCCCAGAAACAACGTTTGTGGGTCTCGAGACCCCGCGCGCCCGGTGCGCCGTGCCGCGGCGCCATTTCAATGGCACCCATGAGGCCGAAGTTGCGCACGTCGATGACCTTGTCGTGGTCGGCGAACGAGTGCAGCAGATCCTCGAACGGCTGCTCGAGCGATTTCGCCTGCTCGAAGATGCCTTCCTCCTCGTAGACATCCATCGCGGCGAGCCCTGCGGCCGCGGCAACCGGATGTCCCGAATACGTATAGCCGTGGAAAAGCTCGATCATGAAGTCGGGCCCCTGCATGAAGGCGTCGTAAACATGATCGCGCACCAGTACGGCGCCCATCGGGATTACGCCGTTGGTGAGGCCCTTCGCCGTCGTGATGATGTCCGGCATCACGTCGAACCGCTCGGCGCCAAACGCCTTGCCGACGCGCCCGAAGGCGGTAATGACCTCATCGAAGATCAGCAGGATACCGTGCTTGTCGCAGATCTCGCGAAGGCGCTCGAGGTAGCCGACGGGCGGCGGCAGCACGCCTGCCGACCCGGCAACCGGTTCAACGATGACCGCGGCGATATTGCTGCCGTCGTGCAGCGCAGCCAGTCGCTCCAGGTCGTCGGCAAGATGGGCACCCCATTCGGGCTGGCCGCGTGAAAACGCGGTGTGCTCGATATCCATCGTCGCGCGGATATGGTCCACGCCCGGTATAAGGTTGGGGCTGAATACCTTGCGGTTCGGCACCATGCCACCGACCGACATGCCGCCGAAATTGACGCCGTGATAACCGCGCTCGCGGCCGATCAGGCGCGTGCGGTTACCCTCGCCGCGGGCGCGGTGATAACCGAGCGCGATCTTGAGGGCCGTGTCCACAGATTCGGATCCGGAGTTCGTAAAGAACGCGTGATTGAAGCCCTCGGGCGCCATGTCGGTGACCCGCTCGGCCAGCGCAAACGACTTTTCGTTGCCCGACTGGAAGGTCATCGAGTAATCGAGCTGCGCAACCTGTTTCTGCACCGCTTCGACGATCTTCGGGTGGCAGTGCCCGATGCCCGTGGTCCACAGGCCCGCGAACAGATCGTAGATCTTGTCACCGTCGATGGTCGTGTAGTGGTGGCCGCTTCCCGAGGTGATGATGCGGGGCTTCTTCTTGAAATCACGATTGGCCGTGAACGGCATCCAGAATGCGTCGAGTTTCTTGGCGGGTGCGCTCATGCTATGGCTGCTCCAGGCTATCCAGGCAATTGAGAAGGGAGTGTACGCCCGAGCAGCTATGTTAAACAATTAGTTAGTTGAGGTTTATTAAGCGCTTGATTTAAAAGGCGCATCCCCACAAAATGTTCAGTAAGCTAAACAATCCTGGAGCCGAACGATGGAGCAGCCGATCGGTCCCCGCCTGCGGCAGATTCGCCTGCGGCACCGGCTTTCGCAACGTAAGCTGGCGCGGCAATCCGGCGTTGCCAATGCGACGATCTCCCAGATCGAGGCCGGAAAACTGAACCCTACCGTAAGCATGCTGAAAAAAGTGCTGGACGGTATCCCGGTGCGGCTCTCGGAGTTCTTCAGCGACGAGCCCGAAACCCCGGATCGCGTCTTTTTTCGTGCTGACGAGCTGACCGAGATCGCGGACGGTGGCGTCTCATTCCTGCAGGTCGGTGCCAATCTGAACGACAAGGCCATTCAATTCATCAAGGAGTGCTACCAGCCCGGCGCGGGCACCGGAAAACACGCCATCACCCACGAGGGTGAGGAGTGCGGTCTTGTTCTGAAGGGGAGGTTGCAGGTGACGGTCGGCGAACAGTCGGCGATCCTGCGTGCCGGTGACGCGTACTACTTCAGGAGTAACCAGCCGCACAGTTTCCTGAATCCGGGCAGCGAAGCCTGTGAGCTCATATCAGCCTGCACACCGCCGAGCTTCTAGAAACCGCTACCCGTTTGCCGGGCTGGCCAACGGTGGTCGTTTAATGGCACAGTTACCGCCCCTGGTTTTTAATCCAAATTAGAATTCTCATGGCTCAATTCGGCACCGTATTCTGCGATCACATGTCGATCGCGCGGTTTGAAAACGGCCGCTGGGGCGAGGCGGCGATTGAACCGCTCGCGCCGCTGCCCCTGCACCCGGCATCACACGTTTTTCATTACGCGAGCACCTGCTTCGAGGGCTTCAAGGCCTACCGCTGGCCGGACGGCAAGGCGCGTATCTTCCGCCTTCATGACCACGTCGCGCGCATGCAACGCAGCGCAAAATCGTTGCACCTGCCGGTTCCGGACGCCGACCTGCTGGCTGAAATGGTCGAAAGCCTTGTCAGGCGGCAACTCGACGACATACCGGAACCGCCCAGTTCTCTATACCTCCGTCCGACGCTGATCGGCACCTTGCCCAACATCGGCGCGGCAGCCGCGCCGTCGACAGAAGCGACGCTGTTCGTTCTCGCGTCCCCGGTCGGCGATTACTTTGCAGGTGGTGCGAGGCCGCTCAAGTTGCTCGTCGCGGATACGTTCGCGCGTTCCACGGAACAGCTCGGCAGCACCAAGACGGGCGGCAACTACGCGGCGGCACTCGGGCCGACGCTGGACGCAAAGGAAAAATACGGCGTTGACCAGGTGCTGTTCTGTCCGGACGGCGACGTGCAGGAGACGGGCGCAGCCAACTTCCTGCTGATCAGCGACGACGAAATTATTACCAAGCCGCTGAATACTTCGTTCCTGCACGGTATGACCCGTGCCTCGATCCTTGCGATTGCGAAAGACCTCGGCTACCGGGTCAACGAAAGGGACTTCACGGTGAAAGAATTGCTGGAATGGGTTGCTACCTGCGAAGCTGCGCTTTCAGGTACGGCGGCCACGCTGACCCCGGTCGGCACCCTCGTTTATGACGACAACGAGATCCCCGTTCGCGATGGTGGCGCAGGACCCAATACCGAGAAGCTGCGCAAAGCGCTACAGGCCATCCAGTACGGCAACGCGCCGGATACCCACGGCTGGCTGACCGAGGTGAGCTGACCAGCGATTGCGTTCGTAGGAGCGGTTCTCGACCCGCTATCGCGCCCAGGCGCACTCCTGCAGCAATCGTGGGATCCTGTAGGAGCGCTTGTCGAAGTGCGACCTTTGCTCAGATCGCCCTGGAAAAGCGTTTGTTGGTATCGACCTCGGCCATGTGACGGTCGAACACCATCGCGATACAGCGAAGCAGCAGCCTGCCTTTTGCCGTAATGCTGATGCCGTCGGGGTCGAGTTCGATCAGTTCGTCTTCGGCCAGCGGCTTCAGCCGCTCGAGTTCCGACTTGAAATAGTCCCGGAAATCGAGGTCGTGGCTGGCGTCGAAGTCATCGAAATCGAGCCGGTCGTAGCACATCAGCGCCTGGATCACGTCTGCGCGCAGCAGGTCGTCGTCATCCACGGCGATGCCCTTCTTGACGGGAAGGTGACCGTCTTCGATCAGCGTCTCGTATTCCATGGTCGTGACGGCGTTTTGTGCGTAGACATTGCCAATGCTCGAGATCGAGCTTACGCCCAGGCCGATCAGGTCACACCCGCCATGCGTCGAGTAGCCCTGGAAATTCCGCTGCAGCGTGCCGTCGCCGCGAGCCTGCACGAGGTCGTCGTCGGGTAGCCCGAAATGATCCATGCCGATATAGAGGTAACCGCTTTCGGAGAGCCGGTCGATCGTGTGGTGCAGGATGTCGAGCTTGGTCGAGGGCAAGGGAATGTCGTCCGCGTTGATCATGCGCTGGCCCTTGAACCGCTCAGGCAGGTGCGCGTAGTTGTAGACCGCGAGCCGGTCCGGGCGCAGCCCGATGACCCGGTCGAGCGTCGCATCGAAACTCGCGACATTCTGGTGGGGCAGGCCGTAGATGAGATCGAAGGAGATTGACTTGAAATCCGCAGCTCTCGCAGCCTTGACGAGCCCCGATACCTCCTCGAAAGACTGCATGCGGTTTACCGCTTCCTGCACGGTGGGATCGAAATCCTGGATGCCGAGGCTCAGGCGATTGAAGCCCAGGTCGGTCAGGTACTTGATGCCTTCGACGTCCACCGTCCTCGGGTCTACCTCGATGGAGAATTCCCGTGCGTCGCTATTGTCGAAATTGAACGCGCCGCGCAGCGCAGCCATCAGCGCGTCCATCTGGTCGTTGTCGAGGTAGGTGGGCGTGCCGCCGCCGAAATGCAGTTGACGGGTCTCGCGAGACCGGTCGAAGAGCTCCGACTGCATAAGGATCTCCTTGTGCAGCATCTCCATGTAGCGCTCGACCCGTACCTGGTTGCGGGTGACGATCTTGTTGCAGCCGCAGTAGTAGCAGAGCGAGTGACAGAAGGGGATGTGCACGTAGAGCGACAGTGGCGCCCCGCCCGCGTTGCTGTTCAGGGCGTTGGCGCGGTACTCCGACTCTCCGAGGCGCTCACTGAACTGCAGCGCGGTCGGGTAAGACGTGTAACGGGGGCCGCGCCCATCGTAGCGTTCGATCAATTCCTGGTCGAAGCAGATGGCGGGCGGCGCAGAATGGGTTGCAGGTACGTTTTTCATGTCGCAGATACTCGCCGAAGCAATAGGCCGATTATATGGGTATTTGCACCTATGACGCAGCGGTCAGTCGCGTCTCAGGCCGTGCAAAAGGTACAGGACCGACGTCAGCAACAGCAGTGCGGTTGCCTGGTGGCTGACTGCCGGCAAGGTCGGTACCGCCAGCACCACGGTCGAGATTCCGAGTAACACCTGCAGCACCGCCGTCACGAGCAGCGCGTTCGCGCCGCTGCGCGCGCGCTGGGGCAGTTCCGCGCCTCTCGCCCGGAACCAGTAAATTACGATCAGCGCGAACGTAGTCAGAGCGAGCAGCCGGTGATCGAACTGCACTGTGGTCAGGTTATCGAAGAAGTTGCGCCACACAGGGTCGAGCGCAAGCAGGCCGGGTGGAATCCAGTAGTCCCCCATCTTCGGGAACGTGTTGTAGATCAATCCGGCATCGAGACCCGCGACGAATCCGCCCGAAAAAATCGTGACCGCGATCAGTGCGGTGAGCGCTACTGTCCATCGACGCCACGGGTGGGGTGCCCCGGAAGACGCGCCGTGCAGCAGTGACTGGGCACGCCAGAACATCAACGCGTATACAAGGAAGGCGGCCGAGAGGTGCGCGGTCAACCGGTAATGACTCACCTGCGGCGCGTCCACCTGGCCGCTTGCGACCATGATCTTGCCGATAACGGCCTGGACGCCGCCCAGCGCCAGCATCAGCAGGTACCACGGCAGCTGGCGTAAATTGATGTAGCGGCGGTAAACGAAGTACACGAGCGGCAGCAGGAAGACGAAGCCGAGCAGCCGGCCCAGCAGGCGGTGCAGATACTCGAGCCAGAAGATGCCCTTGAAATCGTGCACATCCATGTGCGAATTGACTTGCTGGAACTCCGGCGTCTGCCTGTAGATTTCGAAAACCCGTTGCCACTCCGCGTCGCTTAGCGGCGGCAGCGTTCCCATGATCGGCCGCCATTCCGCGATGGACAGGCCCGATCCCGTGAGGCGTGTAAAGCCGCCGAGGACGACCATCGCAAATACGAATCCACAACAGACAAGAAGCCAGGCTGCAATCGCCCTGTTGCGGGTCCTTGTGTCCGGCAGTTGGTTCATGATGTGCGCAAGCGTCCGTTTCAGGCTGGCGCGCAATCATAGCAGCAGCAGCCCTTACTTTGTGGAGCCGCGTGCTATTCTCGCCCCGTGAATATCGCCAAATGCAACAACGTCATGGACTTTCGCCGCGTTGCGAAACGCCGCTTGCCTGCGCCGGTATTCCATTACCTTGATGGCGGCGCGGATGACGAACTGACGCTGGCGCGAAACACCGAAGCATTCGGCGACTACGAGCTGCTGCCGTCGCAATTGTCGGACGTCAGCAACGTCGACCTGCGCTCGACAATTTTCGGGCAAGAGGTCGATTGGCCTGTGATGATTGCGCCGACCGGCGCGTCGAAGCTGTTTCACGGTGCGGGCGAGCCGGCAGTGGCGCGTGCCGCCGAGAAATTCGGCATGGTCTACAGCCTGTCCACGCTGAGCACGGCGACCATCGAGGACGTCGCGGCCGCGACCGGTGGGCCCAAAGCCTTTCAACTCTATATCTTCAAGGATCGCGGCCTGACCGATGAATGGCTCAATCGTTGCAGTGAAGCCGGCTACAGTGCGCTGCAGCTGACCGTCGATACGCCGGTCGCGGGAAACCGGGAGCGTGACTTCGTTTACGGCTTCGGCGCCCCGCCGCGGTCACGGCTTCGCCAGGTCGCGAGTTTCGCGCGCTATCCCGGATGGCTTTACCGGGCACTGCTCCGCAATGACCTGGAGATGGTCAATATCACGAGTGGCAGCGAGGCCGCGCGTAACTGGAAGGGCGGGATCCGCAAGTACATCGACGAGCAGCTCGAACGGTCGCTCACCTGGAAAGACGTCGAGTGGCTCGCGGGGCGCTGGCCGGGTGCGCTCGTCATCAAAGGGGTGCAGACCGTCGAGGATTGCCGCAAGGCGGCCGAGTCGGGCGCTACCGCCGTCATGCTGTCGAATCACGGCGGCCGGCAGCTGGAATCGGCGCCGGCGCCGGTTGACTGTATCGCCGCGGTGGCGGACGCGCTGCGTGATCGCCTGGAAATAATCTGCGACGGCGGAATCCGCCGCGGTAACCACGTCGTCAAGGCGCTGGCACTGGGCGCGCATGCCTGCAGTATCGGCCGCGGATACCTGTTTGCGCTGGCCGCCGGCGGCCAGGCCGGCGTTGAGCGTGCGCTCATGCTGCTGCGCGCCGAAGTGGAACGCACGATGGCGCTTGCCGGCTGCGATTCCGTGCGCAAGCTCGGCCGCAGCCATGTCAGGCGCAGGGGCTGACGTACCATAATTTGCGCAAAGCTGCGCAATTCCATTCCGATGTTGCCGCAAGCGGAAGTTCTGCTGCATTGCGGCAAGCAGAAAAAAGCTCTTTAAAAAAAAGGATCTTATTTATTGCTGTAATATTTTGACCGCATAATTCCGTTCCGTAAACTTGCGTCCACGGCGGGAATTGCGGTTAGGATTGGGAAGCTGCACCGTTGCGGCGAAATCGTGCCGAGCGGGCAGGCGGGTTGTATTGAGGTTACTATGTCAGAAGATAGAGTTTCAGGAACCGTCAAATGGTTCAACGACGATAAGGGATTCGGCTTCATCGAGCGCGAAGATGGTAAGGACGTCTTTGTTCACCACAGCGCGATCGTTTCGGAAGGATTCAGAACACTGAAAGAAGGCCAGAAGGTTACGATGGAAGTAACCGAGGGCCAGAAAGGACCGCAGGCGGAAAACGTCATCCCGGAATAAGGGATGCCATGTCGGTCCGCTGTGCGAGTTACCGGCAACCCCCGAGCGTTATCCTCATCAGGCAGGTCATGACAGGACCTGCCTGAATAATTGTGTTCGTGACTGTGCCGAGCCTGCGTGAGACGCCGGCTGCCGTTCAGTACATTGCTGTCATGCCGTCGTAAAGCAATTTGCAGCCGACGACGAACAGCACCACGTACATAAGGCGGAAAAAGAAGCGGTCCGAGACACGCCGGTGCAGCCACACGCCTGCGTACACGCCGACCGGCGCCAGGGGCGCAAGCATGAGCGACGTCAAGAGGTTTTCGGCGGACAACTGGCCCAGCCAGCCGTAGGGCAACAGTTTGACGTAGTTGATCGCTGCGAATAGCAGTACCGTCGTCGCGACGAAATCCGTCCTGTCCATTGGCCGCCTTAGCAGGTAAATGCTGATCGGCGGCCCGCCGGCATGGGCAATGAAACTCGTAAAGCCTCCGGCCGCGCCGGCGGCGAACCCCACAGCCGGCGGGAAATGCGGTAACGCGGAGTTCGGCCTGTGGCGTGTCGAGTAGATGTAATGCGCGGTGAAAGTGATTGCGACGACACCGACGATGATTCTTACGGTTGCCGCACTCATGAAGCCGAACATCAGCGTACCTGTGGCGATGCCGACCATCGAGGCGGGGATCAGGATTCGCAGTTCCGGCCACAGCCACTTGCCGCGATATGCCCAAAGCCCTACGAGGTCCATGAGACAAAGAATCGGCAGCAGCACGGCGGCCGCCTGCACTGGCGATACGACCAGTGCCATGAGCGGCACGGCCAGCACACCGAGTCCCCCGCCAAAGCCACCCTTCGCAATGCCGAATATCAGCACGGCCGGAACGGCAGCCGCGTAGAACCAGGGATCAGTGATCAAGGGCAGCTCCTGCCGGGCGGACTTACCGGCCTCGAGGATTCATGCTTTAATCGGGTCCGGCGGACAATCATAAACAATAGTGAAACTCAGAATCCGTGACAATTCCGTGGGACTGCGCCTGACGCAAGACGAAGTCGAGGTCCTGCGGAAGCAAGGCGTGGTGTCGGCGCGTACCGGTTTTCCCGGAGGGCGCGAATTACGCTACGAACTCGAGAGCAGCCCGGCCAGCGTCGCACCGGCCGCGTTCTTTTCCGACAACGTGCTCACCGTGCGCCTGCCCGAGACTACCGTCATTGCGTGGGCCGCGACCGAGCAGGTCGCTATCGAGGGCGAGCAGGTACTCGTGGACGGTGAAAAGCTCGCGATCGTCGTCGAGAAGGATTTTGATGGTTGTACCCGGCACGAAGAACATGATGAAGGGCGTAGCTAGTGGCCATCCCTCGTTACGCCGGCTTCGAGAAGGCGTCGATCGAATTCCTCGAGCAGCTCTCGGCCAACAACAATCGCGAGTGGTTCAACGAAAACAAGGTTTGCTACGAGGAGCAAGTGCTCGATGTGGCGTTGAGATTCATCCAGTCAATGCAGGAACCGCTCGCGCAACTCGCACCACATTTCACCGCGATTCCACAGCGTGTAGGCGGCTCGTTGATGCGGGTGTACCGGGATACCCGCTTTTCGAAGAACAAGCTGCCGTACAAGACCAATATCGGCATCCAGTTTCGTCACGAGCAGGCGAAGGACGTTCACTCTCCGGGTTACTACGTGCATATCGATCCCGAGCAGGTATTTCTCGGCGTGGGCATGTGGCGGCCTGAATCAGATGCGCTGCACGCAATCAGGCAGCGCATCGCCGCAAGGCCGTCTGAATGGAAAATTGCGCTCGGCGACCCGAAGTTTCGCCGCCATTTCGAACTCGGGGGTGAGTCGCTGAGTCGCGCACCCCGCGGATTCGACAAGAACCACGAGCTGATAGAGGACATCAAGCGAAAGAGTTTCATCGCGGTCAGAAATCTAGACGTAGGGGATAGCCTAAACCCCCGGTTTCAGCGTAAGGTGGAAACGACTTTCACCGCGGCGGCGCCGTTCATGAGATTTCTGTGCAAAGCGGTTGGTGTGCCCTTCTAAGGAATGAAGCGATGACAGTCTTCAGTAACCCGGCGTTCGATAATCATGAGCGTGTGCTTTTTTGCCGTGATGAACCTACCGGCCTTTGCGCGATCATCGCGATTCATTCGACCGCCCTGGGTCCTGCCGCGGGAGGGACCCGCTTGTGGACCTATGCCAACGACGACGATGCGCTTTATGACGTACTGCGGTTGTCGCAGGGCATGAGCTACAAAAATGCAATGGCGGGTTTGAAGTTCGGCGGCGGCAAGGCCGTAATCATAAAAACGCCCGACTTCGACGCAAGCGATGCTTTGTTCGAGCGCTTCGGCGAATTCGTGGACACTCTCGGCGGCGACTACATTACGGCCGAGGACGTCGGCATGAGCGTGGAAATCATGGAAACCATCGCGCGCAGGACACGTTATGTGTCCGGCTTGCCACTGCAATCGGGCAAGGCCGGTGGCGATCCCTCGCCAAAGACCGCGTACGGTCTCTATTGCGGCATCCAGGCCGCGGCGAAGGCCAGGCTGGGCCGAGATGACCTGGAAGGCATGCGCGTTGCCGTTCAGGGCGTCGGACACGTGGGTTATCACCTTTGCAAATTGCTGCATGAAGCGGGTGCGACCCTCGTGGTATCGGATCTCGACGAGACCCGGGTCGACAGGGTGTGCGACGAGTTCTCTGCGGAACGTGTCGGGAACACGGAGATACTCGGAGCTGATGTCGACGTACTCGCCCCCTGTGCGCTCGGCGCCATCCTCCATGAGGAATCGATCCCCGGGCTCAAGGCCCGAATCATCGCTGGCGGCGCGAACAATCAGCTGCGCAGCCCGGAAGACGGGCAGCGCCTGGCGGACGCGGGCATCCTCTATGCGCCCGATTACGTGATCAACGCCGGCGGCATTATCAATGTGGCGTGTGAATATTTTGGCGACGTGGACGACGACGGCGTGACGGAGCTCGTCGCGCAGATCGGCTCGAGACTTGCAGATATATTTGAAGAAGCGTCGCGCACAGGCGAACCGACGAACGTCATCGCCGACCGTCGGGCGCGGAAAATAATCTCGGGTGACGTCTGATCCGGATTCAGGCGTCGATGGCCTTTTGCAGTTCTCGCAGGAGCGTCTTCGGGTTCGGCCGGTCGATGATATGTTTCGATAGCTCGACGTATCGAATGATTCCGTCTGCACCAATGACCAGCGATGTCGGCCAGATGGTGTCGCTGCCGTATTCGGTGTAATAGTCCTTGGGAACGCCGGACTCGAGCAGCAGCCCGAGCTGGCGCGTAGCCGCCAGCGATTCGTCGAGCCAGAACTCGAATTCCACGTCAAAGAACCCGGCGACGCGTCGCGTCGTCTCCAACGGCTTGGGCGTGACGAATATGAGCTTCGCGCCCAGGTCGACAATATTCTTGTAAGAAGCGGTGAGGTTCTTGACCTGCCGGCTGCAGAATGGGCACCAGTTCCCGCGGACGAATATCATCACCACCGGCGTTCCCCGCAACTGTTCTGAATTCAGGCTGTTGCCAGCCTCGTCCAGCGCCACAAACTCCGGCAGTGGCTTTCCCTCGCGCAGCTGCTCGGGCACCGGCCGCGCGCTGCGCTTGCGATAGTAAAGGTAGGCGGCGCCGGCGATCAGCAGCAAGACGGCCAGGCCCGTGAATGCTTCAGTCATGCTTAGCGACCTCCGTCACATCGTCACTCGTCGTAAGTACGATCTTGCCCATGTGGCGGCTGCTCTCCATCAGTTCGTGCGCCGCCGCTGCGGCGCCCAGGTAAAACGCCTGGTGGATAATAGGCCTGACGCGGCCGGATTCAAGCAGCGGCAGCACATTGTGTTCGAGGTCAGCGGCAATGCGGGCTTTTTCCGCCACGGTCTGAGGTCTTAACGTCGACCCCGTGATGGTCAGGCGCTGCGCGAGCACGACGCGCAGGTCCAGCTCCGCGCTCGGTCCCTGGAGGAAGGCGATGATGGAGCAGCGGCCGTCGCGCGCCATGGACTCGAGATTCTTCTGCGTGTACGGGCCCGCAACCATGTCGAGCAACACGTCGACGCCACGCCCGCCGGTCGCATCCCGGACTCCGGCTTGCCAGTCCTCGGTGCGGTAATTGAACGCTTTGTCCGCACCGAGTTTTTCGCAGAAATTGCATTTCTCATCGCTGCCGGCCGTCGTCAGCACGAAACATCCGTGAGCTTTGGCGAGCTGGATAGCGGTCGTGCCGATGCCGCTCGAGCCGCCATGCACCATGAAAGTCTCGCCATCCGCAAGCCGGCAGCGCGTAAAAACGTTGTACCAGACCGTGAAATACGTCTCGGGGATCGCGGCCGCTTCGATAAATGAAAGGCCCGACGGAACAGGCAGGCAATGCGCACCTTCGACGGCGCAGAATTCCGCATAGCCGCCACCGTGCGTGAGTGCCATGACCCGGTCACCGGATTGCCAGCGTTCGACGCCGTTACCAACAGCCACGATCTCACCGGCGACCTCCAGTCCTGGCAACGGACTCGCACCCGGCGGCACGGGATACTTGCCAAGGCGCTGCAGCACGTCGGGCCGGTTGACGCCGGCCGCAAGGACACGAATCAGTACCTCGGACGCTCCAGGATGGGGAACCGGGTAATCGATCTCGCGCAGTACGGCAGGACCGCCAGGTTCGACAATGGAAATCGCCTTCATCATTGCAGGAAATTTGTCGGGCACCGTGAACCTCGTCGGGCGTGGACAGAGATGATCTTATGTGCATACTGACACGCCCGGCAAATCAAAAGACGATAGTGATGGGCGACAACCCGATCTTGTGGGAGCCGAGTACCGAGAGACGCAGGTCGTCGGCAATGTACCGGTTCATGCGGCAGCAGGGATTCGACGACTACGAAACTCTGTATGAGTGGTCTATCGACGATTCGGCGGCATTCTGGGAAGCGCTGTGCAGGTTCTGCGACATACACTTCGCCAGGCCGCCCGAAACAGTA
>Ga0224509_10000138_pt1 | contig 18783 bp, 15 predicted proteins | sample SF_Jan12_sed_USG_5_FD_170158 | JGI IMG/M metagenome (GOLD analysis project Ga0224509, IMG submission 170158) | Sediment microbial communities from San Francisco Bay, California, United States - SF_Jan12_sed_USGS_24 | ecosystem: Environmental > Aquatic > Marine > Sediment | place: USA... | reverse complement strand
CATCGACCAGTTCGACACCCAAGTTGGTGGCAACATCTTCATGGGCCCAGAATACGGTGACAACCGCGTCATCTCGATCTTCCGGGATGGCAGCAACATCGACCTCAGGGGCACCCACCCGCTGTCCATCGTCTATGACGACACCGTCGATACCGGTCTACGGCCGGATACGACGACCATGGGCACCAGCGGGAGCATCGCCGACGTGCTCGATTTCCAAAAGGTTCAGTGCTCCTCGTGCCACGACGTGCACGACGAGGAGTCCGTGCCAGGCACGAACCTGCTCCGGGTGGCCAACACGGCTGCGGCGGGCGGAGAGGCCTCCGGCCTGTGCCTGACCTGCCACAACAAGGACAACCGTTAAGTCCAGCGACGTTTACCGTTTCTAGGAAAGGGGGCCCGCGTGGCCCCCTTTTTTTTCTTGCCCCTACGTCCAGGAACGATTGGTCTAGGACATGTCGTAATTCCGGCGGTCACTTCCCCGGGCCCAGGATACGGGTTCGCTCCCAGCCCGCCGTCGCCACTCCGGAGCTGGCGTCCATAAGAACCTGACGCGTGGCGTTCCCAAACCCGTATCTGCCCGGGCCATGAGCCTGCCCGGGGGTCAGCCTGATCACCCACAGAAAATTGATCGAGATCAATGCGCTAGGGCGCTAGAAATCGAACAATTCGGCATCTTTTCATGGTTGGGCGCCAGGGAATAAAGGGGGACACGTGGGGAATGCTCAGACTGCTGGCCGCGACCGTGCTGTTCTTTCTCGGGGCATCCGTCTCCGCCTTGCCCGCGGCGGCCCAGGCCGGCTTTCCGATCGATCCCGAGGCGTCATGCGTATCGTCGTCCTGCCACGACGATATGGCGAAGCAGGAATTCGTCCACGCCGCGGCGGCCGACGGAGAGCAGTGCGTCACCTGCCACGAGCCGCCGCAGGAGGGCCGGCACGCCTTCGAGCTGGCTGTCGCGGAGGAGGAGCTCTGCGCCATGTGCCACGGCGACATGGCCGACAAGGAGTACAAGCACGTGCCCGTCGCCGAGGGCATGTGCACCTTTTGCCACGACCCGCATCAGTCCGACAACCCGAAGCAGCTCAATTTCCCGCCCAATTCGGAGCTGTGCTTCAACTGCCACGACAGCGAGGAGTTCGAGGGGCCAACCACCCACGGTCCGGTCGGCGAAGGCCAGTGCCTCAAGTGCCACGATCCGCATACCTCGGACCACGCCTATCAGCTTCGGGCGGAGCCGCCCGACCTCTGCTTCGGGTGCCACAACCGGGCCCTTAAGGACCCCAAGGGCAGGACCTTGCCCGCGCCCAAGAACACCTTCCGGGACGACACGCTGAACCTCCATCCGCCGTTCGAGGCCGGTATGTGCCTGGGGTGCCACTTGCCGCACGCCGGCGCCAACTATCGTCTGCTCTTGGAGCCCTATCCGGAGACGCTCTATGCGAGCTTCTCGCCCGACAAGTACATCTGCTTCATGTGCCACGACGACGAGGCCTTCGCGGAACCAAGGACGCTCGAGGCGACGGGCTTCCGCAACGGCAACCTCAACCTGCACTACCGGCACGTGAACCGGCAAAAGGGCCGAAGCTGCAAGGCCTGTCATCACCATCACGGCGCCCCGAACGAGCGGCTCATTCGCGACAAAATTCCCTTCGGCAAGCGCACCATCAACATCCGGAAATTCGAGCGGACACAGACCGGCGGATCCTGTAGCCCGACCTGCCACCGGCCTGTCTCGTACGATCGCTACGAGCCTGTATTCAACACCCTGAAGGTGACGCCCCGCGAGGGTGTCGATGCCACGCCGGAGGAGCTGGAACGCGCAAAAGAAGAACAGCTTGACGAGTAGAGGAGATACCCGGATGACGATCTTTCAAGGCCCCCTGAGGCACACGATTCCAAACGCAATAGGCCGCCCTATTGCCGGTGCCGGCCTACTGCTGCTTGCGGCCTGCGCCGCCGAGGGGCCGGAGCAGGAAGGACCCGTGTTCTATCCGGCGGCGCCTGAGATCCCGCGCGTGCAGTACCTCACCACCATCAACACGGAGGAGGACGTTGGCGGAGAGACCAGCGAATTCAGGGCGTTCCTTCTGGGCACTGACGAGCCGACGGCCGGTCTTGTGAGGCCGTTCGACGTTGCCCACGAGAAGGGCAAGATTTATGTGATCGACAGGCGCTTCCAAGCAGTCGTCGTCATCGATCTGGCCGAAAGCAGGTTCAATACCATCAAGGAGACCGCGGGCGGGCCGCTGCGCAAGCCAATGAGCATCTTCGTGGCGGACGACGGTTACAAATACGTCGCCGACAGGGATCGCGGGCAGGTCATAGTTTTGGACCAGCAGAACGAATTCCACAACGCCTATGGGGCCAAGGGTCAGTTCCAGCCGCTCGACGTGGTCGTCCATGGCGACCGCATCTATGTCTGCGACGTGAAGGAAAACGAGATCGAGGTGCTCGACAAGAACACCGGCGAGCTCATCACCAAGATCGGCGAACCGGGCCCCGACGACGGACAGTTCCACTGGCCGACCCACCTGGCGATCGACTCCGAGGGGAACCTCTATGTCACGGACTTCCTGAACTTCCGCGTCCAGAAGTTCGACCCGAACGGAAACTTCGTCAGGGCGATCGGCCAACTGGGCAACTTCCCCGGTTCGATGCCGAGACCGAAGGGCATCGTGGTGGACGATGACGGACACCTCTACGCGGTCGACTCCGCCTTCGAGCTGATCCAGATCTTCGACACGGGATCGGCGGAGGTCCTTCTCGGCTTTGGCAAGTTCGGGCCAAAGCCCGGCGGCAGCTGGCTGCCGGCCGGGATCGATATCGATTACGACAACCTCGGGTACTTTTCCGAGCACCTGGACCCCGACTTCCGCGCCAAGTACCTGATCTATGTCGCAAACCAGGCCGGTCCAGCCAAGCTGAACGTCTACGCCTTCGGCGAATGGACCGGACCCGCGCCGAAGGGGGCCCAGCCAGCCAGGAAGGAGGACTCCCCCGAGGAATGACCTCTGCCGGATCGAATTTCGCGGCCCTCCGCTTCCCGCTATGCCCGAGCGCACCGTAAGAATGCTGATCGGGACCCTGGCGCTGGTCCTGCTCGCCAGCGCCATGAGCGGTTGCACCCGGGAGCACCGCCACGAGCTCCTTACCTTCTTCTTCACCGGCGTGGAACCGCTCGAGCCGGAGGGGCCCGAAGACGACGAGGCGGCCAGGGCGAGGGCGGAGGCAAGCCTTACCCGCGGAGAGAGGCGCGCCGCGCGCATTCGAGAGAACCAGACCGTGGTCCTGCGCACCCAGAAATGGGGCCATGGTCCCTATGCGGCGACGCAGTGCGAGCTGTGCCACGCGACCGGGGGATCCCTCGCCTTTCGCAAGGATGGCGCACAGGCGGGCGGATCGTCTCTGGCCCTTGCCGGGGCTACGCGCCGGCTCGTCGCGCCGCTGCAGGAGCTGTGTTTCGGGTGCCACACGGCAAAAAGCATCGATGTCGCCGACGCCTTGGGGCTTCGTCTCCACGGGCCCGTCGCCTCCGGCCTTTGCATCGGCTGCCATTCGCCGCACCAATCCTCGCGCCGCTACATGCTGCGAGGCAAGGATAATACCGAGCTGTGCGAGGGGTGCCACGACCTCGCGGGCATTCGCGAGAGGACCCCCCTCCACGCCCAGAACGGCGACCAGGTGTGCACCGCGTGTCACAATCCGCATATGGGCCGGTCGGCGACGAATCTGAAATCCGAGTATGACGAAAAGGGAGGGCCATAGAAGTGCGGCGGGAGCCGGCATATTCTGCTGTCCGCCACCATGGGGGCCGGGAAACTGCGGACGACCTTCCTCCCAGCCCCACCCAGCGGCGGCCCCCTCTGGCGCTCATGCTCGTGGTCCCGCTGCTCTCCGCCGGCTGCGATGCTATGCGGGTTCGCACTCCCTATTTCGCCCTGGATCGCCCCACGGCGATCTCCGAGACCAGGTACGAGATCGAGGAGGAGAAGCGAAAAACCCCCTTCAGCGACACCAAGCAGGATACGAACAGACTCACCCAGGATCTGAAGATCGCAACGAGGGGCTGGGCGTATCATCCGGCCCTCGCCGTCTTTTCGCTCGAGCTGCGGCCAAAGATCAAATTGCAGGACCAGGAAACGAAGGGTGGCCCGGACAAGGACGACGACCTGCTGTTCCTGGGCTACACCTTCGATTCGACCTTCCTCCAGAAGAAGCCATACAGTCTGAAACTGTATTCCAGCCGCACCAGAAGCGAGTTCGACACGTCGCTGGCGCCCGACACGACCACCAAAACGGCTCTCGACAGGGCCACCGTTTTGCTCAAGAATCAGACTCTTCCAACCAACATCACCGCCGAACGGAGGCAAACGGACACCGAAGGATTCAGAGATTTCACAGACACCTCTTACAGTGGGAGCATTGACACCCGGCACGAAACAGACAGGAGCAGAACGTTCCTCAGGTCCGAGTATATATTTCAGGATCGAGATTTTGAAAATACGCAGGCGACCGTCGAAAGGCTCTTGGTGAACGCCAGGAACACGTACCAACTCACCGAGGACGCCCGCCTGTCCTCTACCATTTTCGGCCAGATGAATTCGACCGAAGACACCACCATAGACTTCAAGACCAAGAGCGTGAGTGCCGCCGAAAACCTCTTCCTGCAACACAGTCCGAATTTCAGCAGCGACCACGAGGCGCGTCTCGATTGGCGAGACGAGGACGACTTCTATTCAAGGACGATCCGAGGAACGTCCAGCTTGAACCATCAACTGTACGAAAATCTGAACACCAGATTGCGCTTCGACGTCACAGACGAAAACTTCAGCGGCGGCAAACGGAACACCTATGAAGGCGACCTCGACTTTCGCTATCGGCGGCGGATACCCTGGGGCGCGGTTATCCTGCGGAACGGTTACCGAGTCCGCCTGGAAGACGACGAGTCGAAGGCCCCGTTTCGGAACGTAAGCGACGAGCCCCACGTCTTGGTCGGAACCACGCCGTCTTTCCTGGATAACGTCGACGTCGACGTGGACTCCATAGTGGTCACGGGTTTGGGCGGGGTCCCCCTTTACGTAGAGGATGTTGATTACGAGGTCCAGAGCTTCGGCGACAGCGTAGCCATAGCGCGGATCAGCACGGGGAGCATACCTTCCGGAGCGACGGTGCTGGTCACTTATCGCTTTACCTCGCAAGAGCCCTTCAAGCTCTACAAGACCCAGATCCGCGCCGGAGGGGACCTGCGTCTTTGGGAGATGCTCAGACTGTTCTATGACTTCAACAGATTGAAAGACCATTTCATTTCGGGAACGCGCCCCGATCCCCTGACCGACGACACCATTCAGAACGCCGGCGCCGAGTTCAAATGGCGTTGGAGCACCACGCGGCTGGAATACGAGGACAGGGATACGACGCGCACGCCCTTGACCAAATGGATGGCGCGGGAAATCCTGCTGTTTCGGCCGGGGCGCAATCTCTCGCTCAGCTTTTCCGGCAGCTATACGCAAACCGATCTGTCCGACACAAACGACCAAACCAGGCAACAGATGGCTGATGCAACCGTTCAGTGGCGGCCCTTCAGGTGGGGCGAGTTCAGACTCAACGCGTTCGGCCGGCGCACCCGCGGCGACATCCAGAAGACTGACGAGCTTGGTCTGGTGTCCCGGTTTCAGGCGCGATACGGCCGGTGGATCGGAGCCATCAGGTACGAAATCCTCCATCAGGAGGACTTCGACAACGACCAGAAGAGAGATCGTCAGATCTTGATATTCGAGGTGACGAGGGGGTTCTGAGCGTGATGTGCAGGGCTGGATCATATTTGTCGCTTGTCGTCATCGGCGTTGTTCTCGTGGCCGCCTGCTCGGAACCCGGGCCGCCGGTTTCGGCCGGTCCCCAACCCGAACTCGTCTGGCCGGCCCCGCCCTTGACGCCGAGGATCAGGTTCGTTCGGACGATCTCGAGGCCCGAGGACGTCGGCATCAAGGCCGGTTGGTTGGAGAGCGTCTTCAGCTTTATCAAAGGGGCGCCGGAACGCTTCATATCCAGCCCCTACGGCATTCGAAAGGACGCCAACGACCGTATCTATGTGGTCGATACCTTACACAAGGCCGTGCTGGTCCTGGATCCGGCGGCCTCAGGCCACTATTGGTTCCCGGAAGATCCGCTCGAGGGCTTCGAAAACCCGATCGACATCGCGCTCGGGAGCGATGACCGCGTCTACGTGTCCGATTCCCAGGCCAACGTCGTCCATGTCTTCGGCAAGCGCGGCAAGAAATACCTGGGGCACTTCGGCAGCGATGTCCTGCAGCGGCCGACCGGGCTCGCCTTGGAAAAGACCACGGGCAATCTCCTGGTGGTCGACACCCTCGCCTCGCAGATCGTCGTCTTCGACACGGCAACCCTGAAGGCGAAGAAATTCGTCGGACGCGAGGGAACGGCCCGGGACGCGTTTCACTATCCGACGAACGTCGCAATCGCCCCGGACGGAAGAATCTACGTCACCGACTCGCTGAACTTCAGGGTTCAGGTGCTGGGCCCGGATTTCACGTTCCTGAGCGCATTCGGGCAAGTGGGCGATTCCCCCGGCGATTTTGCCAGGCCCAAGGGCGTGGCCGTCGACAGCGAAGGTCACGTCTACGTCGTCGATGCGCTCTTCGATAACGTCCAGATCTTCGACCGACAGGGCCGACTGCTCCTGGCCTTCGGATCGCCGGGCGCCGCGCCCGGCCAATTCTGGCTGCCGAACGAAATCCTCATCGATGCCGAGGACCGAATCTATGTCTCCGATGCCTACAATCAGAGGATCCAGGTGTTCCAATACTTGAGAGAAGCAGGAGGGGAACAGTGACAGTCGACCTGAAATCGCTCTTTGCGACGCTGTTCTCCGGCGCCCTCGCTCTGTGGGCTGGCGACCTGGCCGCGGAAGGCATCGTCGGTTCCAAGCACAACCTGTCGGTTACCGGACCCGGCCCGATCAAGTCCACGGTCGAGGAAGAGATCTGCATCTTCTGCCACGCCCCCCATCGCGCCAGGCGTGACGTTCCCTATCTTTGGAACCGGCCGGACTCGACGGTCAATTACACGACCTACGACAGCTCCACCCTTTTTGCGACACCGGGCCAGCCCACCGGCGGCGCCAAGCTTTGCTTGAGCTGCCATGACGGTACCGTTGCACTGGGTGCGGTGCTCACCAGACCGGCCGAGATCCCCTTTGCCGGAGGCATACGCTTTATACCGGAGGGGCCGAGCCTCTTGGGCGCGGACCTGTCGGACGATCATCCGATCTCCTTCGTCTACGACGACTCCCTGGCCGCCATCAACGGCGAACTCGCCTCGCCCTCGACTCTGACCGGTCCGGTCAAGCTGGACAGCGACGGCCTGCTGCAGTGCACCGCCTGCCATGATCCGCACGACGACACCAACGCGAAGTTCCTGGTGGATCCCAACCAATTCTCCACCCTCTGCACGACCTGCCACCTGCGCCTGGACTGGGACATAAGCACCCACGCCCAGTCCGCGGCCACCTGGAACGGCACTCCGCCCGATCCTTGGCCGCACAGCGAGTTCTCGACGGTCGGGGAGAACGGCTGCGAGAACTGCCACAGCCCGCATAACGCAGGTGGGCACGCCGGGTTATTGAACTATCTTGTCGAGGAGGACAATTGCCTGACCTGCCACAACGGCAATGTGGCCTTCAGCGATATCGAATCGGAACTCCTGAAAACCGAAGCGCACAGGGTGCAGGACTTCGTGGGGATCCACGATCCGACCGAGGACTTCACCACGCTGGTCACCAATCACGTCGAATGCGTCGACTGCCACAATTCCCACCGCGTCAACGGCCTGCCGGCCTCGCCGCCGCGGGTTCCGGGCGCACTGGCGGGCGTAAAGGGGATAACGGTTTCCGGTACGCAAGTGGAGGAAGCGAGCTTTTCCTACGAGGTCTGCTTCAAGTGCCACGCCGACAACAACGTCCTGTCCTTCTTGGAAATCTCCAGGCAGATATTACAGGTCAACACGCGTTTTGAATTCGACATCGCCAATCCTTCCTACCACCCGGTAGAAATCATAGGCCGGAACCCGAACGTGCCGAGCCTGCTTTCGCCATATACGGTCAACAGCGTCATCTATTGCACCGATTGCCACAATAGCGACGACAGCCCGGCGGTCGGGGGGGTCGGGCCGAGCGGCCCGCACGGCTCGAGCTACAGGTTCCTGCTGGAGCGGAACTACACGACGACCGATTTCACCACGGAGTCGTCATTCGCCTACGATCTCTGCTACAAATGCCACGATAGGACCAGCATCTTGGGTAACGAGAGTTTCACCGCGCACGACAGTCACATCACCGGCCAACAGACGCCGTGCTCCGCCTGCCACGACCCGCACGGCATCAGCTCGATGCAGGGTACCGAGCTCAACAATACCCACCTGATCAACTTCGACATCAACATCGTCCAGCCGAACGGGGCCGGCGAGCTGCGCTTCGAAGACAAAGGCATCTTAACGGGCGAGTGCTATCTCACCTGCCACGGCGCAGAGCATGCCCCCGGTCTGGCCGCCTTCGACTACCCCTAGCCTCGCGCAAGGGTAAGCCCGCGCGGCCTCGGCGGGTGCGCCGGACGCGTCTCTGCGGGGTCCAGGCTTGACCCGGGCCGAAGCGCGGGTCCGCGCTCCGAATTAACCGGCGATTCACCCGTCAAACGCATACTAATCAGCTACTCGTACCATACTCGGCTAAAAAGCCCGACACCTTGGCCGCTGCGCCGGGTCGGGTGCTGATTGGGTCCGAGGGGGCCCGCTTGACGGCGCCTCCCAAGCAGCGGACCGCGCCAACGGCCGAGTTGTCCCGGAGGTTGCATGCCACGGATGCTCGATTCCGGCCGCCACAAGGCCGCCCTGCCCGGCAGACGCACTAGGACCCGCCTAGCGGCGGAAACGCGACTCCAGGCATCTCACACCGACGCGCAGGATGCGCGTGGGACACCCCATGCCAAGGTAGAGGCGCGAGATGGCCGGGTCCGCGGGTAGCGCCTGGGCGCTCTTTCTGCTTCTCCAGGGGGCCGTATCGGGTTGGATGCCAGTGGACCCTGGGGCAGGCCCCAAAGATCTGCACCTCGGGTTGCTCTGCGAGAGCTGCCATCTCGCAGGGCGCGATGCCACACCCGCGAACGCCGGGAAACTTACGACGACCCAGGAAGGGATGTGTGGTCGTTGCCACCGGGGGGGGATCGAGGCCAGCCATCCCAGCGGCTTCGTCCCCGAGCGGCCCTTGCCCGAAGCATTCCCGCTCGACGGGAACGGCCAGATGACCTGCAGCACCTGTCACGACGTCCACGAGACAGCGCCTGGACGGCTGCGGTCGGCGGAAAAAGGCCGCGTCTTCTGCCTGTCGTGTCACAGCGCCGGGTTCTTCGAGAGCATGCCGGAGGCGGGGTTGTCGCTGATGGTCTCCGGCCATCTCGACGCACGGACCGAACCGACGTCGTCGACCGACCCCTATACGATGCAATGCATCCAGTGCCATGAAGACAGGATCTCCCTGCCGGGGGACGGCACCCGGGGGGCCTTCGGCGCGTTCAACCACCCGGTCGGCGCGACGGTCGGACTCAGAATGGTCGGCCGCTGGGGTTCGGGCGGGCCAGGGGGCACGGTCCTGGCGCCCAACGGCCGGGTGAGCTGCGTCTCCTGCCATCGCGCGTACAGCCGAGAGCACGGCGCGCTGGTAGAACCTGAGCCCGAGCTTTGTTTTGAATGCCACGACAAATGAAGCGGTCGTCAGCCTGCAGACCCTTCCGGCACGACGATGGCGCGGCAGTTTCGCGGCGAGGAAAAGTGTGAGCCTGCCCGCCGAAACGGCATCGCGCACGCTTCGGCGCACGATGCCGTCCCGGGATCTTCACCATGTCTCCCGGGTCCGTATCCCGGACCCGGGAGACATGGTTACTACGCAATCCTTCCTAGAGCGACGAGTAGTATGCGGCCAGATTGGCGATGTCCGCGTCGCTCAATTTCTTGGCCAGCATGTTCATCATGCTGTGCTTCTTGGCGCCCGACTTGTAGTCGTTCATAGCGGCGACGAACGCCGCTTCGTCCTTGCCGGCGAGCGGCGGGTTCTTCTTCACGCCCTTGCCGTCCGCGCCGTGGCAACCGGCACAGCTCTTGGCTTTCGTCTTACCGGCGGCGGCATCACCGGCGGCCTGTGCCGTACCCGCCACGCCCAAGGCCAAGACAGCGGCCGCAGCAATCAACCAAGTCCTCATCATCTGCATTCTCCTTGAAGTTCGAGTGTAAAAGCGGTTATCGGGGATGTTCTGGCGATACTGGACAGGGCATCGGTGCCCCGGATCACAACACCACGCAGTACCCTTTGGCAAGTTCGTTCACGGCCCTTGTGGCATTGGCGGTTCCCCCCCTTGACCAATTGCCCCCGCAACGAGGGGCGACAAGCGGATGCGCATTGTTTGCGCCAGACGCGCATATCCGATGGCGTAACGCAATGTTTCGGTCGCTCGGTTTCTCACACCTTGGCCGGGCAGGGCGACTCAGTTGTCTCTGGCGCCCTGGCTGACCCAGAAGCGGAGCAGGAGCCGCTCGCACTTCGACATTCTCTTGCGGTTGTGGGGCATGCGCAGCGACGGATCCGTTCGCCCGTCGATCACGGCGATCAGGTTGCTCGTGAAGGCGCTTCCCGGCACCACGATCGGGCCATGCTTGGTGCCCTTCATGAGCCCCTTGTAAGATCGGAGGTCAAGGCCGCTTTTCTCGTAGCCGGGCCCGCCCGGCTGATGGCATTCCAGACACCTGAGCTCGATGACCGGAAAGACGTCCTCCGTGAAGCTGATCACGTCCTGTGCGATTGCGTCGGACGACCAGGTTCCGGCCAAGAGCATGGTAGAAAAGATAGCACCCCGAGCGAGCTTGCCAATGCGGCACCGAGTGATCATGGTAACTCCCCTTTACTGAGCCATTGTTCCAGTGCGGACACGTCGCTCGTGGGACCGTAGCAGAAACCGGCACCTAGCGTAACGGATGATGCCCGCTTCATGATACGCAGACCTTTCACAAGTCATCCCCCCCGGATACTCTGTTCGTGGAGCAAGAGGTACCAAGCCACCCTAGGGAATAGTCTAGTTGGTGCCTGGTGCAACGCAATTGATCTATGTCAAGACGTTGCGCGAGTGAAGCGGCTAACTTCCGCCGGGCAAGCTGGGCCCTGTTTATTGGGTTCCGCTGCCGCCTCCAAGGCAGCGCGCGATGGGGGAAGGTGGATCTGGCTGCTCAAGCCGCGTGCAGGAGGTCACCGCTTAGGGCAAAGTGCCCGGGTGTGAGATCGGGGGTAGCTGAACGGGTCGGTTCTTGGTGTGCCCAGGAAGAGGGGAATTAGAAGATGCCTCAAGTTCACAGGATGTTTTTCCATTACTCGGAGTTCCCGCTCAGCATGCGCACCCTCTTCACGGGGACGCTCTTGGTCCTGGGTTTGGCCTATCTCTTCGCGATGGTGCACCTCTACAATTCGCATTCCGGGCGCGACGGCAGTCCGGGTATGTCGGTAGACGACATTGCGATCGCCTATAGCGGGAGCGATGATGCGACGAAGCTCGAGGCGGCTCTGTTGGGTCCGATGTCCGGCATGCTGCCGACCGACGAGAGGGGAGACATCGTCGGCTGGGTCCGCCGGGGCCTGGACGAGAAGGAGTACGACAACCGGATCAAGCCTATCTTCGACAAGCGGTGCCTATCCTGCCATGACGGCAGCAATCCGCACATTCCCAACGTCGATGGCTACGAAGAGGTCGCCAAGCTGGCCGAGGTGGATACCGGGATGGACGTCTTCACCCTGATCCGCGTCTCCCACATCCACCTGTTCGGCATCACCTTCATCTTCTTCATCATGGGCCTGATCTTCAGCCATGCCTTCGTCCGCCCGGTCTGGTTCAAATCGCTGGTCGTCGCCCTGCCCTTTCTCGCCATCATCATAGACGTCTTGTCCTGGTACGTGACGAAGGTTTTCCCGCCCTTCGCCTATGCCGTGATCCTCGGCGGCGGGCTAATGGGATTGAGCTTCGCTTTCCAGTGGGTGGTCTCGATGTACCAGATTTGGTTCTCGAAGTATTCGGTGGAGAAACCGGTGGGCGAAGCAACCACGGTGTGACACGCCAAGCGGACCGGTCTGCGAAGGTAGGAGGGTTCGCGGGTAGCCAGTTGATGCGGCGAGAGACAAGGAAATTCAAAGACATGTTCGAAAGAGTGACGATGAAGGCTGTTTTGGCAAGAGCGTTCTGCACGACGCTACTGAGCTGTGCGGCGCTCGCCACGGCCGCGGCCGGCAATGTCGAGGCCGGCAGAAAGACGGCGGCCCAGCACTGCGTGACCTGCCACGGTCAGGATGGGACAAGCGACTCACCCGAAGTGCCGCATCTGGCCGGTCAGCATGCCGACTACATGTCAACAGCATTGCAGCAATACAAAGACGGCAGGCGCGTAAGCGACTTCATGGTGGCCATGACAGTGGCCGTCAGCACGCTCAGCGGCGAGGAGATGTCCAACGTCGCGGCCTATTACGCCAGCCTGACGCCCTTTACCCAGGTCGCGGCGCAGGCCGCGAAGAGCGACGCGCCGCCCGAGGAGGAGGATCCTTTCGCGGCCGTCAAGGCGATGACGGAGGCCTGTGCCGGCTGCCACGGCGAGGACGGCAACAGCGACCAGCCCGGCAGTCCCGGCCTGGCGGGTCAACACGCCGAGTACATGGTGGACGCGTTAAACGCCTACAAGACGGGATCGCGAAAGCACGACATGATGCAGGCGTTCGTGGAGCCGCTCAGCACCGCCGAAATCCAAGAAATCGCGTTCTACTATGCCGTCATGAAGCCGCTACGGGCAGAGACCCCGATGGTCGGCGACTCTTTCGCCGGGCGGGCCCCTGCCGCGGCCTGTGCCGTGTGCCACGGCGAAGACGGCAATGTCGAGGACCCGAAGACCCCGAGGCTCGCGGGTCTGGACTCGGAGTATCTGGCCGCCGCGATCGTGGCGTATCAGGACGGCGCGCGAGACCACTCTGTGATGCGGGACGTCGTGGCGGCACTCGACAAGACCGACATCGCCAACATGTCGGCCTTTTACGCGGCGAAGGCCCCCAAGGCCCTGCCGGTGCTCAAGCCGCTCACGACCAAGGAATGGGCCGAGAAGTGCAACCGGTGCCATGGGCCCGGCGGCAACAGCACGGACCCGCGATTCCCGATCCTGGCCGGCCAGTCCCAGTCCTACCTGATCAAGACGCTGAAGCACTATCACGGCGGCGAACGCGGCGACCCCATGATGTTCGCGATGTCTTTCGCGATGAACGAGGCAGATATCCTCAAACTGGCCGCCTACTACGCCAGGGGCGCCGCGCAATAGGGACCCGCATGGGCCTGGGCCGGGTCAGGTGCATAAGGATGCAGAAGGTCGTGAAACCGGATCGTATCCGCAACCCCGCAGGCCCGGTCGGCGGAGCCTCCTCCCGGTCCGACCTGGGGCTGGCCATGGAGAAATTCCCGGGACCGCCGTGGGGCGATTGGTCTTGCTGACCGCACCTACCGCAGACCCCTGCGGGGTCGCCGGCGACGTGTGGCGGCTTGACCGCAAGACCAAGCCCAGTGGAACATGATCATGCGTCTGCTGGGAAAGCTCTCCCCCAACCGCAAGCTGCGGCTCATGGTCTTCCTGGTCAGCGGCCTGCCGCTGGTCCTGGCGGGCTTGGTGTTCATCGCCTACGAGGCGACGGTCGACTACTCGGCGACCCTCCACGAACTGACGCAAAAAGCCGCCCACATCGCCAAGCATGTCGGTACCCCGGTGGAATCCGATGATGTCCTCGCGGTCAAGCGGGAGCTGGCATTGTGGAGCATCCACGAGGACGTCCTGGCGGCGGCGATCTATGACGCCAACGGCAAGCTCATAGCGCGCTATGTCAGTGCGGGCGCAGGTGACGCGTCCATGCTGGAGAGGCCCTCGCCCGGCACCCGATTCGAGGGCACGCGCGTGACCGGCGTGGTGCCGATCCTGACGAACGATCGGAGGGTCGGGGCGGTCTCCCTCAGTGTCAGTCTGATGCAGGTCTACGAACACGTCGCGTCCATCATGCTGGTGGGGGCGCTGGTCATGACGGGCGCCTTCGCCTGGGCGTTCTTGCTGGCACGTCGGTTCGAGCGCCGCATTGCTGCCCGCGTACAGCGGTTCGTCGGTGCCGCCAAGGCGGCCTCCCTCGATGACGATTATTCGGTGCGGGTCACCAAGGACGAGGCCGACGAACTGAGCGAGTTGATCAGCCCGTTCAACGCGATCCTCGCGGAGGCCGAAGCAAAGAACGTCGAACTGACCAAGGCGAAAGAGGCCGCGGAAGTGGCCGCACGCGCAAAGTCGCTTTTCCTGAACAACATGAGCCACGAGATCCGCACTCCGATGAACTCCGTGATCGGCGCAACGGATCTGCTGCTGACCGCCGAGCTCACTCCCAAACAACAGGCCTACGTCCAGACCATCCGGAACGGCGGCGACGTGCTGCTCAGCATCATCGATGACATCCTGGATTTCTCCAAAATGGAGGCCGATGAAATCGTCCTGGAGAAGGTGTCCTTCGAGATTGGCGAGGTGGTCGAGACCGTGCTGGATTTGCTGGGCCACCGCGCCTATGCCAAGGGCATCGAGCTGGTGTGTCTCGTCGAGGTGGACCCTTCGATCCGGGTGACCGGGGATTCCTACCGACTGCGCCAAATACTGATCAACCTCGTCGACAACGCGGTCAAGTTCACCAAGCGCGGAGAGGTGGTCTTGCTGGTGACACGGGGCGAGGACAGCCACGGCGAAGAGGCACTGCGCTTTTCCGTGCAGGATACCGGGATCGGAATCTCGTCCGAGGAGAAGGAGCGGCTGTTCAAGCCCTTCAGCCAGGTCGACGAATCGACCACTCGCCGCTTCGGCGGCAGCGGCCTGGGTCTGGTGATCTGCAAGCGCCTGGTGGAAAACATGGGCGGCCAGATCGAATTCGAGAGCGTGCTGGGCAAGGGCTCCACCTTTTCGTTCGATCTACCCCTGCACAAGCTGCAGGCGTCGACCGGCGAATCGCGTGAGGAGGCCCCCGATCTCCAGGATCGGCGGGTCCTGGTGGTCGACGACAACCCGACGGTCCGGCGCCTGCTTGGGAATTACCTGGAATCGCTGGGAATGCGCCCCGACACCGCGGCCGGGGCCGAGGACGCGAAGAACTGTCTGTGGCGGGCGACGGCAGAGGGCGAGCCCTACCGGTTCGTCGTCATCGATGTCGACATGCCCGGCACCGACGGTCTGTTGCTGGCCCGCCAGATCCAGGCCGACCGCGATATCGGGGAGGCCCGCCTGGTCGTGCTGGCTTCGGCAGCGCACCTCCTCGATGAAGACGCCCTCGCTCGGGCAGGCCGGGTGTCCTGCGTCCAGAAACCGGTCGTTCAATGGCGGTTGCGGGAGAGCCTGCTTGGGGCGCCTGGTTGCGACGTAGTCGGCTCCGCTCCGCGGGTGGCCGAGCCGCCGGCCGCGGAGGCTGCGCCGGCCGCAAATGCCAATGGGGCCCAGGCCGTGCGCATTCTGGTGGCGGAGGACAATCCGCTGAACCGGGAAATTCTGCTGGACATGCTGAGCACCTTACATTACCGGGCCGACGCGGTGGAGGACGGCCTCGCAGTGCTGCCGGCCCTGGAGGCCAATCCCTATGACATCGTCCTCCTCGACTGCCACATGCCCGGCAAGGACGGCTACGAGGTCACGCGCGAGATCAGGGGTCGGGAGAACGGTGACAAGCACACGGTCGTCATAGCCATAACCGCCAGCGCGGTGGCAGGCAGCGATGGCCGCGCCCGCTGTCTGGAGGCCGGCATGGACGACCACCTCGGCAAGCCGCTGCACCTGGATACGCTGGCGGCCAAGTTGAAATCGTGGCTGCCGAAGGTTGCCGGGAATGGCTCCGAAAAGGCCGAGCCGCACGACGCCGGCAGCCCGAACGGTGGCACGCTCGACCCCCGGGCCTGGGCCCATCTGCGCGCCAAGGACAGGACCGAGCGCCTCGCCGTGATGGACAGATTCATAACCCTCTTCGTCGATGACTCGGAATCTCGTCTGCAAACCATGCGCGTGGCCCTGGACGGCCGGAAACCGGACCTGCTCGGCCGGGAGGCCCATGCCCTGAAAGCGGGCTCCCTCCAGGTCGGGGCAACCGCCATGGTGGATCTTTGCGGGGCGCTCCAGATGGCGGCGCGTGCCGGCTCATTGGATGGGGCGGACACCACCCTGAGCCGCTTGGGCAAAGAGTTCGAACGCGCCAAGCAGGCCCTGGCCGCCGAACGGACAAAGCTGACCTAGCCCGAGGTGATTTCCGGGTCGACCATGCCGTGCTTGATCGCGGCCATGACCGCTTCCGTGCGATTCTTTACGGCAAGCTTCGCCAGTATGGAGCTCACGTGAAACTTGACCGTGCGCTCGCTGATGTGCAGGGCATCGGCGATGTCCTGGTTACTTTGGCCTTCGGCCATCAGCGCCAGGACCTGCCGTTCCCGCCCGCTGAGCGGCTCCGGCAGCGTTCCGCTCGGGCTGGACTCGCGGCGCATATGCTCCAGCAACTTGGTCGTGACCGTCGGTTGAAACACCGTCTCGCCGCCGTGTACCACGCGAATCGCCCTGACGAGCTCCTTGCCGCCCATATCCTTCAGCAAGTAGCCCTGAATCCCGAGGTGTACGGCCTCCACGATCCGCTCGGTATCATCGTATCCCGTGTAGATGATCACGCGCGCGGCCTGATCGACGGCTCGTAGCGCGCGCAGGGCATCCACGCCGTGCGCCTCGCCCATCTCCATGTCGAGCACGGTGACGTCCGGTTCGAGCCCCCGTATCTTCTCGACAACGTCGTACGCGTCACTGGCCTCGCCCACCACGGCGAAATCGGGCTCTGCCTCGAGCATTTGCGTGAGACCGAACCGGACGACCGGATGATCGTCCGCGATCAGGATTCGAACCAGTTCGCCCATTTCCGATACCCCGAAACGCCGGTCGCCGCCTTGGCCATGGGCCCGTCGCGCGGCTCGAGACCCGCTTCCGCGAGTATAGCAGCAGGCGTTGATGGCGGCCAGTTGGCCGCTCCATGGAGGCGCCGCATCATCCTGCCGCCGCTGGCCGGCAGCCGCATTCCCACGCGTCGACCCTGTACCAAAGTACAGTCATGGCAGTACCTAAGTACAGTATTAAAACCCTTCCTTCGGCCGGTTACATTTCGCTTGTACATCCATAGACTGCGCCGTGATCAAACCTACCGGTTCCGGCCTGTCAACTTGCCAAAAGGGGCCCGCCATGCCAAAGCACGGTATTCGGCTCATTCTTCTGATGATTGTAGCCGCTGTGGTGGTGGCCGCCGCGAAGTCGTATTTCACAGACGATTCCTTCTACCGCTACGGCCACTACCGGGCTGACTCGGTGGTCGAAATCGCCGCGCTGACCCCGCAATACCAGGGCACGGATTATTGCCAAGGGTGCCACGAGGAGCGGCATGCCGACTGGTCGGCCGGCGTGCACGCGACAGTAGTGAAGTGCGAGGTCTGCCACGAAGCGGCCCGAGAACACCCGATTTCCGGCAAGATGACCGTTCCGACCGATACGGTGCGTCTGTGCACCCTGTGCCACGAGGCCATGCCGACAAGGCCCGCGGCCCAGCCGCAGATCGATGTGGCCGAACACGCCGGCACAGAGCAATGCATCGCCTGTCACAACCCGCATTCTCCCAAGATCGGCGGGGTCGCGGGCGGCCCGGCCGGGGCCGACGCCCTGGTGGCCCAGTGCTCCGGCTGCCATGGGGAGGACGGCCTCGGCACCGAGGACTCTCCGCCCTTGGCGGGCAAGCAGGCCGAATTCCTGGCCCAGCGGATGCGCGACTACAAGACCGGAGCGGCGGAGAACGCGATGATGAACATGATCGCCGGGGCCCTGGACGATCAGGACATCATGGACCTGGCCGCGCACTACGCAGCGTTGGGCGGCGAGTAAGGCGATTTGTAACCCGCGAGTGAGGCCGGCGACAAGCTCGGCGCTTTATGGAGGAACGAGGTCGTGAAGCGAAAGAAAGCCCCGCCCAAGACCGAACGGCGCGCATTTCTCAACATGATCGGAAAGACCGTCGTTTCCGCAGGCGCCATGCTGGGCGCCGGGAGCCTCCTGGACAAGAAAGAGGCCGCATCCGCGCAATCGTTTCCCACGGCGGACTACGACTGGACCAAACACCGTTGGGCGTTCGGGGTAGACGCCACTCGCTGCATCGGCTGCCTGCGGTGTGCCGAAGCCTGCAAGGCCGAGAACGGCACCAATCCCGACGCCCATCACTTCCGTACCTGGGTCGAGCGTTATGTCTACCTTGAAGGGGAGGAGCGTGCGCGGGTCGACAGCCAAGCCGACCCGCAGAATATCGCGGCTGCCGGGGCGGAGGGAGTCTATCGCTTTGACAACCGCTATAAGGACGAGAAGGTGGACAAGGCCTTCTTCGTGCCCAAGATCTGCAACCATTGCACCCACCCGGCCTGCGTGCAGGTCTGTCCGACCGGCGCCACCTACAAGACCAAGGACGGTGTCGTGCTGATCGACGAGAAATATTGCATCGGCTGCGAATACTGTGTCCAGGCCTGCCCCTATGGCGCCCGGTTCTTCAACACCGAGACGCAAACCTCCGAGAAATGCACCTGGTGCTACCACCGCATCACCAAGGGGCTGCAACCGGCCTGCGTGGAG
>Ga0224509_10000137_pt1 | contig 18908 bp, 17 predicted proteins | sample SF_Jan12_sed_USG_5_FD_170158 | JGI IMG/M metagenome (GOLD analysis project Ga0224509, IMG submission 170158) | Sediment microbial communities from San Francisco Bay, California, United States - SF_Jan12_sed_USGS_24 | ecosystem: Environmental > Aquatic > Marine > Sediment | place: USA... | reverse complement strand
AGCTCCAGTACAGCAGGACCTGCTCGACCGAGGCGCCGGCGGGCACGTCAACGCTGATCGTGCCGGGTCCGGCCGCCAACCCAATGCCGGCACCGACGATTCCGGTGCCGGACGCTATCGGAACGCTGGGAGTCCCCAGCGATTCCGTGCCGTCCGCCCATACGCTCGCCGAGCCGAGCATCAAGCCCGCGCTCACTAGACTTGCTAAACGGATTCCCATTCTCATGACGCCCTCCTTGCTTGCTCCAATTACATGCTTCAGAAAAAAGCCGTTACACTCCGGAAAGGCCGTGCCGCGCTGGAGGCACTTGAATCTAGGTGGATGGACGCATCGGCATCCGAGTCGACGCCGTTTGCTTCATGCCCGCCAGCTAGACACTTTAGTTTGCTTTCGACCTAGGCTCGACGCTTCCCCTAAACCCGGCATTGGCTCGCATAATAACCAAGTTCAAAGAACAAATTAACCTTAAAAATACACATCGTCCTCACCCAAACGGATGATATAGATATGAAATTACCTCTATCGTTCATTTGAAACCGCCAATATTCGCTATGTCGAGTTGAGACTTGACCTCCATGCAACTCTGGTCGCTTGCCTATAGGTACAGAGCGACGGGACTCCTGAAGACGAGCCGGAGGAGATCGGATTGCCGGTTGGTCCCGGTCTTTTGGAAGACGTGCCGCAAGTGCGTCCGGGCGGTGTTCATGCTGATCGACAACCGCGCGGCAGCGTGTTCGAGCGTCCGCCCGTACAGAAGCTCCAATGCCAACGTGACCTCGCAAGGGGTGAGGCCATAGAGCTTTGCGAGCATGTCTCGCGGTGCCCCCGGGTCGCGGTCCGGGTCACCGCACAGGACGATTGCTGCCGGCCGTCCCTTGGACACGGGTTCCTGTTGGTGGCGCAAAGTGCTAACGATGACTGAGAGTGGTCTTGTCGTCGACGAGCGCGAGAGCTGCAATGCGCCACTCGGCTCGACGTTCCCGTCGGTCGGGGTGCGCACCGCCCGGTCGATCAAGGCCTTCAGGCCCGGAATTTCCTTGGATCGGCTGGCTGTAAGACGGCCCTCGCGCGTCTGGGTGATCCCTTCGCCGCGCGCCAGCAAGTCGGCCGCGCAGCGATTGGTGAACACCACCCTGCCAGCACGGTCGACCAGGATGACGCCGAGCGGCAGGACATCGACGGCGTCGACGAGCGCATCGCACTCCGTGTATGGAGCGTCAAAGCTCCGCCATCGCTGTGGCTCCGGTTCGACGACACTGCGGCGTTGATTTTCGGCCTGCGCGGAAGTGTCATTCCTGTCCATCCTGGCTCTCCTCTGCGAAATCTCGTTTCCCTTCCGTCTGTGCGCTGGAACTTGCAACGCCAAGGGTTTCGAGCGCAGCTTATCCTCGGAGTCCGATGTGATAATGTGACGTTTATCACGTTTCGGTTCACCGCGGTTTGATTGGGATCAAAGTCCGGCGTCTTTCGATCGGTCTTCTGTCACCGGGCGAGCGAGTTCTTGGAGGGAGGAGGCCGTCTGTTAGGTCAGCGCGCTCCGGACCGGCCGACAAGAGCGTTGTAGATCCAGGCGGCAAGGGCGAAGAAGACGAAGCCGACGCCAAAGCCCCAGATTGCCCCGATCAAGGCCCCCGCGAAGCTCGGGCCGAAGCCGGGGTAGAAGACGCCGATGAAATCGGCGAACTCGGCGCCCCAGCCGAACAGGGCGGCCATGGCGCCGAAGATGAAAAAGACCAGGGCGTAGACGATGCCGAAGGCAACTCCGAACTTGACGGGGTGAATTCTCATGGCCTGACTCCTTCTTGTGGGATCCGTTTTCAAGCCGTGTCTTCGAGGACTATGACACCATCCTCGACGCCGGCCGCGAGGCCTACAGCCGACGTTCTCGGGGCGAACCGAAAATGCGGGTCATGCGCACCCTTGTAAACTAACGTGGCATTCCCCTGGGCGATGTCCGTTCCCCTTAACCCGCAGGGTCCTGGAGCGCGTCTCCCGGGGTTGCCTCTTGGAGTGGCGGGGGGGTCCGCGGTTCCGGCTCGGTCTGCTCGATCAAGGGCCGCAGGATCGGCGCCAGGGAAACGAAGATCTGGACAGGGAGCGAGCTCGTGAAGCTGTAATCGTCAGCTTCGGCGCCGGTGACATGGGCCGTCACGACGCCATAGAACCGATCACCGATCAGGAAGGCAAAGGTGGCCGCGCGGTTGACGGCGCGATCGGTCAGGAGCCGGGCGTCGCGCCCATAGGTCTTGTAGCGGTGGTCGCCGGTGCCGGTCTTGCCGCCGACCGTGACGGGTCGCCCGTCTTGGTGCCGGAGGACACCCCTCGCCCGCATCGCCGTCCCCTTGTCCACGGTCTCGGCCAGGAGCGCGCGCAGTGCGCCCGCGAGCGCCGCGGGAAACACCCGCTCGCCCTTGGGCCGGCTCGGCACGACCACCGTCTCGTACGGGGTCTTCCCGGCGAATCGCACGCGCCTTATGCGCTGGGTGGGATAGCGGATGCCGTCATTGGCGATAATGCCCATGAGCTCCGCGAGGGCCGCCGGACGATCCGCCGAGCTGCCCAGGGCCGTCGCATAGGACGGCACGAGGCTGTCGAAGGGATAGCCGTGCCGTCGCCACGCCTGGTGGATCCGCCGGAAGACATCGATTTCCATTATCGTGCGGATCCTGAGATCCTGCGCCCTCTTGTCGCGGGTCTTGAACAGCCAGCGATACGCCTCGACCCGCGCGTCGGGGCCGGCCGCAATCGCCTCGGCGAGAGAGGCGCCGGGCCTGTGCCGCAGAAAACCGGCGAGCCACAGCTCGAGGGGATGCAGTCCGGCGATGTAGCCGCGGTCCGCCAGGTCGTATCGCTCCAGCGACAGCGATTCGAAGAGGTCCTGTACTCGCTGCTGTTCCGAAAGCCGCATCCGTGGCAGACGGCTATTCAGCGCCGCCGCGAACGCGTCGAGCGAGCCATCCGGATCGACAAAGCGAAGGACCGCCGCCAGCCGTCTCGGCGTCGCCTTTACGCTGCGCAGAAGCGTCTCGAGCACCTCATCCGGGTTCCGGTCCCGGTATTTCTCGTAGAACTGCTCGAGAAAGGTTCGGCCCTCGCGATCGGCGAACCGCCGCAGGTAGGCCTGCCGTTGCGGATTCCGCCGGTTCTCGAATATGGCGGGCGAATAGCCGTCAAGGCGGTGGCGGTAATACTGCACGATGTCGCGCATGAGCCGGACGAACACGAGATTGGTGGAATCGCGGAACGCCCCTCGGACGGAGGGCCAGCGGTCGTCGTCCTTCGGATCGAAGTTCCGAAAGCTGTGCAGCCCGCCGCCGGTATAGAAGCGCCGCGCCGGGGTGGCGGCGTAGCGCCGCTCCAAGGCAGCTTCCAGCAGCTCCGGCAGCGTGCTTTGCGGCGCCTCGGCCAAGCGCTTGACCGCCCAGCGGGTCAGGCGATCTCCCGGGATTGGTTCGCTGCTGCCCCGGCCCGCCGGCGCGCGACCGGCATAGCGTTCGTAGAGTTCGGCCATGATCTCGAGGTAGGTCACGACGGTCCGGAGCTTGGCCGTCGACCCCAGATCGAGCTTGGCGCCCTCGCTTATGCTGAAGGGCTGACCGAGGCTGCTGGTTTGGACACGCAGCCGGTTCACGCCTTCGCCCCGCTCGTAGAGCGAGAAGCTGTACACGACGCCCGCCGGGTCGCCGCGGTCGAGCAGGTGCGGCCCGTCGAGGCCCGCCGCCTTCGCCAGGGTCGACTCGCGGAGATCGCGAAGCGCCCTGGTGGCGGAGTCCTGGGCGACCCGGTCCAGGGTGCTTTCCACCGAAAGGTCGAGGCGATCGAGCTCGTAGAGGCTGGGAAGCCCCAAGTCCTGCGCCAATCGAGCGCGAATCACGGCCGCCGGCATCGGCGCCTGGACCCCGATCGACGGCGAACCGGCCGGGAGAGTCTGAAATTCCAGCGTCTCGGCCAGCGCCTTGTCGCGCAGCGCCGCCGTGATCACGCCGGCATCGGCGAGCAACCTCAGATAGGCATCGGTCAGCGACACCAGGGCGCGCCGGTTCTGAACCAGGTAGTAGGTGGGCCGCCGCTGGGCGAGCAGCAGGCTCAGGACCTGTTTGTAGGCCCTGGCGCTGGCCACGCTGACCGTCCTGGTCTCCGAAGCCTCGGCAAAGCGGATCAGATGATTCGCCTCCTCGAAGCCGACCCCGTACCACGCGCCGAGACCCGCGGCGAGGCCGATGATTTCGCCGCGTCCGGGTGAAGCCGCCAGGGGAAGCGAATTCAGGTAATCGACGATGATGCGTTTCCGCGTTTCGAGGGTCTCCTCCCCGTCCAGGTAGGCGCGCAAGCTCGCCGACAGCATCTGTCGGAGCTTGTCGCCGGCGGAGCGGGTCAGCCCTCCGGGGCTGTGCCGGGCTTTCTCGAGCTGGGTTGCCAGCGTGCTGCCGCCGGCGCCGCGCGCCTCCCGGTCGCCGCTCCCATGGAGGTACTGGTAAGCGGCCATGGCCAGACGGTCCCACTCGACAGCGGGGTTTCGCTTCGGCTGGGTCAGATCCAACAGCTCGCGGTTCTCGATGAACAGAATGGTCGACACGACGGGTTCCGGTATCGACCCGAAACGCGCATAGATCCGGGCGGGATAAAGCGCCTCGTAGAGCGCCGTGTCATGCCGGTCGAGGATCCGCAGCCCGGCTTGCAGCTTCTCCCGATACGGTGGAGACAGGCCGCGGTCCATGGCGTGGGTCAATCCTCGGGAAAACCGCGCCTGGGACTCGATCTCGAAACCTGCCGCCCTCAGGCGCTCCAGGAAGCGGGGAAGCCGGCTGTACCCCAGCCGATTGTCGTAAGGACCGGCGGTCGGAAAGCGAATGGCCGGGCTTGGTCCGGGCCGAACGTCATAGCTCAGCTTGCCGGCTTGAGCCGAAAACACGCGGGCCTGGATCGCCCCGGTGCGGGCTTCCCAAACGGCAATGCCCACAAGGGCGGCACCCAGCACCAGAACCGCAACGCGATACCAAAGCAAGATGGATCGCTGCCAAGGCTCGATGCGGCGCGGCCCGGCCTCGGGCCCCGACGCGATGGGAGCGTACCTGCTCATCCCAATTGCCCTCACTCGGAAAACGAGCATACATCCGCGGGGACACTCCGGGCAATGAATCTCTGATCACAACGCGGCGCGGGAAGTTGATCTGCACTTGCGGGCAGCTACAACATCGCCGACCCGGTCGGCTTTGCCCCATGCACCGAAAGTCACCGATTTCGATGCCCGTTGCCGTTCGCCCGGCAATTCGCAAAAGCACCGGCGTGGGCCTGGCCGTGTGTCGGGAGAGCTCCGCACGGTGAGCGTCCCGGTGCGTGGTGTAAGAGCCGGTCCGGTTGTGGGTAAGGCGCGGGGCTGAACGCGGGCGCCTAACGGGGGTCGCGCAGTGCTGGCAACCGGCCAGCCAGGCATGAAACGCCCGCTGTCGGCGCCTACTCCTCCATCACCTGCTCCTTGGCGACCGCCAGGAGCTCGTCCATCTTCTTGCGCAGGCGGTGCTCGGAGAACTCGGTGCCGGCGGCCTCGAAGATCGGGAGTGCGGAAATCCCCCTCTGACGCCCCCACTTCCAGCCCGGAACTCCTGCGGATCAAAGGCTCGGCGCCGAGGGGCACCGAAACGGGTGCCTTCCCGTACCCCTGAATCGCGCCGCTATAATGCGGCCACAATGCCGCTGGGCAAGGTGGCCTTGCGTGCCTACTGTACCTCCCAGACCGCGTTCACGCCGCCGGTGCCGCCCGTCGCCACCTTCGTGAAGCCGAGCATCTGCCAGACCAACGTCCTCCCGGTCGTGCTGTTGCGCCAGAAGATGTCCGAGATGCCGTCGCCGTTGGTGTCCCGCAGCTTCTCGACCACCCATACAAGTGGCGGATTGCCGATCCCGACCGCGGCGACTTTCGTGAAGCCGTCCATCTGCCAGACGAGCGTGCTGCCGTTGCCGGTGTGACGCCACAGGATATCGGCCTTGCCGTCGCCGTTGAAGTCGCCGGTGGCAACGACTTGCCAGACCGGCGGCACCACGCCGATCGGCTGCGCGGCCAGCTTGGCCGTGCCCTCCATCAACCAGATGACGGTGTTGCCGGTGCTGACGTTGCGCCACAGGAGATCGGCGTTGCCGTCGCCGTCGAAGTCGCCCTCGACCCGCTCGACGCCGTCGTAGCGCTGGGCGAAAACGCCGTCGAGGCTGTCGTCCTGGAACGCGCTCGCCCACGCCACGACGAAGTCGCCGTCGGCGTCCATGGCGACGGCCGGAACTGCTTGATGGTCCGTCGTGAAGGTATTGGCCTGGAACTCGGACCCCTGGGCCACGCCCACGGCGTCGTAGCGTTGGGCGAAGATGCCATACAGGCTGCCGTCCTGGTCACGGCTCGCCCACGCCACGACGAAGTCGCCGTCGGCGTCCATGGCGACGGCCGGATCGGCCTGATCGCCAGTGGTGAAGGTATTGACCTGGAACTCTGGACCCTGGGCCACGCCCGCGGCATCGTAGCGTTGGGCGAATACGCCGCGAAAGCTGCCGTCCTGAGGGCTCTGCCACGCCACGACGAAGTCGCCGTCGGCGTCCATGGCCACGGCCGGGAAAGCTTGATCGAACGCCGTGAAGGTATTGACCTGGAACTCGGGTCCCTGGGCCGCGCCCGCGGCGTCGTAGCGTTGGGCGAAGATGCCATTAGCCTCGCCCGATCCGTAACCTTCCCATGCCACGACAAAGTCGCCGTCGGCGTCCATGGCCACGGCCGGAAACCACTGGGTACCCGTAGTGAAGGTGTTGACCTGGAACTCGGGCCCCTGGGCCACGCCCGCGGCGTCGTAGCGTTGGGCGAATACGCCCCAGTCGCTGCCATCCTGTTCGTAGCTCGTCCATGCCACGACGAAGTCGCCGTCGGTGTCCATGGCCACGGCCGGCAATCGTTGAGCGCTGGTAGAGAAGGTGTTGACCTGGACCTCGGATCCCTGGGCCACGCCCGCGGCGTCGAAGCGCTGGGCGAAGATGCCGTAAAGGCTGCCGTCCTGGTCACGGCTCTCCCACGCCACGACGAAGTCGCCGTCGGCGTCCATGGCAATTGCCGACCAGTTTTGATTGTTCGTAGTGAAGCTATTGACTAGGAACTCGGACCCCTGGGCCACGCCCGTGGCATCGAAGCGCTTGGCGAAGATGCCTTTCAACTCGCTCGATCCGTAACCTTCCCATGCCACGACGAAGTGGCCGTCGGCGTCCATCGCCACGGCCGGGAGCACTTGATCACCTAAGGTGAATGTATTGACCTGGAACTCGGGTCCGAGGGCGTCGCCAGGCGCGGCGCGGGCCGGGCCCGGCTGCGTGAGCATGGTCGTGGCCAAGAGGGCCAGGGCCAAGCGGGATGTTTTCTGCGTGCAAAGCATGCTGTCCTCCCCTCTTGCCTCGCGCCAAGGCAGACCGCTCGCACGCGCGCTGATGTGTCGGCTTTGAGACGAAAGACCACGCCTCTCGGGCTCAGCGCACCCCTCGGCGAGAGCTTCTTGGTGTTCTCGATTGGATTGTCGCATGTTGCCACGGGATGCGGATGTGCGAAAGCGCACTTCGAGCTGGATCATTGGAGCTGGGCAGCGCCGCAGTCTTCGAACAGCGACACTGCGGCGCAGTGAACGCTTAACCCGCGTCGGCCGCACCCCTCATGGCGACAAAGCCGACAACCCGCAGGCCGGCCTGGGGTCATTTCTCTCGATATTGAGTCGCCCGAACTAACGTCCGCGTGCTGGGGTGCAGCGAATCTATGCGGCGTAAGCTGGAGCCGGCAGACGGGCGTACCTTAAGCCACCCCTTTTTCGATGCCGGTTGCCGGCGGCCCGGGAAAGAGGGACAGGCGCCGTCCGCCCCTACTCCTCCATCACCTGCGCTTTGGCGACCACCAGGAGCTCGTCCATCTTCTTGCGCAGGCGGTGTTCGGAGAAGTCGGTGCCGGCGGCCTCGAAGTCGCCCTGCACCTTGCGCACGACGTCGGCGTCGCCCGGCTCCTCGAAGTCGGAGGAGACCACCTCCTTGGCGTAGGCCTCGGCTTCGTCCCCGGCCTTGCCCAGGAGCTCGGCGACCCACAGGCCCAGCAGCTTGTTGCGCCGCACCTCGACCTTGAACTGAAGGTCCTGGTCGTGCTTGTACTTGTCCTCGAACGCCTTCTCGCGCTTGTTGAACGTGGTCATGGGCTGGGGCCTCCTGCTGCCTGCGCGTCGAGCGATATATGGCAGTGCGCCGCGCGCGATTCCACCTTATAACGGCTCGCTCCACCGAGGGAAACCGCCAGTTCGGGAGGTCCGCCAGACAGCCATGTGCACGACCGTCATCCTGCGCCGCCCGGGCCACGACTGGCCGGTGATCCTGGCCGCCAACCGCGACGAAATGACGGACCGGCCGTGGCTGGCGCCCGGCCGCCACTGGCCGGACCGGCCCGAGGTCGTCGCCGGCCTGGACCGGGAGGCCGGCGGCACGTGGCTGGGCCTGAACGACCACGGGCTGCTGGCCGGCATCCTGAACCGCATGGGCTCGCTCGGCCCCCAGGCGGGCAAGCGCAGCCGCGGCGAGCTGGTGCTGGAGGCGCTCGACCATGCCGAGGCGGCCGAGGCGGCCCGGGCGCTGGCCCACCTCGAGGCCGCCGCCTACCGCAGCTTCAACCTGCTGGTCGCCGACGCCGAACGCGCCTTCTGGCTGCGCAACCTGGGCGAAGAGGCCCCGGGCCGGGTCGAGGTCTTCGAGCTGCCGCCGGGCCTCTCCATGCTGACCGCGCGCGACCTGAACGACGAGACGAGCCCGCGCATCGGCGGCTACCTGCCGCAATTCCGTGCTACGGCGGCGCCGAACCCGGAGGCCGGCGACTGGCGGAGCTGGCAGCAAATCCTGACAAGCCGACAGGGCACGCCGGCCGACGACCCCTTCGCCGCCATGACCATCGTCTCCGACCAGGGCTTCGGCACGGTCTCCAGCTCGCTCATCGCCCTGCCGGCCGCGCCCCGCACCCTGGCGGCGCAACCCCGTCCCCCGGTCTGGCTCTTCGCCCCCGGCCGGCCGGACCGGGAGAGCTACCAGCCGGTCGATCTCTGAGCCGGGCCGGCGGAAACCCGCCGCGCGTTGTTTTGCCCCCCGCCGGTCGCTATATCGGTTAAGCTGGGTTTTGTGCCGGACGATACCCCTGTCGCGCCGGCCTCTTGGGAAGGGTTGAACACCATGCGACGCAGGCGGATCTACGAGGGCAAGGCCAAGGTGCTGTTCGAGGGACCGGAGCCCGGCACCGTGGTGCAGTACTTCAAGGACGACGCCACCGCCTTCAACAACCAGAAGAAGGGCACCATCACCGGCAAGGGGGTGCTCAACAACCGGATCTCCGAGTACCTGATGGTGCGCCTGGCCGAGATCGGCATTCAGACCCACTTCGTGCGCCGGCTCAACATGCGCGAACAGCTGGTCCGCGAGGTGGAGATCATCCCGATCGAGGTCGTCGTACGCAACATCGCCGCCGGCAACTTCTGCAAGCGCTTCGGCGCCGACGAGGGCACGCCCCTGCCCCGCTCCATCGTCGAGTACTACCTGAAGAACGACGAGCTGGGCGACCCGATGATCTGCGAGGAGCACATCACCGCCTTCGGCTGGGCCGCGACCCAGGACCTCGACGACATCATGCAGATGTCGCTCAGGGTCAACGACTTCCTCTCCGGCCTGTTCATGGGCGTGGGCCTGAAGCTGGTCGACTTCAAGCTGGAATTCGGCCGGCTCTGGGAGAACGAGGAGATGCGCATCGTCCTGGCCGACGAGATCAGCCCGGATTCCTGCCGCCTGTGGGACGTCGAGACCCAGGAGAAGCTGGACAAGGACCGCTTCCGCCGCGACCTGGGCAAGGTCGAGGAGGCCTATCAGGAGGTCGCCCGGCGCCTGGGCGTGCTGCCCGAGGCCGGCCCGGTCGACATCAAGGGCCCCAAGGTCATGCAGTGACCGGCCGGGCGCCCGGGCATGGGGCCGGCCTTTGACGCAGATCAATGGCCGCGGGATCGCTGCGCTCTAGGTTCGGCCTGATCCGACTGAGGAGGTACCGCAGATGAACCGAGCCGCAATGATGGGAATCGCCGTCTTGCTGGCGGGCGCCTGGCCGGCGCCGTCAGCCGCCGCCGAGGCGTCCACCGACCTGACGACGGCGCGCCAAATCGTCAAGCGCTTCGCCGGGGAGCTCAAGGGCGAGCTGAAAAAGGCGGTTGGCGAAGAGGGCTTCGAGCACGCAATCGGCGTGTGCAAGGACGCGGCGCCGAGGATCGCGGCCACGCTCTCGGCCGAGACCGGCTGGCAGGTCGGCCGCACCGCGCTCAGGCTGCGCAACCCGGCCAACGCGCCGGACTCGGTGGAAAGCGCCGTGCTGAACGAGTTCCTCGAGCGCGCCGCGGCCGGCGAGCCGCTGGCCAAGATGGAGAATGCCTTGGAGCAAATCGGGGCCGAGGCGCGCAAGGACTTCCGCTACATGAAGGCGATCCCCACGGGCGAGCTCTGCCTCACCTGTCACGGCAGCGACATCGATCCGAAGCTGGCGGCACGCATCCGCGCCGCCTATCCCGAGGACCAAGCCACCGGCTTCAAGCTCGGCGAGCTGCGCGGCGCCTTTACGCTTGCGAAACCGCTCGACTGACAGGCCTCACGGGCGCCGGTCTTGTCCGGACCGGCCGGAGGGCGCATATCTGCGGCAAAGGAGGACGTCTCTCTTGCCGCATCCCAAGCTTGAGTTCAACCGCCGCGAGGTCCTGCTGGCCGGGGCCGGCGCTGCCTTGGCGGGCGTGCTCGGCCTGCCGCCCGCCGCCGCGGCCGTGTCCGGGCGCCTGACCGCCAAGCCCGGCCGGGTCCAGCTGGTCGGCCCGTCCTACCCTGAGACCGAGGTCTGGTGCTACGGCGGACGGGTGCCGGGGCCCGAGCTCCGGGTCCGCCAGGGCGGGCGCCTCTCCGTCGCCTTCGACAACCGGCTGCCCCAGAGCAGCACGGTGCATTGGCACGGTCTCAGAGTCCCGAACGCCATGGACGGCGTGCCCGAGCTGACCCAGGCGCCGGTCGCGCCGGGCGAGGTTTTCGCCTACGAGTTCGACCTGCCCGACGCCGGCACCTACTGGTACCACCCGCACCAGGGCTCGGTCGAGCAGGTCGGCCGCGGCCTCTACGGCCCTCTGATCGTCGAGGAGCCGGAGCCGATCCGGGTCGACCGCGAGGTGGTCTGGGTCCTGGACGACTGGCGCATGACGCAAGAGGCGGCGATCGTCGAGGACTTCGACAACTTCCACGACCACACGCACAGTGGGCGCATCGGCAACACGGTAACCGTGAACGGGGCCATCCCCGAGACTTTCCCGGTCCGGGCCGGCGAGCGTATCCGCCTGCGCCTGATCAACGCCGCGAACGCCCGCTTCTTCGCGCTCAAGTTCACCGGCCACGCGCCCCGGCTGATCGCGCTGGACGGTCAGCCCTGCGCGCCGCACGAGCTGCCCGGGGGGCGGATCGTGCTCGGCCCCGCCATGCGCGCGGACCTTGTGCTCGACCTGTCGGGCCGGCCCGGCGAGCGCTTCGCGGTGGTCGACGACCATTACCAGCGCTTCGCCTACCGCCTGCTGGAGCTCGCCTACGAGGCGGGCCCGCCGCTGCGCGAAAGCCCGCTCGACGCGCCGGTCGCCCTGCCCGCCAACCCGCTGCCGGCGCCCGAGCTCGGCACGGCGCTCCGCCAGCGTATCGTGCTGGGCGGTGGCGCCATGGGCGGCCTGGCGAGCGCGACCTTCCGCGGCCAAACCCTGGGCCTGCGCGAGATCGCCCAAGAGGGCAAGGTCTGGGCGCTGAACGGCATCGTCGCCGACCGCATCGAGATGGAGCCGCTGGTGACCCTGAAGCGCGGCCGGAGCGCCGTAATCGAGCTCGTCAACGAGACCGCCTTCGACCACCCGATGCACCTCCACGGCCACAGCTTCCGGGTGCTGACGCGCGACGGCCGGCCGGTGCCCCACGGGATCTGGCAGGACACGGTGCTGGTCGCGCCCCGCGAAAAGGTCGAGATCGCCTTCGTCGCCGACAACCCCGGCGACTGGCTGTTCCACTGCCACATCCTGGAGCACATGGCCGCCGGCATGATGGGCGTGCTCCGCGTCGGATGACGAAAAAAAAGGTGTCAGGAACCTTTTTTCCATAAATTAATGCGAGTTTCCAACATATTAGACATGGGAGAAATTTCTATAAAAAGGTTCCTGACACCTTTTTTGGGTCAGTCGATCAAGACCGAGAGTAGGACGCTCTCGATCATCCGTCCCGAATGGTCCGAGAACTCGCCGCCGCCGGCCGCCGCGAGGTCGACGAAGAAGCCGCGGCCGGTGTCGCCGAAGCTGCGGGACGATGGGGTCGACACGTACAGGGCCGACAGGCTCTTTCGCGTGCCGGGGCGTGCGAAGCGCTTGGCGCGCTTCAGGGTTTTCGACGCCTCCCAAGGATGGGCCGCGGCATCGCCGATCACGACGACCGACTGCTTGGCGTCGGGCCGAAGCCGCATGGAAAGCGCCCGCGTCAGCCCGAGGTACATGTCCTCCTCGAGGGTCTGGCTGCCGCGCGGCGAGATCTCGAGGTTGGAGACGAAGCGCAACAGGCGCTCGAGGCCCTGATCGGTGGCCGTCAGGTGCAGGACGATAAGCGGCTTCACGCCCGCGTCCCGATCGCGGTAGGCGACGAAGCCGATCCGCACCGACGGGACGAGCCGCTCGAGGATCCGCACGATGCTCTTCATCGAAATCGCCAGCTCGTCAAGCACCGGCTTCATGCTCCTGGTCGTGTCGACCACGAAGATCAGGTCGAGCTCCTCGACGACGCGCTGCTCGGCGAGTTTGCGCATCTCCTCGATGCGCCGCAGGCGCGCCGCCGTCTCCGCCTCGGCGGCGCGGACCTGGTCCTGTTGATCCGACGTCGCCCCCTGGAGCTCGGCCGCGGCGCGTTCGAGGCGCGCGGCCGCCGCGCGCGCCTCGGCCGCGGCGGCAAGGTCGCGCGCTGCCGCCCGCTGCAGCGCCTCGGCCTCGGCCGTCACGCTCGCGGATTCGACCCGGACCTCCTCGATATCGGCCTGGGCATCGAAGCTCTTCCGGTAGTAGGGCATGAGCAGGACGACGATCAGCACGAAGGTGCCGGTCGCCACGGCCAGCACGTCGAGCGCCGACAGCGTGAAGATCGACAGGGTCCGGTTCGGCCGCTTCATGGCAGCCGCCGCGGCCGATCGCCGGTCCGCCGCACCCGCAGGACCGAGCGGCCCAGCGTCAGGGTCTGGTCCTCGCGCAGCACGACCGCCTGGAACGGCATCAGCTCCTGCCCGTCGAGCAGGGTGCCGTTCAGCGAGTTGACGTCCTCGGCGAACAGCTCGCCGCTGCGCAGGCCGATGCGCAGATGGCGGCGCGAGACCGTCGGGTCGTCGATCGTACGGTGTGAGAGCTGGGGGTGGCGGCCGATGGTCAGGCCCAGATAGGCCTTCGCCAGCTCGTCCTCGCCGAGCACCAGCCTGATCTCGCGGCCCTCGCCGTCGGCGCCCTCCAGGCTCCAGCCCTCGGCCAGGGGCGGTTCGTTGCGATCGTCGAATCCGCTCATCTTGGCCGCCCTAGTCGCCGCGCCCGGCGCGCGGATGCAGCACCGAGAGCAGGACGCTCTCGATCATCTGCCCGCGGTGCGCCGCGAACTCGCCCCCGCCGGCGCGCGCCAGGCGCTCGAAGAAGTCCTTCGCGCGCGGCTTCTGCCCGGAGAAGATCGTCGACACGCTGCGCGGCAAGGCGTCCTCGGGAAGGTCGTTCTGAAAAGCGGCGGCCATCTCGAAGGTGCGGCTCCAGTTGGGCGCGTGCGCGGGCTCGTCGCCTATGACGATGATCTTGCCCCGGGCCTCGCTCCGCCAGGCCATGGCCACCGCCTCCCGCAGGGCCTGATCGACGGGTTCCGGAACATCGCCGCCGCCGCGCGCCCGCAGGTCCTGGACGAAGCCGAGCATCAGCTCCAGGTTCGCCGTGGTCATCGGCGCCATGGGAAAGGTCCGGATGATCTGCTTTGCCGGCTTGTCCTTGAACGCCACGAAGCCGACGTGGAGCGTGGGCGCCAGGCGGTGCAGCACCCGGATGATGCCGCTGAGGTTCACCTGGATGTCCCGCAGCTCGTTCTTCATGCTGCCCGTGGTGTCCATCACGAAGACCAGGTCCAGGTCGATGATCGCCAGGCTGGCCACCTTCCTGCCGAGCGCGCCCAGCTCCTGCTTCGCCGCCGCCGCGTCCTGCGCCGTTTCGGCCAGCGTCCCCGTCGCCGCCGCCGCCAGGGCCTCGGCCCGGCGCAGCGCCTCGCGCGCCCGCGCCAGCTCGGCCTCGGCCTGGGCCCGCTCCTCGGCCGCCGCTTGCGCGCTTTGCCGCGCCGCGCTGGCCGACAGGCCGGCGGCCGACAGCTCCTGCCTAGCGCCGGCGAGGTCCTGCTCGATCGAGGGTTGGCGCAGGTAGTAGGGGAACATCAGGATCGCGATCAGGATGAACACGCCCAGCGCCGAGGCGAAGAGGTCGAGCGAGGAGATGCTCAGCACCTCGAGGGACTGTCTCGGCCGGACCAGCATCGCCGCCTCACCCCACGTAGAGCCGGTTGATCAGGTGGTCGAGGCAGTACTGCCCCGCGTCGTTGAGCGCCTTCTCCTCGTGGGCCTGGACCGCGTGTTGCACGAGCACGAGGACCGTCGACATGACCAGGGCGAGCAGGGTGGTGTTGAAGGCGACGGCGAGCCGCGTCGTCAGCTCGGCAAGCAGCGCCGGGTCCTGCAGATCGGCCGAGCCCGCGAAGGCGAGCGCCAGCGAGATGCCGATCACCGTGCCGATGAAGCCGAGGGTCGGAATCGCCCAGACCACGTAGCGGATCATGCTGTAGCGCAAGTCGATCTCATGCAGGAACAACTCCAGGCTGGAGTTCAAGAGCGCGTTGGCCTGGTCGAGCGACTGGTTGGTCTGGAACTGCGTGACCACCCGCTGGATCAGGCGCGGCAGGAACCGGCCGCGGGATCGTCCCGCGGCACCGATCTCCGCGCGCGTCGTCGCATAGAGGCTGCGCAGCTCCGGCGCCTGAAGGATCGTGGTTTCGTCTTCCGGCAGATAGCCGATGCGCAGCTGGCCCTGCTCGGCCCGCGCGTCGCGCAGCCGCACGATCAGCTCGCCCACGCCGAGGGCAAAGACCAGCCACATGAGGTTCTGGACTGTCGCCGGGTAGGTCGAGCGCTCCCGGTCGATCAGGATCGCCGCGGCGCCGTCGGGCAGGAATGCGTCCATCAGGTAGATCGCCAGGACCGCCGAGGCCTGGCACAGGATCAGGATGACCGGGTGGCTGAAGACGCGCCGAACGCGCGGCCGCCCGGCGGCGCCGTTTCGGTCCTGCTGCTCTGCCAGTCCCACCATCGCCTAAGGCCTCTTGCGGACGATCTCGCCGGTCTTGGCGTCGCGCTCGACGCGCCCGCGCACGCGCGGAGCCGCCTCGCCGGCAGACGCCGCCGGCACGGCGGGTTGCACGCCGGGGGTGGCGGCGCTCTCTGCCGCCATGCCCAGCAGGTCCCTCAGCGTACACAGGTGCTCACCCAGCCTGAGCGGCTCGTCGTCCAGAACGAAGGCCTGCCGCACAGGCTCCCACAGGGGCGGCGCCACGGCGTCGCCGCTCTCCGGCGCCGCAATGCGCCGCCACGTCCCGGTCGCGGTCGCACAGTCCGTGACGTGATAGCGGCCGTCGTCGGCCACGACCACCTCGGCATGACGGGGCGCCACCGACTCGTCGGCCAGGACGATATCGGCGAAGGCGCTGCGCCCGATGACGTAAATCTTCAGCTCCACCTCCATGGCCTGCCCATACCGGACGGCATGACGCAGCCGCCCGCACCTAGAACCCGGTCACCCAGCCGTCGAGGACCTGCGGCTCCTTGTTGCCCTCCAGCGTATTCTCGCCGAGCTCGACATCCGTGTCCTTTGCCAGCGCGATCCCGTGCCCCTTGTTGTCGCGGACGGTGTTGTCGTCGATGACGCCGCCGCCACGGCCGATCGCCAGTATACCGTGCTCCGCGCTGTCGCGGACCAGGTTGGTCGCGAAGTCGGGGGCGCCGCCCGCGGCGATCACCAGCCCGGAATAGCCGCTGGAAACTATTGCATTGTCGCGAAACCGCCCCTTGCCCAGGTCGTAGACGAAGATCCCCGCCTGGCCGGCCGACTCGATCCGGTTCCCCGTGACCACCGGGTCCGCGCTCGTCCCGATCTCGATGCCGGAGCCGGCGCTCGACCTGATGACGTTGTTCTCGAAGCGCCCGCCGGCCGCCTCGGCGAAGAGTACGCCAGCGGCCCCGCTGTCGGCGATGACATTGCCGATGATCTCGGGCGCCGAGCCGCCGCGCACGACGATTCCCGACCCTCCGGTGCCCTCGATCGTGTTGTCGAGGATGGCGCCGCGGGCGCCGGCGGAAACGAGAACGCCCGGACCGCCGGCCCCGGTGATCGTGTTGGTGCGGATCGTCGGCGCCGCGCCGTCGCGCAGGCGGATTCCGGGCCCGGAGGGGCTCTCGATCTCGTTGCCCTCGACCAGCACGCCGCTGGCCACGATATCGAGGCACGGCACCGCCTCCGGCGGCCCCGCCTCGGCAGGCGCGGCACCCCGCAGGCGCAGGCCCACGATGGAGCCGGCCGCGGCCCTGGCCACGACGCAGGGTCCCTCGGGCGGCGCGACGAGCGGCGCCTGGTCGCCGGTTTCGGCCGCTTTCAGGTGCACCGGCCGGTCCAGCTCGAGGCTTTCGGCATAGGTCCCCGGGCGCACGAGGACCGTGGCGGAGTCCGGGGCGCGCGAGACGGCCTCGGCAATGGTCAGGGTATCCCCGCCGCCCGAGGCATCGACGATCCACGTCGTCTTGAAATAGCGCTGGTACAGCGGCCAGCCGAACCAGCCGGCCGAAGCGACGCCGGCGACAAGCGCGAGCAGCACCAGCCAGACCCAGGGCCGAGATCGCGCCTTCGCGACCTCCCCGGGCCTAACCGTGGGGGCGGGCGCGGAATCGGCGAGTAACGCCGCCACGGTCGACCGCTCGACCCGCACCGTCGGCGGGTAGGGATCGGGCATTCCGCCCTCCGCGCCGCGGTGCTGCTGCTCGTCCGGCATCGCGCCCTCGCCGTTCGAATCGTTCAAGGCCTGGCTCCAGGTTGCGGCCGATTCCGGCCTCGCCTCGGCGTCCAACTCGAACGCCAGTCTACAGCCCGCAGGATGGCTGCGGAACAACGACCTTCACCGGCCGCGGACACGGCCGCCTTCGCCTCTCCGGCGAGGTGCCGCTATTCTTGCGGCGCTGTTCCGGGCCGGCGCGTCTCAGAGCGCCGACCTCGACGGCAAGGTGTAGTCGGGAGCCAGGACCTTCGGCTTGGCCGGCGGCGGCGCGGGAGCGCGCACCTCGGCCTCAGTCCCGCCGGCCGGCTTGTCCCGGCCCGTCGCCTCGGCCTTATCCTCGCCGGCCGGTGCCGGGACCGCGGGGACTTCCGCCTTTGGCGCTTTCGGTGACAAGGCCGCGGCCGCCTCGTCCTTTCGGCCCGCGGGGGCGGCGGCCGCAGCTGGGGGCGCCTTGGACGCCGGGGCGGCCTCGGCGCCCGGCGACTCGTCGAGGAACCAGCGCCCGTCGCCCATGCGGCAGCCCGTGCCGCGCGTGGTGCTCCGTTCGCCGTCCGGTCGCCGGGTTGTCCGGGTATAGTCGCGACAGGGCATATCGGAGTCGAGGTTGTAGGTCCGCTCGACCCGTATCACGCCGCGAGACCCGGTCTCCGGGTTGGACCACGGCAGGTCCGTTCCCGTCCGCTCGAACTCCAGCGTCTGCTTGACCAGGGCGGCGACCATGGCCGCATCGCGCGGGTCCTCGCCGGCACGCGGTTCGCCGGCAAGGCAGACCAGGCCCAAGAGCAAGGCGGCCAGGAACCGTGTCATGGCCGACAAGGGCCTGCCTGGGCGGCTGCCGCGATCTTCATGATCCTCATTCAACGCAAACCAGGGGTCGTTACGCATTGTTCACCCTACCGGCCCATAGTGCCCGATCCTGGGGCGGCCTTCAACGCAGGCCCACGGATACGGCCCGATTCCGGGGCCGGCCGGGCCCGGAAACGAAAACTGGCACACGGCTTCGCAAGGCGATATAGTCCATTTCTGGGTATCGATGCCATGCATTTCGGGATACGAATAGTTGCAGCCACCGCCCTGGCCTTCCTGGCCGCCGGCTGTGCGAGTTCGACCTCGTCGCGCTACAATTCCGGCGACGTCGGGCAGATCATCGAAACCTCCGAGGGCACCGTCCTGTCGTCGCGGATCGTCGAGGTCAAGGGCGGAGCCAACTCGGGCTATGGCGCTGTCGCCGGCGGGGCTGCCGGCGCCACGACCAGCCGTGTCGCGGTCGGCAACAGCAATGTCAGTGGCCTGGTGACCATCTTGGGTGCCATTGTCGGCGCGGGCATAGGCTATCTTGCCGAGGACTCGGCGCGCAGCGGGGAGGGGATCGAGTACATGGTCCGCCTGGACGACGGGCGCGTGGTCACCCTGGTGCAGAACCGCGAGGACGAGGAGGTGCCGATGCAGAACGGCACGCCGGTTCTCGTCCAGTACGGTAACGAGTACACCCGCATCGTCCGGAAGCCGGCGGTCCTGGACGGAACGCCGGCCGGCGGCGCGGCCCCCGCCGGCAAGTGGCAGAACCCCGACGAACCGCCCGCAGAGTCGCCCGCCGCGCCCGGTCAAGGTGGCCCCGCCGCGCCCCTCGAGACCCAAGAAACCCAATAGGCGGGCCCTCCGCCCGTCTTTCTTTGCCTCACAGCAGGCATCGCGGCTTCACCGTTCAGGGTGATCGCTTGAAGCGCGC